>Ga0157372_10004795_pt1 | contig 14367 bp, 9 predicted proteins | sample C55metaG_FD_115307 | JGI IMG/M metagenome (GOLD analysis project Ga0157372, IMG submission 115307) | Corn rhizosphere microbial communities from Kellogg Biological Station, Michigan, USA - C5-5 metaG | ecosystem: Host-associated > Plants > Roots > Rhizosphere > Soil | place: USA: Michigan... | reverse complement strand
ACGAATGGTTCTATCGCGCGCTGGGCGGTATCGATTTCGACATGACTCGTACACAAGATGAGCGGATCACGATTAGGCCGCAGTTGCTGGACGGTGTGGACTGGGTGAAGTGCAGCTACAAGTCTGTGATGGGGCCGATTCGGGTCGAGTGGGAGCAAGGGGCGGGGAAGACATCTGTTGACGTGGCGATTCCTCCTCGTGCCACCGCGACCTTGATTTTGCCTGCGAAGATGGCGCCAAGCAGTCCGGAGAACGCGCTGCCTGTAGGACAGGGTCCGCAGTTGACCGAGCTAAGACGCGACGAGCAGGTGATTGTGTATCGAGCAACTGCTGGGTCGTTCCATTTCCGCGAAGCGGAATAGAACCGGTCTGCAGATTGCAACTGGAATTGTGCGTTGAGTATAAGTGGATTCGGTTTCGAGACCAGGAGTGAAGGGACAAAGATGAAGACTGCGGCGAGGTTTATGACTGCGATGGCCCTGGCATGGGCGGTTGGTAGGGGGGGTGCTCGGGCGCAGGATCTGCCGCTGACGCAAGTGCTGACGCCGAGCACCATCTCCCCCCTGGATCCGACGCGCGGCATGACGACGCACGATTTAGAGAGCAGTCGCCACACACCGCTGCCGGAGGAGTACATCTGGACGGCGAGCGGAGCAAACGCTAGCGACAAAGTGCTCTACAGGCGGCCATCGGCTACGGAGCGGATTGAACCGCACTACTTCCGCAGAACCTTTCAGGTCTCCAGCGTGCCGGAGCAGGCGACGCTTTATCTCGCGGGACCGCGCAGCGTGAGAGTGTGGCTGAACGGGCAACTTGCCGAGCAGGTTGAGAGCGACATCACCTCTCCGCTCGGAATGCACGTGTTTGCGACAGACGTGAAGCGCTTCCTTAAGACCGGTGCGAACACGATTGCGATCGAGGCCGTGCGCGGCCGCGGCGTTTCCGGGTTTGCGAACAGCGCGATCGTGAGGCAGCAGACGTTCGGGCAGGTGCTCGTAGCTAAGATCGTGCCCGCAGGGGAAGGCATCGAGGCCCCGGCTCTGCTGATCAGCGATAAGCAGTGGAAGAGCTCCGGCGACAAAGTGAAGGGATGGGAAAAGCCGGACTTCAGCGATACTGCGTGGCAGCCCGTGCAGAGTATTGGTGGAATCGAGAGCAGTATCGAGATGTTCCAGTGGAATGCTGATGCGGGGTTGTATAACTGGCCGGGGTATGATGGCATCTCCGGCTTCCTTGCACACGCCCCGCTGGTGGCGCACACGATTCTTGCGCAATACGCCGGTCGTGGCGCCCTGACCAACACCGAAAGCCTGACCAGCGGCAGCGGCGAGTTCTCGGTGCATCTGCCAGCTGCGCGACTCACCGACGAGGATGCGCCCAGCGTGGTCCTCGACTTCGGTCGAGAACTGACCGGCCGCCTTGAGATGGTGTCCGATTCCGATGCGCCGGTTACGGTAACGGTGCAGATGGGCGAGTCGGAATCCGAAACCAGGAAGGTGCCGTATCTCGGTACGAATCTGCTCACGATTTCACCGCACGGCACCGCCCACGGTCCGAAGAGCGCGTTCCGCTATGCGAAGATTCGGTTCGTCGCTGGCGGACCGGATGTCCGCTTCAAGGCCATACGGGTGGACCACATCTACTATCCCGTCGAGTACGAGGGCTCGTTTGAGAGTTCGGATCCGTTGCTCAACCGTATTTGGGAGATCGGCGCGTATACCGCCCACCTTTGCATGCAGGATGGCCTGTGGGATGCCAGCAAGCGCGACCGCGGTCGCTGGATGGGCGACACCGATGTGAGCGGACGCGTGATCGAGGACGTCTTCGGCGAGCACCCGCTGATGGAGGACACACTGGATCGCCTGATCGGGCCGGCACCTGTCGAGCAGCATGTGAACGGCATTCCGGGCTACTCGTCGTTCTGGTTCACCGGCGTTGCAGACTATTACCGCCACACCGGCGACAAGCAGTTCCTTGAGCGTGAGCACGAGCGCATGCTGCAATTGCTGAATTTTGTCGATAAGGAATTTGACGAGCGCGGTATCTATGCGAATAAAACCAAAGTTTGGTTGTACGTGGACTGGTCACCGCAACTGAACGGCGATACACCCGAAACCCGCCGCGCTACCACTCTCGAATACGAACGCGCCTATCGTGAGGCGGCATTCATGCTTCGCGAGCTCGGCGATACTGCAAACGCCGACAAATATCAGGGGCGCGCGAAGGACATAGAGGCCGCCGCCCAGAAGTACCTGCTGGACCCGAAGACCGGCGCATTCGGGCCTCGTTGGCAAACCAATGCAGCCGCCGTCATAGGCGGGACTGCCAGGCTGGACCAATACAACGCCATCTGGAACAACGTGCTATCGCAGGTGGGCAACGGCGACACGCGCGGCTGGATCATCTCGCCGTATTACAACTACTACGTCATTCGCGCGATGGCGGAGATGGGCCACCGCGACGCCGCGCTCAAGTGGATTCGCCAGTACTGGGGCGGCATGGTCGATGAGGGCGCCACCAGCTTCTGGGAGGCGTATGACCCGAGTTGGTATCGCGAGGACTTCCACGCCTCGTTGCAGTCCGACAACCGCTCCGGTTATTTTGTCAGTCTCGCGCACGGATGGTCCGCCGGCCCGACTGCCTGGCTCATGGAGCAGGTGCTGGGCATCCAGCCGACCGGCGCAGGTTACAGCACGGTCGACATCCGGCCGGATCTCGTCGATCTCGACTGGGCGCGCGGTGCTGAACCAACACCACACGGACTGCTGAAGGTAGATGCGAAGAAGGGCGGCCCGATCGTCATCGATGTACCAGATGGTGTGATGGCCCGGGTGTTGGTGCCAGTCTCGACGCCTGGCGCGAAGATAACGGTGAACGGTGCGGCCACGAATAGCGTAGATGCGGAGAATGGCGCGCGCAAAGCCGTGACGCTAGATCGCGCGGGCCACTACGAATTAGCCGACTTTTAGTCCCGTCCAAATATGAAAACTTGTGTTCAAATGTAAAAACTGCCCCACATGCAGGCGGCAGGCGGTTGCTTGTCTCCCGCTCGCGCGATTCTTTATAGTGCGAGGAGGCAATTCGGGCGAATTTAATCAAAGGACAACCATGGGCCGGATGACTCCGCAGGAGTTTGCGAAGAGTATAGGGGCGGGACTGCTCTCGTTCCCGGTAACGCATTTCAAGGACGATTTCTCGTTCGACGCGCCGGCTTATCGCGATCACATTGAATGGCTGCTGCAGCACAAACCCGCGGGCCTGTTCGCGGCCGGCGGCACTGGCGAGTTCTTCTCGCTCACTCTCGACGAAGTCTCCCAAGTTACCCGTGCGGCAGTCGAGCAGACGAAGGGCCGCGTGCCTGTGGTTGCGGGCTGCGGCTACGGAACGGCGATAGCGAAGCAATTCGCGAAAAGCGGCGAGGAGGCGGGCGCGGACGGATTTCTCCTGCTGCCTCCATACCTGGTGAATGCTGATCCGGCAGGACTAGCCGCCCACGTGGAAGCAGTCTGCCGCTCCACCAGCCTCGGTGTCATCTTCTACAACCGCGATAACGCCATCCTGAACGACACGTGGCTCGCAAAGCTCTGCGACCGTTGCCCCAATCTCATCGGTTTCAAAGACGGTTGTGGCGACATCGAATTAATGACCCGCATCTACGCCCGCCTCGGTGACCGCCTCACTTACGTAGGTGGGCTGCCTACTGCCGAAACCTTCGCGCTGCCGTACCTGGAGATGGGCGTCACCACATACTCCTCCGCCATCTTCAACTTCCTCCCAAACTTCGCGCAGGATTTCTACGCTGCGGTGCGACGCAGGGACCACGAGCACGTCTACCGTGAGCTCCGCGACTTCGTGCTGCCTTACATCGAGATCCGCAATCGCAAGAAGGGCTACGCGGTCTCGATCGTCAAAGCGGGCATGCGCGCCATTGGAAGGCCCGCCGGGCCGGTGCGCTCGCCGTTGACCGACCTCGAACCCACGGAGATAGAAAGCCTGACCAAACTCATCGCGGGCCGCTCATGAAGCGTGTCGTCGGCGCGCTGGCAGACGAGAGAGCGACGCACATTCGGTATCTCGTCGTGACGATGCTCTTCGTCGCAAGCTGCTTCAGCTACGGCGATCGCGTCGCGCTCGCCGTCGGCGGTGTGGCGATGCAGAAGACCCTCGCGATGGATCCGGTGAAGTTCGGACTCCTGCTTTCCGGGTTCGGCTGGGCTTATGTCGCCGGGCAATTGCCCGCGGGCGGGTTGCTCGACCGCTTCGGCTGCAAGCGCGTATACGGCATCAGCATCGTCGCGTGGTCTATCTGTGCGTTCGCGATCGGGCTTGCCGGATATCTGCCGGCGGCACTTGCGTTCACGACGATCTTTAGCTTGCGGCTGCTGTCCGGACTCGCGCAATCGCCCGTGTTTCCCGGCAACGGACGCATTGTTGCTGCATGGTTCCCCACGGCTGAGCGTGGACGAGCCTCTGCGATCTTCAATGCCTCGCAGTATTTTTCGCTGTTTGCATTTGGAGCGCTGTTCGGGTGGCTGACTCAGAAGCACGGGTGGCAGAGCTGTTTCTGGTTCATGGGAGTAGTTGGGCTTGTCCTCGCGTTTACGTGGGCGCGGCTGATCTTCAACGTGGACGAGCATCCGATGGTTTCGCGGCCGGAACTCGAGTTTGTGCAGCAGGGTGGTGGCCTGGTAAGCATCGGTCGCTCGATTGCCCGCGGTAATCCGCTGACGCTGCACACGCTTAAAGTCCTGCTGAGCCAGCGCATGATGGTCGGCATTTACATTGGCCAGTTTTGTATCAACACGCTCACGACCTTCTTTCTCACGTGGTTCCCGTCGTACCTCGTGAAGGCGCGGCACATGAGTATTTTGCATGCCGGTTTTGCCGCCGGATTGCCTGCGTTGTGCGGATTTTTCGGGGGAATCCTGGGTGGTGTCTGCTCGGACTTTTTGTTGAAGATAAACTACTCGCTGACGGTCGCGCGCAAGGCCCCCATCATCGCCGGGATGCTGCTTTCCGTCACGATGATCGGCTGCAACTACACGCACAGCCAGCTGCTAGTGATGACATTGATGTCGCTGGCTTTCTTCGGGAAGGGCTTCGGCGCACTGGGATGGACGGTGGTCGCGGATACCTCCCCGAGAGAACTGGTCGGTGTAAACGGCGGAGTATTCAATTTGTTTGGAAACCTATCGACCATCAGCACGCCGGCGATAATTGGCATCCTGGTTGCGCGAACGGGATCGTTCAACAGCGCGCTTGTGTTCGTCGGACTCACCGCCCTCGTCGCCATCTTTAGTTACCTCGTGATCGTGCCCGATATCAAACGGCTCGATCTAAGCCCGCAATCGGTGTTGCAGGCTTAGAGGATCGATATGCCCATTCTTGCCAATTCTCTCGCGCGCGAAGGTGCCCCGACGGTTGCGAGCATGCGCGTGGTCCCCGTTGCTGGAGAAGACAGCATGCTGCTCAATCTGAGCGGCGCACATGCCCCACATTTCACGCGTAACATCGTGCTGCTCACCGATTCAGCCGGAAACACCGGCGCCGGCGAGGTTCCGGGGGGCGAGAGGATCCGCGAAGTGCTGGAGGCCGCACGCGAGCTCGTGCTGGGTCAGCCGATCGCCGCCTACAACGCGGTCCTTAAGTCGGTGCGCGAGCAGTTCGCCTCGTACGACTCCGAGGGCCGCGGTCTGCAGACCTTTGACCTCCGCACGACCGTCCACGTCCTGACGGCAATCGAGGCGGCCATGCTGGACCTGCTGGGTCAGTTCGTGGGCCTGCCTGTCGCGGCTCTGCTGGGGGAAGGTCAACAACGCAACTCGGTGGATGTTCTCGGCTATCTCTTCTACGTCGGCGATCGCCGCAAGAGTCCAGCCACCTACCGATCAGAACCGAATACCGGCAACGACTGGTTTCACTTACGTAACGAAGAAGCACTGGATACCGCCCACATTCTCCGCCTGGCCGAAGCGGCCCACGCTCGCTACGGCTTCCGCGACTTCAAGCTGAAGGGCGGCGTGCTCGCCGGCGAGGCCGAAATGGAAACTATCACCGCCCTCGCCGAGCGGTTCCCATCCGCCCGGATCACGCTTGACCCGAACGGCGCCTGGTCGCTCGACGAAGCCATTCGACTCTGCACGGGCAAGCACAACGTCCTCGCCTACGCGGAAGATCCTTGCGGTGCGGAGGGCGGCTTCTCCGGCCGCGAGATTCTGGCCGAGTTCCGCCGCGCCACCGGGCTGCCCACCGCTACGAATATGGTGGCGACAGACTGGCGCCAGCTTCGTCACGCCGTCCAGCTCAACGCCGTAGATATCCCGCTTGCCGACCCGCACTTCTGGACCATGCAAGGCTCGGTTCGCGTTGCGCAGATGTGCCGCGAGTGGGGGCTCACGTGGGGCTCGCATTCCAATAATCACTTCGATATCTCACTGGCGATGTTCACGCACGTGGCGGCCGCGGCTCCTGGCAACATCACTGCCATCGACACCCACTGGATCTGGCAGGACGGCCAGCGGCTGACGAAAGAGCCCTTCCAGATTGTGGGCGGCGAAATCACTGTTTCACAGCGTCCGGGCCTTGGAATTGACCTGGATATGGAGCAGATCGAGCGCGCAAACGCGCTCTACACTACCATGGAATCAGGGGCACGGGACGACGCTAAAGGCATGCAATGCCTCGTACCCGGCTGGACATTCGATCCCAAGCGGCCATGCCTTGTCGCGAGGGTCTGAAGGAGAAACTCTGATGAGTGTGGCGGAACTGACGAGCACAGGAACATTGACCGGAGAAATGCTGATCGGCGCGCGAGCAGTGCGCGGCACGCATGGCAAGATCCACGCCATCAATCCGGCAACGGGTGCAGAGATGGAGCCGGAGTTCGGCGAAGGCGGCCAGCGCGAAGTAGACGACGCATGCTCGCTCGCCGAGGCGGCCTTTAATCCCTTTCGTGCGCTGCCGCTCGAGACACGCGCGCGGTTCCTTGAAGCGATCGCGCAGGGCATCCTCGATCTCGGTGACGTGCTCATTGAGCGCGTAATGGCCGAGTCTGGTCTGCCGCGCCCGCGTATTGAAGGTGAGCGAGGCCGCACCGTAGGCCAGCTTCGGCTATTTGCGTCACTTGCACGCGAGGGCCGTTGGCTCAACGCCACCATCGACCCAGCAATGCCCGATCGCAAGCCTTTGCCGCGCGCCGACCTGCGCGCGCAGAAGATCGGTGTCGGCCCAGTCGCCGTCTTCAGCGCCAGCAATTTCCCGCTCGCGTTCTCAGTTGCTGGTGGAGATACGGCCGCTGCATTCGCCGCAGGCTGCCCTGTCATCGCCAAGTCGCACTCCTCGCACCTCGGCACGTCGGAACTCGTCGGACGCGTCGTGCAGAAGGCCGTCAAGGATTGCGGACTGCCTGAAGGGGTCTTCTCGCTGCTCGTCGGCGGCGGACGCACCGTCGGCGAGGCATTGGTGAAGCACCCGGCTATCCGCGCCGTCGGCTTCACTGGCTCGCGCAAAGTGGGCCAGGGGCTGGTCGCGGTTGCCGCTGCGCGTGAAGTCCCGATCCCGGTCTACGCAGAGATGAGCAGCATCAATCCGGTGTTCCTGCTGCCCGGCGCGCTCGCCGAACGCGCAGAGAAGATCGGACAGGGCCTGATCGACTCCGTCACTCTGGGCACAGGTCAGTTCTGCACCAAGCCCGGCATCGTCATCGGAGTTGCCGGTGGGGATTTCGATCGCTTCCGCGCCGCCGCCCAGTCGGCAATCGAGGCCAAGACCGCGACCACGATGCTCAATCCCACCATCCACAAGGCCTACTGTGAGGGAACGACCGAGTGGTCCAGGCACAAGTTCCTCAAGCCGCTCTCGCGAGGCGCTGCCGCGGCACCGGGGTCCTACGCGGGCCAGCCGATGATCTTCGCGGTCGAGGCCGATGACTTCATCGCATCTCCCGAACTGCTCGACGAAGTCTTCGGTCCTGCTGCGCTCATCATCGAGTGCAAGAGCATCGCGCAGCTCATCGCAATCGCCGAACACCTCAATGGTCAGCTCACCGCGACCATGCACATGGCCCCCGGCGACATTACCCTCGCACGCCAGCTTGTCCCTACTCTCGAGCGCAAAGCCGGCCGCCTCATCGTCAACGGATTCCCCACCGGCGTCGAGGTCTGCTACGCCATGGTGCACGGCGGTCCGTCGCCGTCTACGTCCGATAGCCGCGTGACCTCCGTCGGCGCAATGTCCATCGAACGTTTCCTGCGTCCCGTGTGCTACCAGGATTTCCCCCCAGAGTTGATGCCCGAGCCCCTGAGGGACGGCAACCCGCTTCACCTGTGGCGGCTCGTCGATGGCAAGCTCCAGCAGGGATAACGTACGACCGAGGAATAATGCCCACCGAAACGCAGCTCCGGCCTTTGTACGTCAAGGTTCACCCGCAGGACAACGTCGCCATCGTCGTCAATGCTGGAGGACTCAAGGCAGGAACACAGTTCAACTCGGGCATCACGCTGGTCGAAGATGTCCCCGAAGCGCACAAGATCGCGCTGCAGGATATCGAGGCAGGCAACGCGATCATCCGCTACGGCTCAGTCATCGGCTATGCCCACGTGAACATTTCTGAGGGAAGCTGGGTCCACGAGGACCGCATGCGCCTGCCGGTCGTTCCCGCGCTCGACAATCTGCCGCTCGCAACCGAATCTCCGGCCGCCATGCCGCCGCTTGAGGGCTACACCTTCGAGGGCTTCGTCAACGCGGACGGCACCGTCGGCACCAAGAACATCCTCGGCATCACCACCACGGTCCAGTGCGTCGCCGCGACCGTCGATTATGCCGTCGCACGCATTAAGTCCGAACTCCTTCCGAAATACTCCAACGTCGACGACGTCATCTCGCTTACCCACAATTACGGCTGTGGCGTGGCCATCGACGCGCCCGGCGCGGACATCCCCATCCGAACGCTGCGCAACCTGAGCCTCAACCCCAATCTCGGTGGCGCCCCGATGGTCGTCAGTCTTGGCTGCGAAAAACTCCAGCCGGTGCGGCTGATGCCGTCCGACACACTGCCGATCCTCAGCACCGGCCCATACGTTGTCCGCATGCAGGATGAGCAACACGCCAGCTTCGGCGAAATCGTCGCCGCCATCATGGAACTCGCGGAGAAGCGCCTCGAAGAGCTGAACAAGCGCCGCCGCACCACACGTCCCGCATCGGACCTTATCGTCGGCCTCCAATGCGGCGGCAGCGATGCCTTCTCCGGCGTCACCGCCAATCCAGCCGTCGGCTACGCGTCGGACATGTTGGTCCGCGCCGGCGCCACCGTCATGTTCTCGGAGGTCACCGAGGTCCGCGACGCCATCCACCTGCTCACCGCGCGAGCCGCAAACGAGGCGGTCGCTCGCGATCTCATCCGCGAGATGGCCTGGTACGACGACTACCTGGCCCGCGGCGGCGTAGACCGCAGCGCCAATCCCAGCCCCGGCAACAAGCGCGGCGGACTTACCAACATCGTCGAGAAGGCTCTCGGCTCCATTGCCAAAGCGGGCACCGCGGCGATCTCCGGCGTCACCGCCCCCGGTGAGCGAGTCAACCGCAAGGGCCTCATCTTCGCCGCCACGCCCGCGAGCGACTTCATCTGTGGCACCCTCCAGATGGCCGCCGCGATGAACATGCATATCTTCACTACCGGCCGTGGCACGCCCTACGGCCTTGCCATGGTGCCCGTAATCAAGGTTTCCTCGCGCACACCCCTTTCAGAACGCTGGTGCGACCTCATCGACATCGACGCCGGCACCATCGCCACCGGCGATGCCACCATCGAGCAGGTCGGTACACAAATCTTCCAGATGGTCCTCGACGTCGCCAGCGGGCGCAAGCAGACCTGGGCCGATCATTGGGGCTTGCACAACGATCTCGCGCTCTTCAACCCCACGCCCGTTACCTAGCGCCGCGCAGGTCAGGCGTACTTCACCATCGCCATAAAGCCGAAATCCATGTGCAGTTGCATGTGGCAGTGCAGCAGCGAGTCGCCGGGGTTGTCCGCAGCGAAATCCACTGCCACCGTATCCAGCGGCATCACGTTCACCGTGTCCTTCATCAGCCCGCTGATGTTCTTCTCCCCGATCTGCACCACCTCAAACGAGTGCCGGTGCAGGTGCATCGGGTGCTGATCGCCGGATGTGTTCTGCATCAGCAGCCGGTACCGCTTGCCGCGCTGCACCTTGATGGGGTCGGCATCCGGCCAGGACTTTCCATTGATGGCCCATGTGTTGAACTTCGACCCGTTCTGCGGGCCTAGGTCCATGAGCGCCAATGCGATCGTGTCATCGGGCTGCGGCGCGGCCTTCGGGTTTGCGAACTGCGTATAATCCCACCCCGTGCTCTTCGGGTCTTTCCACACTGGCTGCCCGGCCTTGCCCGCGTACTCCACCACAACGCCCAAGCCCATCGCGCGGCTCTTCTCCAGCGTGGACCCCAGCACCCACACGCCCGGCGAGTTCATCTCCACCACCGCCTCGACCCGTTCCGACGCCGCCAGCGAGACGGTCTCCACCTCGCGCGGGTTAGGCACCGGGTTGCCATCCAACGCAATCACCCGAAACGTATGCCCCGGCAGCGCCAGCACGACGTTTTCCGTTGCGCTCGCGTTCAGCATCCGAAACAGCACCTTCTGTCCCTGCTTCACACGAACCGGTTCGCCCGCGCCCAGCCGGTGCGCGTTGATGGTCGCGTACTTGTAGCCCACGTCCGAGCCTGCAGTATTCGGATGGTTCGCCGACTGTGCCTGCATCGTCTCCACCATAGGCACAAACGACGGTTCCCAATGATGAATGGCCAGGAACACCTCCTGGTCATAGCGCCCCGCGTCCTTGCCGTCGTCCACCAGCAGAAATCCGAACTGCCCCGTGTACCCCGCCAGCGCGAGGTTGTCCCGTGCGCTCGTGTGCGTGTGGTACCAGCGTAGACCGGCAGGCTCAGGCGTCAACGTATAGCGGTGCCGATTGCCCGCCGGAATCATCGGCGAGCCCTCTTCCATAGCTCCGTCGTTCAGTACGTCCGTCCGTAGTCCATGCCAGTGAACGATCTCCTCGTTTGCGCTTTGATTCAGCACATCGATCGTTGTGGTCACACCCTGCTTCAACCGCAGCAGCGGCCCCGGCACTTGTCCGTCGTACGCAATCGTCTTCACCGTCACGCCCGGCGAGATCTCCAATGTGCAAGGCTTGATCGTCAGGGTGTGGTCCGGCGCTTTCAATACGTTGTTCTGCGGCTTCGTCACCGAAATCTTCGGCGGAGCCTTCTGCGCGGCCAGCAAGCCCGAGTGACCGGGCAGCAGGGAACTGCCCAGCATCCCTCCAGCCGCATACAAAAACGAACGACGATTCATCTCATCTCGCATAGCCATTACGCCTCAACTTTTCAGCCGGAATCCCGGGATGGAGAGGATTACTTGTCCTCCTGTTGCTGCTTCGCCGCAATCTGCTCCAACTGCCGCCGCCAGTCCAGATCCTCCACAAACCCGCGGCTCGACCTCCACTCCTCCTGCACCTTCACAAACAGCTCCAGAAAAGCGCGCGTCCCCAGCAGACCCTCGATCTCCTTGCGAGCGGCCGTTCCAATCTGCTTTAGCATCGTGCCTTGCTTGCCGATCAGGATAGCCTTCTGCCCCGCCCGTTCGCAGTAGATCGCCGCCGCGATCTTGGTGACCGGCAGCCGCCCGTCCCTCATCTTCTTCGTCGATTGCGGTTCCTCAAACTTCTCAATCACCACCGCGGTCGCATACGGAACCTCTTCGCCCGTCAGCAGCAGTATCTTCTCGCGAATTAACTCTGCCACCAGGAACCGCTCTGGCTGGTCCGTCAGTTGGTGTTTGGGAAAATAGCGCTGTCCCTCTGGCAGCACGGAGACAATCTTCTCCAGCAGCAGGCCCAGACCTTCCTTCTTCCGCGCGGAAATTGGAACAACGTCGGCAAACTCGTGCTGCGCACTCCAGTGCGCAATCAGCGGCAACAGTTCCTCTTTACGTATAGCGTCGATCTTGTTCAACACCAGAATGACTGGGCAATCGAGCTTCTTTACCAGGGACAGCGTGTACTCATCCTCCGCCGCGCTCTTGGCCATGCGCCCGGTCAGCTTTGCGCCCTCCTCACCCGCACGCGGCAACTGATGCGTCACGTCCACGAGGAACAACACAGCATCGCGCGACTCCAGCGCATCCTGCACCTCCTGCATCATGCGGCGGTCCAACTGGGTCGCAGGTTTGTGCACGCCTGGAGTATCCACCAGCACCACCTGCGCCGCCGGATGCCCCGCCTCGGTCTTCGCCTTTTTCTTTAGCGGCACTTCCAGTACACCGTGGATGCGTGTCCGCGTCGTCTGCGGCTTGTGCGTCACAATCGCGAGCTTCTGTCCCAGCAGTGCATTCAGCAGAGTGGACTTGCCCGCATTCGGACGCCCAATAATCGATACAAACCCAGAACGAAACGCCATAGGTCAATTATGCGCTGTATCGAACGTCTGGCCCTTGCGTACAGCAAGCAGCGCACCCGCGCACACGAACACCACCGGAAAAAACTCCAGCGTATAGCGCGGCTCCGCGTTGTCGATCGTCAGCAACAGCGCGCACCGCAGCAGTACGCTTGCCGCCATCGCCCAGGCCAGCGGAGCCCATCCTGCAAGATGGCCGCGACGCCATCGCCGGAAGCCTATCGCGCCAACCACCAGGTAGCCAAGGTTCAGCGCTGCGTACCCCGCCGCAAACAGGCTTTTGTCTGGATTCCCGCGCCAGCGCCACCACTCCATCGGCACCGCCATCATCTCCGTTCGTGGCCGAAGCGCCATATCGGCTAACCGCGCCAGCGGCAGCAGAACGTAATACTGCACCGGATGCGCATGGATTCTTTCATCTGCCAACGCACCGAACTCGGCCTCACTCTTATTGGTCTGTTGCGTGGTCAGGTTGTAGCGATTCAGCACGTCCAGTGTCTGCTGGCGCAATCGCTCACTCGCCGCAGCGGACCCTGCGTCGAACGCTCGTGCCGGCAATGTCTCCGGGTCGATGCGGTCTCCGTTGTAGTTCCAGTACACTGCGTCAGTGGAGGCGAACTCGATCGCCCAGGTCCGATACCACCGTCCAAACTGCGTCGGCGGATCCTCCCCGGGATCGTTTGCGTAACGTGGCGCCAGCGGCTGAAAGACATGAAACGTCCGCCAGTTCCTCGCGGTCCATACCGTCAGTGGCAACACGATGCAGGCCACGCACACGATGACCGGAACCCACTCACGCCGCCCAACCCACCACATAGCCGGCAGTACCGCAACTGCCAGCAGGCCCTGATCCGGCCGCAGAAGCAGGGAATACGCCAGCACCAGGCCGACAACCCAAACCCAGCCATTGAGCCCCAACCCGGCATCTCGCCACCGCACAAATCCATAGAACGCCGCTGCAATTGTCAGCAGCACAAGCGTCTCCGTCAGCGGCGCCGCCGCATAGTTCGCCGTAAACGGACACAGCGCTGCCAGCCACAGCGTCGCGATCCCAGCCTTCTCTCCGAACACTCTTCGCGAAATGCCTGCCGCAAGCCCGCACGTCACCAGGTCAGCGACAACCTGCACGTACCGCACCGCGCCATAGTGTTCCATCCCGAACAGCCGGAAGCACACCGCCAGAAACATCGGATACCCGGGCAGCCGCAGCAGAGTGGGGCTGATGCCCCCACTCCCGTTTGCATAAAATCCATAGACGTCGCGAGTCATCCAGTTTTTGGCGATTCCGCCGTACACCAGCGCATCGCCGGCCACCAGGGGAGCATGCCGCACAAACCACAGACGAAGCAGCAGTCCCGCGGCAAGTGCCACGGCCGCTGCGGTTTGCACTCGCCTTCGTTCCCTGTCCATTAGCCAGCATCATAATTGGTTACGCACGCGCCGCCGTCGCTCGTCCAATGTCCGGCAGGCTGTTACGATGGCCGAGGAGACGCTCGCAACGCACACGAATCAGGCGACATCCCTCTTCAGGTTATGACCAGGCAAGTCTTCTTCGACCCACAACGAAAGCGCTGGAAGCGGCTAAGGCGAGTTTTCGATGTCCTCGCTCTGCTAGGCTGCGCGATAGGGGTCGTCTTCGTCATTGGCCTCATCCGCATGACGCCGCTCCCGGAACTCCTCTTCCGTGCGCCACGCCACTCCTACACGCCGGCCAGCGATTACACCGCCCAGCGCAACGCCTCGCAGAAGGCTCGCCGCCCCCGCCACAAAAACGGCCTTAAGCCCTCCGATATCACTCTGAACTCCGGTGAAGGTGTCCGCGCCGCCTACTACGTCGAAGACGACCCCGCCAGCTACTCCTCATTGCGTCAGCACATACATCAGATCGACCTT
>Ga0157372_10004792_pt1 | contig 14372 bp, 10 predicted proteins | sample C55metaG_FD_115307 | JGI IMG/M metagenome (GOLD analysis project Ga0157372, IMG submission 115307) | Corn rhizosphere microbial communities from Kellogg Biological Station, Michigan, USA - C5-5 metaG | ecosystem: Host-associated > Plants > Roots > Rhizosphere > Soil | place: USA: Michigan... | reverse complement strand
CAGTTCTCTGATGACGGCGGCTACTCGTGGCGCACCGGCATGTTCGGCAACCACGAAGACTACCACGCGATGTGGATCGACCCGAACGACCCCGAGCACTACATCATCGGCGGCGACGCGGGAATTTTCCAAACGTGGGATCGCGGCGGCACTTACGACTCCATCAACAACATGGCGATGGGGCAGTTCTACGTCGTGAGCTACGACTACCAGGTTCCGTATCGCGTCTGTGGAGGACTTCAGGACAACGGCAGCTCGTGCGGCTGGAGCCGGCGTCGCAACGGCCAGCTTCAGATGACCGACTGGTTCGCCGTCAACGCGGCCGATGGTCTGTACACGGCGCAGGATCCGCTCGATCCGAACATCGTCTACTACGAGTCGCAGGGCGGCAACATCACGCGGCGTAACCTCGGCACGGGCGAGGTGGCGAACATCAAGCCGCGCACGGTGAGCATCGCGACGTACGGCGCGCAGATCGCGCAGATCAAGGGTGAGGGCGGCGCGCTGACGCCCGATCAGGAACGCCAGATCGCCGACATCAGGACGCGCATGAAACGCGAGATGGCCGACCCGAACGTCGCGCTCCGCTGGAACTGGAACACGCCGTTCTTCGTCTCGCAGCACGACCCGAACGTCTTCTACAGCGGCGCCGACAAGGTTTTCCGGTCGGCGAAGAAGGGCCGCGATCCGATCGCGATCTCGCCCGACCTCACCGCGCACGATCCCACCTGGCTGCGAGTTTCGAGCGGCTTCGACGCCGAAGGCAACGCGGCGACGGACGCCTCGGGCGGAATCACCCGCGACGCCACCGGGGCCGAGGAGAACGCGACGATCACCGTCATGACCGAATCTCCGGTGCGCGCCGGCATGCTCTTCGTCGGCACGGACGACGGCAAAGTCTGGGTCACGCCGAACGACGGCGGCAAGTGGATCGACTTGAGCGATCGCTACGCCGGTGTGCCGTCGATGACGCACATCTCGAGCGTCGAGCCGAGCCACTTCGATACGAGCACGGTGTACGTCGCCCTCGACAATCATCGACGCAACGACTTCAAGCCGTACCTCTTCGTCTCGAATGACTTTGGGAAGACTTTCCGTCCGCTGAGCTCGAACCTGCCGACGGATCGTCCGGGGAGCGTGTATGTGATCCGCGAGGACCCGGTCAACCCGAATCTCTTGTACGTCGGTACGGAGACGGGCGTCTTCGCGTCGCTGAACAAGGGACAGACCTGGTTCCCGCTTCAGGCAAACCTCCCGACGGTTCCGGTCTACGATCTCAAGATCCATCCGCGCGATCATGAGTTGATCGCCGCGACGCACGGCCGGGCCGTGCAGATCCTGAACGTCGCGCCGCTCCAGCAGATGAGCGCGAGTGTTCTGGCGAGCCAGGTTCACCTCTTCACGCCGGCGCCGGCGTTCGAGTACGGCCAGATGCTCGCGGGCTCAGAGCCACGCGCGCAACGTCCATGGAAAGGCGACGGTGGACCGAGCGGCGCGGAAATCGAATACCGGCTCACCGCGCCGGTTGCCGGTCAGGTTCGCGTCGCGGTCGTCGACGCGGCGGGCGACACCATCGCACGACTGAATGGAACGAACAACGCCGGAATGAACCGCGTGTCGTGGAATCTGATTCCACTGAGCGAGCAGGCGATCGCCGGCGAGGGTGGTGCTGCCGCGGGTGGCGGACGCGCCGCTCGTGGCGGCGGCGGGGCCGGTGTGGGTGGGGGTGGGGGTGGCAATGCGGCGTTCGGTGGGCGCGGTGGCGCGCAGCAACCGGTGAACGTTCCGGGCTTCCCGGCGGGATACAATCCGCGCCCGGCGGAGACGAATACGCCTCCTGACAGCTCCGGTAGTCCCACCGCGCAGGCGCGCGAGCTCGCCACTGGTCGCGGTGGCGGACGTGGTGGACGCGGTGGCGGAGGTGGCGGCGGCTTTGGTCGCGGAAATATCGAGGCTGTACAAACCGGCGATTTCCGCGTCGTGCTCGACGCCGGCGGACAAAAGCAAACGACCGTACTGCGTGTCGTTCGCGTCGACCCGGGCGACGTCGCGGTGATGGTGCCGCGCTAAGCCTGCCCGGCGACTCGGCGACTCCTTCGGTCGCCGAGTCGCCGCGTCGTTCAACGAATCGTCGTCAGGCCGAGAATGCTGTTCAGGATGTTGCCGAGAATCGACCCCGAGCCGTTGGAGTACGAGCCGTAACGGCTCGCGTTCGCGTACCCATCCTGGTAGCCGCGCTGGAATCCCTGTCGGAAGTAGTAGTTGTAGTCTGACTGCGGGATATACATGCCCGTGTAGCCGTAGTTCGCATCCTTGTACGCAAAGGAGCGGCGATAGTCGGAGCGCAGGCCATCGGAGCGGTCGGCCTGGCCGTGCTGATAGCCTTGACCATATCCGTTGTTCACTGCTTGCCGAAGTATGTCGGCACCGTACTGGTTCGTTTCGCGGTACGCGCCGTTCAAGCGATATCGGTACGTCATCGGCGCCGCGATGTATGCTTCGCGCGCGACGTCGCGTTGCGCCCGCGCCTGTTCTTGTTGACGACGGAGCGCCTCGAGGTAGCGCTGCTGCTGCGCAAGCTCGGCGGCGTGATGCTGCGCCTGTAGCTGCGCCTGCTGTGCCTCGGCGGCGCGAATTTGAGCATCAAGATGGGCTTGGTAATCCCGCTGGCGCTGCTGCTCTTCGGCGATTCGGCGTTGCTGCTCGGCCTGCGAAACGTCGCGGCCGTGATTGTCAGGATGTTCGTCGTGCCCGCGGCCTCGGCCGCGGCCTTGAGCCCCTGCCACGCTCGCCACCGAAATCAGCGCGATGGCGAGGAGATGATGACGTCGCATGCCGCTCCTCCCGTATGGGTCTTTCGTCCCCCGAGCCTGGGAGGCAATGCAGCGTGCGTGCCTTGTTGTCGGTCGAGTCCGTCACGTCACCATTCAGATTTCCTAATGTGACGTTACGTCGCGCGCAGAGCTCGCAATGGATCTATTCGTGTCGCGCGACGTGCCGGGATGAGACTGGCGCTGAACGCGACGGCGAACAGCGCCGCCGTTACCGCGAGAAAGGTTGCCGCGTCGGTCGGAGAGACGCCGAACAGAACGCCGCGCATCAGGCGCGTCAGCGCGAACGCCAGCGCCAGTCCCGCGGTCGCGCCCCAACAAACAACGACCATCGCCTGCCGAACCACGATCAGGAGCAGTGATCTCGACTCGGCACCGAGCGCAATGCGAATTCCGATTTCATGCGTGCGACGCGCGACGGCGTAGCTCATCACCCCGTAGATCCCAACCGCGGCGAGTACGATCGCGATGGCGGCGAAGGACGCAAGAACCACGAGATAGAACCTTTGATCGGCCGTGGCCTCGGAGACGACCGCGCTCATCGTCTGAATCGCGGAAACCGGCGCGTTGCGTTCCACAGAGCGCACGCCGTCGCGGACGGCGGGCGCTAGCCGAGCGGCGTCGCAAAGATGAGAACAGTCCACCCGCGCCACGAGGGTCATGTAGCTCCCCTCGAGGTAGCGCGGTTGCTGAAAGAACGAGAGATACATCTCCTCTTCCGGTGGAGCAGACCAGGTACCGCGCGCCGCATTTTTCACGACCCCTATCACCGTCGTCCAGGTCGAATCGTCGATAGCGATCCGCTTGCCGACGGGATCTTCGTTTGGCCAATGGGTCTTCGCCATGAATTCGTTGATCACAACGACGCGAGTCGAGCCCAGTCGATCCATTTCAGCGATGTCGCGACCGCTCATGATCGGCAGCCGCATTGTCGCGAAATACTTTGGAAAGACCACCCGGTAGGTCGCGCTCGGTGATTCACCCGGCCGTGGCTTCGGCCGTCCCTCTAGTCGAAACGGCAAGCGCCACTGGTCGCCCGCAATCGGCACATGATTGATGTAGCTCGCCGAGGCGACGCCCGGCACGTGCTTCACGCGGTCGAGCGCGTCAACGTAGAACTGTGCGTGACGGCTTGACTCGGCGGCGGGTGTTCCCGTCGTCGACACGGTCATGGCGACCACACCCCGCGGATCGAAACCCGGATCGACGTGCTGCAGCGCGACCAGCGTGCGAATCATCAAGCCTGTTCCGATCAGCAGCACGAGGGCCAGCGCGAATTCGGACGCGACGAGCATGCTTCGGAGGCGCACGCGGCCGCGGCCGTCGCTCGACGCGCGATCCCCGTCGCGGAATGTCTCGGCGAGATCGACACTCGCCGCTCGGAGCGCCGGCAGCAGGCCAAAGATGATCGCCGTGGTGGCGGTGATCCCCAGGCTCATGAAAAGCACGCGCGCGTCGAACGCCACTGTCGTAGCCCGCGGAATGATTGCGGGCGCGGCGCCGACCAGTGCACGCGTGCCCCACACCGCGAGCAGGAGACCTGCCAACCCGCCGATCGTCGCCAGGAGCACGCTCTCGACGAGCATCTGTGTGATCAACGTGGCTCGCGTCGCGCCGAGCGCGGTGCGAACCGCCAGCTCACGCCGGCGCCCGTCCGCGCGGGCGAGCAGCATGTGAGCGACGTTCGCGCAGGCGGTGAGGAGCACGAATCCGACCGCGACAAAGAGCACGAGCAGCGGCGAACGAATGTCGCCGACGACTTTCTCCTTCAGCGGCACCAGCATCACGTTCCGGTTCGTGCCCGGAAACTCTCGTTCCAGGCGGGCCGTGACCGCGGCGATATCCGCTCGGGCTTGGCCAAGCGTCGCATTTGGCTTGAGACGAGCGAAGACTCTCAGGCTGTTGCCGCCGCGACTCGCCAGTCGGCCGTCGAGGGACAGCGGTGCCCATAGCTCGGCTTTCGTAGCCCAGAAGGGAGCGAACTGGAAGCTGGCCGGCATCACGCCGATGATCGTGTACTGGCGGCCATTGAGTGGGAGTGATTTGCCGACGATCGAGGAATCGCGCGCAAATCGTCGCTCCCACAATCCGTGGCTGATCACGACAACGTGTTCGTTTCCCGTGCGGCCTTCCTCGTCGAGAAAGCCACGGCCAAGGATTGGGGCGACGCCTAGCATGCGCAGCATGCTGGGAGAAACGCGAAGCCCGGTGATCTGCTCCGGGTTCTCGTCACCCGTGAGATCCGGGGTCCAATACTCCGCGGCCGCGACGTCGGTAAAGCTGCGCGTTTGCGCGCGCCAATCGACGAAATTGGCGGGAGCGACCGGATTGCGTCCGTCGTGCAGCAGCACGACGAGCCGATCAGCGTCAGCGTAGGGAAGGGGACGCAGGAGAACCGCGTTGACGACGCTGAGAATGGTCGTCGTCGCGCCAATGCCAAGGGCCAGCGCGACTATCGCGGCAAGGCTGATCGCGGGCGCGTTTCGCAGCGACCTGACCGCGTAGGCGAGATCGCGACGGGCTGCATCGAGGAAGAATCGCATACGCATTGGACAGATGGCGTCGAGGGAGCGTTGGGTTCGCGACCGCTCGCGGCATGAGAACTACCGAACGCTGACTTCCTGTTGTCGCGGCGACGGCGAAAGGCGCATCGTGCCGCATGCGCATCCTCCTCTCCGGCCGCGCTCTCGCGGCATCCCTCGTTCTGGTCCGCCCTCTATCCGCGCAAACGCCGACCGTCCAGGAGCAGGTCCTCGCCGCACGGGACACCGTCTGGCGGGCGTGGTTCGCCAACGACACGGCCCGCCTCAACCGCTTACTACCGCATGCGACTGCCGCCGGCGAAGGCACGCCGGAGGTCCAGTGGGCGGATCGTAAAGCCATTCTCGATCAGTCTCGCGCTTTTGCCCACGCCGGCTCCAGGCTGGAGCGGCTGGATTTCGCCAACACTCAAATCTCGCTCGCCGGCGATGTGGCGGTCGTCAACGCTGATTATCGAATGGTGACGCGAAACGCATCTCGCGCCGACACGACGCGCGGTCACGCGACGGAGGTGTTCGTTCGCGGCGCGAAAGGGTGGGTGAATCCATTCTGGCATCTTGCACGGACGTCCGGTACGACACGCGAGATTCCGTTGCCCGACACCCTCGGCGCGAACTTCTCCATTGCCGACACGGCGAGTGCGCCAGGTTCGCCCGCGGACTACGACGCGTTGCTCGGTTTCTGGGAATTCCGCTTTCAAACGCGGAATCCGAACGGCTCATTCAACCCGGCATTTCCCGGGCACTGGTCGTTCGAGAAGAAACCGGGCGGCATGCTCATCGAAGACCGCTGGCGTGGCGACAACGCCGAGAATCCCATGGGCGTCGGGACCTACACATATCGAACCTTCGATCCTGCGAAGAAGCATTGGGAAATGGTCGGTGTCGGATCGGGCGGCGGCGCCTTCGAGCACGGGATCACGTGGAGCGACGCGAGCAACCGCTACGCCGTTCAGCACTACGGACCGATGGTCATGCGCATTCGATATCTGTCGATCGACGCGAATCACTTTCTGTGGCGCGGAGATCAAAGCGTCGACGGCGGAAAGACCTGGCTGCTCGATGCCTGGACGATGGAGGCGAAACGAATCGGTCGTTAAGCGTTCAACCGGCGAATCGCCGCGGAAACGGCTGCACGCCGCCGGCGTGAAACGGGAATCCTGACGCCATTGGCGAGCAACGCGTGTGACTCTCCGTCACTCGAGGTCTGTAGGGCGCGGACGCCGGCGACACGAACGAGCGCTCGCCGATGCGCGCGCACGAAGCCGTGCGCGCCGACGCGCGCTTCGAGCTGATCGAGTGACTGTCGCAATAGGTAACTGCGGCCACGCACCCAGAGTCGCGCGTAGTAATCCGCGGCCTCGATCCAATCGATCTCGCGCAGATTGATGACCAGCGCGCCGCGCGCCGTCGACACGACAATCGATGGTTCGGCACTCGCTTCGCCGCGGAGCTGTTTCACGAGCCGCTTCATCGTCGCGGCGAAGCGGGTTTCGCTCACCGGCTTCACGAGATAGTCGAGCGCCGCGGCGTCGAATGCGGGCAGCGCGTACTGGTTGTACGCCGTGAGAAAAACGACAGCGGGCATTTGATCCGGCGTCCTGCGTCGGATGACGTCGAAGCCACCCATCTCCGGCATCTGGATGTCGAGGAAGACGACGTCGGGGGCGAGCCGGTCCAGCGCCGCGAGGACTTCATTACCGTCGCGGCAATCTCCGACAACGGTAAAGTCCGAGAATGGCGCGATCAGTTGCCGAACGCCGCGACGGGCGGCCGGCTCGTCGTCGGCGATCAGTACGCGCCACTTACGCGACGACACGTCGCCCCGCATCGAAGAGCACTTCGTGGTAGGGCACAGTGAGTCGAGCGCGTGTGCCGGGACGGAGCGACGCGAGATCGAGCGAAGCCCGCTCGCCGTAGAGCGTGCGCAACCGCTCGCGCGTATTCTGAATCCCGTGGCCGTCCGCACTCGCCCGCTGGGCGGCGATTCCACCGCCGTCGTCTTCGACGATGACCTCCAGCATGTCGTTCGCCCGCGTCGCGCGAATCAGAATGCGCCCGGCGTCCGACCGATTCGCAATCCCGTGCCGAACCGCATTCTCGACCAGGTGTTGGATCGCGAAGCTCGGCACGGCAGCGGAGAGCAGCGCGGAATCGACGTCGAATTCGGTGCGCAGGCGGTCGGAGAAGCGAGCCTGCTCGACGGCGAGGTACTGGCGCACGAGCTCGAGCTCCTCTTCGAGCGTAACTTCGTTCTCGCGCGATCTACCGAGCGTGCTGCGCAAGACGTCACTCAGTTGCTCGATGACTTGCGTCGCTCGCTGAGCATCGCCGTCGCGCACGAGGACGGCGACGGTGTTCAGGCTGTTGAACAGGAAGTGTGGATTGAGCTGCGCTTGCAGCGCGGTCAGTTTGGCGCTCGACAGCTGCTCCGAAAGGCGATTCACCTGAGCGAAGTAGGCGATCGCGTGTTCGATCCCGACGACGGCGAGATACACGGCGGCGCCGAACGGGAGCGTGGTCAACACCCAGCTGACATAGAACCTCGAAACGCCGCTGGGAAAGGAGTTGGGCTGCAGCATCAGCTTGATGAGCGTGCCGGCGCTTGCCCACGCGACGCAGAACACCAGGGATGCGACGACGTGGAGAGCGAGCCTGCTTCGGATGTGCGGCCGAGCTATCGGCCAGCGGTGCGCGATTCGGAAGATGACCGGCACGAACGCGCCGTAGAGGAGCCAGTCGAGGCTCGAGAAGAGCACCGCGCGGAGGTCGAACTTCCCGCCCCAAACCTGTCGCTGACCGGCGGCGTCGATGGCGCCGAGGATCGCGGGAATGATCCAGGCGGCTGAGACGAGCATCCAAGGCCGCGCGCGAAACGCCGGTGTCATTGGCGCCACGCTAACCTTTCGCGGCGGTGTGGCGCAATCGGTCGACCACTCGCGGCATCAGGTCGACCGTTCACGGCACGTACGTTGAGCGCAAACGCGCCAGCCTCCCCTCCCTCTTCGGCGCGAGGCCGAGGTACCCCGCTCGTTCGCCAAGTGCGAGCAGTTCAGCTAACTAAACGTCTCGCTAGTACCGAAGCGGAAGAATGACGCTTTCATGTCCAACGCCAGCGTGCGAAATCGTTCAGCCGTCGTGCGGTCGACCGAGACGCGGCTGAAGAGAATCGAGGCAAACATCTCGTCCCGCGGCAGCTCGCCGCCGCAACCGATTACCGAGGTGACGTGGTGTCGCCGTACGAACTCCTGGGCCGGGATGGCGGGGCTCCCGTTCGCGTTTTCGACGTAGAACACCCCATATGTCTTCGCGCGCACAGTCTGCATTTGATGGTCGGCTGGATTGACCAGCTTTTGCAACTCGACACCAAAATCGCTGAACAGACGCGCGATCATCGGCGCTTGCTGAATTCCTCCGACGCTCGACAGCGCGATGGCCTGATGTTGCCGAGACGTGAGGCGCGAGTTCCAGTCTGGCTCGCTGCCTGCCGTGCCGAGAAGAACGAGACACTTGGTGTGTTCGCGCAATTCGTCGGGTTCGGCGGCCGCCGATCGAACAAACGCTTGCAACTCGCTGGGCAGCTCGCCGAATGGGTGCGTCTTGTAGCAGCGAATCAACACGCAGGCGAGAGACGAACCCGGGCCGTCGTGCAGTCCCGCATAGAGCGCCTTGCAGATCCGCTGAGCCGCCTCCTCCAACGATTGCGCATCGCCGCAGACGCGACGGATCTCGCGCCCGGTGCGCAAAGTTTCAGGCAGGCCGAAGGCGGTCAGATCGCAGTGCACGGGTCGAGCGGTCCTCGGTCTGCGGCGAGCAGGTCGCTCGCGATGGCGTGGAAAACGGGAAGCGGTGGCGCTTCGCGAGGTCGTTCCAATCCGGTACGCTGCTCACCCATGCCATCGCGACGTCGAGTATCGGCGTACACCGCAATTAGAAACCTCGACAGCAAGCGGGGTGCCGTTTTCGAGTCAGCTCGGCTCCGCAACGGTGCTGCCCGTGATCAACGCGACGGTCGGCGTCCGGCCTGACAATCACATCACAACGCAACGCGGCCGCAACGCATGAATTGCGCTGCGGCCGCTGTGAGTTCAATGGTCGGGGCGACTGGATTTGAACCAGCGACCTCCTGCTCCCGAAGCAGGCGCTCTACCGGGCTAAGCTACGCCCCGCCAATCTACGTTTGAACGCGCCCAGAAGGACTCGAACCTCCAACCTTCTGATCCGTAGTCAGATGCTCTATCCAATTGAGCTATGGGCGCACTGAAATCGAATTCGAACGAACTGCAATCGACCTACAACCGTATTCAGCCTGCAAATCCAGGTCAAACCTAGTAGATCCTAGATCATAGGTGCTGGATCCTCGACAGACAGCGGAGTCACTAGGATCTAGGATCTAGGACCTAATTCCTAGGACCTGCAGTCATGGGCGGTACAAGACTCGAACTTGTGACCTCCACGATGTCAACGTGGCGCTCTAACCAACTGAGCTAACCGCCCCCAACTTTCATCAGTTCATCACCGGGAAAGGAGAGGGCAAGTGACGAATGGGACCAAAGCCCCTCTCGCCCTTGCCCAAAGCCTATCCCAGAGTCCAGAGCGGGAAACGGGACTCGAACCCGCGACCCCAACCTTGGCAAGGTTGTGCTCTACCAACTGAGCTATTCCCGCATACAACACCCGGAAGCCGACTCGCCACTGAACCAGCTACTGTCGTGACGTCAGTCGCGGCACACTTCCGAGCACTTTGTCAACGAGGCGTCCAGCGGACCGATCTACCGCGCCCGACGTTTCGCCTCATGGAGGCGAGGGGAATCGAACCCCTGACCTCTTGAATGCCATTCAAGCGCTCTCCCAACTGAGCTACGCCCCCTCATCCCATACCGACGCGCCGAGCTCGCCCGGGGCGCCAGACAGGAACCACGAAGTATAGCCGAGGGTATAGGGAGTGTCAACGAAATGGGACTGGCGAAAATCTGGAAGGCCGGTATTTTGCAGCGCCTTCGTGATTCAAGAGTGATGCAAATCAACGACAGGCGATGCGGCGTTTCACAGCATTGTTTCTGTTCTGCTCGTAGTCGCAGTAATACTCGCTGTAAACGAAGAAAGCCGCGCAGGTGTAGCCCTGAAGACCGTAGCAATGCGGTACTCGTGGTGGCCACCGTCCAACAGATCCCGACTCCAACGCGCTGAAACGCGCGAGAGGACACAAACGCACCATGACCGAACTCAAGCGTCGTCGCCGCCGCGCGGCCCCCGCTGGGATCGCTCCGAACGAACCTGAACGCGACATTCTCGACCAATACCTCTACGAGGTCTCGACCTATCCGCTCCTCAAAGGAACGGAGGAAATCGACCTCGCTCGTAAGATTCGCGCTGGTGATCAGGATGCGCTCCAGGAACTGGTGAAGCGAAATCTCCGCTTCGTCATTTCCGTCGCCAAGAAGTACCAAAACCGTGGTCTCCCCCTCATCGATCTCATCGGCGAGGGGAACGTTGGCCTGCTCACCGCCGCCCGAAAGTTCGACCCCGATCAGGGCGTCAAATTCATTTCCTACGCGGTGTGGTGGATCCGTCAGGCAATTCTCTCGGCGCTCGCCCGCCAGGGCCGCACCGTGCGCGTTCCGCTGAATCGCACGGCCGACCTCTCGCGCATCATCAAGGCGTCGGAGATCCTCCGCCAGAAGCTCAACCGCGAGCCGAGCCCCGAAGAGCTGTCGCAGCTCACCGGTCTCTCTGTGGACGTGGTGCAGTCGTTGGCCGCGCTCAACACGTCGGACGTTCGACTCGACGCGCCGATGGACCCGGAAGGCGATCGCTCGCTCATCGAGCGCTTCGTCGCCGATGAAATGCCGGACACCGAGGAAGAGGCGATGAACCGCTTCCTCACCGACGAGATCGAACAAGCGCTCGGCACGCTGCCGCCGCGCGACGCAAAAGTTCTTCGTCTGTACTTCGGGCTCGAAGGTGGACGTGAACACACGCTCGAGGAAATCGGCTCGATGCTCGGCGTCACGCGCGAACGTGTTCGTCAGCTCCGCGATCGCGCGCTCAAGCGCCTCCGTGAGGGAGACGTCGGCCGCGCACTAGGTAGTTTCGCGGCGTAGGGTCTTTTCTTCGATAATTAGAGGCCGGGGGCGAGAGCCCCCGGCCTCTTTTTTTGCGGCCCAGACGGGCGTAGCCGTGTCCTGATTCTATAGTGGCGGGAGGAGAAGACTGATTGCGTACGGTCGGTACAATCAGAATCGCGTACGGTTCGTACAATCAGATACGGACAACCGACTGAATTGAACGGGCAACGAACGGATGAACTGCTTTTGAAGGGGGTGTTGGGAAGAGATCTCTCCGCCACAGCCCCCAAGCTCGGCTTTTTCGGTTAGTCGTTCGTTCAATTTCCGTCAGTTGTCCGTATCTGAATGAACCAAGGCCCCTTGCCTCGCCCCGCCACGAGGTCACATTTCTGTTCATACCTCCCGCCTGACTCGCCCGGCCAATGATCCGTCTCATCGACGTTTACAAATCGTTCGGGCCCAAGCGCGTCCTCCAAGGCTTCACGCTGGACGTTGATGAAGGCGAGACGATGGTCATCATCGGATATTCGGGGACCGGAAAGTCCGTCGCCATCAAACACATCGTCGGACTGCTCGAGCCCGACGCCGGCCAAGTCATCGTCGACGGACTCGAGGTCCCAGCGCTGCGACGGCGCGAGTTGTACCAGCTGCGCGCGCGGATCGGCTATGTCTTTCAGTTCGCGGCGCTCTTCGACTCGTTTTCGATCGGTGAGAACGTCGCGATGGGGCTACGGAAGCAGCAGGAGTTGTCGGACGACGAGATCGAGCAGCGCGTGCACGAAGCACTGGAGCTCGTCGACCTCCCGGCCGTCGCCGAGCGTTATCCGGCCGAGCTGTCCGGGGGAATGCGCAAACGGGTCGGCATCGCCCGCGCGATCGCGCTTCGGCCGAAGTACATCCTTTATGATGAGCCGACCACCGGGCTCGATCCGGTCACCAGCGCGGTGATCGATCAGCTCATGGTCCGCATGCGCGAGAAGCTCGGTGTGACAAGCATCGTCATCACGCACGACATGCGGAGCGCATACACCGTCGGCACGCGCATCGCGATGCTGTACGACGGGCGCGTGCGCCAGGTCGGCACCGTCGAGGAGATCCAGCAGACCGCCGATCCGATCGTTCGGCAGTTCATAGAAGGAAGGGCGGACCTCGAGCCCGACATGGCGGAGCGGATTGCGTGAGCGTCCGCTCGACGCCGCCGTCGACAGCGCTCCCTCGCGACGAAACCTCCGCGGGCGGCGTCGTGTTCCGCATGGTAGAGGGGCGGCCGCACTTTCTGCTCATTCGCGACAGCTACCGCAATTGGGGATTCCCCAAGGGCCACCTCGAGGACGGCGAGCGCCCCGAGGACGCCGCGTTGCGCGAGGTCGCGGAAGAAACCGGCCTCGGTGATCTGGCCGTCCGCAGCGCGATCGACACGATCGACTGGTTTTTCCGTTTTCGCGGCCAGCTGATCCACAAGGTCTGTCACTTCTATTTGATGGAGACCTCGTCCACCTCGACGTCTCCGCAACACGCCGAGGGAATCACGGCGTGCCGCTGGTCGCCGTTCGACGAAGCGCAAGCGCTCATCTCGTACTCCAACGCCCGCGAAGTCCTGCGGCGCGCGCAGGAGATGCTGGCGATTCTTTCGGCGTCGCCTTGAGTATGGCGACGCCGGAGCACGCGACGTCGGCGGCGCCGACTCTCGCGTCGTCGATCAGTGCGGCGCCTCCGCCGGCAATCGTCTGTTACGCGCCGCGCGAACGAACGCGGGGAATCATTCGCGCCGCGTTTCCGCGCCGGCGCGCGCGCGTACTGGTCGCGCGTTCGCCCGGCGATTTCGAGGCGACCTTCCGTTCCACGCTCGTCGATGCCGCGGTCGTCGACGTCGGTTCGGCGCAGGAAGACACCTGGCGCGTCGCCACACTCGCGCGCGAGTTCCCGAGTGTGCCTTTTTTTGGCCTCACGGGCTTGCGCGCGGCCGAAGGACCGGCGCTCGCGCAGTGTGCGAGCTGCGAATTCGCCGATGTGCTCGTCGAAGGAGTCGACGATCAGGCGACGCGCGAGATCGTGCTCGAGCTGACTTTCTCGAACCGTTTCGCCCAAGCGCTGGCCACTCCGCCGCGCGCGCTCGCGCTCGCGGCGCCGATACAGGCGGCGGCGTGGCGGTTCATCATCGCGCACGGTGGACGCCCAGTCCGCACATCGACGCTCGCGCAATTCCTCGGTGTCACCCGCGAGCATTTGAGCCGCACCTTCTCCGCGGGTGGCGCGCCCAATCTCAAACGCATCATCGATCTCGTTCGATTGCTCGCGGCCGCGGAGCTGGCGAAGAACCCAGGCTATGATTTGCGCGACGTCGCCAATGTCCTCGGCTTCGCCTCGTCGTCGCACCTCGCGAGCACCGCGTCGCGCGTCGTCGGCACTCGTCCGGCGTCGCTGACCCGATTGAGAACCGTCGACTTGATCGAGCGATTTATTCGAGGGCACGGACGAAGCCGAGCCTAGTGCTCGTTCGTGGCTGAGTCGTGTTTTTTTCGTGGCTGAGTCGTGTTCCTCGTCGGGACTGGGTTCCCAGAGCTTTGGACTCGCGGGCTAACGCGGACGCGGGCGGGCTTACGCGGTGTCGGGAGGCCAATTCGAACCACACCCGTTCGCGGTGCTCAACCGACGCTCCGATTGTTGTTGTTCCCAAAGAACATTCCCGGCTCGTGCTCGGTTGGAGTCAGCCCGACACCGGCGTCGTCCGCCAGTGCCGCGCTAGCCCGCGATTTCCAAACTTGTCGGAGCCCAGCTCCAACCCGGAGCACGACGCAGCCAAGACTCTCCGCGAGCGGACTCACCGCCCGTTGGCCTCAGGGCTGAGCTGCCTTTCGAGGTACACGAGATAGCCGCCGAGCAACCGATTGACGGACTGAATTCGGTTGGAGAGGTCGGAATGAACGGGCGCT
>Ga0157372_10004790_pt1 | contig 14375 bp, 9 predicted proteins | sample C55metaG_FD_115307 | JGI IMG/M metagenome (GOLD analysis project Ga0157372, IMG submission 115307) | Corn rhizosphere microbial communities from Kellogg Biological Station, Michigan, USA - C5-5 metaG | ecosystem: Host-associated > Plants > Roots > Rhizosphere > Soil | place: USA: Michigan... | reverse complement strand
GGAAAGCCGGAAGCTCAAAGCTACTCCTGTGAGTTGCTGTTCCGGGCTGACGCGGCCTTGGTCAAACTGCGCGTGTGCCAAGGGATGGGCAGAGCCCCGCACCCGGGCGGCGCGGGCAGAATCGACCGCGTACACAATCCGGTCCCTTGCGGACTTTTGCGTGCTCCCGGACGCTGCCAGAAAAAAAAATGCGCAGCCTATCAGGAACACGGTAAGAGTTGTGGAACTTGAACGTGCAAAATGTCTATTAAACATAGAGGGGTTTCCAAGTCCAGTTGCTGCCTGCTATTGAGCCAATTGCAGGATAGATTCAGGGTACCCCAATCAGGGATGCATTCCCAAGTTACTGATGCTGTAAAAAATCCTTTACAAATGCTGAAGCCGCTTACTGTTGCTGCCAGCAATTCCTTCTGGGGCGTCGCGCGTCTCCACCGATCCGGACGGACGCGATGCCCGTCCCTCAACAGTCTTCCGTGCTCATTCGTACGCTAATGTCCGCTAAATGCCTTACACTGTCGTCGGACTCCTGCGTGAAACTCTCTGTCGTCATGCCTATTTACAACGAACGCGCCACCGTGCGCGCTGTGGTCGAACGTGTGCTTGCGGTGCCGCTTGAGATCGAGTTGCTATGCGTGGATGACGGGTCACGTGATGGCTCGCAGGAAATTCTGCAGGAACTGGCTTCCGCCATGCCCCAAGTCAAGGTTTTCCTGCAGCCTCAGAACATGGGTAAAGGCGCGGCACTGCGCCGTGGCATTCAACAAGCGACCGGAGATTTCGTAATTATTCAGGACGCTGACCTGGAGTACGATCCGGCCGAATATCCATCGTTGCTCGGACCGTTGCTGGAAGACAAAGCCGACGTTGTGTATGGATCGCGCTTCCTGGGCGGCGGCCCGCACCGGGTACTCTACTTCTGGCATTCTGTCGGTAACTGGCTTCTGACCCTGCTCTCAAATTGCCTGACCAACATCAACCTCAGCGACATGGAAACCTGCTACAAAGTCTTTCGACGGGAGATTATCCAATCGATACCAATTGAAGAAGACCGCTTCGGTTTTGAGCCAGAGATTACCGTCAAAGTAGCTAAGCGTCGCCTGCGAATTTATGAAGTGGGCATCAGCTATCAGGGGCGCACCTACGAGGAAGGCAAGAAGATCGGGTGGAAAGACGGAGTGCGCGCGCTGTGGTGCCTGCTTAAATATTCGGTAAAAAACGACGCCGTAGCGGCGCGCTTCCCAGCCACAGGATCCATTGCGCCAGGCAAAGACGCTCATCCGTAGCGCCCGCCCTGAACACGGAAGTAACCCGTAACGTCCAGAGTGCCTTCAGTTCAGCTTCCGCCTCTCTTATCATGAGGGCTGGAATGGGGTCATTTTTCCAACAGGCCTTTTCCCGGACAATCTCGTGAGCACATGCCGACTCTCCGTTGTGGTTCCTTGTTATAACGAAGAACAGGTCATTGGCGCCTGCCACGAGACTCTCACCCGAGTTTTATCCCCTGCAATTCGCGACTATCAAATCGTCTATGTAAATGATGGGTCGAGCGACAGCACTTATGAGTTGCTGCGCGAAATACAGCGTGCAGACGCAAGAGTGAAGGTAGTTGATTTGGCGCGAAACTTCGGCCACCAGGTGGCAGTTTCTGCGGGGTTAGCATACGCGGAGGGGGATGCCGTCGCGCTGATTGATGCCGACCTGCAAGATCCCCCGGAAGTCATACTGCAAATGGTTCATCTGTGGGAACAGGGCTACGAAGTTGTGTTCGGAGTTCGTAAAACGCGCGCCGGCGAAAGCTGGCTCAAGCTGAAAACGGCAGACTGGTTTTACCGTATCCTGAACCTCTTTTCAGATACGGAGATTCCACGCGATACAGGCGACTTTCGTTTGCTGGATCGGAAAGCTGTAGACGCGCTACTGCGAATGCCAGAGCGCGACCGAATGCTCAGAGGGCTTTCGAGTTGGATTGGATTTCGCCGCCATGGTTTGGAGTACGAGCGCCTGCCTCGGGCAGCTGGCGTAACCAAGTATCCCCTTCACAAGATGCTGCGTCTGGCGCTCGATGGCATCCTTTCATTTTCTGTCGTCCCTTTGCGGTTGGTAAGCATCATGGGGGTCGCAACCGCCGGCCTCTCTTTTCTCGGGATCTCGTACGCGTTGGTGTTGCGTCTCTTCACGCGAATCTGGGTCCCGGGATGGACGCTGCTTTTCATCGGCATGTTATTCATCGGTGGTATGCAGATGCTGAGCCTGGGAATTGTTGGGGAATATATTGGCCGCATTTATACCGAAGCCAAGCAGAGGCCGCTGTATCTGGTGCGGGAAGTCTTGTCTTCCGTAACTTGGCAACCACTGGCCCGGAAGGCCGCGAGCGGGTCGGCATAGATCAAATGCCGAAGGAAGCGGCTTCAACTCTGCATTAATTGCTTATGACTGATGTTGCCATCGTCGGAGCAGGCTTTACCGGTCTGTCTGCCGCCCTTGAGCTGGCGCGAAAAGGATTCAAGGTCACGGTGGTTGAGGAGGACCCCGAACCTGGGGGACTCGCGGGCTCGTTCACCGTCGGCGATCAGCGTCTCGAAAAGTTTTACCATCACTGGTTCACCAGCGATCAGCACATCATGGGCCTGGTGCAAAGCCTGGGACGGGAGCAGGACGTGCTCTGGCACCCGACCAACACCGGTATGTACTTCGCACATCGCCTCTTTCGGCTCAGCCGTCCACGCGATGTGCTGGCCTTTACTCCTTTGAGTTTTCATAATCGTCTACGCCTCGGCTACATGACTCTTGCCGCACGGCGCGTAAAGAACTGGCGAGAACTCGAAGGCGTGACTGCGAAAGAATGGCTTACCAAACTTGGAGGCGATCAAGTTTACCGGGTGGTCTGGGAACCGCTATTGATCGGGAAATTCGGGGAGTACGCCGAAGAGGTATCTGCCGTTTGGCTCTGGAACAAATTGAAACTGCGGGGCGGAAGCCGCGGTAAAGCAGGCCAGGAGGTGCTGGCTTACTATCGCGGTGGCTTCAGCGCGTTGGCCTCGCAGGTCATGGGGGAAATCACAAAGTTCGGGGGCCAGATTTTATTGGATACACCCGTGCGGGCGGTCTCGTCGGTCGCGGGCCACGTTAACGGAGTGGCTACATCGAAGGGATTCATTTCCGCGAGTTCGGTGCTTTTGACAGTCCCACTTCCGGTAGCGGCAAACCTGGTTGCACCGATCACCCACGCCGGTTACGCGGAAAGTCTGCGGCGCATTCGTTATCTCTCGAACATTTGTATCGTGCTTGAGCTCAACCGCAGCCTGTCGTCGCTGTACTGGCTCAATGTTAACGACCCGTCTTTCCCTTTTGTGGGTGTCATTGAACACACGAACTTTGAACCCGCCAGCACTTACGGCGGCCGACACATCGTTTACCTGTCGAAATATTTGCCCCCTTCGGCGGAGCTTTACCGCATGTCCAATGAGGACGCGATTGAAGTGGCCGTCGTTGCTTTGAAGAGAATGTTCCCTGGCTTCCAGCGCGATGCGATCGAAAACGCTCACGTTTGGCGCGCAGACTATGCGCAGCCCCTGGTCGAGCGCCATTACTCGCGTTTGATTCCGGATTTCGCTGCGCCGGTCAAGAACCTGTTTGTTTCAAGCATGGCGCAAGTCTACCCCGAAGATCGGGGGACGAATTATGCCGTTAGAAATGGTTACGAAGCGGCAAGGGTCATAGCTGAAAGCCTGCGGCAATCGAAAGCGACAGTCAACGACAAGTCTCTATCGCGCGCGGCTACAACGTCACCATGAAGCCGGGATGGCAACGTCTCGTCGCACGAATGCACGGATACCTTCGAACCGGGGATCATCCACCGGCCTGTATTCGGAGGCGATGAAGTCCTTCAACAGTTTCGGAAGTACCGTCGAGTTGTAGCCATAATCCGAGAGCGGAGGATGGTTGTTCCGGATCCCGCATTCCAACTCAGACGAACATAACACTCCCAGCAGCGGATTTCCGGAGATGATGACAGCTGGTCGGTTTGCCACCAGATCGCACATGAATTGCCGGCGTTGCTCGGAAGCGGCGGGATTCGCCGCATCGGTCAACGGGTATTGATACACATAGCGCGAGGCTGGCAGACGCTGGGCGCGATGCGCGATGTACGCTGCTTCGTCGCCGCCCACCACGATGATTTTGTCAGCCGGATTCGTCGTTTGATCGATGAATCGCACCAACTGAAGATAATCCGACCGCGGTGATTCCGAAGACTGAGCAAAATCCGCAGAATAAGTCGCCAGGGACAGCGGGAAAAAACCCAGCAAAAGTGCCAGCGCCAGCCCCCCCCCGGTAGCAGGTTCGTTCGTGGAATTTTCGATCCTGGTAACAAACCACGCGGAAAGAACGGCAAGGCTAGGAAAGAGCGGCAGGACATAGTGGGAATAGTCTCTGCCGGAGAGGCAAGCGGCAATAATCTCAAAGGGAAGACTCCACAGCAGAATGGCGAGATATACCGATGGAAGACTTCCTTCGCCCGCTCTGTTGGTTATGCGCATCTTCAATGCCAGCGCCCATCCAGCTATGGCCATGACTGAGAGTCCAGTGGCGAAGAGCTGGACGATCAATTGTCGGGTATGAAGTAGTCGCACCGCGCCAGACAAAGAGCCGGCGTAGGCAGAGTTATATCCGAAGTAGGAGCCGATGAAATCGTGAAAGGCGCCGCCACGGTATATTGGGAGCAGAATCAGGCCGGTGACTATTAACGCGGCAAAAGCGGCGAGAGCGAGAATCCGAAAAGCGGCTCGAAGACCTGCCTCCTTGTTGCTGACATAAAACATGAACAGCAACGCCACAGAGGGAGAAACCACCATATTGGGGCGGATCCAAAAAATACAGGTGATGCAGATCGTCAGCAGGGGCCCCGACCACGACGATCTCCGTCTGCACCAATTCCAAATGGAATAGTGGGCCGTCGCCAGCGGAAGCAACGCCCAGCTTTCGCATAAATTCCCGCCTTCAGCGAAATGCGCGACAAAGCCTAACGACAGCACAGCAATCCCAAGGCTGATCCAGGGAGACGCAAATGACCCGACGATACGGTACAAAAGAAAAAAAGCAACCGCGTATGCGACCAACTCCATGATTCCAATTCCGACGGTGGAGGTCGGATGCAGGGAAATACCAGCAAACTGAAGAGAATAAAGTAAAGGACCTTTGTGGTCCCACAGGTCGCGATACGGCGACAAACCGCGAGTCATGGCCCAGCCGATGTAGGCAAAAACTGAGCTGTCATTGGGTGCGCCGCTTGAAAACAGCATTCGGGAGGGAACCAGAACCGCGCTAACAACAGCCATGAGGGCCGTAAGGGTGATCGAAGCTTTCGCAGCTTCGCTCTTGCCGAACGAAGATGATCCAGAAAGAAATCCGGTCCATGCTTCGGCGGATGTAACACCAGTTTCGGCGGGGCTGTGGTCCACCAGTGACATAGTTCCTAAATAGATTCAGACTTAGCGCTAGTCGGGACTGTTGAAATTTTAGCCCGAGGGCACCAGAGGCGATGAATGTCGGGTAATCGAAGGTAACTAATGGAATGAAGAGCCAAGGCGGCGCTAACTCCCAAAAAGATTAGGAACAATTGGCGCGCTAAACCAGCCTATGCCGCCGCTTTAAATTTCTAGGGACTGCATGGGGGCTACCGTCAATGTGTTTCTTGGTGGGATCGAACCGGAGACGGCTGCGGGTTCTTGGCAGAAGTAGTTTTGCCTGCAGTCTTAGCCGGGTGATAGGAAAACTTCATTGGCTTGCTTTTGGTTTGAGGTTGAGTTCCGGATACAGCCTTGGGACCGGGCTTCGAACTGGCATCCTTTTTGTGAGTGGTCTTGATCTGTTGAACGCTGGTGTGCTCGATTTTCGCCAAATCCCGCGCGGATGACGACCCATGATTGGGAACGCTGGTTGCGGCGGAGCGAGACCGGTGTGTCTGAACCGAGTTGGCAGGCTGGGTGGGTGCGATGGAAACCGCCCGCTTGTTGCGGGCTTCGGGATCCGGCGGTCTCTGAGCAAATACTGCGGTGTGCAGGATAGCAGCCAGGATAAGCAAACCGATGACTCTCACGGCTTTATCTTACCTCCAAATGTTCCCGAGTCACACTTGATTGTCGGCCGAAAAAACTCGGTATTTTCCCGGCGAATGAGTTGCGTAGCGTCACCTTTGGTAAGATCAATGAGCACGGGTTTTTGCTAAATTTGGGATAGCCTCAAGGACGCCGTTTTCTTTATCCCCCTAATTTATGAGTGCTCTGGCTAGACGGGCCAGAATTTCCTAGGGAGGTTTCTCATTTGACGAATTCGACGAGCCATCTTGTTCCGCCACATGGCGGTGAACTTGTACAACTCATTGCCACGCAGGAACGTAGCGCCGAATTAAAGGCCCAATCCAAAGAGTGGCCCTCCTGGGACCTGACGCCCCGGCAATTATGCGATCTGGAATTGCTTCTGAGCGGCGGGTTTTCGCCTTTGCGCGGATTTATGCGGCGCGCCGATTACGAACGGGTTTGCCACAACATGCTGCTGACCAGCGGCGTTCTATGGCCCATGCCGATCACCCTCGATGTCCCCGAGGATTTTGCAAAGAAGTTGACGCCGGGTACCAGCAAAATTGCGCTGCGCGATCCTGAAGGCGTGATGTTGGCGGTACTGGATGTTGAAGAAGTTTGGCGACCAGAGCGCAAAGATGAAGCGCAGTCAGTGTTCGGCACCACCAGTGCCGTGCATCCTGGGGTCGACTATCTTCTGAACAAATCCAATCCCTGGTATGTGGGTGGCAAGCTCGAAGGTCTCCAATTGCCCTCGCATTATGACTTCAAGACGCTGCGGTTGACGCCGACTGAATTGCGCGCTGAGTTTTCGCGCCAGGGATGGCGGCGAGTGGTGGCTTTCCAAACCCGAAATCCTATGCACCGCGCCCACGTTGAATTGACTTTCCGCGCGGCAAAAACCGTCGAAGCGAATCTGCTGATCCATCCATCGGTAGGAATGACTAAGCCCGGGGACGTGGATTACTTCACCCGAGTGCGCTGTTATCAACTCCTGCTAGCGAAGTATCCTCCGGGAACGGTGAAGCTCTCGCTGCTGCCGCTTGCAATGCGTATGGGAGGGCCGCGTGAAGCAATCTGGCATGCGCTGATCCGCAAGAACCACGGCGTAACTCATCTGATTGTTGGCCGGGACCACGCTGGTCCGGGCAAAGACTCTGACGGCAAGCCCTTTTACGGGCCTTACGAAGCGCAAGAACTATTTGCGAAACACGAGAAAGATATCGGCGTCACCATGGTTCCATTCAGCATGATGGTTTATCTGGAGAACCAGGACTGCTACGTGCCCGACAACGAAGTGCCAACTGGCGCGCGTGTGCTCAACATTTCTGGAACGGAACTACGCGATCGCCTGAACGAAGGCCGCGATATTCCGGCTTGGTTCACTTATCCGGAGGTTGTCCGCGAGTTGCGGCGCAGCTTTCCGCCACGGCACAAGCAGGGCTTTACCGTTTTCTTCACTGGTCTTTCAGGGTCTGGGAAGTCGACCATCGCCAATGTTCTGCTTACCAAGTTCTTAGAAACGGGCGGGCGTCCAGTCACCATCCTGGATGGCGACCTGGTGCGAAAAAATCTTTCGTCCGAGCTTGGATTTTCTAAAGAGCACCGCGATATCAATATTCGCCGCATCGGTTATGTAGCATCTGAGATTACGAAGAACGGCGGCATCGCCATCTGTGCCCCGATCGCGCCTTATGATTCCGTACGCAGTCAGGTGCGGCAGATGATTGAGCCTTACGGAGGCTTCATTCTCGTGCACATAGCGACGCCCATCGAAACTTGTGAACAGCGTGATCGCAAGGGTCTCTATGCCAAAGCTAGGGCAGGCATCGTAAAGGAATTCACCGGTGTCTCCGATCCCTACGAAGCGCCCACGAATGCCGAGGTTGTGATCAATACCGCGGAATTGAGCGCAGAAGAAGCGGCGCAGGAAATTATTCTTCACCTCGAGCAACAGGGATTTATCGGAGTCAGTCCCGAGCCTGCGCTTACGGCGGGAGCGTAGATAGAGCAATACCCTAAAGACGCGGCAGTTTAAGTACCCGGCACGATTACGATGGAATTGATCGCGGCTAAAGTCCTGATCGGACTTGTGGTTGGTTTCCTGATTGGCCTTACCGGGCTGGGCGGGGGCGTCTTGCTGCTGCCAATCCTGATCTTTGGCCTGAAGGTTCCTGCAATTGTGGCCGTAGGTTCTGATGCGGCCTTCAATTTTCTCACCAAGATTCCGTCCAGTGTTGTACATCTGATGAAAGAAACCGTACGCCGCAGGGTTGTGGTTGCGCTGGCTGCCGGCAGCGTACCCGGATCCATCTTAGGCGTTCGGTTGCTCCAGCACCTCCGAGTTGTGCACGGCGCCGGGGTCAATGACTTCATCAAGGTGGCCGTCGGCATTCTGCTTGTGGTGGTTTCGTCATTGCTGTTGATGCAGCGACGGATTGAAATGGAAGTTGCGGGCCGGCATCCCACCGCCAAATCTTTCACCGGAATGGCGATCATCGGACTGTTCGCGGGATTTCTAGTGGGAATGACTTCCGTCGGATCAGGGAGCATCATCATGATGCTGCTGCTGATGTTTTACAGTTACCCGCCAAAAGTGATGGTTGGCACGGACATCGTGCATGCGGTCATACTCACCGGTGTCACCAGTTTTCTGCATTTTCGCTTGGGCAATGTTGACCCTTCGCTGGTCGCCTATCTTCTGATCGGGTCAATTCCAGGTGGAATTCTCGGATCTAACCTCAGCACCCGGGTTCCGGTATTGTGGCTGCGCCGGATTCTGTGCGCGATTCTGCTGACCACCGGCATCAGAATGTTGTGGACGCCCGTCCACTTTCTCGGCAGATGAAAGAATCTTCCTATTCCAGCGTGCTTGAGAGAATCGAAGCTGCTCTCGCAGCCGCGCGCGAAATTTTCGCCCGCTTCACTCCCGGAAAAATTGAGACTGAATATAAGTCGGGACACGACCCGGTCACCGAAGCCGATCGCGCTCTCGACATCGCTCTGCGAAAAAATCTGTTGCGTGAAGATGAAGGCTGGCTCTCCGAAGAAAGCGCCGACGATCTTTCGCGGCTGAATCATGAGCGGGTGTGGGTGGTCGACCCTCTGGATGGGACGCGCGAGTTCGTGCAGGGCATTCCCGAATTCTGTGTTTCAATTGCGATGGTAGAACGTGGCCACCCGGTAGCTGCGGGGATTTGTAATCCTGCGACGAATGAAAACTTCATGGGTGCAATAGATTGCGGGCTAACCTACAACGGCGCATCGGCCCGGGCCAGCCAGCGCAGCCAACTGCAGGGTGCCATTGTCCTTGCGAGCCGCAGCGAAACTAAGCGCGGGGAATGGCAGCAATTTCAGAACGCCCCATTCAAGATCCGACCCATGGGTTCTGTCGCCTACAAATTAGCTCGGGTGTCTGCCGGCTTAGAGGACATAACTTTTACCCTTACGCCGAAGAATGAATGGGACGTTGCCGGAGGCGCGGCGCTGATCGCGAGCGCCGGGGGTTTCGTTCAGACCCTGAGTTCTCCGCTAACCTGCAATAGCAAAGATCCGTTGATTGACGGCCTGATCGCCTGCGGCCCATTTCTGAAGGATGAGCTGCTGCAGTTCCTGGCGCCGCATCTCCAGGCAGCGTCGAAAAAATAAAACGGCCGCCATAAAGCGGCCGTCTCTTTTGCTTCGCTGATTCTATTGCACCGTCAAGGTCGTGGTCCCATTCACTCCGTTCAGACTTGCCTGAATAGTTGTCGTGCCCTTTGACGCGCTACTCGCCGTCCCACTCGAATTAATCGTCGCCACGGCAACATCCGAAGAACTCCACGCGACCTGAACCGTTATATTCACCGTTGAGCCATCGGTGAAGGATCCCTGCGCAGTGAATGTCTGCGAAGATCCCAGATTGATAGCGGAGTTGGAAGGCGTTACGTTGATCGAAACCAACGTAGCATTCGTTACCGTAAGATTTGTCGTAGCGCTAATCCCCGCGAAGGCTGCGGTAATAGTTGTGCTGCCTATGGCTACACCGGTAGCCACGCCTCCGCTGTTAGACGCGTTACTGACAGTCGCCACCGACGGAGCAGATGAAGTCCAAGTAGCTGCGGAAGTCAGGTCCAATTGCTGACCGTCGGAGAACGTCCCGATGGCCTTAAGTTGGGTCTCGATGGTTGCAGGCAGCTTTAGGTTCTGCGGAGTTATTTTGATCGAGACCAGGTTCGATCCTTCCACCACTAGATGCGCGCTCGCGCTCAACGTACCTGAGGTGGCTGTAATGGTGGCCGTCCCGGCTGATTGTCCAGTCGTGTTGCCGGAGACCGCGACGGTAGCAATCTGGGTATCCGATGAAGACCAGGTAGTAAAGACGCTAATGTTCTGCGAAGTGTTATCCGTCCAAGTGCCTCTTGCATTAATCTGCAACGTCGAGCCTGGCGCCAGTAGTGCGCTCGTCGGGTTGACTGCGACGGATTTGAGCGTCGCCGAACTGACGATCAGCGCGGTGCTTCCGGTTGCGCTCGTACCCGCATAACTGAACGACGCACTGATGTTGGCTGTTCCTTGTTTGACTCCCGCAACAACGCCACTACTCGAACCTACGGTGGCCACTAATTTGGTATCCGAACTCCACGTCACCGAATTGCTTATGTCCTGCGAAGAAGAATCAGTGAATGTTCCTGTAGCGGTGAAGGTCTGGTGCCAGCCTATCGGAATCGTTTGTTTGACCGGTGTCACAGTGATGGACTTAATGGTCGCGTTACTCACAGTGAACGGCAAAGTTCCAGTGATAGAGCCAAGCTGCGCCGTAATCGTGATGTTGCCCGCTTTCACTCCTGTTAACACGTTAACCGAACTAAAGCTAGCTACCGTCGGATCTGAAGAACTCCAGGTAACGAGTCCGCTCAAATTATTGGTGCTGCCGTTGTTGAAGTGGCCAGTCGCGATAATTTGAATTTTCGTCCCTTGTGCGATGCTGGTCTTACCGGTTGCGGCTTGGATCTCAATCTTGGTTAGATTGCTCGCATCCACGGTCAGCGGACTGCTGCCGCTGACCGATTCGAAGGCCGCCGAAATGTTCGTGGTGCCGAGGTTCTTGGCGGTTACCAACCCGCTAACCGTGACGGTCGCAACTGACGTCGATCCTGAAGTCCAGGTCGAGACGTTGGTAACGTCCTGCGTGGTGCCGTCAGAAAACGTTGCGGTTGCGGTGAATTGTTGACTAACATCCAGCGCCATTGATGCCGGATCAGGTGAGATTGCCAGTGAAGTTGCACTGGCCGAAGTCACTGTCAAAACTGCCGCAGGTGAAGTAATTGTCCCGGAAGTCGCTGTTATAGTGGTCGTTCCCGCCGATACGCCTAGAGCTAGTCCCTTGGTCGGAACGGTGTCGCTGATAGTCGCAACGCCGGTGTTAGACGAACTCCAACTCACGCTGCCGGTGATGGGTTGGGTGCTGTTATCGCTGTAAGTGCCGGTTGCAACGAACTGCTGTTTGGTCGATGCCGCGATAGTCTTGCTGGCGGGCGTGATCGCAATCGAAACCAATTTCGGGGCGATGGTCACGCTGGATGAACCGCTGACCCCTCCCATGCTGGCCGTGACTGACACCGCGCCACTGCCTTGCGCTGTAAGCACCCCGCCCGCACTTACGGTTGCCAGGCCCGCCGGAGATGTGGTCCAGGTCACTGCCGAGGTCAGATCCTGAGTGCTGCCATCGTTGTACTTGCCGGTCGCGGTCAATTGATCGGTGTCCCCAACGGTCGGGGTTGCGTTGACCGCGCTCACCTTGATGGAGGCCAGCTTTGGATTGCCCCCGCCATTTCCGGAGCCGCCCCCGGCGCACCCAAAGGTGGCGAGCAAGGCGGTGAGTACGATGGCGAACAATGCGTTGCGGGTAGAGAAGATCACAGAAGGTTTCATTGCGGACATAGTAGAAGCAATAGAGGAACCAAAAGAAAGACCGTAACTCTCTCATTCTGAGTAGCTGGATTGGCTCGCCGGGAAATGATCGCAGTCGAAAAGGGAAAATTATTGCCGCGCCGGAGGCGAAACTTTTTCCAGTTGTGCCCAAAAACTGACCGGTGAGCGGCAAACCGGAGGGTGTCACAAGGCTAGAAGCGTGATGGCTTAGATTCTTGACTCCATCGGGCAATCTAGCGGCATATTCCAGCATCAGAGGCGGGGATTTTTACTCACCCAAATCCCACTGGCTGGGACGAAGCTTGGCGCCGATCTTGGGATTTGTCATCGACCGGTACGATTTTTCGCGACCCTAGCACAGCCTGATATCGTTAAATTTGCGTGCTATTCTGACCTTTTACGGATTTGTCTCCCATGCGGCCTGCAAACCAATTTGAGGGTGATATCCAGCCGTGAGTCTGGCGTGGCTTGGAAAATGGTCGCGAGTGAGCCGCCTCAGTTGGGACGAATTACGTACTCGGGTGCGCCAGGAATTAGGCAAGCGCCTGGACACGGCTTTTCCCATATCCACTTTCCGCCTCGAAGCAATTAATCTTGCCGAAACCGGTGCCCACGGGGATTTCTTCTTCTTGCCAACGGACTTACCTGAACGCGTGCGCTTGTTGCGAGCGCATCTGCCGGCAGAAGTCGATGCCATCCTCAGTGAAGCCGATGAAATCTGCCGGCATCGCTTCCGGTTGCTCGGATATGTTGATCTCGACTATGGCGCCGAAATCGACTGGCATCTCGATGCGGTGCACGGCAAGCGCTCGCCGCTCAAGCCCTGGCGCAAAATCAACTTCTTTGATTTCGCGCAGATTGGCGATCACAAAGTTACGTGGGAACTAAACCGGCATCAGCACTTAGCGATTCTCGCCAAGGCCTGGCTTTTTACTCACGATTCCCGCTACTCCAATGAATTGATTTCACAGTGGTACTCGTGGCACAGAGCGAATCGCTATCCCACGGGCATCAATTGGGTAAGCAGCCTGGAAGTTGCGTTCCGAAGCCTGTCTTGGATTTGGGTTGGTCAGCTTCTTGCAGATTGCCCAGAGCTGAGCAGCCATTTCAGCACGGGCCTTCTTCGCGGGCTTGCGCTAAACGGGCGTTACATCGAGCGATATCTTTCTACATATTTTTCGCCCAACACGCATCTGCTGGGCGAGGCTGCCGCTCTTTTCTTCATCGGCGTGCTTTACCCGCAAATTCCGTCAGCGGATGATTGGAAGAAAAAGGGATTGGAAATCCTGTTGCAGGAGGCCCAACGGCAAGTGCATCCGGATGGCGTTTACTTCGAGCAATCTCTGTACTACCACGTGTACGCGCTGGATTTATTTCTTCACGCGAGGCTGCTGGCGTCGCGAAATAAAATCGACGTTCCCGAGAATTTCGATGAAGTTCTAAAGAAAATGCTGGTGGTCGTCAGAACTTTGTCGCAGAACGGGCCTCCACTGGCTTTTGGAGATGACGACGGTGGCCGGCTGTTCAACCCCAGACGCAATCGCGGCGAGCACATGACCGATCCGTTAGCAATCGGCGCGACTCTTTTCCAAGACGAGCAGCTTCGCGCCGCAGCCAGGCTGACCGAGGAATCGATCTGGTTATTCGGAGAGCAGGCCCCAGATTTTTTGTCTGGCGCTTCTGCTTCTGCACCTTCGCACTCGCAGTCATTTCCAATCGGCGGAGTTTACATTTCGGCTGATCCCGAAAATTCTTCGCAACAAATTGTGGTTGATGCCGGCCCACTGGGCGCAATGCGCGCCGGCCACGGGCACGCGGATGCTCTGAGCGTGAAGTATTCGGCGCATGGCCTGCCCTGCCTGATTGATTCGGGCACCTTTTGCTACATGAGCTCCGAAGACGAACGCAATTCATTCCGCGGAACTGGTGCTCATAACACCTTGCGGGTCGACGAGCTCGATCAGGCGGTGCCCAGTGGCCCATTTGCATGGAAAGATTTGCCAGCAGTTCACGCGGAATCCTGGATCGCGGGTCAAACATTCACGTATTTCAGCGGCAGCCATACCGGCTATCTGCGACTAAGTGATCCTGTTCTCCACCGCAGATTTGTTTTCCACCTGTATAAGGGCTTCTGGATGGTGCGCGATACTGCCGAGGGGAAGACAGCGCACATGCTGGAAACTTTCTGGCACATCGATCCGAGCCTGCTGGCTCATCAAGTCGACGGTAGCTTTGTCGTTGCGAGTGCAGATGACGACGAACTGTCCAAGAGCACAGCATTCGTTCCAGTGAGCGATAGTGAATGGGATTACCGGATAACCTCAGGCCAGATCTCCCCGGTGTATGGAGTGTCAGCACCGGCTCCGGTTCTGCGTTGCCAGGCGG
>Ga0157372_10004788_pt1 | contig 14380 bp, 14 predicted proteins | sample C55metaG_FD_115307 | JGI IMG/M metagenome (GOLD analysis project Ga0157372, IMG submission 115307) | Corn rhizosphere microbial communities from Kellogg Biological Station, Michigan, USA - C5-5 metaG | ecosystem: Host-associated > Plants > Roots > Rhizosphere > Soil | place: USA: Michigan... | reverse complement strand
GAATTCTGAACGCGGAAGTGAGTAGCGCGAATAATTTATTTTATTCTGATCCGGAGCATGTAATTCGTAGCATTTAATGTTTCTTGTTTCTCTATGTGCTACAATGCCAAAGAAGCGAACAATATCCTGCCGGACATAATTCATGAACACTGCATGCGTAACAGCTGGGGTAATAATTTCATAACAATAAAGATTGTTGCGATTATCGCTTGCGATTGTAGCCTTCAGACTTGCTGCGTTATCACCCGAATAAAACCTTCGGTTTGCCGGCAAAGCCATTTCGTGCGGAAAGGCAATAGCAAGAAATGCCGCCAATGGTTGATTAAGGGCATAAAATCTCGATGTTTTTCCAGCCCTTCCGGAATGACCGACTGTATAACCGAGGCCTTCTTTATATGGAGTGATAACAGAACGAAATAAGAAATCATCGCCACTGCCTCCGTTGTGATTTACAAATAATGGCTTATTGACATTGAAGGTCAGATCATCCTTTTTTGTATGAAATGAAACGTTCTTACCATCGATAACTTGCTGAATATTTTTCGGCGATATTTCTGACGCAGAAGTAATCGCAATTACTTTTCCTTCTTTATTAATCCACACATAATGCGGTACAAATTTGTAGGGAAAATATTCAAGGAGAGATGATTGCAATAAGCTGTAAGGCAGATCCATGCTTTCACCGGTTATTACTTTTCTTTTCTCAAAGAGTGATGTTACCCTTTGAAGAGAATCTCCCTTATAAGTATTTACCAAAATAATTTGAAGCTTTCCACCAAATTCTTTTTGCAATCCTTCCATCTTAGGAAAAGATTGTATGCAGGCCGAACACCAGGTGCTCCAGAAATCGAGGATAACCAGTTTTCCTTTTAAATCTGTTAGCCTTATTGTAGAAGCGGGATAATTATAAACATTGGTAATGGTAATATCGGAAACCGAATCTCCAATGCTGAGCGGCCTCACCATTTGTCCCATGCTTACAAAAGGCCATAGAAGTATCATTAAGCAATAAATCAGTTTCATTGCAATTGTTTTTATTGTTGAAAAAATGGTTGAAGTTTATATGGTAATAATCACCCTACGTTGGGCACTTCGGCTTGCGCTCGTATAAATTTTTGAGCCAGTTAATAAAGGGGTTTAAATACTCATCTTTCATAGAAAAATCAATTTAAAGCGGGTCTTTATCATCATCCTGAACGATCGTTTTCAAGTGGGGTGGGGGACTGACTTTTATTACCGGCTGGTCAAATATCTTTGCCTGGATATGATAATAGCAATAATTGAGTACATCCGTTTTTAAGACCTGGCGAAGATGTTTTGAAGGCACTAATGAATTTAAACTATACTGAATTTCCAATACTTCTTTTACAATATCTGCAGCGAGGATGTCATCCAGTACAAGTCGCCTTGCATACCTTTGCAAAAGCGCCTGATAAAATGAAACGGTTGCTCTCAAATAATCCTGACAGTTTTCCATTTTTAAAATTTTAGTAGAACACAATTAGATTTAATAAAACAACACCGGCAGTGGCTGCCAGGCGCAACAAGCGATGGCAGCCATGCTTTTAAAACCCACATGAAAAGAAAAAGTATAAAAGCCTGCCAGTGGTTATATAACGGGAATGTCTGCGCGAAAATCGTAACATAACGGTCATCCGTACACGCTATTTAATCTTATTCCGGATTTCTTTTTATTTGTGCGTAATGCACTTCTATAAGACTGTTTAGCTGTTCAGAAATTTGCCATTGGTATAGAGGAAGAAAAAGAGGAGAATATTGGTACCTTGAAGCTGGTACCCGATTTGATTTTTCAAAAGGTTGATAACTACTCTTATGTACTTTGAAGAAATAATGGTGAAATAGAAATAATGCGACACCATCATTATTAAGTGAATAATCAATTTTCTTTATCGTAACAATTCTTCTCATGCTTGCATTAAAGTTTAAAGCAAGTCTGACATAAAAAGGAGCAAATTATAAAAATAAAGAACAAGCCCCGTCTTATCGCACCGCGGCACCACGAGCGCCTTGAGCCAATAAGCTGATAGGAGCCTGCCCTTTATATGTGGACAGGCTATCACTATCATCTTGGCTCGGGAAAATTCGTGGTTTTCGGTGCCAGACTTATAGTGAAGTCCTTCTTTAACTTTATAAGAAGAACGTCAAAAATAAAAATTTATATTGAGTAGCAAAAATCCGGCTACTTTCTGGATGTAAAGTAATTCATCCCTTGTTTTCTTTTCAAAATTATAGGGGTGTAAAATACTCCGAAAAAGAGTGTAAATTACCCTTTCATTTTATCTATATTTGCTTAAATTGATGTTTTGATAACAGACTCTAAACATATTGGTAGAAATTTGCGGAATATTAGATTGCTGAAAGGAATGAAACAAACCACCTTTGCCAAAAGCTTAGGAATAGCACAACAAAATGTATCAAAAATGGAAAATAAAAAAGAAATTTCAATGGAAAAATTAGAAGCAGCAGCAAAAGTGCTGGGACTTACAGTTGATGCTATTGAAAAGTTTAATGAAAAGAATATTCTTAATAACAATATAGCATTAGAACAAGGCACTGGACAAACTAATCATGTTTATCCGGTTAAAGAGATAATTGAATATTTTAAAGAAGAACTTATAAAAAAAGACAATAAGATTGAAGAATTAACTTCTGAACTCGAAGAATATCGAAAGAGTAAAAGAAAATCTTCAAGGCCAAACGAATCGGGAGGAGCTAAATTAAAGAGTATGCCAGTAGCAGAAAAGAAAAAAGCAGCAAAGTAAAAATTATAAAATAGAAATTTATGAATACAGCAAACATACGCCAACAGTTACATGGTTATCTTGAAATAGCTGATGATAAAAAAATCAATGCCATCTATACAATGGTAGAGGATGAAATTAAAGAAACTATCGTAGAATATACTCCGGAATTTAAAGCTGAATTAGACAAGAGGGTTAACTATTATTTAAATGGTGGCAAAATGGTTTCTCCTGCTGAAATGAATAAGCGGCTTCAGGCAATACGGAAAAAAAGAAAATAGCAGTGGATTATCAATATATCTTTGATCCAATTGCTGCTGAAGAATATGCAGATGCATTCAACTGGTATGAAGAGAGAAGCGTAGTTGCCGCTGATAATTTGATCATTGCTGTTCAGGATGCCATTACAGCTATCTGCACCGACCCTTATAGATACCGCAATACTCACAAGAATTTACGCGAGCTCACTCTGAAAAAATACCCTTATAATCTGATATATTTTATTGATGAAAATAAGTATCTGATTACAATTGTCTCCCTGTATCACCACAAGCGAAATCCTAAGGAGAAATATGATAAAGGAGAAAGTCGCTAATAATTATTCGTTTTATGAATTTATTATTTTCGTTTATTCTGACCTGTTGTGTCTATTTTTCCAGATAAATAATTTTCAATTTTTTAAGAAATTTTCAAGATTTAAAAACTGCGCATATACATGACCGATATACTCATGTCGTTTTACAGTAAATGAAGAAGTAAATGAGATTTGTATTTTCTTATTGAACAAAAAAAAACAAGTTTCTGGAGGCGTGTTTGTAGATTCGGATTTGCAGTAAAGGAAGGGATAAGGAGTATTTATATTTCTTCTTTTACAAACATGACGGGAAATAATAATTGCGTTTGTGCATGGCTGTTATAGCGGTTTTGGTTGCAGTAAATAGAGAAATAAGAGAGATTTTATTTTCTTTCAAATTATGGGTAATTATAATTGCGTTTATACATTGCTGTTATAGTGGTTTTGGTTCGTAGTAAACGAAGAAATTACGGGAATTGTATTTTTTAATTACTGTTTATTTTTATCAAATCGAGGATACGCAATTTTTTCAAGATGTATAAATAATGCATTCTCAAATTCTTTGGAGTTAAAAAGTTTTCAAATAGTCTCCGAAAACTCTAACCCCTTTTCTTTTGTCATTGTAGACTTTGACACCTTAAATTTCAGGCTTAATAAATTTATAAGTTGAAAAAATGTCTGTTGATTACATGACTGCTTATCAACGTAAATGATTCCTGTCCTACGTACACCAAGATTCTTTTGTTCCATTATCAAATGAAGCTCCTCCAACTGAAGGTTTTTTCACTTTCTGTTGACTATCCTCATAAGCTTAATTCCGTATTTGATTTTTAGAATCCGCTTTTCATTATTTTTATTCAATTATTGCTTATCCGATCTCTTAACTCACATATTACTAATGAAAAAATTATTTATCTCCTTATTCTTTCTAATGCTAATAAGTCCGGCACTTTTTGCCCAGCCACGAGGCAACAATGCCCCTGTTGTAAAAACATTAAACGGGACACTTGAAGGGATAAATGTTTCAGGAATTGCTGAATTCAAAGGCGTCCCTTTTGCAGCGCCACCTGTTGGTGACCTGCGCTGGAGAGAACCACAACCTGTAAAGAACTGGAATGGCATTCGCAAGGCAGATCACTTTGGTCCCCGTGCTATGCAATTGAATGTATTTGGAGATATGAATTTTCGGTCTGATGGAATGAGTGAAGACTGCCTTTACCTTAATGTATGGACGCCATCAAAAACATTTAAAGATAAACTTCCGGTAATGGTATATTTTTATGGCGGTGGTTATATTGCCGGTGATGGTTCAGAACCCAGATATGATGGTGAAAGCATGGCCCGCCGCGGCATTGTTGCCATCACCGTTAATTACAGGTTGGGAGTATTTGGATTTTTTTCGTATCCGGCTCTTACCAAAGAATCGGCTCATCACGCATCCGGCAATTATGGATTACTTGACCAGGCCGCTGCCTTGAAATGGGTTCAACAAAATATTGCCGCATTTGGTGGTGATCCTAAAAAAATAACAATAGCCGGTGAATCAGCAGGATCATTTTCGGTCAGCGCACAAATGGCTTCTCCTTTGTCGCGAAATATTATTGCAGGCGCCATCGGTGAAAGTGGATCATTGCTTGGCTTCTCACCAACCGCAACCTTAATAGATGCTGAAAAAGCAGGAACTAAATTTGCCCATAGTATTAACAAAAACTCCTTGTCAGACCTTCGTGCCATGCCCGCGGAAGAATTGCTGAATGCAACTAAGAACTTGGGTTATGGAAGCTTTCCGGTAGATGTGGATGGTTATTTCTTCCCGGTATCTCCGCTTGAAATCTATGAAAAAGGCCAACAGGCTCATGTTCCTTTGCTTGTTGGATGGAATTCAGCTGAAATAAATTATCACATGATCTTAGGCAATGAAGCGCCAACTGTTGAAAATTATACTAAAGCAGTACAAAAATTATATAAAGACCAGGCAGCAGGAGTTTTAAAAGTGTATCATGCCAATAATGATTCTGATGTTACTGAAGCTGCTACCGCTCTTGCCAGCGACCGGTTTATTGCCTTCAGCACATGGAAGTGGAGTGATATTCAAAGTAAAACAGGCGTTAAACCCGTTTATCGTTATTGGTTTTCACGACCGCGCCCTGTAATGAGGTCAGAGATGGGCAATGCTGTTGCCAATCTTGCCGGTGGAGTATCAAAAGATACTACCGGTGCAAAAGCACATCCCGCACCGGCGGCAACAGGAGCAGTTCATTCAGCAGAAATTGAATATGCATTGGGCAACCTTCCTACAAACCGCGTTTACGATTGGCAGCCTCAGGATTACGAAGTTTCCACTATCATGGAAAGCTTTTTTGCCAACTTTATAAAAACAGGCAATCCGAATGGATTGGGTGTACCGGCGTGGCCGGCTGTTGATAACAGCAAAGCTGTTGAAGTAATGCATATAGACGTACAAACAAAAGCAAAACCCGATGAGCATCGCGACCGCTATCTTTTTATGGAAACGCAGGTAAAAAAATAAAAGGAATTAGCAGGATATTCTTAAACCCAATAGTTGCGGATTCCCCTTTGCGTAAGGTTTTGTTTTGTCGGCGAACGATTCGCTTCTGGCGTGGTAATCAGAAAGTAATTTCAAAGCAAAAATAGAATGCTCGGTTTAGATGTCATGAGTGCCACATGTTCGGTAAGTCGGGAAACTGCGGACAGCAGTCCTTCGTTCCTCAAATTTTGCAGTCATCGTAGGATTACTGTTGAAAACATTCCTGTTTCATGTCTAAGATTTGATTTGCAGTAAGTATATATCAATTTAAATTGCCTGTAATACAATATTACACGAAGACTTTCATTTATTCAAGGAAAAATAACCCCTATTCCCGAAAGCTTCCTTGTGCAGTAAACAAACAATTATCTCTATTTCTTCTTTTTCCACAATAAATTTTGGCAAGTATACCATTTTACACGCAAAGGAAAATTGAGTTATTGTAACTGAGATTTATCTTATTTTTTAGCTGGTCTTTTTTCCGCTTTTATTATTTGCATTCTTAGCGGCTGCCTTCATCACATCTAAGAAAGAACCGCTTACCTCAAGCTTCTCATCGTACTTGTTTGCACGTGGTTTCTTTGGTTTTCTATCTGTTGCTTTTGCCATACACCAAAACTACTGATTTTAATAATTAAACCAATATTTTCTTTATCCACGTTAACTATCTAATTCTATATTTTATTATACCGTGATATACCTAAATATATTAGTTTTTAGTGCTCAAACTTTTACTATTTAACGTGGGCTAAAAAAATATTTTAAAAAATTTAGAGACTTTTAGAGGTTTGTATTAGAAGTGTTGTATATTCGCATAAATTTAATACCATGAGCTTATCATTAATAGACGTTGACGATAAACAAATTATCGAAGCACTTACTGCAAAGTATAATTACCACTTACAGCATTCGTTGAAATATAAATTAATGTTGGATGCTTATAATGGAAAATTTTCAGACAATGTCAATGTATTAGAAGTACGAAAGACGGATACTTCAAATGAATTAGTTAAAGAAACTCCAAAACCAGAAAAAAATAGTAACGAAACTTTTGAAAGAATAGTATTGGATATTTTATCTGATGGTCAACCAAGGTTAGTTTCTGAATTAATCGAAGATTATTTTAAAGTAACCAGCAAAAGGTTTAAAAATAAAGATTTTTCAAGCAAACTATCAATAAGGGCTAAATCCCCAGACAAAAAAATACAGAATATAAAGTTTAAAGACTTCCCTTTAGAGAAAAGATTCTGGTGGGGTAAATCATCTTGGTTTGATGGTAACTTATTAAAGCCGGAGTACACAAGTAAAATTCACGAAAAATTTAAAAACATGACTTAAATAAATAGTCGTTGGTTGCACAACGACTATAAATAAAATTAGAAGTATTAACCATAGGGATGTCCGCAGTTTAAGGGAAAAAACACCACCAACGAAGGTGGAAAATGTTGGTTCGACCCCAACCGGGCACCCTATTTTCTTTAACAAAGATACGTAAAAATAATTAAAGGGCAAAATAAATTGCCCTAAAAAAATTCCTGTGGAATTACGAGTTCCCAGGAAAGGTGTAAATGCCTTGCACTATAAAGTGGGCAGATTTTGTAATGACATAATACATAACATCATGTCACAAGGAACAAAAAAGGTAGTGTACATAAGCGCCGTTACAGGACAATATGTACCAAAACCTTACGCTCAAACCCATCCTAACACAACTGTTAGAATGGTAGTTAAAAAGGGGTAGAAGCCCTTCCGGTACCATCTTAAGTCGTGTTAATTGTATAACCGAACTAACATTATAGGTGTTGTATCCGGCTGGTCTTCATTAGCCAGTTCGAACACGCAACCTTAAAGATGATACCTATAAACCGGCAGCATTTCTATGCGCCTTTATTTTCAAAGTTAATACAATATTATTAAGCAGTTAATACCTTGTATGTAACTCTCTCTTTGTCGCTTTTGCCAATCAGTTTATGGAATAATGTGACATTGCTAATATCCTTGTTATTATGCCTTTCTGAAAATTCATCTGCGTATTTCTGACAATGCTTTGGCGAAATTGAATGATGTGTACGCGAAACGCCACGCTTAAACAAACTCCAAAAATTTTCAATTCCATTAGTGCTAAAAGCTCCGTTCACATACTCACCTAAAGAATGGTTAACTACAATGTGAAAATAATTTTGTTTTAATGCTTTGAAAGATTTCCAGTCATCAGAAACCATAATAGAACCTTTCTCAATCCATTTTTCAATAATTGGTATTAGAGTTTCTGATTCAACGTTAGGTACTACTTTTGTTCTTACTTTGCCACTTAATCCTTTAGCACCAAATACAATTGTTTTACCTTTTGCAGAACGACCTTGTGAATTAGGGATTCTTTTATCAGCGTGTTTATTTCTATTCTTTCCACCTATCAAAGTTTCATCAACCGATGCAACATCTTTCAAAAGTGCTGGTTCGGTTTCATTGAGCATACCACGTAATTTGTGGTTAATAAGCCACGCTGTCTTTTGAGATGTACCAATTCTATTTGCTAACTCAACGGATGAAATACCATTTTTGCAAGTTGATAATTCAAAAGCCGCCTGCAACGACTTTCTAAACTCCACTTTTGAACCTTCAAAGATACTTCCTGTACGAACAGTAAAAGGAAGATCACAAAGCCTTTCAGAACATCTGTAAGAAGGTATGTCGGTAAACTTTCCCCTTGCTTTTACCTTGTATGGTTTTTTAAGACTTCCGCAATGAGGGCAAACCGGAACACCATTCCATCTAACTTGTTCAAAAAATTCATAACAAGTCTTTTCATCTTTAAGGGTGTCGTTAAATTGATGTATTGTTTTGAAATCGAAATTCATTTTTTAATGTTTGTTACACAAAGATAATACATGCGTGTAACATCTCCTAATATTTATTCAACTATTTTACATCCCAGCTTACTGTAGCCAACTGGTGTGAATAATGATCCGACGCTTACTGATCCATCCTTGACTGACCCAAAGGTTCGGGTGACAGCTAACGCTCACCGCATAGAACTCAAAGGTGAATCGCTGAGAAGAAAAAAGTAACCGATAATAAATAACGATTTGTATTTTTAATCATCATTTAGCTCTTTCATTTATTACCTGCTTCACAGATGGGTCAACATGACCGGAATGGTGGGTCAAAATCATCGGAATTTATACCTCATGCTAATGTCGGGATAAATAAAGAAATGCGGCAAGCCCTCGGACCCGGGTAAACGCAACCCGAACAGAATCTTGCCGCAAATAATTTATCTAAGATAAAATCTTTGAAATGAATTAAAAAATACCGTTTCGTGTGCCACGAACCGAGGAAGAGGCCGGGGCCAAATTTATTTTTCAAAATACATCGTTGTTTGGAAATAGATTCCTTCCTGATCAACAACTTTATATCCTACTTTCCCGATGGTCTTTTTAATGAAGATAAGATATTGTCCTAAGGTGCAAAACTCAGGACAGCAGCCCTTTTATTATTTTGAACATTCTAAGAATACAAAGCTTAAATCAAAACACTAATTTACCCATGTAGAAATAGAAGTATCTATTTGCGCAAACCATACATCTTCATCTACGGCAGATCGGCCGTGTTCTATCAAACCATCCAAATAAGCTTTTAGTTTCTGGGGGTCTTTGAAATCTTTATCTTTTGCAATTCTTATAAATGCAATAAAATGATCAAGGTTCATTGGCACAATTCTGGTTTTGCCGCCATACATCTTTGTATTGAATCTATTCAGATTAAAAAAGTGGGCAAGAGTTCCTTCGCTAATCTTCGGCGCAATAAAAATACAATAAGTTGGAATGTTATTATCTTTTTGCATATTTCCAAAATGTCTGGCAACAGACTCTCCCTCCATATTGAATTGTGTATTACCCGCCGACATTGTAACCTCAACAATCATATTGAATCCATCATATTCAGCCTGAATATCCGGCTTGTTTCCCTGTGCTGTTGAAAGTGGGACGCCATCAAAATCAAAAGAAAAGTTGCCCTTACAATCTTTGACATAGTTTATCATCACCATTGATCGCCAAACATTCCACTCTAAGAAAAGGGATGTATCAGGAACCTCTTTCTTTTTGATTTTATCAAACATATCGATCACGTCATCGAATTCTTGGTAGTTCTTTAAAGCAACCGCAGTTTGTTGTAAGACCTGCTGCATATGACCGTTCTCTGCTGCCTCCAATAAATCTTTTAGTGTTCCGATGTCATCTTTCGCTTTGTATATCACTTTTAATTGGTCAAGCTTCTTTGTAAGATAATCCCGGTCATCTGTTAGCAGTTGTAATTCTTCGGGATTGAACATGTATGCCTTAAAAGAATCTTCATTGGCAAACTCCCAAGCGCTCGGTTCAACCGTGTCAAGAATGAATTTTGCCTCTTCCTTTTGTGAAGGCGCAAGAATGGGACGCAGTGTTTTAGTATTGAAAGTTATCAGTTGTGTCGCCCTGAGATACCTGACTAGTGCATCGGCATAGTCATTGTGTAATCCGCGCTTCGTCGCCAAAAATTTCTGCAATGTCTTTTCTTTACTTTGTCTAGTGGCAAACTTTCCGGCCGATATTTCATCGTCATAAACCTTTTTCAATTCAGCATCATAATAATTCTGTATCCAAGCTTTTCTATTTGTCTTAATCTTTGTGACTGCTGTTCGATAAGTTTTAATTTTTTTAACGACCTCCGAGTAATCACTGTAGTGGATCGTCGGGACGAAGAACATTGCTATTTCCTTCTTAGACAGTTCGCCAAAGTCATAAAACAACCTAAGCAATTCCAAATAAGGACGAATGTTCATTTCACTGTCGTGTGGAATAAGATGATATGGAGAGGGCAATTGAAATTTAAACAGCTGCTTGGCAAATGTCTCGTGAATGCGCTTACCACCCAACAATCTTTCGCCGGCCTCGGTCAAGTCAATGACCGGGCCAAGATCTACAAAACCAAGTGCTTTAGGTGCTCTGTTTATTCTATCTCTTGCTGCAAACGCTTTATCCTTCGGCAAGCTTTCGCCATCATAAAATGGAGAAGCATATAATCGATCAAAGTACTTTATTTGACTGGCAGGGTTCCATACCTGGCCGTTGAAGTGCTGGATCAATAAATCTATTTCTGGTATTGTTTTTTCTAACGTCCGAGGAGATGTAACCGCAAGAACGGTTCTTGGGTTAGATAGTTTTGCCATTCATAAATAATTTTGTCATTGCTTCATCATCGCCTAAAAGTGATGAGGGTTGATACTTATCTTTTTTTGCCTTTATAAAATGTTCAATCCTTTCCTTTGAGAAAGAAATAGATTTCTGCGAAATGTCACAACCTAAAAATTTACAATTGGTTTTTATTGCAGCAATAGCAGCTGAACCACTTCCAAGAAATGGATCGCAAACAATAAAATCCTTTTCAGCACTTCCTTTTAACATTAATTCAAATACTTCTGTTGGTTTTTGTGTTGGATATTGTGAACCAACAACTCTTTTAATTTTCCATACATCCGGAATGCTTTTTGAGTTCAAGGGGCGTTTACCCTTGCTTGCAAACATTATAAACTCATGTCTCCTTCTGAAATAATGGCCAAGACCAATATTTACTTTGTCCCAGCATAAAAGATTTTTAACTTCAAAAACATCACGTACAACAGAAGCCAGTGTTAACAATGAATAAGAATCAAACATTATATAGATGTGCCTATTATTCTTCAGGACTCGATAACATTCTTGCAAAAAGGTTTTATAATTTTCCTCTGTATCATGAAATTCTTCAAACCATTTTGCATGACCTTTTCCAGCATCACTATACTTCCCAATTATTTTTCCGCTTCCCAATTTTAATTTTTGATTCATTCCTGAATACGCAGGGTCGGTAATTATTACGTCAACACTTGCAGCAGGTAAGTTCCTTAAGAAATTAATAGCATCGTCCTGAAATATTGATACCCGTTGGTCTTTACTTTCAAAAGAAAGCTTTGTTTTAACTGCAATATTATGACCATTAAGTACATAAACTGGTTTGTCATTTGTCGCATCAGTTTCTGAAGAATAGAAATCAAGGAGCGTTTGATATGCCTTAGCAGAGATTACACCGTCTTTGCCAACTTTAACATTATTCTCTCGAACATATTGCTCCATATCTTCGGCGACAACTGATAATTTGTCCTGAATATCTTGTAGTGTATAAACCATTTTATATTTAATCGGGGTTTGACAACAAATTTAGCAATAAAATCCGCAAGTTGCTAATCAGGATTGCCACCTTTCGGCCGTTGGCAAACTTACCTTTCTTAGGAGTAGCAGTCAGAATATTTTCAATACGAAATTTTCTATCATCAAAGATACAAGTATCTCCTAAAACTTCTATGAGAAAATTACAAACCGGCATTATACCCGCTCTGCCCCAGGTCTCCACACGTCCGCTCCATCGTTACTTATCCTTCATTTAATCAAAACGTCATCGTAATTATAATATAGAATACGCGTACAATCAAGATCGTGATGCCAGGTACACTGCCCATGTCGAACCAATGCTTTCTTAAGTATCCATTTTGAATATTGAAAAGTTCTCCTGCCATCGCATTGTTTATCTTAAATATTGCAGAATAATAATAGCGATGCCTAAAATAAATTCGTAAAACAATTCTTTCATTACTTTTTCTAAAACCCCTAAACACCACCTTCCATATACCTTCCGGCCACCTACTACCTACCTGCGGGCAATAAACTGTATCATTAGTGCGCTATTTAACGCAGAGGTAACGCACCGGGCCCGTCGCAGGTATGAAGCGTTCAGCTTGTAGGTATAGAAAACGGTAAACAACTAAATCAAAAGATCATGGCTAAAGTATCAGACGTATTTTTAAATGGCACTATCGGAAATGTAGTGTTTTACCGTCGCATGGGAACGAACTGCGCCCGGAAAGATGGTAGTGGGCAGGGGTGGCGACAATCCACAAGCTGTTCACGTTTATTTGAAAGCAGGAAAATAAAAGCTTGCAAACACTTTAGCTAATTTCTAATTCAGGCAAATTTTCCCATTCATAATACTCATTCTTCGCTTTATTATCCGGACTCAGTTTAGAAGTGCGGATACTAAATACCGGCAGGTAATTCAGTTCTTCAGCCGGCATTTCAAAGTGTAAAATGGCTTCATAATCCTCAATCGGTAATTCTTCATTCACCCATTTTTGAGAAAGCTCAAAAGGAAGCAGCAAAGGCTTCCTCCATTTATTATCGCTTTTTTTGCCGTTGGTGTTCGGTTCATTGGCTCACCGCAGTTGGTGTTGAGCGCAGGCTTTGAAGCAATGGCCTCACCAACGGCTGAATTTAAAATTGTCTCCTACCTGGCGCAAAATCCAAACGGCAAGCTAACCCTAAGGGGCCAAAAGCATATACCTGCGGCGAAAATTAAAAGTTCCAAGCATAGTGTAAAGAACTCAATAAAGCAACTATAGCATCGCTTTCTGGGTATTATCATAGCGACACATTTCTTTTCAGAATTCGCTGTAACTTTTACCGGAGGGTCGCAATGCTGCGTTTTTAGAGATATGCAATGTCAAATATAGAGGTAGAAAAGCATCTTATTTCTTCTTTTACTGTTTTCTTCATCGGTTCTCAAAAGTGGATAAAAAGCTATTGCAGGCAAGCCAGAAACATGAAGGAAGAATAGAAAAGACAGCTTAAACTTTGCCTGTTTCTCCGCCTGATATAATTCGCTTCTTATTCGGTTGTTATTCGCTCCGAGGGATCGAATAACAACCGTAATACATCTGTTTGATTAGCGTTAATGATTAAAAGAGAATAACCTGATGTTCAGTATAACCCTTTCCATTTTTAGGAAGGTCAAAAATACTTCTTACGTTTCTGATTGCCTGTTCTACTTTACAAAATATATTAAGGCTGCATTAAGACAATTCTTTACTCTTAAAAACGTTTCTCTATTTCAAAAAAAAAATTTGAGCTTGAAAATTTTCTATTTTACTTTTAACTTAAAAGCATCGAGCAAAATTTAAACGTGTATGATTGCATTCTTAGTTGTCGATGATCATGCGATAATCAGGACAGGCTTAAAACTGTTGCTCGGGCAATCTTTTGCTCACTCCAGAATTGATGAGGCAAACGATGGCAATGCCGCCTTTGAAATGGTAAAAAGGTGCGATTACGATTTAGTTATCATGGATATACATATGCCCAACACAGATTCGTTTGGTATTATACAAACCATGCTGGCACTTAAACCTTCTTTAAAGATCATCATGTTCAGTGTGAATGAGGAAGAGATTTATGCAAAAAGATATCTGAAAATCGGTGCCATGGGATACCTGAAAAAGGATGCATCGACTGATGAAATAATAAAGACGATTACTCTGGTTTTAAACAATAGAAAATATATCAGCGGGAAACTGAAAGAAAAATTAGTATCCGATCTGCAATCAAACTGCCAATCGGACAATCCGTTTGATAAATTATCTCCCCGCCAGTT
>Ga0157372_10004787_pt1 | contig 14380 bp, 10 predicted proteins | sample C55metaG_FD_115307 | JGI IMG/M metagenome (GOLD analysis project Ga0157372, IMG submission 115307) | Corn rhizosphere microbial communities from Kellogg Biological Station, Michigan, USA - C5-5 metaG | ecosystem: Host-associated > Plants > Roots > Rhizosphere > Soil | place: USA: Michigan... | reverse complement strand
TTTTTCCCCTCTGTCTGTGACCGCTGTCTCAGAATATTCCTTGAAAAGGATATTCTCCCCTTCTTGCCTTCCGAAATGCTCAGACCAGGCTAACCTTATTCCTGTAGCTTTACAGAGTGTGAATTTGCACTTTCTTTCCTGTTATTGAAATGGAGTGAAATATGACCATCAAGACGCTGGAAGATTTATTTATTCATGACCTGTCGGATGTGTATAGCGCAGAAAAACAAATCTCTCGCGCCCTGCCTAAAATGGCGCGTGCCGCTACCGATGAAAAACTGGTAGCCGCTTTCAAACAGCATCTTGAAGAGACTCAGGGCCAGATAGAGCGTCTGGACCAGCTGGTGGAAAGCACCGACGGCGTGCGCATTAAGCGAATGAAATGCCACGCGCTTGAAGGCCTGGTAGAAGAAGCCCAGGAAATTATTGATTCCGTGGAGGCTGGCCCGGTTCGTGACGCTGGCCTGATCGGCGCGGCGCAAAAAGTCGAGCACTATGAGATTGCCACTTACGGCACGCTGCGCGCGCTGGCTTTAAAGCTGGGCTATAAAGAGGCTGCTCGCCTGCTGGGCGAAACGCTGGAAGAAGAGAAGGCCACTGACGAGAAGCTTACCGTCATCGCTGAGCAGCAGTAACGCCAGAAGCTGGCCCCCGGAAAATAATTCAATCAAGAGGTACACCATGACAACGCATGAAGAGAACTATTTAGCCTGGGTGAAAGATGCGCACGCGATGGAAAAACAGGCGGAAAGCATGCTGGAAAAACAGGCAGAACGTCTTGAGCATTATCCCGATCTGAAAGCCCGTATCGTGCAGCATATTGAAGAAACTCGTCAGCAGCAGGCGCTGGTACAGTCGGTTATCGACCGCTACGATACTTCAAATTCCGTCTTTAAAGATACCATGGGTAAACTCACCGCTTTTGGTCAGGCGATGGGCGGCATGATGGCGGATGATGAAGTCGTGAAAGGCGCTATCAGCAGCTATGTGTTTGAGAACCTGGAAATTGCCAGCTACACCTCGCTGATTGCGGCGGCTGAACTGGTTGGCGATACCGAAGGCGCAAGAATTTTCGCGCAGATCCGCGAGCAGGAAGTGGCAATGGCCGACTGGGCGCTGAATCATCTGCCGGACGTTACCGAGCAGTTTATGACGCGCGACGCCGCGCCGGGCGTAGAAGCGAAAAAGTAACGCCTCTTCCTTAAGGCAAAAAAAATCCGGGAACCTGCGTTCCCGGATTTTTTATTTATGCCTGCATCAGATTTTCGTCGGCTGAATAGCCAGCGGATTCATGCGCAGCGACTGATAGTAATCGAACCAGTCGTGATACTTATCGGCGTTCTGCCACAGACGATAGTGCATTCTGGAAAGCGTCACCGGGTCGCTAATCAGCGCCAGACGACGATCGCGATCCAGTTTCGCCGGTGACTCGCTCAGCGCCTGCTCGACACGGCGATCGCGGGCGAATTCCAGAATATCGCTTTTCAGGTGGCGCGAAGTGGCCATCGCGCTGGCCAGTGCGTTGAACGACGGATTGAACAGCGCGTGCATAAAGCCATCTTTCAGCGCACGTTCACGGTTCAGCGCGTTGTAGCGATCGGTGTCGACCAGCTCTCTCGGCGGCTCAAACTCTTCCGGGATCAGGAACAGATTAGCGCGTTTCGACGCCATTCCGGTCGTGGAGCGGCTTGAATACACCGACACGAAAGGCGAGAGGATCAGCGAGAAGACGATCGGTGCCAGCCACCACAGGAAGTTCAGATCCAGCCAGCCCATGCCTGCCGCCCAGACGATGCCAAGCGCCATCTGGGAACCGTGACGTTTAAACGCCTCGCTCCATGGGGTCGCATCGTCATCGCGCTGCGGCGAGTTCCAGACCACTTCCCAGCCCAGGAAGGCGCTGACCACGAACACCGTATGGAACAGCATACGCACCGGCGCCAGCAGGACGGAGAACAGCACTTCCAGGAACAGCGAAACGGTTACGCGCACCACGCCACCATAAGGCTTCGCTCCCTTAAACCACACCAGGATGATACTGAGCAGTTTAGGCAGGAACAAGAGCACCATAGTGGTAGAGAACAGCGCTATCGCCAGTTCGGGACGCCACTGCGGCCAGACCGGGAAAAGCTGTCTTGGCTGCAGGAAGTACTGCGGCTCCATCAGCGTATGCACCACCTGAAGCGCCGTTGACAGCGCCAGGAACAGGAACCACAGCGGCGCCGACAGATAGGACATCACGCCGGTCAGGAACACCGCACGGTGTACCGGATGCATCCCTTTAACCAGGAACAGGCGGAAGTTCATCAGGTTGCCGTGACACCAGCGGCGGTCGCGTTTCAGCTCGTCCAGCAGGTTTGGCGGCAGCTCCTCATAGGAGCCGGGCAGATCGTAAGCGATCCACACGCCCCAGCCCGCACGGCGCATCAGCGCGGCTTCCACAAAGTCATGCGACAGGATAGAACCGGCGAATGAGCCTTCGCCCGGCAGCGGTGCCAGCGCGCAATGCTCGATAAACGGCTTCACGCGGATAATGGCGTTATGGCCCCAGTAGTGCGACTCGCCCAGCTGCCAGAAGTGCAGACCGGCAGTGAACAGCGGCCCGTAGACGCGCGTGGCGAACTGCTGGCAGCGCGCATAGAGCGTGTCCATACCGGAAGCTTTCGGCGAAGACTGGATGATACCCGCGTTCGGGTTAGCTTCCATCATACGCACCAGGCCGGTCAGACATTCGCCGCTCATGACGCTGTCCGCATCCAGTACCACCATGTAGCTGTACTGGCTGCCCCAGCGGCGGCAGAAGTCATCGATGTTGCCGCTTTTACGCTTCACGCGGCGGCGGCGGCGGCGATAGAAAATGCGCCCTTCCCCGCCCACGTCACGTACCAGCTCCATCCACGCTTTCTGCTCGGCCATCGCGATGTCCGGGTTGTAGCTGTCGCTGAGGATATAAACATCGAAATGCTGCTGCTCGCCCGTTCTGACCACGGACTCCCAGGTAGCCCGCAGGCCAGCGAAAACGCGTTCCACATCCTCATTACAGATCGGCATAATCAGCGCGGTACGATGTTCCGGGTTAATGGGATCGTTATCGTTACTGTTGTACGAGATACTGTATTTGTCTTTGCCGATCAGCAGCTGTAAAAAGCCCATCAGCGCCGTCCAGAAGCCGGCGGAAACCCAGCAGAACAGCACGGCAAACAGGAACAGGATCCCGGTTTGCAGCACGTACGGCAGAATTTGCAGCACCGACTGCTGCCAGTTCTGGTTGATCATCTCCATAGGATCGATCAGCGCCCAGCCCTGATAAGGCAGAATGGTTTTCATGTACCAGGTGGCGATCACCGTTTGCGCGATGGTCAGCAGCAGCAGGATATAGCGGCGAATCGATCCGACGTGACGCCATTTATCTTCTGCACGCTGCTCTTCGGCATTGGCATAGCGCGGTTTGGTTTTATGCCCGCGCAGAGAATCCCACGCGCGTGACACCGGGTTAGTACGCCAGGCTTCCGGGTACATAGAAGAACGCGTGTGGGGCGGCATCGCCTTCAGCGTGGTGCGATGCAGCGCATCTTCGGCAAACTGTTCGCCTTTACCCACGGCATCCGGCCACGTCATCTCAATCCGCGATTTCACCGAAGCCAGCGGCGCGTCGTCCGCGCGCTCCGGCATTGGCGGCTCGCCCAGCGTCTGATGCAGCTGGCTAAAAGCCGCCTCAGACTGGTCAGGCAGCGCGTTCAGCAGCGCCTCTTTCCGCTCCGCGGGCAGAGGCAGCGCATCAATATAATCAGCGTTAGTCTTATTCATTGGCAGGCAACTGATAGCTCCAGGTTTCGGTCAGCGTTTTGTCGCCGTTAACCAGCGCAGCACGCATCTCTGTAGGCTGTTTGTTGTCCTTAACGCGTAGACGGATCACCAGACGCCAGCCTTTGGTGACCGGATTGTAGCGAACGCTGTTTTCCACCAGCTCGCCGTTATTACCGATGCTGACCTGAGGCGCAACCGGCGTATCGGCCGGCAGCTTGCTCATATCCTGACCGGCGAAGTCGACGATAAAGGCGACCGTGCCGTCCGGCTGACGAACAAGGTTAGACTGTTTCACATCGCCGGTTGAGCGCAGCGTATCTTTTACAAACGCCATATCCGGCGAGTGCAGCTGGCTTTCGTCGCGGGTAAAGTGCAGACGATACTTAAAGTTCATCTCTTTGCCCGGCTCCGGCAGGCTTTCCGGCGTCCAGTAGGCCACGACGTTGTCGTTGGTTTCATCAGCCGTCGGGATCTCTACCAGTTCCACCCGTCCTTTGCCCCACTCGCCCTGCGGTTCAATCCAGCCGCTTGGGCGCAGATCGTAACGGTCGTCCAGATCCTGATACTGAGAGAAATCGCGGCCGCGCTGCAGCAGGCCGAAGCCTTTTGGATTCTCTACGGTAAAGGTGCTGACCGCGAGGTGTTTAGGGTTATTCAGCGGACGCCAGATCCATTCGCCGTTGCCGGCATGGATCGACAGGCCGTCGGAATCATGCAGAGCAGGACGATAGTTAACCTGCGAGGAAGGCTGGTTAGCGCCGAACAGGTACATGCTGGTCAGCGGCGCTACGCCCAGTTTGCCGACTTTATCGCGCAGGTAGACTTTCGACTGTACGTCGACAGTGGTTTCTTTACCTGGCGTGATAAGGAAGCGATAGGCGCCGGTCGCGCGTGGCGAATCAAGCAGCGCGTAGATCACCAGATGCTTGTCGGCCGGTTTTGGTCGTTCTACCCAAAACGTTTTAAAACGCGGGAATTCCTCGCCGGAAGGCAGCGCGGTATCAATAGCCAGCCCGCGCGACGAAAGACCGTAAACCTGACCAGCCCCGATAACGCGGAAATAGCTGGCGCCCAGGAAACTGGTGATCTCATCGTCTTTTTTATTTTTACTGTTAAGCGGATAAAGCACTTTAAATCCGGCAAACCCAAGGTTTTTGACGGTTTCAGGATCGTGCTTAACATTGCCGAAATTAAAATAGTCCGGTGAATATTTAATCTCATGAACGGTAGACGCCGTCACTTCATTAATTTGCACCGGCGTGTCGAAGTACATGCCCTGGTGATAGAACTCCAGCTTGAACGGGGTTTTCAGCTTGCTCCACCAGGCTTTATCGCGATTGAACTGGATCTGCTGATAGTCAGCATATTTCATCTCGCGCAGTTGGGAAGGTAAATTGCTTTTGGGCGCTTCATACCCTTTCCCGGCCAAATCTTTCGCCTGTTTTGCTACATCATCAATGCTGAAAGCCCAGCCGGAGCTGGCATACATTGACAGCAAAACCGTTGCGCCAATCAGACGCAATTTCATCAGTTTTGGCTTATTTTTCATTTTAATCAGCACATCCCCCCCTTTCGTGTGCTTAAATCAATCCCATCCATCTTAATGGATAATTCGCAATTCCGACAGCTCAACAACATTTTTGTTCCTCGCATTTGTTGCTTTTAGCGCCCTGTTCTCAACTGCTTAGCGGATACGGATTCCCCTGATAGTATACCTGTGTTTTCTCCACTAGAGTAAGCGGTAAGCTTTAGCGTGGCTCAGGGTGAGCAAACGCTGTAACGTGTTGAATATGGGACGAATATGACAAAACAATCCGGGCAGCGAGAATATTTTTTTGACTCGATCAGAGCCTACCTGATGCTTTTAGGCGTACCTTTTCACGTCTCATTGATTTATTCCAGCCAAAGCTGGTCAGTAAATAGTCCGCACGCTTCCGAATGGCTTACGCTGCTGAATGATTTTATTCACGCATTCAGGATGCAGGTGTTCTTCGTTATTTCAGGTTATTTCTCTTATATGCTCTTTTTACGCTACAGCCCGCAGTACTGGCTGAAGGTGCGTCTGGAGCGTGTAGGCATTCCGATGCTGGCAGCCGTGCCGCTGCTGACGCTGCCGCAGTTTTTTATGCTAAAGGCCTGGACCGCGAGAATTGGCGACTGGAGCCAGCTAACGCTTTATCAGAAATTTAATGCGCTTAGCTGGGATCTTATCTCGCACCTGTGGTTTTTGCTGGTGTTGGTTATGCTGACCCTGACCGGCGCATGGCTGTTTAAAAAACTGCGTGACGGCAGACAATTAACGGACTATTCCGAGCTGAACTGGACACGTCTTAGCCTGGCTATCCTGCTTTGCAGCGTGATTTGGGGAGCGATTCGGCGATTGCTGTTTATTTTCGAGCCGCAGCTGTTAAGCAATGCCCTGTTTAATTTTGTGGTTATGCAAACCTTGTTCTTCCTGCCCTTCTTTATACTGGGCGCGATGGCGTGGAAATATCCGGCGATTAAGGCCCTTTTAATTAAACCTGTGCCTTGGACGTTTATCGGTTCCGCGCTCGCGTTTGTCGCCTATATTGCTAATCAGACATGGAGTAAAGGCGAAGGCTGGCTCTATGAGATTGACGCCGTGGTATCAATGATGATGGGGCTGTGGATGGTTAACGTGGTGTTTTCATTGGGACATCGCCTGCTGAACAGCCATTCGCCTCGCGTGACCTATCTGGTCAACGCCTCGCTGTTTATCTACCTGGTGCACCACCCGCTGACTATCCTTTACGGTATTTTCCTGGTGCCGCATATCGGCAGCAATACGCTGGGCTTTTTCGCCGGTCTGGTGTTCGTCTTCGGTATCGCGTTTATGCTTTACGAGATCCATTTGCGGATCCCGGTGCTGCGCTTTCTCTTTTCGGGCAAGCTGCCGCAAAAATAGCGCCTGAAAACTGGCCCGGCGACGCCGGGCCTTTTATAACAGCCACTCTATAGGCAAACGCCAGACCAGCCGCACCAGCAGCCGCTGAATAAAACGCGTACCCGGCTCGTGACGATGAACGATCTCCTTATCGCCTTCTCCGGGATATTCCACCCAGTTTACCCTGCCCCATTTATCCAGCCGCAGCGTCCAGGCGCGGTCGCGGATCCGGCTGATAAAACGCTGATGGATGCTGGTCGCTAACGGTTCGCTTTCAATCACAAAACCCATTTCGGTATTGAGCATGGCCGAGCGGGGATCGAAATTAAACGAGCCGATAAACACCTTTTCACTGTCGACGCTAAAAGTTTTGGCGTGCAGACTGGAACCGGAGTTCCCGGTCAGGCCGCGATCGTGCGGCTTTTCACGTAGCCCGGTGTTAGGTTTCAGCTCGTAAAGCGTGATGCCGTGCCGCAGCAGCTTTTTGCGCCACTTGGCATAGCCTGCATGAACCACCGACACATCGTTTGCCGCCAGCGAATTGGTCAAAATCGCTATTTTTACGCCTTTTCTGACCAGCCCTAACAGCTGTGCCACGCCCGCGCGAGTAGGTACAAAGTAGGCGGAGATAATATCGAACTGCCGCTGGGGCTGGCCAATCACTTCTAACATACGCTGTGGCAGCAGCGTCGACGCTTTGGCACGGCCCAATCCCTTACGAGGATCGTCGCTGAGCAGGCGCGTTTTAGCCCAAGTAAGCGGCAGATCGCCTGCGGCCAGCTGCGTAGTAAAGGAGGAGACTTCAATACGTTGCAGATAGCGTTTCACCTGCGGGTTATTCAGCCACTCGGCGGGCAGCGACGCCGCTGCGCGTTCAGCTTCATGCTCAATATCCACCACTTTACTGAAGGGCTGCACGGCATGGCTTTCCCAGTAACGTTCAAAGTCATCCGTCACCTCGTTCACTACCGGGCCGATAGCCATCACATCCAGATCGGAAAAGAGCGGTTCGTCGCCGGCGCCAAAGTATTCATCGCCTACGTTACGGCCACCCACGATGGTGACTTCCCGATCGACGGTAAAACTCTTGTTGTGCATACGGCGGTTAAGCCGGGCGAAATCGGTGAGATAGCCCAGCGCGCGCAGCGTACGAAACGAGAAGGCATTAAACAGCCGAACCTGAATATTTTTATGGCGGCTCAGCTCGCTTAGCGTGTGGTCCAGCCCCATCGTATTGTTGTCATCCAGCAGCAGCCGCACCTGCACGCCGCGATCTGCTGCCGCCAACACGGCGCTGAACAGCAGACGGCCGGACATATCGTCCTGCCAGATATAGTACTGAATATCCAGCGTGCGTTCGGCGTTAGCCATCAGCTGATAGCGGGCGGCAAAGGCGTCCAGGCCCTCTTCCAGCGGATAAATGCCGCTGTGTTCAGGGTGACTCTCTACCAGAGAGGAAACGGCGCTCGTCAGCGACGCGCGCGCGGCTGGCTCATCTTCTGGCGCAAAAGCTTCAACCACGGTTCTTCCTTATTTTAACTTCCCGATATACAGGCGGTGAGGAACAATTCAGGCACTCTCTATTATTGTTCCAGTTATGGCAGATTGTCATGCGACTGTTCTGATAGCGGTGCGGCAGCAGTGATAAACATAGTCGTTAATACCAATTGGTCTAGACTTAGCGCATATCGCGCAGGTTTTGCTATGAGGAAAACGTCATGAGAGTAACGCATCCGCTGCCGTCTCAGAGGCGCGACCAGCCGCTGTTCAAAAGCTTTTTCCAGGGCAGTTTCGCCTGCTCCACCGCCTGTCGGGGCGAGGGAAAAAGAGTGGATCTGGTGATCAACAGCGGCCACGATATGCTGCTGGAGAAGGATTATGCACAGCTGGCGGCTAACCAGCTGCTCACCGCGCGCGACAGCGCCCGCTGGTATTTGATTGAAAAAACGCCGGGCAACTACGACTGGTCGACCTTTCTGCCTATGCTGCACGCCGCGGAAAACAACGGGCTGGAAATTATCTGGGAGCTGGCGCACTTTGGCTGGCCCGACGGCCTGGATATCTGGCAGCCGGCCTTTGTCGATCGCTTTGCCGCCTTTGCGCGTGCTATGGCTTGTCTGATGCGGGACGAAGGCTACGAGACGCCTTTTTTCACCCCGGTTAATCAGATTTCGTTCTGGGCATGGGCAGGCGCCGAAGCCGCGCTGTTTAATCCCGGCGTGACGGGCCGTGGCAAGGCGCTGAAGCAGCAGCTGGTCAGGGCTTCGCTTGCCGCGATGCGCGCTATTCGCGAAGAGCTGCCGGGCGCAAGATTTGTGCTGACCGATCCGCTGGTACATATCGCCACCCACGAAGCGTCAGCGGCCGCTCGCGAAGAGGCTCAGCGCCAGCACGACGCGCAGTTTGAGGCCTGGGATATGCTAAGCGGGCGGCTGATGCCCGAGCTGGGCGGCGATCCTTCGCTGCTGGATATTATCGGCCTTAATTACTATCCCGATAACCAATGGTATTTAAACGGCGATCCGCTTACGCCCGAACAGGCTGAATATCGCGAGCTGTCCAGCCTGCTGCTGGAGGTCTGGCAGCGCTATCAACGACCGCTGCTGATAGCGGAAACGGGCGCGGAAGGCGATAAGCGCGCGCCGTGGCTGCGAAACGTCGTAGCACAGGTCATGCAGGCCAGGGATCAGGGTGCAGATGTGGAAGGCGTTTCGATTTTTCCGGTGGTGGACTACCCTTCATGGGCCGACGATCGCCGCTCGCCGGGCGGGCTGTTTGGCCTGCCTGATGCCAACGGCAACCGCACGATTTGCGAGCCCTATGCGCTGGAGCTGCGCAGCCAGCATATCAGGATGAAGTCTTTAGGGGGATAACGGACGAGGGCGGCGCGCACTCCTGCAGTGGGTAAGGCACCGGCGTGCGCCGCACGTCTGACAGCCAGGTCAGCACAAAGATAACCGCCACGGCAATCAGCCCGGCGGCCAGCAATCCTGTGAGCGCCAGCAGGCGATCTTCGCGAGTGTCCATGCTCTTTTACCTCCATCCTGACAACCATTACGTCATTAATAACGTAACCAGTAGCACAAAGATTATCAGCGTAAAGGAAGCGACTGCAAGCACCACAATAGCAAAATGGGCATCGTCAAGCTGGTGACGCGACTCGCCGGAAAGGCTTTCTTGCGTTGGTTCTGTCATGTTAATCACTGTCGGCTGGCCTGACACGCTGCCAGCCCTGCTCTGTTAAATACGCAAGGCACTCCGGGCAAAGCGTTATCGTTCTGACAAGGCAGCGCATAAATAAAATTTACGCTTTAGCGTCGCTGATTCCTTCAGGTGTCATACATCTGCCGCGCATAAAAAAGGGAGTGTATCATAATCCCTGCCTGGGGACGCAAAGATAAATAGCCTTATTTAATGCTACTATCGTCTCAATTTTGAACCCCGATTTTTATTTATCGATAATTAAGCTCACTTATAATGCAATCCGCACGATAGTTTCATATTCGTTTAATAATAACAGGCATGCGCAATACGCCCCTCGCCAGCATTGAGATCTGAGTTTATTTTCAATGAAAATTAATAGCAGCAACAATAAATATCAACAGAGAAAGAAAGTCTTTATTTTCCCTGAGCGGCAACAGCGCCAGAAAAGCAAATGCATAAAGCATACGTAGTTATTATTGCAAATTCATTACTACTGGAATAATTTATAGATGGCAAAGATAGTGATAAAGCTCAGCGTCCTTTTTATCCAGGGTAAATTTGTTACACAGCCAGCTCTGATGGCAGGTTTTCTTGTATTCGGCCAGCAGGCCCAGCTCGTGTAATATCCTTATCCAGCCTCGGGTACCGTATTGCGGCTTTTCGTAAATTTTTTCCCGGATGGCCTTAACATCAACCCGTAGAAGACAGGTATGTATATTGCCGTAATCAGGATGGATTTTGGTTGCGCCAATCTGTTCAAACAGCAAGTTTCTGATATAAAAAGCAGCCACTTTTTCTCTGACCTGCACCACGATGTCGTCCACTTTATCCACAAAAATGGCGTACATCATCGTCTTCAGATAAAGCATAAACACCAGGTTTTCCGTGCCCGCATCGCTCTTAATGGAGAGCGCGCCGATTTCCGTCACCTGTCGATGCTGGAGATTAAGCGTCTGCAGCTCTTCGGCAAAAAGCTTACTGCACGGCAGTTTATTATTTTTCTCTCTGATAACGCCTATCGTGCCTAACACCCGATCGCCTTTACGAGCCAGCAACAGCGTACTGTTTTTATCGACCAGTCCTTCATTATAAAGAAACAGAGCGCGATTTTTTTTAACGAATCCTTTCTTTGCATACTCTTCTTTTATTACATCCATACCCTTAAGAAAATCAATAAAGCCGCCCGCAGGCGAGACATCAATGTCGTTATCCAGTGATTTACTAAAGTTACAGATCCTTAGCGTACCGCGATGGAGCACCCCATCGCGCACGGCCTTTTTCAGGATGGAATCCCTTATTAAAGTCATGTCTTACCTCTCAGAGCAGCAGCGTGTACTCATAAAATATAATAAAGTATTGGCGCATGAAAAGCTAAGAATAATCTGAAGTAAAACAGGAAGGAAATAAGACGGGCGTTTAAAAAAAGTGGAGAGTCGGCTTCCCTGCCGGCCAGATAATAAAGCTTTAAGACAGACGTATCTTATTTAGTCCGTAAACGTTTTTTTTAGCTCTGTGCAGCGTGACGGCGATTGCCCAAAGCGCCACGACCGCCAGGAACACGCCCAGCCCCAGCATCGCCACAAAGCCGGCGAATCTGAACAGCAGCAGGCCCACGATACAGCCGGTCAAAAAGGAAAAGACGGTGGTCAGATGGGTATAAAGCTGTTTCTGCTGAAAGCGGCGCTCGCTGTAAGAAACATGGCTGATAAAGGAAGAGACGAACGAGCCTAAGGCGATACCCGCATCCGTCAGCGTGCCGGTGATGTGTGTCGCCCTGACCCGCCCGTTGGAAAGCTGCGTGGACGTCGAGTTATGGATGCCCATCAGGAAACCCAGCAGCACCGATATTTCCTTGTTATTGCCCGGCGAATAGAAAGCCAGCTCAAAAACGGAGATCAAGGAGAGCACCACGCTTTCTGCCAGGATAATCAGGCAGAAAATGGTTCTGAAATTCTTTTTTAGTCCCGCCAGCACCATAAATCTTGCACAGACGGAGCCAATGACAAAAGCCGCGATCAGCACCGCCAGAAAAATCAGGCCTTGCATATCGGCGCTGAAAACTTCTGAGGAGATCTGCGAGGTGTTTCCTGTCATATGCGAGGGGAAAAAGCCAAACGCGCCCAGCGCCATAGCGTTCAAAATCCCTGCCGTGGTGGCCAATACTAACGCCAGGTAACGATCTTCCGTGTGGGACCTGACCTTCTTTTTCTTAATCAGCACATTGTTCACCATTGAGTTGCGTGGAAGGAAAAGAGATAACGTAGGGTCCTGACAGTAAAACAGAACAAGCTTTAGCTTTATATGGCGCTAAAAGACGTTACGGAGCCTGATAATTGTTCAGCCTTACTAAAGCTTAACGCACCTTTGTTAGACAAATGTAAATGTAGAGTAATGTTTCTTAATATTACCAGTAAGAACAATAAATTACAGATTAATCTGGAAAATTCAGCCGGGCTGCCGGTGAAAATTGAGACGGTTTAAAGCGAGACGCTCGTCCCTTTTTTGCAACGAACGCCTCGCTGATTTAGCAGGAAATAATCAGAAATCGTAGGCCATTGAAAGCTTAAGCTGGCGAGGGTTTCCCTGATAGATATAAGAGCCATAGCTTTCCACGCCCGACCAGTACTTCCTGTTGGTGACGTTTTCCACGCCCAGACGCCAGGTCATCTCGTTTTGCTGCACGCTTATGCGGTAGCGCAGCCCTAAGTCCAGCGTGGTGTAGCTGTTCAGCTTTTTGCTATTGGCGGCGTTGGCGTACTGCGAACCGGAATGCGTCACCCGCGCCAGCGCCGTCAGCCCTTCAATCGGTTTGATATCATATTCCGCGCCCAGCACCGTATAGAAGTTCGCCACGCCGATAGCGTTTTTCCCTTCGTAGAGGCCATCTTCCGTTTTGGTCATTTTTGGATCCAGCCAGGTGGCGCTACCGTTCAGCCGCACGCCGTAAACCGGTTCGCCGAAGAGATTCAGCTCCATGCCACGGTTGCGCTGCTCGCCGTAAAGCCCAAACATCTGCGTTTGCTGGTTAATAATGCCGGTTGGTTTTTTGATTTCAAACAGCGCCAGCGACCCGCCGAGACGACCGCTATCAAGCTTCACGCCCACTTCATTCTGTTTGGAAAGTGAAATACCGGTGACCTGTCCCGCGTTCTTTGCGTCGCTGGTGGCCGTGTCGCCCGGCTGCAGCGCTTCAATATGGTTAGCGTAAAGCGAAACCGTTTCCCAGGGTTTCACCACCAGCCCGTAGCCCGGCGTCCAGCGCGATTGGGTAAAGCGCGAGTCGGTATCTTCGATCGCCGTGCCGTAAGCATAGTTACGCACCACCACCTTCTGATGCCGTACGCCTGCCGTCAGCAAAATCTTATCATCCAGAAAGCCGAGCGTATCGGCCAGCAGAACGCCCTGCGTACGGATCCGACTGGTGGGGCGAGGATCGTCAAGATCGCCGCCGAAATAGGTGTTGGCTGGCGCCGGTACGGCGGAGGTCTGATAGATATTGGTCGCCTGCGGCGTCAGCGCCATGCCATAGGCGGTTTTTTCACGTTTGGTCTGTGCCGAATAGCCGATGTTGACGCTGTGGCTGACGAAACCGGTGTGGAAATTACCGCGAACGCCGCCCATGCCGCTGAAGGCGTCGACATATTTATTGGTATCCATACGGCTGATGGTCGCCGATCCGTCTTCATCAAGCAGTTTCGGCGTACCGTAAGCGCCCATTTCGTGAGAGTGCTGGCCGCCCACGGCACCGTAAGCTGTCCAGCTGTCGGTGAGATCGTATTCCGCGCGCGCCATGCCAAATTCGCTTTCCAGGTTGCTGTAAACCCAGTTCTGGCTGTAGTTGCTGGTTGCGCGCGGCACGGCGGGAATAAAATCGACGCCGCTGACGTTAACGCCAATGCGCCCGCCGTGGAACGCCTGCTTCTGATAGCCAAGATCCAGCGAAGTGCGCAGCCTGTCGCCGCGATAGTCCAGTCCCAGCGAGGCTAATGTGGTGCGGCGCTTTTCGTTATCAATCGCCGTTTCACCTTCACGATGCAATACGTTGGCGCGCACGCCCCACTGGTTGCTGTCACCGAAGCGGCGTCCTACGTCCAGCGACGTCCCTGCCTGGGAAGAAGAGGTATAATCTACGCCCAGTTGAGTCAACGGCGCGTCTTCGGCATGTTTAGGCTCCAGGTTAATCATGCCGCCGACGCCGCTGGTGGCGGCACCATTAATCAGCGCGTTAGATCCCTTAAAGATTTCCACGCGATCCACCATCTGGGTAGAAACGACCTGACGCGGCATCACGCCAGGCAGCCCGCCGAAGGTCATATCGTCGCCGTCCAGATCGAAACCGCGAATGCGATAAGTTTCCGCAAAGTTGCCGTAGCCCTGCACGTTCTGTACCGAGGCGTCATTAGCAACCACATCCTTCAGCGTTTGCGCCTGCCGATCCTGGATCATCTTGCTGGTGTAGCCGAT
>Ga0157372_10004785_pt1 | contig 14381 bp, 15 predicted proteins | sample C55metaG_FD_115307 | JGI IMG/M metagenome (GOLD analysis project Ga0157372, IMG submission 115307) | Corn rhizosphere microbial communities from Kellogg Biological Station, Michigan, USA - C5-5 metaG | ecosystem: Host-associated > Plants > Roots > Rhizosphere > Soil | place: USA: Michigan... | reverse complement strand
CTTTGCGGTATGCAGAACGCTGTGCTTGCCAAATCCCATAACCCCGCGCGTCACCGTCGCACCTGCCAAACCCGCCTCTCTGGCCTTCAATACAATTGCTTCGTATAGCGGACGGTGACCATGTCGGTCACTCTCGCCGACAATAATCCGCAAGAGATATCCATCTTCAGATTTCATACAAACCTCCCTATAGCGCTTTAGCCAAAGTGTATCCCGCCCACACAAGGAGCAGCCCAAATATATTTGAAGCAGCGATGTTCGCCGTGGCTAAAGCAATCTCGTTATCCTGGAGCAACGTAAAAGTCTGTAGCCCCAGAGATGAGAAGGTCGTAAAACCTCCTAGAAATCCGATAAGAACAATTGAACGGACGTGAGGGTTGACGACGTAACGTTCCTGCATCAGATAAAACAACAAGCCGATCAGGAAACAGCCTATTAAGTTGACTGCTAGTGTGCCTAAGGGAAATGTCTCACCAAACCTTCTTGCGATAATGCCGGATAGCCAGTACCTGCCTAAGGTGCCCACGAAACCTGCGGAACCAATCAGAAGTATTTTGATCATTATGCTCCTCAAAGAAAAACTCCTAATCATCTCGGAAGGCGTCTGAGATAATTAGGAGTCATCAACCCTTTGGGCGGTTATACGGCGAACTCCATCGCCAGAATCGTCGCTATTCTACTCCACGACCGACCTAACGAAAATTCTTGCCTGGTGTTCACGCTGAGGATAAGCTAGCAGTGATCGAGTGATCCACATCCTCAATTTCAGTCGTTCCCGGCCTGATTCTTCTCACCTAACTGCGACTGAGAACTGACAATTGGATTTAAACGGCTTTGTCTCAAAAGTCAGGATTCAGACTTGGAGGAGGTCAGTACCGCAACGCGGTAGCGTCGGGTCGGTCTTACGCATACGATATTCTTAGCAAATTCAAAGGCTCACGGACGACCCGACGCTACCGCGTTACGGTACTGACTGTATCCAACGATGATTTTCGACTTTTGAGGCAAAGCTGATTTAAACCCGACTGCGGTGGTCCAAATTGCGTGTCAACCTTAGCAACGAAGGAGAAATGTATGAAAAAACTGAGTTTCGCCTTTTTGACGATGCTACTACTGGCGAGTGTAGCAGTAGCCGACACACTATATCTGCGCGACGGCAGATTGCTGCGCGGCACATTGCTCGGGTTTATTAACGGCCGTTTTGTTTTTAGAGTGGGACCAAGTCAAACTGGACCCTCCACTGCACCTGCTCGCCCGGAGGAAAGCGACATTCAGTTATTCCGGCCCAATGAAGTCGATCGAATCGAAATAGACGGACGCTCGCTGGATGAATTGCGTTATGAATCACGCAATGTCGAAGTTCAGCTTGGTCCAAACTGGATCGATTCCGGTATTGACTTGCGCAGTGGTGAACGCATCCAGGTAAACGCATCAGGAATCATTCTGGCAGGCCGCTCTCGTATTACGCCTGAAGGTTTGCGGACTACTGACCCCACGTCACCGCTACCGCGCGCGCCTGAAGGTATGCTCATTGGGGCAATCGGGAATGATCCTGATTCTCCGATCCTTGAGTTGGGGGCATCTAAGGATTTCGTTCCCGACAAGGATGGCCGTCTGTTTTTAACTTCCAATCGCGGGTCTTACGCAGACGCACGCGGATCATTCACAGTACAAATCAAACGGGAGCGTGACCTGACAGCGCTGAACGGCTCCAACGAGGCGAATCCTTCCCGACGCAATGACCCCAATGCGCGTACTCGCACTCGACAAAGGGATGTTCCCCAGAAACGAACGCCTCAAGAATCTTCCCTCGATGTTGCTGGCACTTCACGTGGTACGGACACCACAATCGATCTGCGCGTTGGCGACGAGATTACGATCACAGCGACAGGGAGAATCATAGCGGGCCGGCGGCTAGGCGAGGTTGGACCGGAAGGCGGACGCGTAGGAGGTTTTGGGTCGATTGTCGGAACCAGACCGCTTCCGAATGCCGGCCCGGGCGCCCTGATTGGTTACATTCGTTCGTCAACTGGCCAGATGAGTCAACCATTTTTCATCGGCAGCCAACTGACGATAAGCGCACCGGCCGATGGCCGTTTGTATCTCGCCATCAACGACGACGATTACAGCGACAATGGCGGCGCGTTCAAAGTAACAATCAGATACTAAAAGTCGACTCAGTGCTCAACCGTGGGAACACGCGAGTTTCGCATTCCGGAATTCCTACTTTGTTAAATCGAGCTCAGGAAGGCCGGCGGTGCGAAGCTCAAGGTTGAGCGCCGCGATATCCTGAGACTTGATCGCCTGCCAGTTCTCCTGCACAGCCCGCGCGTCTTCAAGGACGCCAGGCACTGCAGCCACCACCTGCGAGGTCGGAGCAACATCGACGTTCTGTATCACATTAAAAAGCGTTCTCACTCTGCCACTCGCACCAGCGAGCGTACGTGGGCCAACACCAGCAGGTCCACCGCCAACGGGCGAGAATGCCTGGAGTTTTTCGGCCAGGACATTGAGGTGTGCTTTCAGATCGCCCGCCGGCGCCCTCGTTTGCAACTCAGTAAGTTGTTGTCGCACGCGCCGGAGATTCAGTGATATCGAATCCAGCTTCAGCCATTCATCATAGAGCTGTTTCGATAATTTGAATTGCTCAAGCAGATCCGCATTTGAAGTCTTCACACGCGGATCCATCACCACTGTCAGTGGTTGCTCATAGCTCTTTCCTCCCACCGTCAGCACCACCGTGTATTTTCCCGGCATGGCCCATGGCGAGGTTGGCGCCGGTGCGGTGTTGCGATACACAGCCGCAATTGGATACTGCGGTGGCTCCCCAGGCACTGGATCGTAATGCAGGTCCCAAAGGAAACGGTGCATTCCAGGATCAGCAGCAAGCTTTTGAGGCGGTCTCAGCCAGTAAGGCGGAATGGCAAGAGTTGGATTCGGCGTAGGCACAGGATCGGCGCTCGAATAACGCCGAACGATCTGACCGGTCTCGTCTTTGATTTCGAGCGATGCCGGACCGGTGGTTCCGGCCGCGATGTGATAATCGATCATTGCGCCTTCGGGCGGGTTTTCACCCGCAGGTGTATCGGGCGGAAGCGGCGTATCGGTGTTCATATTCCAGCGAACACGCAAAGCTACTTGCGGACGAAATAGAAGCGTCGTTACAGGTGTCTGGAGTTGTCGGAGCGGCGTGATGTTATCGAGAATCCAGAAGCCTCGCCCGTGGGTCGCGACGCACAAGTCGTCGCCTTTGACGATCAGATCCCGAACCGAGCTCGCACCCATGTTGAGTCGCAGTGACTGCCAGTGATCGCCGTCGTCAAACGAAACGTGGACAGCCCGCTCGGTGCCGGCGAACAGCAAACCCTTTCTCTCCGGATCCTCTCGGACCACGTTGGTGTTTTCATTGTTGGGAAGACCGGCGGTTACTTCCGTCCAGGTTGCGCCTCCGTCGTGCGTGCGAAAGATGTGTGGCCGCAGATCGTCGAGCCTCAAAGTATTGACGGCTGCGTAGGCGGTGTCCTTATCAAAGTGGCCCGCATCGATCAGTGAGACCTTCTGCCATGGTTTAAGCTGTTTTGGAGTCACATCAGTCCAGTGCGCCCCGCCATCCGTCGTACGATGTATCAAGCCATCGTCAGTCCCTACCCAAATCAGATTCACATCGAGCGGCGAGGGCGCGACCGTGTAGATCACGCCGCGCTGTATTGGCTGCGCAGACGGTTGCGAACGAAACTTGCCGACTGTTTCAGAAACGTCGAACGTCTTGCGAGTTAAATCCGGACTTATCTGGTCCCAGTTTCGGCCGCCGTCTCTTGTTTTCCAGAGCGTGTTGGCCGAGAAGAAAAGCAGGCGCGGATCGACCGGCGAGAAGATCACGGGTTGGGTGCGGACCACGCGAAATTCATTCGAGCGAAACGGCCGGGGCATGATGTTCTGGACTTGTCCGGTCCGGCGATCGTAGCGCGTGAGCTTGCCGCCGTAGACGATGTCGGGATCGAGTGGATCAGCCGTCACGTAACCGTATTCTTCAGCGCCGACAGGATGCCATTCTCGAAAAGTAATCTCGCCGTCATTGCCCCGGCTGGAAACGCAGGCCGAACCACTCTCCTGTTGACCGCCGCATAATCGATACGGAAAAGCATTGTCGGCGCTGACGTGGTAGAGCTGCGCGGTCGGTTGGTTGTACCAACTGCTCCAGGACTTTCCACCGTTGACGGTTATTACCGTACCCTGATCGCTGGCCATGATTATGATTTCCGGATTGTTCGGATTAATCCAGACGTTCTGATAATCGTCGCCGCCGGGCGCGCCGCGAAACGCCGACCACGTCTTGCCACCATCAGTCGATTTCCAGGAGACGGTGCTTGCCACGTACACGACATCCGGATTCTTCGGATCGAATCGCGGAACGGAAAGATCTCCACCGCCAATGCGCCCGGCAGGTCGCGTGTCCTTCGTCACGATGGTCCAACTATCGCCGCCGTCATCAGAGCGATAGAGGTTGACTCCTGTTGGAGTTGCAACGGAAGCAATCAGACGCTTCGTTAAGCTCGGCGCAATCGCCAGGTTTGCTTGAATGATTGCATCGGGTAGTCCGCCGGAAAGCTGACGCCACGTTTTGCCGTTATCGATCGACTTAAAGATGCCACCGCCGGCGCCATTCCAGGCGGCATTTTCCCATGGGCCCTGGCGCGCTTCCCAAAGAGCGGCGTAAGCAATATCCGGGTTTTGAGGATCAAAAAGCACATCCGCCGCGCCGACGTTCTCGTCTTTATAGAGAACTTTCTCAAACGTCTTGCCGCCGTCGGCTGAACGAAAAATCCCTCGCTCTTCATTTGGACCATAAGGATGACCGGCGACCGCAACCAGAAGGCGGTTCGGATCGCGTGGATCGACGGCGACCTGAGGAATCTGCTGGCCATCGCGCAAGCCGAGATGGGTCCAGGTGTGTCCGGCATCGGTCGACTTGTAGATACCGTCACCGACGGAAAGATCGGGACGCTGCAATCCTTCACCGCTGCCGACATAAATGACGTTTGGATCTGAAGGCGCAACGGCGATGGAACCGACGGAACCAGTCGGTTGATCGTCAAAGATTGGCGTCCATGTGTGGCCGTAGTCTTCGGTCTTCCAAACGCCGCCATTCACTTGGGCCATGTAGAACACGTTCGGTTGTGACGGCACTCCGGCGACGGCGCGCACTCGGCCGCCACGAAATGGTCCGATGCTGCGCCAATGGAGAGACTGGAAGAGATCGCTGCTGAACTGTTGAGCAAAGCCTGCTTCAGCGCTAAGCAGGGCTATGATTAAGGCCACGAGAGCGACAAGGCGACAGTTATTATTCATCTGAAATATCCGTAGAGTGGAATGTTTTAAGAACGTTGTTGGATACGGTCAGTACCGTAACGCGGTAGCGTCGGGTCGTACGTGAGCCCTCGCAATCTGCAAAGAATTCGTATGTCCGAGACTGACCCGACGCTACCGCGTTACGGTACTGACCGTATCCAAGTCTGAATCCCGACTTTGAGGCAAAGCCTATCTACGATGAAGGTCCCGCTGACGCCTGAAATGCCTGAAGCGTGCGCATGACTTTCTCAATTTGCCCATCGCGATCACGTTGCTTACGCACCAGCTCTTCAAGCATCAATTCACTTTTCAGATTTACTTTAAAATCCTGCTCAGCCGCAAGCCTATCTTTTTCCGCCGCACGATTCTGCGACATCATGATTACTGGTGCTTGAAGCGCGGCAAGCGTCGAGAGCACCAGATTAAGCAAAATGTAGGGATATGGATCCCATTGCGCGCCATTTTCGCCACGTCCGAAGTGCGTTAACAGAAGCGTGTTGGTAGCCATCCATGTCACTAGAATTCCACCGAAGATAAAAATGAAGGTCCATGACCCGCCAAATGCTGCTACTCGATCAGCGACTCGCTGCCCGACAGTATATCGCCCCTCCATGACTTCGTTTACATTCCGCGACGCACGTTGGGCCACCAGTAAATTCGTTTGCCGCAGGCGCGCGCCGATCTCACAAATGACATCAATAGCACAATCGGGATGGGACATTAAGAATTTTTGAAAGCTGTCGCTACTCAGCCGGTGCAGGTGTGTATCGACGATCGCTGAGGCACTGCTTGAACGCTGACCGCGATCGAGTACTGACAGTTCGCCAAAGAACTGACCCGGGGTCAACTCCGTAAGCGTGACTTGCTGTACATCTTCATCAGTCACCCAGATCCGGACAGAGCCTTCCTCGACAACGTACAGGGCGTCGCCGGTGTCATATTCATGAAAAATAATCTCGCCGGCCTTGTAATTAACCTGTTCGACGTCCTCGGCCAAATGCTCCAGCTCATGAGGTTCGAGACGTTGAAACAACGGAACTCGCGCCAAACTCTGTGCTTCGTCGCTCAAGTTTAAAGTGGCTGACATGTAGTGGTCCTTTCTGTTCCGCCTTAGGCCTTCAAGCGGTTTAAGAATTCATCGTTAATTGCAAATGGGTCGGTTGTGGGCTGGTTTTGCGTAATAACTTCGACTTCCTGGACCAACTTCAGCACGGCTCCGCCCAAATCGACATCATCTGAATTAATCTCGATGCACTGCGGCGAATCAAATGGCGTTATAAACAAATAGCGCGGTACATTGCTTCCAGACATCGGCGTAGCAGGACCGAGAATCAGGAGATGGTTGTTCAAACGGGCATACCGATGGGCCGAGCCTGATTGTCGCTCCCATTGCAATTCGTGTTTTTCGGTTAATGAGCTGATCTGATCTATGAAGCGCCGCAAACGATCGGTTGTTTCTGGATCTCGTGTCATCGCGATCTCCTTCTTCGTTGCGATTTGAGGAGTGTACTCAAAAAACAATGCCCCAACTAACAATAACCGTCGCAATCAGCGGAGTCTTTTAGTATTTTGCTACGGACCTAATTACATCTTCTCTGCGTATCTCTGCGTTTCTCTGCGCCTCTGCGGTAGATGTTTTAGGTAAAAAGCAGTAACCGCAGAGGCGCAGAGGAACGCAGAGATGAAATCAGAGGTTGCGCATGGAGAAGCTTGTAATAGCGGTCCTATTGATGTTCGTCGCCTCAAAGCGGGGACTCGAACAGTTGCTGAGGTAGAGGATGGGGATCGAAACAATGATCGGCGTGCTTGGTTTCATGGGGACGCTGCTGCTCGTGCTGGTGGGGTTGTTGAACTTCTCTGTCTTCCGAAAACAGCTTCGGATTGCCAAGGAACAAATCGATACTGCTGTGCGGCAGTTGGAGATCGCTCAGAAGCAGCCTGATCTGTACCTGATCCAACGAGCTGTCACTGAGACCTCAAACCATCTCCGGCTCTTCGTCGAGCGACCGAAACTGCGACCATACTTTTACAGCGAGGCTGAGTGGAACCCCTGCGATGAGGTCTCGTTAGATGAGATCAGGGCGATGTCAGAGCTTATGCTCAATAACTTCGCCTCGGCACTGATGCACGCAGCGGCTTTCCCGGAATACCCGGTTCGCGGCGTCGATCGAATCATCATGTTTCACCTTCGTCGTAGCTCTGCGTTGCGCGACTTTCTCCTTGAGAACTTCGAGCGCTTCCCGTTCACAGGGTTGACGCTCATATGCCTGAAGAACGAAACGAGAGAGCAGGTTGAGGCAGATCTTGAGCGGCTCGCCGAAGCACCAAATATTGATGATCTGGAGATCAAGCGCCGCAAGGAGTTGTTACAACTCTACCGGAGTAGCGAGGTGCGCGAGCCAATTGAGTTCACGTCGTACAGCATGAAGAGGCGGCGCTAGCTTGTGTCCCCATGTAAACGCCAAGGCGTTCGCTACTTCCAGCCCGGGGTTCGAACACCGCGAGAACCCTGGGTCATAAAAGCAAAAAGAACAAACGCTGAAAGCGTTAGACCTGTGCGATATTAGTCCTATCAGGGTTGAAAGCATATCTGGACCAAAGAGCTTCTCTTGGAGGGTTTTTTATGAAAATTGTTACGGCGTTGATGACGTTGGTTTTAGTTGCGGGGACTGCGACCGCCCAATGGAACAAGGGAGACGAACGCACCCCTGACACTGCGGATCGAAAATCAGTAAATGGCTTCGGCGCGCATTTACTAATCGTCGAGAATCCTCGAGCCTTCATAGAGGAATGGGAAAAACCGCAAACCCCGAAGATCAATCCCGTCTCGGAAGTTAAACGAGGAGTACTTCTCGGCGCGTTTGTGCTCTTCGCTGGCTGTAAGCCAGATGCTCAAGGTAACTGTAATTCGGAAGTTGACTACACAGTTTACAAACCTGATGGGACCGTCTACGCGGAGCGTAAAGAGCAGCCTCTATGGAAAGAGGCGCCGCCGCCCGGGACAAACATTCAATTGAGCAAAGCAATTCTCGGGATTCGTATGGAAAAAACTGATCCCGTTGGTGATTACAAAGTAAAAGCAAGAGTTGCTGATTTGAATGCAAATATTTCCTTTGAGCTAGAGGCTAAATTTCGGTTGCGCTGATCTCGATGCGGACTCTGATGCGCGACCAGCGTAATTATCTATGACTTTACCGGGAATTGTATTTGCCGCAGTGACGATGGCCTTCGCAGCACCCGTGAGCATTTCGCGGCAGGAGGTGAAGGCGCCGCAATTCGCACTCAAGGATCTTAACGGACGCATCGTGCGGTTGAGCGACTATCAGGGAAAAGTAGTCCTTATCAACTTTTGGGCTACCTGGTGTCCACCATGCCGCGCCGAAATGCCTGACCTGGTGAAACTCCAACGTGAGCACGGCAAGGACGGTTTACAAATTATCGGAATCACCTATCCACCTGAGCGAAGCGCGCGCGTGCGCAGGTTTGCAAGAGGCCTAAAAGTTAACTACCCTATCATCCTCGGCACACGTGAGATAAAAGCCCGCTTTAGTTCAGACGAGACTCTGCCTTTAACGATCGTCATAAATCGCGACGGCAAAGTAATCGAAATAATCAGCGGCATACTTCTTCGCGAAGAATTCGAGGAAAAGATCAAGCCGCTACTCTGAAGGACATAGAAGGAGAAATGAGCAATGCGAAGTCGAATCACTAATCTCGTTGTCAGTAGTGTTTTGGTTCTGACGCTCGGCGTTGTTACAGCCGCAGCTTTCACCAAGACCGTCACCATTAAGGTTGAGGGAATGAAGTGTCCGAAATGCTCTGCATCGGTTACCAAAGCGCTCAAGGCTACTGAGGGCGTTGAAGATGCACAGGTGAGCGCCGACAAGGGCGAGGCCGTAATCAAGTACGACGACCAGAAGTTGACTGAAACCAAGCTGCGTGAAGTTATCAACAGCACCGGTTTTAAGGCGAAGGAAGAACCCGGCCAATAAAATTGCTGAGGCGCTAGACCCGTCAGGGTTTCCGTTCGGCGTGCCGTTGCTGTTAGGCGGCACGCCGATTCTATGTGTTGCCGTGCTGCGCGTTGACTTTGGTCCGAATAGGAGTTAAAAGCCTGTACCCGTAGCTTCCTTACCACGATCATCTGCGATTGGCGGTAATTCACGCCTCATATCTGAACGAAGACCACCCTAAGGAAGTCCGTTAACATGAAACGCTGCCCTCTATGTCAACACACCTACACCGACGAAACAGTTAAATTCTGCCGCCAGGACGGCACGCCCCTCATCGGCGATTCAATTAGTTCAGATACTGATTCAACTTTACGGCTTCCTACTATTCATCAAACTGTAGATCCACGTACCCAGACGCTCCCGTTCACGTCGTCAATCGCTGTGTTGCCTTTCGTCCATATGAGTGCTGATTCTGACAATGATTACTTCTGTGACGGGCTGGCGGAAGAGCTGCTAAATGCGCTGACAAAGATTGAAGATCTGAAAGTCGCGGCGCGCACATCCGCGTTTTCGTTCAAGGGCAAGAATGTCGATATAAGCGAGATCGGAAGTGCTTTGCACGTCCAAACCGTGCTTGAAGGAAGCGTGAGGAAATCAGGCAACAAGCTAAGAATCACAGTTCAACTGGTCAATGTGTCGGACGGCTATCATCTCTGGTCTGAGCGTTACGAGTGCGAGACGAACGATATTTTTGACGTTCAGGATGAAATCACGTTGGCCGTGGTTGAGGCATTGAAAGTAAAGCTGCTGGGAGAGAAAAAGTCAGAGGTGTTACAGCGTTACACTGACAACGCAGAAGTTTACGAGCTGTACCTGAAAGGGCGTTACTCTTATTTCCATAAGTATTCACCTGAAGGATGGCTGGAAGGGCTGGAATTCTTCAACCAGGCGATAGAAAAAGAACCAGATTATGCGCTGGCTTATGCCGGAAAGGCCCGTGCTCTGGGCACCTGTTACCATAACGGTCTTTTCTCCTCACACGAAGCGATACCACCAATGAAAGCGGCAATCAGCCGCGCTCTGGAGCTGGATAAGAACTTAGTTGAAGCCCACACAGCGAAGGCGACTCTCCACTTTTATTACGAATGGGACTGGGCGGCCGCCGAACGAGAGTTTAGAAAAGCAATTGAGCTGAATCCTAACAACCCCGACGCTCGTCAGGGTTATGCAGTCTTTTTGTTTTCCAGAAATCGTTTTGATCAAGCCATTAGCGAAATTCAAAAAGCGCTTGAATTAGACCCCCTCTCGCTCCAGGTCCGTCTTAATGCTGGATTTCTATATTGGTTTGGTAACCGGCTGGACGAGGCGATGGTCCAAGTCAACAAGATGATTGAGTTAGAGCCGAAATTTTTTGCCGCATACTGGCTGCTGGGCGCCATTTACTGGTTGCAAGGCAGGCATGAAGAGGCCCCTGAATGTTATCAAAAGTCATTAGATCTCAACTTCAGTCAACACGTCCTTGGAGGTCTCGGCTCCATCTACGGAACTCTTGGGAAAAGGGATGAGGCGCTGCGTATACTCAATCAGCTACTTGAAATGAAGAAGCAGCAAAACGTCAATGCCTTCCATCTGGTGCGTGTTTACGGCGGACTCGGTGATATTGATAAAACTGTGGAGTGGCTGGAAAGAGCCTTAGAGGAGCGAAACAGCCTGCTAGTGTTCCTGGAAAGGGAAATAGAAATAGGGACTATGAGACCGCTTAGAGAAATGATTAAAGACACTCGCCTTGAGGGGTTGCTGCGGCGTGAGGGTCTTATTTCGTGAAATAACTTTTGAAGTCGGTACACAGAAACTTTGCTTCATCAAGCTTGGTACCCGCCACTTCAACCAGCAGTTTTTCATCAATTTTTGAGATAACTGGTTGACGAGTTCGCAATTTCTTTATCACCGATTCATTTTTAGCTAGTAGCCTCGAGACGGCCTGCATCACAGCATCACCCTTAGGATTAGAACCCCTCTCAAACGAAAGGTCATGAACGCGACCCACGTATCTCTGTGCGAACCATTCGGCAAGCCCCTCTTCCAGGATCGTCGGAGCGAAACCAAATCCTACGGGGCTCAGCACATGAATCGCTTCATGAGCCAGTTCCAACGAAGCAAGCCAGGGCTTAATCCTGGATTCGCGACTCAGATATATTCTGGTCATTCGCAAGGGCGGGAAAATGTAAGTTCGCGAAGAAGCACACTCGGTAATGCGAGGTAAAGAGAGTTGATATGAGGCATCTCTTGGACCAAACAGAACTTCAGCCTCTTTAAATATCCTCAACAATTCCTGCATCAATGTTTGTTCATAAGAACGATCGCTCGCAGTTAACAAAAATTTTGTTTCTGCTTCAATCGCTAACAGATCTTCCATCAACCGAAGAACTCGCATGGACCTAACTATATAACTGGCCGAGATGTGTAGAAAAGGGAAGGCTTCCGGTGTGCTTAGGTCTCGCCCTTCCGCTATCATCTCTCGCTATGGATTGCAAGAGATTCAAATTCACCATGCTCATGCTAGTCGCGTTGCTATGCAGCAGTGTGACAGCGCAAAAGCCGGCGCCGGCTAAGGACGACCACGCGAGCGACTGGAAGGAATTCAGTTCTGCTAAAGGTCAATTCACGGTTTCCCTGCCTGGAACTCCAAAGGAGGATATTTCCACCGTTGGCACGCCCCTCGGGCCGCTCAAATCCCATTACTTCGTTGTTGAAACAGATAAGTTTCTTTATTACGTTGCCTATGTCGACCTTCCGGCAGGTCCGGAAACACCTGAGGAAACCAAAGAAGCACTCGACGCGAGCCGCGACCGTGCACTTGCGAACCACCGGCTTATAAGTGAGAACGATGTAACGGTTGATGGGATTGTCGCCAGAGAACTGCTGGTGGATCGAAACGGTCTGATCATGAGGGGCAGATTTTTTTACTCCAAACAGCGTCTCTATCACGTGATACTTAGCGCGCCGCCGAATGTTGTGTTCCGCGACGGCAAACCGTCGGCGAATGCAAAAGATCGCACAGATCTCTTCGAGAAGACCGCTGCGAAATTTTTTGACTCGTTCAAAGTAACGAAGTGATTACGCGCGTTTGGGCTTCCGTACAAGAATCGGGTAATCATTGAGTTAGCCAACACGAAGAGCGAGATGGTTCAGCTTCCTCAGAAACTGCGAGTGCACATCTTCAGGAATCCTTTACCGTTCTCATAGGCCCAACTGATGCGGGCGGCAATGCCTACTTGTCCCGCGAAGAAGGTCGCTATTTCGAGACGCCTCTCCAGCAGTGATTAAAACCGTTACACGTAATCCAAGAAACCCCCGTTCGAGTTTTTGCGGAAGTTGTGACGTTTACAGTTCCCCACCGACGAGTTGGCCCGCCAATTGCTCGCCACAACCCTAGTTAACAATTAAGAGAAGGTCTGAGATGGCCGCTGCAATTTTGAGGTTCCGAATGATTGTTGACACCGTTTTGCGACGAAAGCAGAAGTGAACACAAGGAGGGGACGTGAGCACAGAAAGAGTGACAGTCGGGCAAAGGAGCGTTTCAAGTAAGACACTCAGGAAAAGACCGAGCGGCGCACTGAAAAGTCGACGCAAGTTTCTTTACTACTTTCCCGGTGGGTTTCACGATGAGACCTACATTGATTGGGAACGGAACTACAAATGGGAAGCGCATCGGCGATGGGAAGAACTTCTAAATCGAAACGAATTGAGACATCTGTTAAAGCAGAAGGAATACAATGAAATCGCCGCGCGCGCGGTTCGAATCGAGTCCCGAACCAATTTGCTTTTTTCGTTTGAGAAGATGGCCTTGCGCGATGCGATCAAGTCACGCGCCGGAGCACGACTGTTTTCACGTGGTCTCTACGACTTTCTTCACGGGCGTCGAAGTGTGAATGAACGGTTTGCGGACTGGGTCGAAATGATTGCTCTGCTTCCTCGAAAACAAACACGCGTACTCACATGGCCCGTGGTAACAGTCTTCGGCTTCATCGCACAACCAGAGATGCATATTTTTCTGAAACCAAATGTGACGCGGATTGCAGCGCGGAAATTTGGATTTGACTTCCACTATAAGTCACGTCCCTCCTGGGAAACGTATTCAGAGTTTTTACAGTTCGGACAAGAAGTACGTAGTGAGGTAACGGATTTGCGCCCGCGTGACATGATAGACATTCAGTCGTTTATCTGGGTGTTGGGGTCTGATGAATATGAAGACTAGACACAATGTCGTGTTTCAACGCCATAGTTTATGATCTAATTACTAAGTTAGAATCAGATGTTGAAGAGATCGATTACCCTCTAACCGCAATTCGATCACGGAGTTTCTTAATGGCCGAGAACAAGACAAAACCAACTGACGCTAGTGTGGATGACTACATCGCATCAAGAGCTAGCGAGCAGCAACAAGCTGATTGTCGAAAACTGATGACTTTGCTCAAGCAAGTTACTCGGCGGCCCCCGAAAATGTGGGGGCCCAGCATTGTCGGTTATGGAAGTTACCGCTACACCTATGAAAGCGGACGGACCGGTGAGGCCCCTGTGGCAGGTTTTGCTATCCGTGGTCGAGAGATCGTGCTCTACCTCCTGGCACAAGGAGAGACGCAGAGTTTGTTGTTGTCGAAACTCGGCAAGCACAAGATGGGGAAAGGCTGTCTGTACTTCAAGCGACTCTCCGATCTTGATTACTCGGTGCTTGAGAAGCTTGTGACTAACTCGGTCGCAGAGGTGAAGCGGCGCCATGGATAAGGAAGCGCCGAAAATGTAGTTGAATCCTCTCTGCGAGCTACGCAGGGAAGATAGCAATTCAATGGAAACCTGCGGCATGGATAGCACCGTCAGGTAGTCAAAGATATTTCGCCGGTGTTCATCCGATCTACTTTGGATTCCATCGGATGCTGTCGAAGCGATTCCCATTCGGCATATATTACGAGGTTGAAGATGAGGTAGTTTTCGTCTATGCCATTCTGGATGCGGCGCGGAGTTATGGTTGAAAGTTGGGTATGAGCGGATGAAATAGGTGGCGTATTCTTGATGAGTTTT
>Ga0157372_10004784_pt1 | contig 14381 bp, 15 predicted proteins | sample C55metaG_FD_115307 | JGI IMG/M metagenome (GOLD analysis project Ga0157372, IMG submission 115307) | Corn rhizosphere microbial communities from Kellogg Biological Station, Michigan, USA - C5-5 metaG | ecosystem: Host-associated > Plants > Roots > Rhizosphere > Soil | place: USA: Michigan... | reverse complement strand
GCGTCCCGAGACCGATGATGATCCATTTCATGGGTGGCGAGCGGGAAGGGTGGGAGAGGAGCGTTCAGGACGCCGCCTTGCCCGACCGACGGATCGCCTTCGAACGCGATTGCTGCGACGCCAGCGCCGCCTTGCCGAGGAGAGCGAGGCCTTGCAGCGCGGCCCGTCGGTCGGCCGCCGTCAGGTGATCGAGCATCTGCTCGACCAGCGTCGGCTCGAGCACGGAGTTCGCCGCGCAGACGCGCACACCGGCCTCGGTAAGGCGGAGTTGCACTTTTCGCCGATCGACCGGGTCGAGGACACGGGTGACGTACCCCCGGTCGACGAGTCGGCCGACGGCGATCGACATCGTCGCCGGCGTCACTCCGAGATGCTCGGCGAGGTCCGTCAGCATCGTCGGCGACTCGGCATCGAGGTGATCCATGATGCTCACCTGCCGCGAGCTGACGAGCGCCGCGGAATGCGGATCGCGAACGTGCCTTCGGTGGCAGGCGAAATAGATCCGCGGGTAATCGCGGAAGACCTGAGCGACGTCTTGGCGGAGGCGCATATCTGGAAAATGCAGACGATAGTTAGTTTCGTCAAATAGTTCGTTCAGACAAACTATCGATGCCGTTGGATGCGCGGTGATACGCACCGGTTGCCGATGTCTCGCGAGACGCCGCGGTCCTCGCCGCCGATCGAGTCGCAAAATGCGATGGGCTTTTGCGGGCGGCGCCGTCAGAGCCGAGCCATTGCATCACATCGCCGTCACAACGCCAGTGAGCGGATCATGCGGTGGTCACGCCGCCGCTCAGCATAACCTCGCTATTGCCAAGCCGATGAGGTCCGTGAAGGATTGCGGCGCTGCGCAACCCACCTCGTCGTTCGCGCCCACGCGGTTCCTGCCACGCCCCCACCACTCCTCCCGGCGGATCCTCTCGATGGTCTACGACATCAACACGCAGCTCGGCATTGCCTTCATCGACTCGCTCCGGGCTCCCGACCTTGTGGCACTGGGCGAAGCCCTGACCGCGGTCCTCGACGACTGTCGGCTCGCACCCGGCTCGCGCATCTGCGTCGACTGCGGGCAGCTCGACGCGTCGGATGAATCGACGGAGCTGACGCGTGTGTTTCGCGAGCTGTACGTGTCGAGCGTACGTCGCCGTCCGCGGAAGGTTGCCCTGATTGTTCGCGATCCCGCGACCCAGGTGGCCGCGCGGACGTTCGTTCAGCGTCTCCCCGGCTCCCTCAGTGCCTGCACCTACGTCGCCGACGATGTCTCCGGGGCGATGAAATGGTTGGGGCGAGGCTCTTAACGCTGGCCGCTTAGGGCGATGACGGCGTAGGCCGTTGCGGCGTCGCTCATGAACTTCCCGATATCGGTCGACGGGTCGCGGGATTTGTTCACCGAGCTGGCGCTCCACATTCCGGTTGGGCTCTGATTCTTGACGAGCCACGCCAAGCCGGCGCGCAGATGAGAGTCGTCGCGCGCCACGCCGCCACGTTGCAGCGCGATCGACGCCACGGCCGTCGCGTATCCATCGCTCGTCGTGTCGAGCGATGTGGCGTCGCGCCGCTTCCACGGTCCCAGCGACGCCATCCCCCAACCACCGTCGGCTCGTTGAGCCGCGACGAGCGCATCGACGATCGCCTGGCGCTGGACTGGCGTAAGCGTGCCGGCGAGCTCTCCCGACGCCCACAGCGCCATGGCGCGATTGAACAGGTGCGTCGTGTCGACGTTCCGTTGGATGAACGCGCGGACTGCGTCGACCCGCTCGCGAACGGAGGAGTCGGCCGCATAACCTCCAGGCGCCTCACCGATGGCGATGGCGGCGAGCGTCGCGCCGAAGAACGACGAGCCGGTGGACTCCCACGGCTCGAGCTTGAAGTTGAGCCAGGCCCACGCGCCCTTCAGATCACCGCTTCGAAACTGCAGCGGCCACATATTGGCGAACGCCTGTCGAGCGTCCTCGGTCAGGACGCCAGTCGCCGCGTCGCGCCGTGAGAGAAGGAGCGCGTTCAGCACGGCCTCGGTGCCGCGCGACTCACTCGACTTGGGCAGTCCGTTCGTCTGGTCGGGATAGAACGGCTCGACGTCGCGCCACATCCGGACGCGCATCACGACGTCGTCGAGCACCTTTCGCTCGCCCTCGCTCGGCCCGGTTTCACCGAGCGATGAACGAAGCGCCGGCCGAGCCAGCGCAAACGGAACCGCCGTGTGGCAACTCACGCAGTAGGTGCCGTGATCCCGCCGCGCGTTCTGCCAACCGCGCCACCACGTGATGCGCGAATCGAGATACCCAGCGGCTGCTCGGGCGTCGAAGTCCGACGACGGCCGCCGAATCGGTCGCTCGGCGGCGAAGACTCCGGCGACCAGACCGAACGAGAGCGCGATGGCAGCCGGCGCGGCGAATCGAAGACCATGCATAGCGCAATAGTACGTCGGCAACGCGAATGGGGTCAGACCCCGCTTCCGAAATGGATCGGAAATGGATCGGAGTCTGACCCCGTTGGGGTTTTGGGGACGGGCTGCATTCGGATGATGCTGGATTCGCCGGTCGATCACCTACTGTCTCCCGATGCTCGCCGCGGTTCGCTCTGCCGCCGTCCTCGGGATCGACGCCTACGACATTTGCGTAGAAGTCGACGTCTCGGCTGGCCTGCCGCACTGGACGATCGTCGGACTCCCAGCGGGTGAGGTCAAGGAGAGTCGAGAGCGCGTCGTCGCGGCACTCACGAATTCGGGCTTCGATCTGCCGCCCAGGCGGGTGACCGTCAGCCTGTCGCCGGGCGATTCGCGCAAAGTCGGCACCGGCTTCGATCTGCCGATCGCGATCGCGCTGCTCGTGGCCATGGGGCAGCTCGATGCGGGCGCCGTGGCCGATATCGTCTTGTTGGGAGAGCTCGGGCTCGACGGCGCCATTCGCGGTGTTCGCGGCGTCCTCTCTGTCGCACGGCATATCGCGCGTGCCGACCCGCCCACCTTTGTGTTGCCGCCGGCGAACGTCAATGAGGCATCATTGGTGCGCTCGCTTCGCATCGCCGCGCCGGCAACACTGCGAGAGCTCGTCGACGCGCTCGCAGCAGGCGCATTGCGACTGACGAGTGGCGACGTCGTCGCCGCCTCCACCGATGACGAATCTGATTTCGCCGACGTGATCGGCCAGGAAAGCGCAAAACGAGCGCTCGAGATCGCGGCGGCGGGAGGCCATGCCTGCCTGCTCGTCGGTCCTCCGGGAGCGGGAAAGACGATGCTGGCGCGCCGCCTACCGTCCATTCTGCCCGCGCTTACGGAGGAAGAAGTCCTCGAGGTCACGGCCATCCATTCCGTGGCCGGCCTCCTGGCGACGTCGGGTGCCTGCGTCACCAGCCGGCCATTCCGGGCGCCGCATCACTCCATCTCCTCGGCCGGACTGGTTGGTGGCGGCGGATCGCCGCGCCCGGGAGAAGTGAGTCTCGCGCACCATGGCGTGCTCTTTCTCGACGAGTTGCTCGAATTCCCGCGGGCTGCGCTCGAAGCCCTTCGTCAGCCGCTCGAGGACGGCCGCGTCGTCATCGCTCGCGCGGCGATCAGCGTGGCGTTCCCGGCGCGTTTTTCACTCGTCGCTGCGATGAACCCCTGTGTCTGCGGGTACGCGGGCGACCCTCGGCGAACTTGCACCTGCTCGGAATTAGAGATTACTAGATATCGCGCCAAGCTATCCGGTCCGCTTGCGGATCGGATCGACATGCATGTGACGCTGACACCAGTTCCCGTTGAGGCGTTGGGGCAGCTCGGCAGCGGCGAGTCCTCGTGCGTAATCCGGGCGCGGGTCGAGCGCGCTCGTGAACTACAGCGGACGCGATACCGCGGCGCTAAAGGGGTGCGTGTGAACGCGACGGCCCCACGACGGGCGCTATGGCGGGGTGTCGACGAAGAAGCGCGCGCGATGCTCATTGCCGCAGCCGGCACGCTCGGACTGTCGGCGCGCGCGTTCGACCGCGTGCTTCGGGTGTCGCGAACCATCGCCGATCTGTCGGAGAGCGAGCGAATCCTCGACGCACACGTTGCGGAAGCCCTTCGCTATCGGCCACGGTGACTTACTTGTGAAGTGCCTCAGAAACGACGAGTCGCTTGGCGGCGAGCTCCCGGCACAGGTATCCGACGACATACGCCGGCGCGGTATTCACCGCAAGCTCTTGCGTGGCGACTAATTCGGCGATCGTCGTTTCGATCGCCGACCACAGTGGCGTATCGCGGTACTCATCGAATGGCCGTGACGACATAGGAGTCCTCGTGTCGTGTCGGAGTTGACCGCTCCCGCTCACTGCGAGACCGGCGCGAGTACATCGCCGCCCAGCCGGCCGAAGTATTCCTCGACGCACCAGAGAATCGCACGACGAGTCAGCGCGAGCTGCGCCGCGATCGGGACAATCCTCGCGGCATCGATCAGCCCGGTGAGCCGCGTGATGATGAGCGCCGGCGGAACGCCGGCGCGGCGCTCCGTTCCCGCGAAATTCCACACCGCGCATCGAAGCGCCGCTTCGTCGATTGGCGTTCTCTCCAGGACCGCCGCGATGGCTGACCGAAGTTGCTTCGCGTCAGCGAGATCTTCGACGCTGCGCGGTAACACGGGGGTGCGGCCACTGCTGCCACTGCCCATGACGCCTCCGACTAAACTCCACGAGCGCGCTGACCACGAAGGCTCGGGGATCCGGCCACGGCGATGCACCTATGCGTTCCAGATAGTGCGCGCGACGCGGAGGCCAAAGGGAGCGGAATGTGACCGCTCACCAGCTGTCATGGAAATATAGCTCCGAGCGCGCGCCGCCGCTCGATGAGGGTGCGGACCGCTACCTTCAATACTCATGTCGACGCTTGCGAGCTTCATCCGCCAAAATCGCCCGCAAATTTTGTCCGAATGGGTGACGTTCGCCCGAGCCTTTCCCCAAGGCCGCTCGATGAGTCTCGGCAGGCTCCGCGACCATGCCGAAGCGATGCTCGATGTCATCGCCCTCGACTTGGAGACGCCGCAGACGGCGATTGAACAAACCGAAAAGTCTAAAGGCCTCGGAGACGATCGCCGTATCGCGGCGACCGCGGCCGCCGAGCACGGTTCTGGGCGCGCCGAGGTTGGCTTCACCGTCGTCGAGATGGTTGCGGAATTTCGCGCGCTGCGGGCGACCGTGGTGCGTCTGTGGACCTCCTCGATGACACACGACGCGAAGTTCGGCCAGAGGGAGCTCGATGACCTCATCCGGTTCAATGAGGCGATCGATCAGGCGATCGCCGAGTCACTCGCGCGTTACACGCACGACATTGATGAAACGAGAGAGCGATTCCTCGCGATCCTCGGACACGACCTTCGCAATCCGCTGGGAGCGATTGGGACGTCGGCCGGTTTCCTTCTCGACGTTGGCGGCCTCACGCCCGAGCAGACAACGCTCGTCCAGGGCATCGAGAGCGCGGGCGAACGCATGGGCCGTCTCATCGCCGACCTGCTCGACCTGGCATTGAGCCGGCTCGGCGACGGATTACCAATCAGGCGCGCGCGTCTGGATCTCACCACGACCATTCGTGATGTCGTTACCGAGATCAAGGCGTCGTACCCGCATGCGACAATCGAATGCGAACTGAACGGCGATTTAACAGGCGACTGGGACAGGGCTCGATTGGCGCAGGCGCTGACGAATCTGCTTGGCAACGCGGTGCAGCACGGCGACGCGAAGGCGCCGATCACCATCACGGCACGAGGTGGCGGGGAGGCGGTGTCGATCACGGTGCACAATCAAGGACCACCGATCGCCCCGGAAAGGTTGCAGCACTTGTTTGAAGGTATGAACGGCCATGTGAGCGACCGCCGCGACCGCCGGCACTTGGGTCTCGGGCTGTACATCGTGGACAAGATCGTCGAAGGCCACGGGGGCACGATCGACGTCCAGTCAGCGGCGGATAGCGGAACGACGTTCATCGTTCACTTGCCGCGGTCGGCGCCGGAGTTGCACTCGGTCCGCGCCACGCAGCCGGGACTAGCGCATGAGGCTCATCCATCGCGTTGAAAGCGGCCCGCGCCGGCGGACGTAACGATTCTCTACCGCCCTTAGTCCACCGTTCCATCGATCGGGAGCAGGCTCTCCGGGGCACCCACCGGAACCAGCGGCACAGGCGCCATGCTCGAGACGGTCCGCCACCACGGATCCACGCCTACTGACTGCGTGGGCTCGATTGGTGCGCCGAGCTTCGGCATGATCAGCGGCACGCGGGCCGGTGTGGCGAGTCGCACGAGCGTCTCCGCCGGCTCGCTCCATGGGTGGATCGCGAGATTGAACGTACCCCAGTGAATTGGTAGGAACGCGCCGCTCGCGAGCATCTTGTACGCGCTCAACGCGTTCTCCGGCCCCATATGAATGTCGCCCCACGACGGGTGATAGGCGCCAATCTCGAGTGCCACCAGGTCGAAGGGGCCGAGCCTTCGCGCGATATCGCTGAACTCCGGCGTGAGGCCACTATCCGCGCCGAAGAAGAAGGAATGCTTCGGTCCGCGCAGATGAAATGACGACCACAGGGTGCTGTTGCGGTCTTTGATCCCGCGGCCGGAGAAGTGCTGCGCCGGCGACGCGGTGATCGTGACGTCCTTCACGTCCGTTGTCTCCCACCAGTCGAGCTCAGTGATCCGTGTTGGCGGAATGCCCCAGCGTTCGAGACGCTCGCCGACGCCAAGCGACGTGATGAATGGTGTTTCGGGACGCGTTTCCGCGAGCGCGCGGATCGTTGGACGATCGAAGTGATCGTAGTGGTCGTGCGAGAGGATGATCGCGTCGAGGGGTGGGAGTGCGGCGAGCGGGGCGGGGGGCGGGTGAAAGCGCTTTGGGCCGGCGAACGGCACCGGCGACACGCGATTGCCCCAGACCGGGTCGGTGAGGATCCGCGCGCCGTCGATCTCGACGAACAGCGTTGAATGTCCGAGCCAGGTCACGCGTAAACCAGACGATGGACGCGCTCCCCACAGCGGGACCGGATCGACGACCGGCAGTGGACTCGACGGAACGCGGTGCTCGTCGGGGCAGAGAAACTCGCGCATGGTCGGCCGTTCGACACCCGGCTTCAATCCGCTCGACACGTTGTGTGTGTTTCGGAAAACGCGTCCGTCGAATCGTGGCGATGCAAGCATCCGCTCGCGTCGGTGGCTAGTCGGCCCGTCTCGGCGTGAAGGCATATCTACAAGATGCATGGGTTTGCGTAGCTTTGCGCATGCCCACGGCTTTCCCGCGCGCGCGAATCACACCCGAACTTCTCGGACTCACGGCGCTTTCGCTTCTCACTCACTTCTGGAAGCTTTTCTCGCCCGCCGCGGTGGTATTCGACGAGGCGTACTACGAGAAGTTCGCCGGCGCGTATTTCACCCACGCCTTCTACTGCGACGTCCACCCGCCGCTCGGCAATCTCATGTATGCCGCGCTCGCGCGCATGCTGCACGTCGCACCGGGCATACTCAGCGCGCCGGCACCGGCGCCAGCCCTCAGGGTTCTCCCGGCGACTTTCGGCACGCTCGCCATACCGCTCGTCTACATCATCCTCACCCAGCTCGGCGTCGGGCGACGCATCGCCACACTCGGCGCCGCGGCCATTCTGCTCGATAACGCGCTGCTGGTCGATTCACGGTTCATTCTCCTCGACACGCTGCTCATCGGGTTCGGGCTGGCGGCGATCGCCAGCTATCTCGCATCGCGCGATCACCCGGCTCGCTCACGTCTTCCGTTCCTCGCCCTGAGCGCGTTCCTCGCCGGCTGTGGCTTGTCGATCAAGTGGACGGGATCGTCGGCGCTCGCGGTCATCCTCACGGCCTGGTTCGTAGCGTGCATCCGCTCTCGCGTTGACGTTCGCCGATTTGTCGTCGAGGGCCTCATCCTCGTCGCGATCCCCGTGACGATCTACTGCACGTCGTACGCGATCCACTTCTCGTTGCTCACGCACGCGGGTCCGGGCAACACCTCCATGTCCCCTCGCTTTCAGTCGCAGCTCGTCGGATCGCCGCGATACGATCCGGCCGCCCACATGTCTTATTGGGCGAAAATGGCCGATGTGCACCATGCGATCAAATACGGCAACGGCGGCCTCGAGAACGCGACGCATCCCGCCGCATCGCCCTGGTACACCTGGCCGATCATGAAGCACCCGTTCGGGTTCTGGGAAGACGCTGGCACGCCGCCCGGCACCAAGACGCAAATTCTGCTGCTCGGCAATCCAGTCGTCTGGTGGGGCGGGCTCGTTGGCGTGCTCCTCGGCGCGGCGATGATCGCGCGGAAACGCGGCCGGTACGAGCCGCATATCTACGCCATCGCTTTTCTCGCTGGCGCCATCGCGATCAACTACTTGCCGTTCGCCGCGATTCGCCGGCTCGTCTACCTGTACCACTACCTCTTTGCGCTCGTTTTCGTCGTCGCGCTGGCGAGTGTCATGCTCGGCATTCCCGCGGGATGGAACGATGCGCGCGGCGACTCTTGGAGCTTTCCCACGCGGCGCTCCGCCGCGGGTTACGCCGCGATGTTGGCCCTGTTGCTCGTCGGGTTCCTCTATTTTTTGCCGTTCACGTACGGCTGGACGATGAGCCTTGCGTCATGGGAAGCGCGCTTCTGGGTGTTGCATCCACACCTTTGAGCTCTTGTCTCAGCCGCCCCGCACCGGGTTCGATTCCAGTGAGGAAGCCGCTGTTCGGTGGCGGTGAAGAGGACACACCGACCCGTCACCGTTAGCTTTCGACCATGACCGAAAGCGGCTCACCGTCAGCGGCGGCGAAAGAGGCACGCCTGTCTCAGTGGCTCGTCGCCCGCGGCTCGATCGCCATCGGATTCAGCGGCGGCGTGGACTCTGTCTACCTCGCGGCCGTCGGGGTCGAAGCCCTCGGACGGCATCGCGTCGTCGGCATCATCGGACGCAGTGCTTCGTATCCGGAAGTGCAGTGGACGTCGGCGAAAGCGGCCGCCGATCAGATCGGACTCGACGTCATCGAGATCGATACCGACGAGCTGAACGACCCACGCTACGCGGCGAACCCGTCCAACCGCTGCTACTTCTGCAAATCCGAGCTCTGGTCGCGCGTCGTTCCCGTCGCGCGCGAGCGCGGGATCGACACGGTGGCCGACGGCACCAACGCCGACGACCTGACCGGCCACCGTCCCGGCGCCCTCGCCGCCAAGGAACAGGGCGTCGTATCACCGCTCGCGATGTTCGAGCTCACGAAGGCCGAGATTCGGAACCGATCGAAACTCCGCGGTCTGCCGACCTGGTCCCAGCCATCGTCGCCCTGTCTCTCGTCGCGGATTCCTTACGGGACCCCCGTCACCGTCGCGCGACTGCGGCGCGTCGAGGAAGCTGAATCGGCGCTACGTGCCCTCGGGGTGACGGGCGACTTGCGCGTGCGGCATTTCGGCGCAAAGGCGCGCGTGGAGCTGTCGCGGGACCAGCTCACCCGCTGGTCCAACGGCGCCGCACGCCAGAAGCTGGAAGCGGCACTCGGCGCCGTTGGCTATCAGGAGATCGAGATCGACCCGCGCGGCTTTCGCTCCGGCGCGCTGAACGAGCTGACCACCGGTGCGGCTCTTTCTGGCGATTAATTTCCCGCAAGCCGCGCGGCGTGAGATCGCTGACGCCACGGCGCCGTTACGGGAGTGCGCGCCGGAGCTTGGTTGGACGACTGAAGATCGATTGCATCTCACCCTCAAGTTTCTGGGAGAACAGGCGGAATCCCGGGTCGAGGCGTTCGCCGCCACGCTGGCCGGGACTGTCGTTCAGCATCGCGAGTTGAACATGACCGTCGGTGGGATCGGCGCCTTTCCGAACTTTCGGCGGGCTCGCGTCGTATGGATGGGGGTGAGTCCAGAACCGCGCCTCGAGATGCTGCATCACGACATCGAAGTCGCCTTCGAGGCGATTGGCTGCGAGCTGGAGGGCAGGCCTTTTCGACCGCACCTGACCTTGGCTCGCGTTCGCGATGCGCTGGGTGTCGACCGAATGCGCGAGCTTTGGCGGGCAGCGAAGCGGATCGACTATAGCACCGATTTCATCGTGCAGTCGGTCGAACTGATGCAGAGCGACCTTTCATCGAGCGGACCGAGATACAGGACGTTGCTCTCGGCGCCGCTGCGGAGCGAGTAAAGCGCATGGGATGCATTGCCAGGCTCGGATGTCTGTTCGTGTTGCTCGTGGCGTGCGTCGTCGCCTGGTTCACGCGCGACCGCTGGATGCCGCAGCGGCTTCGCTCGGGGACGTCGGCCAACCCCGCCGCGGTCGCCACATGGCAGCCCCTCAACGATGCCGCCGCCGACAGCGCGACTAGCGCGCTCGACAAGTTGAGCCAGCCGCGAGGTCAGGTCTTCCAGACCATATCGGCCCGAGCCGCGGCTTCGTACGTCTTCCGTCAGCTCGCCCACCGTGCCGCCGATCCCTCGGACAGCCTCGAAGCGATGGGAGCCGGCGACAAGATCTCGATGCGGGCCAACGTCAAGCTTTCCGATCTCGGAGGATTGGGCGACCTCGGGCCGATCCTTGGCATGGTCCGGGATCGCGAGCGGGTCGTGCTGACCGGAACGCTCCGCATGGTTTCCCCGGGCATGGCGGAGTTCCAGATTCAGGAGGCGCGGATTCGCGAGCTGCCCCTGCCGCATGCGATGGTGTCGGCGCTGGTCAAGCGCGTCGAGCGTGGATCGCACCCGGCCGGCGTGGATGCGGACGCGCTCCCGTTGCCGATCCCCCGGTATGTGGGTGACATTCGCGTCGCTCGCGGGAAGGTCACCTTGTACAAGACGGTGCAATAGCGATGGCTCGACGCATCCTCATCATCGACGACGAGCAGGGCATTCGCGCGGCGCTCGGGCAGCTCCTCGAGTTCGAGGGATACGACGTTCGAGCGGTCGCCAATGCGGTCGACGGAATCGCCGAGTATCAGAAGCAGCGGCCCGATCTCGTCTTCTGCGACGTGAAGATGGCGGGGATCGACGGCGTCGAAGCGCTCAAGAAGATGAAGGAGATCGACCCGAGTGCCGTGGTCGTGATGATCAGCGGTCATGCGACGATCCAGACCGCCGTCGAGGCGACGCAGCTCGGCGCCTACGACATCCTCGAGAAACCGCTCGATACCGATCGCATTCTCGTCACGTTGCGGAACGCGCTCCAGCATCTCGATCTGCACGAGGAGAACGCGCGCCTCCGCGAGACGATTCAGTCGCGCTACGAGATCGTCGGCAAGTCGTACGGCGTCCGTGCGGTGATCGACAAGATCGAGCGCGTGGCCAAGACGCCGGCTCGAGTGCTGATCACCGGAGAAAACGGCACGGGGAAAGAGCTCGTCGCTCGCGCGATCCACGCCCAGTCCACGCGCTCCGACGAGCCCTTCGTCGAGGTCAACTGCGCGGCGATTCCAAGTGAGTTGATCGAGAGCGAGTTGTTCGGTCACATGAAGGGTTCGTTCACCGGCGCGATAGCGGATCGTGCCGGGAAGTTCGAGCAGGCGCACGGCGGCACGCTCTTCCTCGACGAAGTCGGCGACATGAGCCTCGCCGCGCAGGCCAAGGTCTTACGTGTCCTCCAAGACGGCGTGGTCACCCGGATCGGCGGGTCGAAGCCGATCGAGGTGGACGTGCGCGTCCTCGCCGCGACGAACAAGAACCTCGAGAGCGAGATCGCCGAGAATCATTTCCGTGAGGACCTCTTCTATCGGCTCAACGTGGTGCCTATTCATGTGCCGCCGCTCCGCGAGCGCCGCGAAGACATTCCGCTGCTGATCAGCCATTTCATCAACGTGTTGACGCGGCGCGAAGGGGTTGCGCCGCGCGGCGTCGCGCCCGATGCCGTCGAGCGGTTGTCGCAGCTCGACTGGCCTGGAAACGTTCGCGAGCTGCGCAACACGATCGAGCGACTGCTGATTCTCGCGTCAGGGCCGCGCATCACCGGCGAAGACGTCGCGCGCCTCGTCGGCCGGCGTGACCCCGAACAGGCGGGGCTCGGCTCTCTCCTCGACTGCAAGACGTTCGAGGAGTTCAAGCACGCCGCCGAGCGCGCGTTTCTGCTCGCCAAACTGCGTGAGTTCGACTGGAACGTGTCGGAGACGGCGCGCGCGCTCGACATGCCGCGCTCGAACCTCTACAAGAAGATCGAGCGCTACGCGCTCGCGCGAGAGACGGTGGCCTGATGGCCGATCGCGATTGGGACAAGGAGCTTGCGAAGATCGACAAGCAGCTGGCGTCGATCCCCGACGAGGCGCTGGTAGGGAAACCTGCCCCTCAGCCCGCGCCGGCCGGTAAGCCGGCGAAGGGTTCCGCGCCGACACGCGCTCCCGTCGCCGCGCTTCCGTCCGGTGAGCCGCGGATCGAGCGCGAAACGCGCGGCTGGCAGGTGTATCTCCGCCTGCTGCTTTCCGTCGCGGCCGGTATCGCGCTGCTCATCTGGCCGTACGACACCCGCTGCGGCACTGGTCTCATCGGTTATCTTGGCGCTACGGCGATCGTGACCGCGAGCGGCATCTGGAGCGGTGTGTGGACGTGGCGCCACCGGGCACCGCGCGCGCACACCGTATCACTCTTGCTCATCTTGTGGGGCATGGTACTGGGTAGCATTCAGGTGCTGCCGCGCATTGGCTACGGAAAGCCCGACCCGCAGCATCCAGCGACATGGGCATGCACCAACGAACTTCCGAAATGAAGACTTTCAAAAATTTCATCGGCGGCAACTGGGTTCCTCCACTCGGCGGCGAGTACTTCGAGAATCGTAATCCCGCGGACTTCAACGACGCCGTCGGTCGCTTTCCGCTCTCGGGCGCCGCTGATGTCGAACGCGCCGTCGAGTCGGCGCGGAATGGTTTCGAGATCTGGCGCCGCACGCCCGCTCCCGCACGCGGCGACGTGTTGCGTCGCATCGGAGATCTGCTCTCGTCGCGCAAGGACGACATCGCGGACTTGATGACTCGCGAAATGGGGAAGCCGCTCGCTGAGACGCGCGGCGACGTCCAGGAAGGCATCGACACCGCCTACTACGCGGCGAGCGAAGGACGCCGGCTGTTCGGCCACACCGTGCCGAGCGAGCTGCGGAACAAATGGGCGATGAGCTTCCGCCGGCCGATCGGCGTCGCGGGCATCATCACGCCGTTCAACTTCCCGATGGCGATTCCGACGTGGAAGATGTTTCCCGCGCTGCTGTGCGGGAACGCGTGCATCTTCAAACCCGCCGAGGACGTTCCGCACACCGGACACGTGCTCGTCGAGGTGATGCTCGAGGCCGGACTACCGCCCGAGGTGATTCAGCTGGTGCACGGCCAGGGTGAAGCGGCCGGCGCCGCGATCGTCAATCATCCGCTCATTCCGCTGATCTCGTTCACCGGGTCGACGGAGACAGGTCGCATCGTCGGCGAAGTGTGTGGACGCATGCACAAGCGGCTCTCGCTCGAGATGGGCGGCAAGAACGCGATGATCGTGTTCGAGGACGCCGATCTCGACCTCGCGCTCGACGGCCTGGTGTGGGGCGCGTTTGGTACGACTGGCCAGCGTTGTACGGCGACGAGCCGTCTCATTCTTCAGGATCGGGTGCACGACCAGTTCCTCAGCCGCCTCGTCGATCGCGCGCGCTCTCTCAAGCTCGGCGACGGCCGGAAAGAGGGAACCGACGTTGGTCCACTGATCAACGAAAACTCGGTTCAGAAGGTCGAACGGTATGTGGACATCGGTCAGAGTGAGGGAGCCGACTTGCTCTGCGGCGGCCAGCGTCCGCAAGACAACGGTCTGAGCAAAGGATTTTTCTTCGAGCCAACAATTTTTACTCGTGTACAACCGGGCATGCGTTTGGAGCAGGAAGAAATCTTTGGTCCCGTTCTTTCTGTAATACGCTTCCGATCGGCCGACGAGGCGTTCACCGTCAACAATGACGTGAAGTATGGGCTATCGTCTTCCGTGTATACCCGCGACGTCAACATCGCCATGCGGGCGATGAACGAGCTCGACACGGGGATCACGTATATCAACGCGCCGACCATCGGAGCGGAGGCACATCTGCCGTTTGGGGGCGTAAAACAAACGGGGAACGGCCACCGCGAAGGGGGTTGGGAGGTTTACGAGTTCTATTCGGAGACGAAGGTCGGGTACCTGGATTTCTCAGGTTCCCTGCAGCGCGCTCAGATCGACAACTATCTTGGAACGCCGGACTGAGACACGGGCCCCGATTACGGGATCTGCGATTCGGATCTAGCAGAGGCTGGTGGGGTGCGCTATTTCAAGTAGGCGCCCCAACAAAGCAGTGAAGGGGGCAGGAGATCGATGAGCTCGAACGAGTCTGTGTCAGTTCCGGTCGGTGACGGCGTCGATGCCGCTGGGCGTTCTATTACGCCGCAGCAGCGCATGGACGCGCTCCGCGAGCTCAACCGAGGACGTAGCGG
>Ga0157372_10004782_pt1 | contig 14384 bp, 10 predicted proteins | sample C55metaG_FD_115307 | JGI IMG/M metagenome (GOLD analysis project Ga0157372, IMG submission 115307) | Corn rhizosphere microbial communities from Kellogg Biological Station, Michigan, USA - C5-5 metaG | ecosystem: Host-associated > Plants > Roots > Rhizosphere > Soil | place: USA: Michigan... | reverse complement strand
CTCGCCGCATTCATGGAGGTCCTCGATACCTCCATCGCCAACGTTGCCCTCCCCCACATCGCCGGCAGCCTCGGCGCCAGCACCGACCAGAGCACCTGGGTCCTCACCAGCTATCTGGTCTCCAACGCCATCGTCCTTCCCCTCGGCGGATGGGCTTCCAGCCTCATGGGCCGCCGCAACTTCTTCGTCTTCTGCATCACCGTATTCACCATCGCCAGCTTCCTCTGCGGAGCCGCACCCTCGCTCCCCATGCTCCTCGTCTTCCGCGTGATTCAGGGAGCAGGCGGCGGCGGCATGCAGCCGATGGCCCAGGCCATCATGGCCGATTCTTTCGAACCCCACAAACGCGGACAGGCCTTCGCACTCTACGGGTTAGTCGCTGTACTGGCGCCCTCCATAGGCCCCACCCTCGGCGGCTGGATCACCGACAACTACACCTGGCGCTGGATCTTCTTCATCAACATCCCGGTCGGTATCCTCGCCTTCATCCTCGTCACGCGCCTCGTCGAAGATCCACCGTGGATCAAGCCCGACAAATCCAAGCTCCGCAACATGGATTACATGGGCCTCGCTTTTCTCACACTCGCCATGGGCGGCATGCAGATCATGCTCGACAAGGGCGAAGAGCAAGACTGGTTCGCATCCAACTTCATCCGATTCTTCGCAGTCATTTTCGTAGGGGGCATTATTGGCCTCGTCGTCTGGGAGTGGCGGCAAAAAGATCCCTTGATCAACCTGAAGCTTTTCCGCTTCAAAAATTTTGCAATCTGTTGCTTCCTCATGATGCTCGTTGGCGGTGTGCTCAACGCCAACACCGTCCTCCAGCCGCAATTCATGCAACAACTCCTCGGCTACAACGCCACAACTGCCGGCCTCGCACTCACCGCCGGCGGCATCGCGCTCGTCATCGTCATGCCTCTCGCTGGATTCGCCACCGGCAAAATCTCCGCGCGCACCCTCGCCGTCGCCGGATTCATCATGTTCATCGTCACCTTCCGCTATGCCGCCTACGTGACGACCTTGCAGATGAGCTTCTCGCAGGCCTCATGGCTACGCGTGATCCAAATGCTGCCCCTGCCCTTCTGCTTCATCTCCATCACCAACGCAGCCTACGTCGGCATGCCGAAGGAAGACAGCAACCAGGTCTCCGGCCTCATCAACTTCGTCCGCAACCTCGGCGGCAGCATCATGATCGCCATCACCAACGCACAGGTCACCAGCCGCGCCATGTGGCACCAGCAGCATCTTCAAAGCGCCATGCAATCCGGCTACAACGCCTTTGAACAACACCGCCAGGCACTCACCGGCTTTTTCAATGGCACATTCGGCGGACCCAATAGCGGCGGAATGGCGATCGCAACCATCTATAACCAGCTCAACGCCCAGGCCCAGATGCAGGGCTATCAGGATGTCTACATGGAGCTCTCATGGATGTCCTTCGGCCTCGTGTTCATGGCCTTCCTCCTCAGCAAAAACCGCCCCGGCCAGGGCCCCGGCGCCGGCGCCGTGCACTGATCGATTGCTGAAACACAGACAGGGGCCTACCAGAACTGAAGGTTGTCATCCTGAACGCACATTAACCCCAAGCACCTTCTCAAGCTTGGGGGTGGTAAGTGAAGGATCTGCTCTTCCGCAGCTTATGCGACTCACGCTGCGGGTGCCCCATTTTAATTTGGTCATCAGATCAACTTAGGGTTGGATTCGAGGCACTGAGACAGTCAAGCACCTGAGCGCATTGCAACCTGAGTTTCCCGAATCTATTATTGCGCTGTGACCCGAGTGACGTTCCTGCTACTGCTCTACGCGTTTCTGGTTTCCCCGACCGCCCCTGACCATCGAAAACAAGGCAACCCCCTCGACCAACTGCCGCCGAACGAGGAGATCCTCACCCACTTCGGTGAGCGCGCAGACTTCTCGCCTGACAACCAGAGCATCGCCTTCATGAGCAAAAGCTTCGGCGATGCGTTCGTAATCGACCTGAAAACCCGCATAATTCGCTGCCTGACCTGCAGCATCCCCGGCGCCGCATTTCTCCGCGTCATGCATCTCTCCAGTGGCGATTACGTCCTTATCGGTCCCGAAAAATTCACTGACGTGGAAACCAGCCGGGACCGCGATAACGAGCTCTGGTATCTCAGCCGCCAGCCCGCATCGAAACCGGAACGCCTCAATGAGCGCATGTTTGAAGGCGCGGCAATCTCCAAAAAAGGTATGCAGATTTCCTTCTCTGAACACCACGGCGATCACCCCGAGCTCCCCGCCAACTACTCACGCCTCATGGTCGCGACACTCGATCTCTCGCAGGACACACCGCGCCTCACAGACGTGCACAAAGTCTACGAGAGTTCCGACGACAGTTGCAGTCTCGAAGCCCAGGACTTCTACGACAACGACCAGAAGATCACCTTCACCTGCTACGTAAAGCAGCACCAGCCCACCGATCCGATTTCAAAGGTCATGGGAATCGACCTGAAGACCGGAAAGGTCACAGACCTCTCGCAGGCGCCCGGCTTCTACAACGAGTGCGAAGGCATCTTCCCCGATGGGAAATACACCGCCGTCGAATCCGATCGCCAGGTCTCAGACCTGGGCGGCAACCATGGCATGCACAACATCGACATCTGGAAGCTCAAGCTGGATGGAACAGGAAAAGACTGGACGCGCTTGACGCGCTTCAATGACTACGCCGGGTGGAAGGCATCCAACCCTGTCATCTCCACTGACGGCAAGCTGATGGCATTCCAAGTCGCGCACACCGCAGACCGCGCCGGCGTCGGCTACGGCATCGTCCTCCACCACCTGCAGTAGTTTGGCTCAACTTCCGTATAGCGGTGACTTCCCAAGAGCTTTGTGTGAGGGCACGACTTGCGGGCACACGGCAGCAGGCCTTCGCCGCTGGGGTGATTCCAGTCGTACCGCAACGCGGCAATTTCAGTGCGGGCTCTTGCTCTGATGGATCTTCTCCGATCCCACAAACATAGCGTATTCCCGTCAGATTTCTCAGGTTCTCAGCGGGGTGAGTTTGATTTGAGGACTGAAAGTCATGCGCTGGATGATGGAAGAATCCAAATCGAGGGATGTACAACATCCGATCTTTCTTGGAATTCCTGGGTATGAATGAACCACAGGTCGATTCCATCAAGAGTGGGCTCCAAAGAGCGCTGCGAGGCGGTACAGCCCCCACGCAAGTACGGCGGCGCCGGGAATAGTAAAAATCCAGGCCCACACAATATTGAGCGTCGTGCTCCAGCGCACAGCGGAGACGCGGCTCACCGCCCGGGTGCCGGAGATCGCCCCGGTAATTACGTGCGTCGTGCTGACTGGGATGCCGAGCAGGGTGGAAAGAAAGATGCTGGCGGCGCTCGCTAACTCGGCGCAAAAACCATCCAGCGACCGAAGTTTCGCAATGCCGTGGCCCATGGTCTTCATGATCCGCCATCCTCCGAAAAGCGTCCCCAGCCCCATCGCGCCGTAAGCCGAAAGAACAACCCACAACGGGATACGGAATGCGGGAATGAGCTTTGCGGAAAAGAGAAGACCAGTGATTATGCCCATCGTCTTCTGCGCGTCATTTCCACCGTGTCCAAGGCTGTAAGCTGCCGCAGACATCAGGCGTGCGCGCTTCAGCCACGGGGCGACGCGCGATGGCGATGACTTTCCCCATTCAAGAATCCAACTCGTGATGACGAGCAGAAGGCCGCCCAGCAAGAACCCAATGAGCGGCGCAAGGACGATGAACAAAAGGGTCTTCGTCCACCCTCCGGGGAGGAGAACGCCAAACCCCGCTTTGGCCACCGCCGCCCCTGCGTACGCCCCGATGATGGCGTGGGACGAACTGGTCGGGATTCCGAGCACGAGTGTAAAGATATTCCACCCGATCGCGCCCAGAAGCCCGGAAAGCACCACAAACGGGGTCACGACATGAATGTCGATCATGCCGCTGCCGATGGTCTTCGCAACCTCGGTCCCGAACAGCCAGAATGCGGCGATATTCCAGAAGGCCGCCCAGATGACCGCCTGCATCGGCGTGAGCACCCGCGTGGCGACAATTGTTGCAACGGAGTTCGCGCTGTCATGCATGCCGTTCGTGAAGTCAAAGGCGAGCGCCACGGCCACGATGAAACCGACGAGCAATATCTCATGGCTCATGCTTCAGTTCCACTTAATGGCAATGCCCTCGATCCGGTTCGCTGCCACCTGAAAGGCGTCGACGATCTTCTCGAGATTGCCCATGAAGCGGTTCGTTGCAAGGACCTTCAGCGTGATCACCGAATCGGAATCATCTCGGAACAATGTGCGGAGACGTTCGCGGTCGCTCGTGAAGAGCGCGTGCACATTTTCCTTATAAAGAACGTCCGCCTGATGTTCGATGCCGCGAATCTTCTCCACCGCGTGCGCGAGTTCCGCCACGTATTTACGCCGCTCGAAGACCGTGAGCAGCTGCTCAAGCTCTCCTGCAGCTCCCTGCATCAGCGAGACAAACGCGTCCATGATGGCGGGCTTTTCCGTGATCCCGTAAAGATACGTATCCTGAACGGCCCGGTTGATCAGGTTCACGATTCTGTCGAGGTCCAGCATGAGAGGATGAATATCCTCCCGGTCGAGCGGAGTGTTGAACGCCTCCGCCAGCTCATAGGTGAGTTTCCGGACAACAGCGTCCCCCTCCCGCTCGAGGGCTTTCGAACGGGCACTGTACGAGTCAAAATCGCCGAACCTGTTCGCAAATTCCACGAGCAATTCCGTGGCCTTTCTGATCACAGTTCCCTGAGCCCTGAAGAGCTCAAAGAAAGTGCTTTTCCTCGGCAACAAAGAAACCATAGAACCTCCTCATGCTCAATGCGAGATTCAAGTGTCCTAAGACCCACTTGTGGCGCAATTCGCTGAGCCTGCTGGATCGATACCTAGACAGGATATTCCAAGGCGGTAGTTTCACTTTTCAGATTACCCTCCGCAGAGGGCAGTGAAGGCCTCACCCTGGACGTCAGCACAGGGAAGGTAAGAAAAGACACTTCGCGCGGATGGAACCGGGGATCTTCTACTTTCGTGAGTGTGCGGTCGGCAACTGCGTCAAAAATCGCCGCTCAAACGATAGAATTTCTTTCATCTGCGTGGTGGGCATTATTGTCACGCAATTCAGAAAGGCTCCATCCCTTTCCTGCGCAATCCCCGCAAACGAAAACGCCAGAAACCTTGCGGCCTCTGGCGTTCTCTAACGGTAATCCTGTAGCACTTCGGATTATCTATCGACCTCTCCAGCCTGCTGATCAAGTGCGGGTTGGCCGCATTCCTTGATCGTCCCGCCCCGCCTGGATTTCGGTTCCGGGTTGCCCCTTCCCCGATCCGTTGGCCGGGCCGGCGTCCGATTCCGATGGTTGCGCCATCTTCCTCGTCCCTTCGGCTGTGCCGGCGATCTCCGCTCAGGTTGCCCCTCGCTTCCGATGCCTTCTGGCGTTGCCGGTTTCCGCAGGGTTCCAGGTTTCCCCGGTTGCACCTGCTTCCTCCTGCCTCGCCTCTGATACAGATCTCAGGTTGCCCCTCGCTCCGTACCTCCGGCTTTACCGGTGATCGATCGTCGAGTCGCCCCGATTCTCTCTCTTTCGGCGGTGCCGGTTGTGAAAGCTCCAGGTTGCCCCTTTGCTTTGCGCCCCCGGTATCGCCGACGATCAGTATCCGGGTTGCCCCAGATGCTCATCCTCCGGTCCCGGCTGACTTCCGTTCCGAGTCACCTCGGAGTTCCGTGCCATCCGGTCGCCCTCTTCGAATCTCCGGATTGCTCCGTCGAGTCGCTTTGGGCTTCGTCGTTCGACCATTCCCCAAGTCGCCCTGGTTCCTGTTCGCTCAACGTCGCCGATTCCGTCCGTCTCGAGTTACCCCGAAACTTCCTTCCTCGGCTGATCCGTATCTGCATCCGCAGGTTGCGCCTGCTTCCACATCTACGGCTGGGTCGATGATTACTCCCTGGCTGAATCGAACTTTGCATCCCCGGCTTGCGCCGTTGATGAATCTTCGGTACCAATCAGGTACCAGCATTCCTTATCTGATTTCCAGCGCACCCTTAATCTCAATCCATCGTTCGCAATCGGCCGACCACGAACTTCAAACCAAAACCGTTGTGTGCGCCTTTCACCAGGCCAGAGCTGCTGTTCCAATCAGCTACAAAGTCACCAGCTAGTTAGAGACAGTAGGCCCGATCGATCTGTGGATGCAAGTGCAAAACCCTATTGCTTTCTGTGGATATCACCATCGATAGTGCATTCACATCCGAAATGTGCGCCAACTATGTCCTCAGCGACTAATCAAGCTAAACCCGCAACTTATCTGCAACTTATTGCTTGCTTATTTTGAAATTATCAGCAGTGCTTCTAACCCAGCAAGTTGAAGCATCTTCCACTGTTTTTGCAAGTGAAGAGTGCGGGTGCGAGTCTAAAGCCGGATCTGGCGACCGAAGGCTCCATGACCTCCGCTAAAGTCCGACGACGGGGATCAATCACTAGCACGAGCTCCTGAATCGCCAACACCAGCAATGACAATCCAATGACATCGAGCCCCCCTTACTCATTCTGGTTCCGTTATCCTTCCCTTGAAACGCCTTACATGTCACAATCACTATCCAAAAGCCGGTTTCTAGACCGCACGGCGTAAGCACAAGAGAACGAGCAACTCCCCTCTTTCCCCAGCTCGAGAACCTCGCAACGGAGAATACAAAACTGATGCCGGACCCGAAGCTACCAGGCCTTAAGCAGCTTCAGCACATCGTTGTGCTCATGATGGAAAACCGCTCATTCGACCACATGCTCGGCAGCCTCAAGACCCTCAACCACGCTGTTGACGGTCTCGACGGCACCGAAACCAATCCTGACTCCACTGGTGTCCCCGTCTCCGTCTCGCCCACGGCGGAGTACCAGAGCCAGCTCGACCCTGACCCCGACCACCACTTCCCCGCCGTCGATCTCCAGATATTCGGCGGCGTTGCCACCGCCCAGAATCCTAACCGAACCCCAAACATGCAGGGCTTCGTCAAAAGCTACTTCAACCAGCAGCACAGCGTGAAGCACTCGCACCTCATCATGAATTACTTCACGCCCGACAAGCTCCCCGTCCTCTCCAAACTCGCCACGGAGTACGCCGTCTTCAATCGGTGGTTCTCCTCCATCCCGGGCCCCACGCTCTGCAATCGCGCCTTCGCCCACTATGGGACTTCGTTCGGCCAGGTCAGCATGGACGTCTTCTACTGGAACAAACAATTCAAGAGCATCTACGAGCGACTCAACGAAGCCGGTCACTCCACGCGCCTCTACTATTACGACGAAGCCAGCTCATCCCTCGAAGTCGTCAACCTGCTCAAGAATCAGCCGTCCCTCTTCGGCACCTTCCAGGACTTCCTCGATGCCTGCGATAAGAACGAACTCCCCGAGTACTCCTTCATCGAGCCTAACTACACCGACCACGATTCACCCGACGGCATGGGCGAACTCATCGCCAGCGACCAGCATCCCGACCACGACGTCCGTGCCGGCGAGCAGTTCATCGCCGACGTCTACAATGCCATACGCAACAATCCCAAGCTCTGGCCCAACACGGCTCTGCTCATCGTCTACGACGAACACGGCGGCATCTACGACCACGTCCCCCCACCCTCTTGCACGCCGGATACACCATTCGTCGCGCAGCCCAGCGCCACCGGCACGCCAGATCCCTTTTACTTCGATCGCCTCGGCGTTCGCGTTCCCGCAGTCCTTGTCTCCCCGTGGGTAAAACGGGGCTCCGTCATCAACGACGTCTTCGAGCACGCCTCCATCCCCGCCACCATCACCAACTACTTCCTCGGCAACTACCCGCAGCGATCAATGCGCGAGCAGGCTGCTAACACATTCCTTGGCTATCTCGACCAGCCCGCCATACGCCCCGAAGACCAGTGTCCCAAGTTCAAGAACCTGAAGTGAGGAGGTAGATCCAGATGGAAGTTATCCACGTCCCCCCGCCGTCGAAACAAGCCTTCCACAAAGGCCGTCCCATGTCTGACTTAATCAAAGCTCAGATCAAGCACTTCAAGCACGTTGAAGAAAGGCTCTCTCCTCAGCAGCGCGAGAGCATCCCGCAACACCGCATCACCACCGAGAACGAAGCCGCGCAGTACATCCACGCCATGACGCGCCTGCTCCGTTCAGGCGTAGGCGAGCAACCGGCAAAGCCAAAGCTCATCCCGATCTCCGCCAAAAAATCAGCAGCGCGAACTCCGGCCAAAGGCCTCGCCATCGCCGCCAGCGCTGCACCGTCCAAGCCGCACAAGAAATCGAAATCCAAATCATCGAAGAAGAAATAACGAGAGCCCATCCCCATGGCCCATCGCAATCGACAAATCTCTCTCTGCCTCGTACTCATGTACCTCGCCGCGCTCTGCAGCGCTCAGAACGAGTCGCGCTTCCACGCCGACCTCCGCCGCGAAGGCAACGCCCTCCAAGCCTGCTCACAACTTTCCAAGTTGGCCGACTGCGGCCAGACTCTCGTCCTGGGCCAGCCCTTCCACCTCGCCTTCGGCAGCCTCGCGCCCGACAACGGCATGGGCTTCGGTCTCGCATTCGTCGAGCACAAAAACTTCGCCAGCGAATGGCGTACCAACCTCAGCCTTGACGCCGTCGCCACCATGAACAGCTCATGGCGCACCGGCGCCTACCTCAAGGCCTACAAGCTCGCCGCCGGCAACAGCTATCACGCCGCCCCGCTCTTCCACCTCTACACCCAGAGCATCTCGCTCAATCGCGTCGACTACTTCGGCCTCGGCCCCGCCAGCACCCCGCTCACCCACACCACCTTCGGCTTCTCAGAAAACATCACGGGCGCCGACATGGCTCTGCCCATCTCCATCTCCGGAAAGTCGCCCGTCATTGCAGTTCTTGCCGAACTCAATGGCCGCTTCCCGTCCGTCCGCCATGGCCGCGAACACGACATCCTCTCAATCGATGCGCTCTTTGACGAAGCGACTGCCCCGGGCCTAACCCACCAGCCCGCCTATCTGCAGCCCTCTGAAGCCGTCCGTCTCGTTCCATCGATCTTCGGTGACAGAATCAGCCTGAATTACCTCCTCCAGTTCCAGCAGTTCTTCGCCCCCGGCGACAGCCGCTACTCTTTCCGCCGCCTCAATTTCGACTTCAATCACACCATCCCGCTCTCCCACCTCTCCAAGTCCATCGGCAAATACTACGGCCCAAGTTCCACCACCACGCTATCCCACAACACTCCCGACTACTGCGGCGGCGCAGGCCGCGAAAACCAGCCGATGCCCTGCCCGCCCGCATCGCTCACCCGCAAACTCGAAGGCTCCATCAACCTCCGCGCCTTCATCTCTGAATCGTTCGCAGGCAAAGGCAGCCAGGTCCCCTTCTACTTCATGCCCACCATCGGCGGCTCCGACCTCAACGGCACTCCCATCCTGCCCAGCTATCCCGACTACCGCTTCCGCGGCCCCGACCTGCTCCTCTTTCGCGGCAATATCGAGCACTCTCTCGGCAAGCTCCCCATCGGAGCACTCCTCTCCGCCGACGAGGCAAAGATCGGCCTACGCCGCGGCGACATCAGCCTCGATCATCTCCATCACAGCTTCAGCGCCGGCTTCACCGTCCACGCCGGAGGACTCCCCGTCCTCTCCTTCGTCTACGCCTGGGCCGGCGGAGAAGGCTCCCATACAATCGCCAACGTCGACCCCTCCCTGCTAGGGAGCGCCGCACGCCCCTCACTCTTCTGAGCTTCGCGTCCACTGAACACAAAAACTGTCGGGTACCCCATGTCTCCGATTTTGGAGACATGAGGAAGCAACGATCCCCATCAATATCTAGTATCTCCAACTCTCCAAAAACGGGCTATCAACAACTGAAAATCCGGTGAACGATTTTCAATTCAGAAACACGCGCTGATTCGGGCGATCCAGCGAAAACGTCGGTATTTCGATAGGGAAACGCTCGCCGCTGTCAGTCTCCATTTCGTAAGCCCCGCCCATCATGCCCGTCGGCGTGTCCAGAGGCGCCCCGCTCGTGTATTCGAAGCTCTCCCCCGGTTTGAGGATCGGCTGCTCCCCAACAACACCAGGCCCCTTGACCTCGGTCAATTCTCCGCGTGCATTCGTAATCATCCAGTGCCGGTTCAGCAGGCGCACCGTTTCCTTCCCCTGATTCTCGATGATCACTCGATAAGCCCAAAAGTACTGCGCACTATCCGGCGATGATCTCTCCTCAAGGTAAGTTGGCTCAACGCTCACTGCTATTCCTCGAGTATTCGCCACATACAATCCTCGATTTGTCATACAGAAATTCTAGATCCATCTCGTGCACTACGTGCGGCGCCGACGAACGGTCCTTCCGTCTTCAAGAATCAACTCTGGACACTGCTTGCAAGAAAGCAGCTATCATGCGCGTGGGGGCCTGCATGATCGTGCATGAACGAAGGGGCCGGCCTGCGCCATGGGACGAGAGAAAGCGCGCAGCGACTTACAGGTGGATGCTGCCGTTTACCGCACTCGAATGGACCTGGGAATGGATTGCTTTCGCGCTGAGCAGTTGGACATTCCTCGAGGTCCTAGAGCACCTGGGCCGGTTTTCCGTCCTGGTGGGTGTGATCCTCTACTTTTCGGAAGCAGGCGATCGCGTCAAGCAGAGGCACTACCAGGCTTGGCAGGTGGTCAACACGGCGCAGGGCAAAGGCGGAAGCGGCGGGAGAATTGAAGCATTACAGGAACTCAACGCGGATAAGGTCCCTCTCGTGGGTGTTGATGTTTCTTCCGGCTTCCTGCAGGGTCTTCATCTGCGAGAGGCCAACCTTCTTCGCTCAAACTTCAGCGCCGCCGATCTTCGAAACAGCGATTTGACCCGATGCAATTTCACGCTGGCGGACCTTACATCCGCAAACCTTCGCGGCGCGACTCTTGATCACACAAACTTTTCGCAAGCCGATTTGCGCAATGCAGATCTCGCTGGGAGTCACATGACGGGAGCAGACCTATCGGGAGCTCACCTGGATGAGACAGACTTGCGATCCGCCGAACTAAAAGATATCCAGTGGCAGCAGATCAAAAGCATACATGGAGCAAACGTCGCCGCGGTGCGAAACGCTCCACCAGGTTTCGTTGAATGGGCACTGAAGAATGGAGCTGTCGATCAGCCGAATGCGCCGCAATAGATTAACGATGACTCTGTCACTCTGACCGCCCGGATCCCGAGCTTTTCCCTCTCGGGTCCCCAAAAAGCACGTTTGCTCTTTGGGCAGAGCTTGAAGGTGGTAAGCGAATAACCTGCTTTTTCCCCAAAACTCTTATCTTTCGAGTATCGGGTAACTCGCTCCGAACTCAAACAACTCGATCTCAGGCTTGTACGCTCGGGGTCCTTGCTTGAGTGTGAAGAAAACTTGGTTCGCGGAGAAATTCAGCGTTCTGCGACGCCCGAAATGTTGTATTTGCAAACCTTGTTCTCGTCAATCAAAAGCTCCAGTCGCTTACCAGCGAGCTTGGCAGGGTAGTCGTTCCCCACCTTCGCTGTCTTACAAGGACGGTGCACCGTGTACACCTTGTCTCCGATCGCGATGAGGCTGACGTGATCCATGCCGAAGCTGGCAGTCGAATTCACTTGCTGCGTAGAGAGCAGACGTCCTGTGAGGTTGAATCCATCCTTCTTGTCTTTTGCATAAACCGGCAAAGCCAGCAGAAGGCACATTGCGACGATTCCGATTTTCATCATCTCCTTCTTTCAACGAACACTATTGATGAGAGCTGTCATCGGCCAGTAACGAAGATTACGACTAAAGCTGCCTGGAGCACAAGGAGGCACCCGCCGACGCAGGGGTTTTGTTTGCGGCTCGGACCGGTGGTTTCCGCCATCGTCAACTCGGACCGAATTCAACAAATTGCCAATTCCCGAGTTACGCATGAGCCCACGGCCAACCGCGTTCGCTGCCGCCTACTCCTCCTGACCCCCGATCCTACGTTCTAAGCACCCGTCCCTATCCCGCGCACCCACACCCTCTCGCCAGCACCTCCGCAAAGTGCACCGCCTCCTTATGCCCCAACTGCTCGATCTGCTCCCTGCAACTGAACCCATCCGCCACCAGCACCGTCATCGGCCCCGCGCCATCCACCGCCGGCATCAATCCATCCTGCGCAATCCGCTTCGACACTTCATACTTCTCTGCCTCAAACCCGAACGGCCCCGCCATCCCGCAGCATCCTGCCTTGATCGCCTCAACATTTGCGCCCGCCTTCTTCAGCAGCGCAATCTCGTTCGCCGGTCCGCCAAACACCGCCTTGTGATGGCAGTGCCCGTGCACCAGCACGTGCGCGCCCTCCAAGCCCGACGGCCGCCACTCCGGCGCTTGGGCCCCCAACCAGTCCGCCAGCAGCCAGGTCTGCTGGCTCAACTTCTGCGCCCGGGCGTCTTTCGGAAAGAGCTCCAGCAGTTCGTCCTTAAACACGCTCGCACAACTCGGCTCAAGAAAAATGAACGGCATGCCCGCATCGATCTGCGGCCCAACTTTCTGCATCACGCGTTGCAGATAAGCCCGAGCCTGATCCAGAAAACCGAAATCATACAACGGCCGCCCGCAGCACACATGCTCTCGCGGACACTCCACCGCAAACCCCGCTGCCTCCAGCACCGTCTCCGCCGCTGAGAGGGAGCGGGGATGGTAGTAGTTGTTCCACGTATCCGGCCAAAGCAGGACCGACCGTCGATACGCCCTGCCATTATCCGCAACTCGATGGTTGCCCTTGCTACGTATCTTCTGGAAGGTCTTCCCCGCCAGCTCTGGCAGCTTCCTTTCTTTCGCCACTCCCGCAAGTTTCTTAACCAGCCCGCTCGTCAATCCACCTGTCAACACCGCATTCGTCAACCCCGGCGCAATCGACCCGATCTTCGCCAGCTTGTCCGCAAATCCAAACACGTAATGCTGCGGCGGATGCATCCGGCCTTCATAGTGCTGGGCCAGAAACTCGGCCTTGTACGCAGCCATGTCCACCTGCACCGGGCACTCCGTCTTGCATGCCTTGCAGCTAAGGCACATATCCAGTGCCTCGTGCACCGCCTCGCTCTTGAACCCCTCTGGCCGCAGCGATCCCGCCAGCATCTCCCATAGCAGATGCGCTCGTCCCCGCGTCGAGTGCTTCTCTTCCCCCGTCCCGCGGTAGCTGGGACACATCACCCCGCCCTCGGTCTTCCGGCACGCGCCCACACCCACGCACCGCTCCGTTGCATGCTCCAGTGATCCGCCATCCTTCGCAAACGCAAAGTGACGCGTGAAGTCATCCACGCCTTCACGCGGTCGCGCCGGAGACTCCGCCGGATGAATGCTCGATCTCGACTGAATCCCCAATCTCAAATTCTCTACCGGGTCATACACCCGAACCGCATCCACCAGCTTCCCCGGATTCATCCGATTATCCGGATCCCACAGCCGCTTGAACTCCCGAAAGCCCTCCATCAGTTCCGGCCCGAACATCTTCGGCAACAGCGCCGCGCGCGACTGCCCATCGCCATGCTCCCCACTGAGCGATCCGCCAAACTGCAGCACCACATCCGTCGCCCGTTCCATGAACTCCCGAAACTTCCGCAGCCCCACCTCGCTGCGGTAGTCGAAGTTCACCCGCATATGCACGCATCCCTGCCCGTAGTGCCCATACAGCGGCGTGCTATAGCCGTACTCGCTCATGAGTATCTTGATGGCCCGCAGATAATCGCCCAGCCTGTCCGGCGGTACGGCCGAGTCCTCCCAGCCCTCGCACCGGTCCGGCTCGCCTGGCACAAACACCACCGCTCCCAGTGCCGACTCGCGCACATACCAGACGCTCTCCGCCTCTTCCGGCGAACAGATATGCGCAACTGGCTTTACCGGCCACCGCTGCGAAGCCTCCGCAATCTTCCGCGACTTCTCCTGCGCCTCTTCCTCTGAATCCGCTCCCATCTCCACCAGCAGGAAGTTCTGTCCCTCTGGCAACTTCTGCAACTGCGCGGATGCCAACCCCTTCCGCCGCATGAAGTCCACCAGCATCTGGTCAAACCCCTCCAGCCCGATCGGCTTGTGCTCCAGCGCCGCAGGCACCGCATCCGCCGCCGCAAACGCATCCGGAAATCCGAGCACCGTAAGCACCCGGTGCTGCGGGCTCTGCGTCAAGTTCAGCCGCGCCTCCAGCACCGTCACGCACGTGCCTTCCGTTCCCACCAGCGCTCGTGCCACGTTAAACCCGTTCTCCGGCAGCAGCTCATCCAAGTTGTATCCGGAAACTCTGCGCGGAATCCGCGGAAACCGCGCCCTCACCAGGTCCGAATACCGATCGCGAATGCGTTTCAGCCCCGCATAAATCTCCCCGCGCCGCCCGCCCTCGCGGATAATCCTCTCCAGATCCGTAT
>Ga0157372_10004781_pt1 | contig 14385 bp, 3 predicted proteins | sample C55metaG_FD_115307 | JGI IMG/M metagenome (GOLD analysis project Ga0157372, IMG submission 115307) | Corn rhizosphere microbial communities from Kellogg Biological Station, Michigan, USA - C5-5 metaG | ecosystem: Host-associated > Plants > Roots > Rhizosphere > Soil | place: USA: Michigan... | reverse complement strand
CAACCGGCTCGCAGAACTCCAAACCCGGTACCCCGACAATGCGCAGATTCATCTGAAGTTGTCTCAACTCGACGAAAAACTGGGACACGAAGAGCTGGCATTGCAGGAAATGCGCAGCTTCGTCGAGCACGAACCAGACAAAATAAGAGCGCTCGAAACACTTGCCGAGTTCTTGCATCGACGTGCACAGTTTCCCGCCGAGGCCGAGACGCTCGAACGCATGTTGCACGCGGCGCCGGTTGAGCAACGCGTCGAAGTGTTCCGCCGTTTAATGCAACTGGCGGAAACGCACACGTTGGAAAAATATCTCACCCCACGTTTCTACGAGCAGACGATCGTCGACAACCCGTCCGCGTATGAAATCGTCGAGCAGTACCAGCAAAGGCTGATCGACAACGAAGACTATGACAAGGCACTCACCCTGGTACGACAAAACAGAGATCGGTTTCCGGAGTATCACGATCAGCTAGTCGAAAAAGAGGCTTCGCTGCTCGAGAACATGGACCGCGTGAAGGAGGCCGAGGAGGTTTACAAAAAGTCCTTCGATCCATTCTGGTCAAGCGAGCTGTCGGAAAGCTTTTACCGCTTCCTCCGACTCAACGATCGCTATCGAGCGTACGGTCACGAATTGCGCGAAGCGTTCCGGCGTAATCCGGCAAACTTTGATGTGGCCTTGCGGTTGTTTGATTACTCAAAAGACTCAGAAGACGAGCGTCCGGATATCTTTGTGCAACTGGAAAAACCGCGGGCGGCTCGACACATCGACTGGACCCAGGATGAGCTGATCACTATCACTCGACTCCTGCTCACCAAAGGTTATGGCGAAGCAGCTTCCCGTTTCTTGTACACGCTCTATCTACAGGGTGACATGAAACCGGGAAGTAAACTGCGCGCCCGGGTTCTCTACCAACTTTTCGAAATACTCTCTGATGCAGGCAATGAAAGACTCTCGCTCACGCGAGGTGATTTGAAGTTTTATCAGGACATCGCCACTGCTGATCCGCATCCCGGCATGGCGGGCGGAATTTTGTCGCTCATCCTTTCCGACACTGATCCCAAATACGAGTTTGCGGTGGAAGAGGAACGGGCCGTTGCGTATTTCAATCGAGCTGCTGCCTATCGCATTTTCACAGCCTACAAACGGGAAAATCCGACGGCGCCAGAGTTGGCCCAGATGTATCTGGACATCGTCAGGCTCTACACGGGCACGAAAAATCTCGACGTCGCTTCAGAAACACTCGCCGAATTCGAAAAGCGTTACACCGACGCACCCGAGTTTCCCGAAGTCGCGCTCAAACTCGCAGACGCCTACATCGCGACTGGAAAGTACGATGCGGAGCGCGCGCTGTACGCACATATTCTTGATTACCTGGGCCGGCATCGCACCCAGGGCGCGCCGCTCATTCCACGCTCCGATTCGAGCGGCGATCAGAACAAACAGACCCAGGCATTAAACGTTCTGTCAGAACCAACCACAGTCAAGCCTGCGGTGATCGCGTATCCACCGATCTCAAATGAAGGAATCAACTACACGACCACCGCGCCCGACAGTTCTTACACCTATAACTCTTACTCTTCGTTTTCGGACCAACTCACATCAATAGACGACGAAGATCAAGCGAACGAGGTTGAGTACGAGACAGTCTTGCAGCGTTACGTTGCGTCACTGGCGAAGGACAATCGCACCACCGACATTTTGGCGCTCTATGCGAGTGAGATTAAGAAATACCCCGGTGAGCAGGCGCTGTACGAACAATTGCTGCAATGGCTCGGACAAACAAACATGGTCGACGAGCAGTTGCGCGTCTACCAGGAAGCGTTGCGCGCGTTTCCTTCAACCACCTGGCGCGACCGTCTGGCGCGATGGTATGTACGGCAGCAGCGAACCAAAGAATTTGAGACTCTTTCGCGCGAACTGATCGCAAAGCTCGACGATGCCGAGGCCGAAGCTTATCTGCGGGAGTTCATCGACAGCAAGGTCTCGAGTTTTGATGCGCAGTTGTACTTCGCTTTGTATTCAGTCGCCCATCAACGTTTTCCGCATAACTTGAATTTCGTAAAAGGCTTGTTGCGGTTCTACAGCGCACATCAACAGTGGCAACAATGGCGCGCGCTAATTGCTGAGTACTACTTTGAATCGCGAGAAAGCCGCGATGAATTTTTAAGTCACCTGTCCAGTCATGGCGAGCTGCGGGCATATCTCGCGCGAGCTCGTGCGACACTTAATCAGTCAACCGATTCCCAGGCACTGCTGCCGTACAAACTGTTTCGCGCCGATGCCAGCGCACAACTCTCGAACTTTGAAGAAGCCGTTGACGCTTATCGCGAACTCAACCGGCTCTATCCGAATTCACCCGAATTCGCTGAGCGGCTGGTCAACTTCACGCGCTCGTTCGGTCAACACAATCGACGCTTCCTCGAGGAGTCTGCGGCTATCTCGCGATCGCTGGCAGACGCATCACCGTCAGTCGCCGCTTATCGAGTCCGCGCGGGAGAAATACAGGCAGAACTCGGCGACTACACCAAAGCGCGTGCTGAGTGGGAACAACTGATTCCACTCGCTCGCGGCGATCAAGATACTTACCTCGATACGGCGACGATCTATTGGGACTATTTTCAGTACGACGACGCGTTGCGCACGATCCGGGCGCTGAGAAAACAAACGAAAGAAGAAACGCTCTTTGCTTTTCAAGCCGGAGTGATTCTCGAAGACAAGCATCAACTCCGCGAAGCGCTCACCGAGTATGTCAGGGCGCTGGTGACAACAGAATATTACGAGCAAGACAAATACGAGAACGCATACCGCGCCAGAAACCGCCTCGTAAAGCTTTCCAAACGGCCCGGTGTTTCTGAACAGATTGATGCTGCCTTTATCCAGGAACGCAGGCGCAATCGGAGCGACTCGTTGGTTTTGGACTACGCAGACTTCCTGGACCATGCAAAGCGATGGCCCGAAGCCTCTCGACTATTACGCGATGAGGTGGCCCACAGCGACTCCCCGGAGTTCCTGCGAGGAGCACGCAGCTTGTTCGAGGATCACCACGAAGTCACTGGGCAGCTTGCGGCACTGCAGCGCTTAATAGCAACGGCACCCGCCCCTCGCACCGAAATTTCATATCGCCTCCGTCTCGCCGATGCCTACGGCAAAAACAATCAACCTGGTCAAGCCGGAACGGTATTGCGTGCGCTGGTCCAAAAGTATCCGACTAACTATGGCGTGCTGACCGAGAGTGCCGATTTTTACTGGCGACTCGGGTTGCGCTCGAACTCGCTTGCCATCCTGCAATCGGGCATGCAGCGCGGCATCGGCAAATTCCATTATCTATTCGGCCGGAAGCTGGCGGCGCGCCATGTCGAGATGCAGAACTTCAACGCTGCACAAACGGTGCTCGAAAAACTCAATTACGAAGACCGCTTGAACACCGAAGTCTTTCACGAGCTCGCGAAGGTTTGTGTACGCACCGGAAGTCAGCAGAAGTTACGCACCGCCTTCAACGCAACTATTCAGGCAATCAAGAAGCAGGACATCGATACGCGGGCGATTCGGAGTCAGGTTGCGAGTCTTCGCAAAGAGATGATCGAAGCGTTCACGTTACTGAAAGATTACTCAGCCGCCGTTGAACAGCACATCGAGATCATCAATCGCGATCCGGATGACGACGAACAGATCGACGAAGCGATCAATTACGTACGCCGGTACGGTGGCGGCGACACGCTGGTCAATTATTACCAACGAGTGTCACGCGAGGCGTACAAGAACTATCGCTGGAACGTTGTGCTCGCGCGCATCTATGACGCGAAGGGCGATTTGGGCAATGCAGCCAGGCAATATAGCGCCGCCCTCGACAACCAGCCGGAGATGACTGAGCTCTACGATTCGCTCGCCGATGTTTACACACGCGCTAAGGATTACGACTCCGCCCTGGGCGCACTGCGAAAAGCCCAGGAACTCTCCAACAACGATCCGCAATACATTAAGCAGGTTGTCACTCTGCTCGAGAAGGCTGGACGACACCGCGAGGCAGAAGCCGAACGACGCAAGTTGCCGCAGGAGGAAACACGCAAGCTTTCCGTGCGTGACCAATTCGCGGAAGCGGCGCGGTGGCGCGGAACAAATCTGAAGAATGCGATATCTAATTATCGCAACGCCTTCGAAGCTTTTGCTGCGAACCCGTTTACGAACGAGTTGAAATCTTCAGACATCGTCGGCTATGTGCAGACTGTTAGAACTGAAGATGGTCTCGATCAAATCATGCTTCGGCTTTGGGACTTACGTGGCCGTTTGATATCGGAGGCTGGAAAGCCCAATGCCACACACGCCGGTAAAGCGAAGGAATTGCTGGCGACCCTGGATGGCGCCATCACCGAAGCAGTTGGCGGTGTCGCTGCGGAGAGAGCGACGGGTGATGAACTGACCGCGTTGTTTAAGTTCGTCGAGGAACAGACAAAAACCGCGCTGCGCAAAGATGGCGACAATAGCAACACGTTGGCGCTCTTGCGTGGTCTCAGCAGGCGAGCCGGATTCGGGTCGATCGAAGAAGAGGTATTGATCGCGTCAAAAGAGCGTGACTATGCATTGCGCAATTGGCCGTCTTATCAAACTCATCTGCGCGCACTCGTAGATTTTTATTATGAACGTGGAGACTATCAGGCAATTCTCAGTCTGCTCGAGGCTGAACACGCACGCGATCCGAACTCCGCTGATTTTGACTTTGCCGCGCTGATTGCGGCCAATGCGCGTCTCGTGGGAGACAACGCGCGTGAACTGCAGGCTTTGAGAGAGAATTATCAGAAGCCGATCAACGCTCAGACTCAGTTTCTAACGTCGCAGGATCCGCTCATAGATCGTTATTTCGAAGTTCTTTGGGCCAACGGTGAGAGGAGCGAACTGCTCTCGCGCGCGCAAAATTCAACGCCACATCAACTACAGCTCATCGCCTTTCTGCTGCGCAAGGAAGACAAGGAGTTGGCCCATATCGCGATTGAAAATTCGCCTTTACCGGCTGTTTGGAAGTCCTCGCGCAACGCGGAAGCCAGTTTGGCGCTGAATGAGTTCGACGATCGCGACGAGAAGTATTTTTCTTCAGCGCTGAACTTCCGACCCATCGGCGAGCTCGTCAAACAGACGCCGAATACCACGGAGCAACTGGTTGGCGACGATTGGTACCAACTGGCAGAGAGGTATGGTCGCTGGTTGTATTTGTCTGGACAATCCGAGCAGAAGTTAAAGTCTCGATCATTCTTACCGGCGATGATTGAGAACCGGCCGGCGGATTCGGGTCAGCAGGCGAAGCTGGGTCGCTGGTATCTTGAACAGAAGGATTTTGCGCTCGCCAGGCAGCACCTCATTCTGGCCCACGACGCACAACCTGACGACAAGACCATCCTCGCGGACCTTGGCTCTGCGTTTTTCCTGACCGGGGACTCGCGAAAGGCGAATGAACTGTGGGGCGAGATCATCGCCGACAGCGCTTCGGTTTCTGATCACGCTCTTTATTTTGAAACTCTGGTCAAACACAAACTGAACGATCAGGCGCGCCAGAATGTAATGCGATTTGTGACGAACACTTTGCAGGAAGAACTTCAGGCGGAAGAGAACTACGACTCGGCCGAACGAAAGCAGCAGTTTGTCGATTTTGGAAACTTCGTCAGAGCTCTTGCTCGGTCATTCTCTTCATCAGATTCTTCAGAAGCGCAACTCTCGCCGGCTGCCGAGACGAAAAAGGCCAGGTTCTTCGCTCAGCTTTGTGCTGCCGCTCCTGATAATAGATTTCTGCCGGAGTTCCTGCTTCGCAACTCACTCGTGTCAAAGCATGAAGCCGGGCTGTTCTACCAAATGTTGATCAAGCGTAGTCAAGGAATTCCATCCTACGAGCGTGACTACGCGTATTCCGGTCTGCTCAATAGCAGCTTTGACGATTCCACGGTTGAGTATGCCGTCGATCAGGAAACTGATTACCACCGCTCGGAACCGCAGAACGATAAGATCAAATGGCAACGAGAGTACCTCGACTATTTGCTCGAGCAGCATCAAACGGCGGACGCGCGCCAGTTGATCGCTTCGATCGAAACAGAGATCAAGTGGCGCTATGCACGTCCGGTTTGGCTGTGCTTTGCGTCTTTGCGATTGGACGTCCGTGAGGGCCGTGTCGCGCAAGCCACGACCGAACTTCAACGACTGATCGGAATCACAAGCAATCTCAATTCAGGTGAAACGTTAGCGCCGAGTGTCGAGCGTTTGAATGAAGCAGTTACTCTGCTTCGCGACGAAGGACAATCGCATGAAGCGCGCTCATTGCTCGAGGCAGCTTACGCGCGAGAGCTGGCACTTGAACATTTCGACGCAACGTATTTCACCGGACTGGCGCGCGTCGCATTCGAACGCGGCGATAGCGCTCTGGCGTTGAAGTGGCTTCAATTGATGATCGATTTGACCAAGCCGGATAGAAAGCAGGAGACCGCCGCCGCAATCGCGTCTCTGCCGTTGATTGTGAGGCATTCCGAACAGGGAGCAGGCAGTGCCTCGACCGAAGAACTTGTTTCGAGTGATCCGGCGACGGCATTGCAACTCGCCGCAGAGATGAGCGGAGAGTTCGGAGAACTCGCAGTCGCTCTCGCGTTTCGACAGCAACTTCTCATTGAGTCGCCTGACGATGAACAAAATCAGATTGAGGTCGTGCGCTTACTGGCAGTGAGTGGGAAGGTGGATGATGCGATTCAGAATCTCGCGGATATTATCGGTAATCGCACGCTGACCAGAAACACGCGATGGCAGGCCGTTTGGCTCGCGCCGGAACTCCTGGGGCAGAATTCTTCGCTCTGGAGCAAGCTCAACCCAAGCGATAGCGAGATGAGCGTGGCGCTCAAATCTCTTTCGTTAACCTCCGCGGGGCAGTTTAGCGAAGCGGTGAAACTCCTCGCGGGCGCAGAAAACCGTGGTCCGTACCTGAGCAGTCTTAGAGCCATCATTGAAAAAAAGGCGGGAGCGAATCGAGAGAGCCGGAAGAGTTTCACGCGCGCATTGATCGAATGTAACGAGTCAGCGGCGTGGCAATCGTTCGCGTTTCTCGAAGACGAACCGCTCGAACAGATCGTGGCGCTCTATCTCAAGGGGAACCAACCGAGTGCGGCATTGAAGACGGCGGAACGCGTGGCCGCTTTCCAGCCGAATAAGAATTCAGCAACTCAAGCAGAAGCCACTTCCGCGCAATATCAAACGCTGCAACAACGTGCGGAGGAACGCAGACGCGCGTCGCATGTGAACTTACTCGAGTTGCTTTCGGTCGCGGCAGAGCAACTCGGTGATTTGAATCGTGCCTACGAACTGGAACAAACAAAGGTGGCGTTACTAATCAAACAGTCTGACCGCGAACTCGCGCTGGCACGGCTCAAACATTTGCGTGAAGTTCAAAACGGAGCACAACTACGGAAGTTGTCGCTCGTGATAGATCAGAGGCTCGTGGGAACTGGTTAACGGATTTCTCTGTGCAACCTCTGTGTTCTCTGTGTCTCTGTGGTTGTGGTTTTCTGACATTCATTAACCACAGAGACACAGAGAACACAGAGGTTGCACAGAGAATAAGGAGAAAATTAATGCGCTGGAAATCCCGCTTGACGGCATTCACAATTTGCTTCGCTATTGGTCTGACTGCCGCATTCATCATCGCCGCCCTCCTGCGGCAAAGATATCGTCAACGCCAACCGCAAACACAACTCACCAACTGTCAGGCTAATGACTATTTCAATCGACCGGAAGAAGTCCTGACCGCCATCAAGAGTGACGACGTGGACGTGCGGCGCGAAATGTTCAAACGCCTGCTGCTTCGACCCGAAATCACAACCGTCTATTACGACTACGAGCGTGACCTCAATTATCCGGAGCGAACCGATCGCGCCCGCCTCGAGTACGTGCAACTCGATGAAACGCCCGAGACGGAAGCGTTACTTACATTCGTGCGCCTCGAACATCCGATGGCTTTGATATTCAGTAGAGAATCCTGTGGTTGGAAACTGGTCGCTGCGGTGAGCAGTTGGTTACGGTTTGAAGATTACCCTTATGGCAATTGGCTTACGCTGCCGGCCACAATCAAGCCTGGCATTCACGAGTTGCTGGTTCGCGAGAGCAATGGTGACGCAACGTTTTACTTTCGCAAAGCACGGTTGCTGCGATTGGACCATGGTTACCTGGCACAGATTGCGGAGTTCGACGAAGAGATTCTCGAACCCGTAGCAGAATATACGGGTCGTGATTGGAGCGACGTCAAACGAAAAGAGTCCAGTAAGATCGCTTTCTCTCCTGGTTCGGCAAGTGAGAACGCGGCAATCCAGATCGAAACAACGACATCATTAGTCAAACTACGCGGTCCGATACCGTCTTACAGCTATTGGTTAGAAACGGATGGCGCGTGGCACACAACGAAAAGAAATTGGAGCGGCAGAGCTTCGCAAGTACTCAAAGTGCTGAACGTTACCAAAGAACCATGGTTGGTTTGGCGCGCGAGTGAAGGAAGGTTTGCCGGCAAGTAAAAAATCATGATTGCAACCAGATACAGAATTCGATGGATTACGGCGTTACTGGTGCTCATCTGCGTGGCCCTAATCGTCTACGCACGCTCGAATCGCTCAAGCAAGAACGCCTACAGTCTCGCCGGAGATTTACCTCGCGGCGCGTTGGTCTATGCTCAATTCGAAAATCTTCCCGAGCTGATAAACTTATGGGAGCAGTCTCAGCTCAAAGAGCGCTACCTCAGCAGCACCAACTATCAGCAACTGCAGCACCGCCACTTAGCGATGAAATTGATCTCGCGCTGGGAAGAATTTAACAACGCACTTGGGTTTTCGCTTGATCTGGCTGCGATTGGCTCTTCAACCGATGGCACCGCGGCTGTTGCCATTTATGACATCGGACAACTTGACGTGCTCTTCGTCGCTCCGATCAGCGAGGAGAAAGTCGCACTGACGCAGTTCTTCAAGAGCAAAGATCAGTTCGAAGAGATGGAGACGGAAGATGGGACTCCTTATTATAGTCAGACCGTGGAATCCGATCGTGGCCGGCAGAAACAGGTGCTCGCCTTCGCTACACTGAACGGACGTTTTCTCCTGGGAACAAACGAGAAGTTGTTCCTGCGTGCGATCGTCAACATCAAGAGTCGTGGAACAAAAGACAGTATTGCTGAAGATCCGACGTTTAAGACTTTGAGCCGGAAGGTGAAACCTCACTTCGCGACAATCTGGGTGGACCAGTCACGACTCAATTCCGATTACTACTTCAAGCATTACTGGCTGATGCAAAACGTCGACGAGCTGAAAACGATTCGGGCGGGTGTTTTTGATCTCGAACGGCAGGAGTCGAAATGGATCGAACGGCGTGAGTTTTTGACGACAGTGCCGGCGGTGCAGAGTAATTCAGGAATGGCTGCTGCAGAGTTGCAACGGTTGTACTCGCGAATGCCCGCGCGTGCTCCTTTCGTGAGATTTCGGTCGCTCCTAAACAGTTCGAACGTGTCCGGAAAGATCATACGCGACACGCTTTTTGACAGTCCTGTTGAGCAGGATAGCAATACCAGGTCGTGGTCGTGGGATTCGTATAGCTCCGACGATTTCTATCCGGTGAGCGACTACGACTACGATACTTATGATCGGTATTCCAACCTTGACGACAACTACGACAAAACGATTGACGATCCGTACGACGCTCGCCTCACCGAAGGCGTCGAACCCGGTCGAAACCCGCTCGCGGCCGAACTGGACCATCAGTTCCTGACCGGTTTGCAGAACGTTCTGAATCCGGCGCGGCCTTCTTCAGTTGCGGTCGCAACCTCGCCACATGCTACGCAGGGTCCGCTTTTTGTAGAGTTTCGCAGAGTCGCCATTTTCAACTTGCAATCGCCTGGAAATTTGCGACGTGAGTTGTTGGAGCAAACAGTTGCGCAGGGCGCAGAGGGCCGTTTGACAGTCGTCAATTCCGGCTCGCAACCTAAATGGGAAGACCGCCGTGACGCAGGTCTCGCGTGGCGCTCCTTGCATCTGCCGATGTTGGGTTGGGAGATCTGTTATGCGGTCAAAGACAATATGCTGATTGTTTCCAACAGCAATGAATTGATGAAAGGCGTGCTGGAGTCTCGCCTGCCGTCGAGCGTCGCTGTAACAGCCGGCGTCGACGAGCTAACGATCATTCGTTTCGATCGACGCAAGGAGTCGTTTGACGACGTGGTCAACGTATTGGACACCGACGCGATCAAGCGCCGAGAACAGGCAGGCAGCGCAGATCAGAACTCCCCCAAAGGCTCACAGGAATTCTTTTCCGGCAATATCAGCAGCTTGCTGAATGTTGCTTCCGACGTAAGCCGCATCGAGATCAAGCGAAAGTCACAGGGAAACAATCTGCATGAGGAGATTGAGCTGGTGCTGAAGTAAGCGCGATGCTTCTAGCGGCATCGCTCCATTAGTAGCCCGATGTAATCTCCTCTGCGGCCCTCTGCGTATCTTTGCGTTCTCTGCGTTAACCGACAATTTCAACGCAGAGGACGCAGAGATACGCAGAGGACCCAGAGAAACACATCGCTTTTGAACTTTTTGTGCAAAGCCGATCCGTATCGCTTTGGACACTCAGAATTGTGAACACGACGAAACAGTTCGACGGGAATGCGCGTAGAATGACAGCTAGTGGCTGAAGCTAAAAGAAAAATACGCTGGTCCTCCGCCTGGGCCGATGCGCGGGAACTGGTTTGGGCCCATCGTCGCCGGCTGATGCTGGGCGCCGGCCTCATGATCGTCAATCAGGCGATGGGACTTGTGCTCCCCGCGTCCACCAAGTATCTGATCGACGTCGTAATCGGGCAAAGCCGCACGGACTTACTCTGGAAGATTGCACTTGCCGCCGGCGGCGCAACAATCATTCAAGCCCTAACATCTTTCAGTCTGTCGCAAGTATTGGGTGTCGCCGCCCAACGTGCGATTACGGACATGCGTAAGAAAGTCCAGGCGCAGATTTCCCGATTGCCGATTAACTATTTTGATTCCACTCAGACCGGCAAATTGATTTCGCGGATCATGAACGACGCCGAGGGCATCCGCAACCTGGTCGGCACGGGCCTGGTCCAACTCGCCGGCGGCATCATCACGGCCGTAGTCGCACTGGCGATTTTGTTTTGGCTTAACTGGCGTCTGACTTCGATCACGATTCTCGTGCTCGGCGCATTCGGTGGCGCACTTGCCTATGCCTTCACACGCTTGCGTCCACTATTTCGCGAGCGGGGCGAGATTACAGCAGCGCTGACAGGCCGCCTGGCGGAATCGTTGGGAGGCATCCGCATCGTCAAAGCCTACACCGCTGAGAAACGCGAGGCGTTAACCTTCGCGCGTGGAGCCCACAAACTTTTTCGCAACATCGCCAAATCGATGACAGGCGTGTCGGCGACCCAGGCCTTTTCATCCCTGGTTGTCGGCGCCGTTGGCGTCGTAATCATCCTGGTCGGCGGCGACTCCGTTGTGAAAGGGCAAATGACCGTTGGCGACCTTTTCATGTATGTAATGTTCACGGGAATGATGGCGATGCCGCTGATTCAATTCGCGGCGATCGGCACACAAATCACCGAAGCCTTCGCGGGACTCGATCGCATTCGCGAAGTGATGAACATGCGGACAGAGGACGATGAAGATTCCGTGCGCGCGCCTTTGCGTGAAGTTCAGGGCGAAGTGCAATTCGACAACGTGTCTTTTGAGTACAACTCAGGAGTCCCGGTGCTTAAGAATGTTTCTTTCACGGCGCCGGCTGGTTCAACCACCGCACTGGTTGGTTCCAGTGGTTCCGGTAAAAGCACGCTCATCAGTCTCGCGATGAATTTCAACCAACCGCTTTCAGGGACGATCAAAATTGACGGCAAGGATCTCGAGACTCTACGTCTGCGCGATTTCCGTTCTTACCTCGGCGTGGTGATGCAGGATAACTTCCTGTTCGACGGGACGATTGCCGAAAACATTGCTTTCTCGAGTCCGCACGCAACGATGGACGAAATCAAGGCAGTGAGCAGAATCGCTCATTGTGAAGAGTTCATCGAAAACTTTGATAAGAAGTACGAGACCGTTGTAGGTGAGCGCGGAGTAAAACTATCGGGTGGTCAGCGTCAAAGAATCGCTATCGCGCGGGCAATTTTGGCCGATCCGAAATTGCTGATTCTGGATGAAGCCACTTCGAGTCTCGACAGTGAAAGTGAGGCGATGATTCAGGACGGGCTGCGTTCATTGAGGCGAGGTCGAACAACGTTTGTCATCGCGCACCGGCTTTCAACAATTCGCAGCGCTGACCAGATCCTGGTTTTGGAAGGCGGCGAGATCGTCGAGCGCGGCACGCACGAAGATTTGCTGGCAGCGGATGGCCGCTACCGCCAACTTTACGATAAACAGTACAACTTCGAACGTAATCAATTTATCAATCCCGGAGAAGACTTCACCCCGGATCCAAAGCGCTCGATCGCCCCTTCGCGACTCTCAAATTTGTAAGTGTAACACCGGACTCCGTAACTTTTTCTCTGCGTACCTCTGCGTTCCTCTGCGCCTCTGCGGTGAATTTTTTCTACGCATGCAAGCTTTGCCCTAAAAGTCAGAATATCGCTCTTCTCTGTGCAACCTCTGTGTTCTCTGTGTCTCTGTGGTTGATGAATTCCGAGCAAAAACACACCACAGAGACGAGGTTGCACAGAGAAATCTCGGAACCAGGACTTTTGAGGCAAAGCACCGCTTGCATTAACTCTGAGTTGATCAGCGTCTTAATCTCAACCCCACATAGAAAATGACTCAATTGTCACCCGCGTGACATTCAAGGTTACGACCGCGTTGTATCTTCACCGCGCGCTTTCGTTAAGAGTCAGGAATCAGACTTGGATTCTCGACTTTTGAGGCAAAGCCGCTCACTCGACGTCTCGCAGATCGCGTCACTTAGAACTGAACACATTAGCAAGCCACGCCAGGTGGTCCATTAGAGTTTAACCAGGGTAACCGTTTGCTGGAACGTAGAGCCCCCCACCGTTCCACTTTCCGCGAAATCATTGAGATTTTCTTGTACGACCAAAGGAGAAACAGATGCCTGATAGAAATTTCTTTTTGTCTCCCAAGGCCTCGAAAGCTCGCTTGCGCGAAGCCGAGCAGGCTCGAAGGAACCGGTGGGAGATTATTCAAGCAAATTCCCAGGGACAGGTCTCGCGTCGTGACCTGATAAAAATGGGATTATTCACTTCAGCCGGCCTGATGATTCCAATCAGCGGCCTGAGTCCGTTTGCCCGCAGCGCGTTTGCCGACTCGAACATCCCGACCGGACTCCCACCCAGCCCGCTGTTCACAGCCAAAGCTTTTAACCAGCCGATGCCACGTTTCGACATATTTCCACGGATTCCTGTTTCTTCCTTGAGTCCGGCCCCAACGGCAGAGGCGAACACCACGCAACAACCTGTTGATCCTGCTCTGGGCGGAGGCACCGGTCCTATCGAAGGGCGACCTCCCGGACCGATTTGGGCGCACCAACAGTTCGGCCTCCTGCCGCCCGCGATCGCTGTCGAGGCTTCAGTGGAAGGGGCTAAAGTTAATAACACTTACAATCCTGGTGTTCCGTCGTTGCAGAATTCCGGCATCAACCCGGCCAGTCCTGTCCCGTTCACGTTTCACCCGGACCTGCCCGTCCAGACCGCTGTGAAGGCGTGGACTTACAACGGAACCATTCCGCCCAAGCTCATGATGGTTCGCTACGGAGAACCAGTGCTCTTCCGCCTCCGCAACAAACTCCCCGTTAACCAAAACCAGAATGGCGGCTTCGGAATCCACACGATTTCTACTCACGAACACAACGGCCATCACGGCGCGGAGAACGATGGCTTTACCGGCGCCTACTTCTTTCCGAACCAGTTCTACGACTACCACTATCCAATCGTCCTGGCGGGACGCAACACAATCAACACCACCGCCTCGGATGCTCGCGCCTCTGGTCCGGCTGACAATGGCGGCCTTATGAAAGTCCCGGGCGACTGGCACGAGACCATGAGCACCCACTGGTTCCACGATCACATGTTCAGCTTCACCGCGCAGAACGTCTACAAGGGCATTGCCGGGATGTTCAATATCTACAGTGGCCTTGATCGCGGCGCCGAAGATATCGTCGACGGCGTCAACCTGAGATTGCCGAGCGGACGTGCGAGCGTCAGTGGCAAATCGTGGGGAAACCTCGACTACGACGTTAACCTCATGCTTGCCGACAAGGCGTGGGACGCGAACGGGCAGCTTGCCATGGACATCTTTGAATTCGATGGGTTCCTCGGCGATCAGATGACCGTCAACCTCGCTTACAAACCGTACTTTGAGGTCGAGCGGCGCAAGTATCGCTTCCGCATCCTGAAT
>Ga0157372_10004776_pt1 | contig 14396 bp, 10 predicted proteins | sample C55metaG_FD_115307 | JGI IMG/M metagenome (GOLD analysis project Ga0157372, IMG submission 115307) | Corn rhizosphere microbial communities from Kellogg Biological Station, Michigan, USA - C5-5 metaG | ecosystem: Host-associated > Plants > Roots > Rhizosphere > Soil | place: USA: Michigan... | reverse complement strand
TCACCCCCCCGTCGGATGCCACCGGGACCCAATCCCCGGGCGGCAGGGTCACCCGCTGCGGCTGTCGCCCACCGTTCAAAAACACCAAAATGGATTTCCAGGGATCCCCACCCGCGTGGTCCTTTAACATATAACCGACCATCGCCGCATCCGGCATAGGCAGGAATCGCAAGTGCTGTCTTATCGCCTCCGCAGACGGCATCCGGAAGGCCGGGTGATGTTTCCGCAACGCGATAAGATCTTCATAATAGGCGACCACTTCCTTATAGCGGGCTTTCCGCACCCAATCGATGGCGTTGATGGAATCGGGAGAATCAAAGGAGTTGGCCACCCCCTTCTTGGTCCGCAGCATTTCCTCGCCCGCATAGAGGAACGGTACCCCCTGCGAGGTGAACACGATGGCTGCAGCCAGTTTATCCATGCGGATCAGGTCGGCTTCGCTTGTCGCCGGGTTTGAAATTCGCAGCCGGTCCCATAGACAGTTGTCGTCATGGCAGGACGCATAGGTGATCGCCTGCGACGGTTCCAACGCCCAGGGCGCCTTTGAATCGTTCACTTGCGCGTAGTCCACCTGCGGATGCCGCGTAGCCGCCACGATCCCGAATTTGATGCTCTCCGCCAATTTCGCCTCTCCGCTTACAAATCCCCTGGCACGCACGTCCGATAGGCCGCCCCTAATCGCATCCCGGATATCATCGCTGAAGGCCGCAACGCCAGGTATCTCGCGCATATTTTTCTTGAGAGCCCGCTTCTCCGCCGGCAAGGGGCTCTGCCCTGCATCCCATCCCTCTCCATACATAAATATTGTCGGGTCTATTTTGTGCAGCGTGTCCGCTATCGCATTCATCGTCGCCAGGTCGTGTACGCCCATCAGGTCGAACCGGAACCCGTCCAAATGATATTCATTCGCCCAATACGCTACCGACGATACCATGAATTTCCGCATCATGGCTTTTTCCGAAGCCGTCTCGTTCTGGCAACCCGTAGCGTTTGAATAGCTGCCATCCGGGTTGAGCCGGTAATAGTACCCGGGAAAGAATTGCGTAAACCTGGAATCCGTTACATTGGCGGTGTGATTATACACGACGTCCAGCACTACCCGCAGCCCCTTCTCGTGCAAGGTCTTCACCATTTGCTTGAATTCGCGTATCCGTACCCGGCCGTCGTAAGGGTCCGTGGAATAGGAACCCTCCGGCACGTCATAATTCACCGGAGCATATCCCCAGTTGTACGCCGCGTTCGGTTTTTTTTCATCCAGGTACCCGAAATCGAACGAGGGCAGCAGGTGGATATGCGTAACCCCCAGCTCCCGGATATGATCCAACCCGGTGGCTTCCCCCTGGGGACTTCGTGTCCCGGTCTCCGTCAAACCCAGGAATTTCCCCTTATGCCGGATGCCCGACGCGGTATCCATGGAGAGGTCCCTAACGTGCAGCTCATACAAAATGATATCGGTGGGATGCGCCAGCGGCGGTCGCTTGTCCTGCGCCCAACCCGGAGGATTCGTTTTCCCCATGTCCACGATCATTCCCCGATGCCCGTTCACTCCCACCGCCCGGGCATAGATGTCCGGACACTCCTGTTGCCACTTCCCATCGATAAGCGGCTGAAAAGTATAGTAGCGGTCAACCCAGTTTCCCGTCACCACCGCTGACCATACACCTTGTCCTGCCCGGTTGAGGTCGACAACCTTCAATGCCGTATCGCCTTCCCCGGCGGCATACAGCCGGAGCTTCACCGCCGAAGCCGTGGGTGCCCATACTTTAAAGCTGGACGAAGAAAAAGAATACGTAACGCCAAGGTCGCGGCCGGTATACACGGGTTGACTAAAAACGGTAGCGGCGAGAGAGAACAAGACAAGCAAGGAGGCGATTTTCTTCATGCCATAATGATACGCCATGATACACCTCCGCTCATCTTCCATCAGGCCATATGGCATTAAAATTTAAAGCCGATAGGAAATCCTTTACCAATAACTTATTTATAACAAGCGATATAGAAAACAATATTTAAATTGATATGATTGATTTATTTATAAAGAAATAAGAAAAGAGTATATTATTGCATAGGTAAAGGTGCTCCTCATGCGAACGACTTTCTTGCTACTGCCTCTTCTGCTGGCTATTTCGGGTGCATATTCCGCCCCTTCTACCGACTCTTTGCTGCTGAGGCTTAAAGCGGAGTTCGAGCATAAATCGACCTATGATCGGCAGAAGGAAGCCCGCCTCGCCCGGCTGCGTGCCGCCTTGCAGCACGTCGCGCCGGACAATTCCGCCGCCCAATGGGAAGGCTGCCGGCAACTCTATGAAGAGTACAAGTCCTACCAATATGACTCCGCATACACCTATGGCAGCCGGATGTACGCGATCAGCCACGACACCCACGACTCACAGAAGGAAAATTTCAGCAAGGTAAAGCTGGGTTTCATTCTCCTCTCGGCAGGGAAGTATAAGGAAGCTTTCGGCCTCATGCAAAGCATCGACCACACGGGGTTCGATAGTCTCGTCCTTGGCGATTATTACGCAGTGATGACCCGCGCCTATTTCGATCTCGCCAGCTACGACAATGACACCACCTGGTCTCCTGCATATAAAAAGCAAGGCATTGCGTATATAGATTCTTCGCTCCGGCTATATCCGCCCGGGTCCTATAGTCAACAGTTCCTGACCTGTTACCGCAGCTATACCCTCGGCGACAATGATGCCGCCATTGATGGCTTCCTTGCTTTCTATAAAACGCATAAACCCGTCGATCGCGATGATGCGATCACCACCTCCCTCCTCAGCGAGCTCTACCTTCGGACAGGCCAGACCGATAAAGCCACGGATTTCCTGATCCGTGCCGTCATCGCCGATCTCCAAAATTCGACGAAAGAAACCTTGGCCATTTTCCGCCTCGCCGAATTGGTGTCCCGCAGAGGCAACGTGGATGACGCCTTTATATATATACAAGAGGCGCTGAAAGATGCGGAATTCTATGGCGCCCGCCAACGCCAGATCCAGATCAGCGCCATCCTGCCCCTTATCGCCGCCCAAAAAGTGAATTTCGTCGAGAGCCAGGAGCGCCGCTTCCTGGTTTACCTCAGCTCCACCGTCGTGCTCCTGGTGTTGATCGTTCTTATTCTGATCCTCCTTTATAAACAGCTTCAGCACCGCAAGGCCAATGAAAAGATCATCCGGCAGAACAACCATCAACTGGCTGCGATGAACCAGCAGTTGTTAGCGGTAAATGCCCAGGTGGTAGACGCCAATAAGAAACTCTCCGAAGACGCTCATATTAAGGAAGAGTATATAGGCTATTTTTTCAACGTCATTTCTGGGTACATTGGCAAGCTGGAGAAACTAAAAATTTCCCTCGAAGCCAAGTTTATCCAAAACAAGCTCGATCAGGTACAGCCCATCATCAATGAGATCCAGGTAGACAAGGAACGGGAAAGGCTTTTCCAAACCTTCGATTCCGTCTTCCTCAAGATCTTTCCCAATTTTGTCACCTCCTTCAACGCCCTCTTTAAAAAAGAGGACCAGGTCTGGCCAAAGGGTCACGAGATCCTCACCACCGATCTGCGCATCTTTGCCCTTACCCGCCTTGGCATCGCCGACAATGAGAGCATCGCCCGTATCCTCCAATATTCTTCCAAAACGGTGTATGTGTACAGAATGCGGCTAAAGGCCAAATCGATCTACCCCGCCGCCGAGTTCGACCGGCGTCTGATGCAGATACAGGCCGTGGAGATGCAAAAGCCACCGGTCACCGATACCCAGGGTCCCCGTGAACCGGGTCTCAGCGCCGCCGGCGACCGGTGAAAGAATCCAAATATCATAGGAGCATTGAGAATAGATAGGCTTACCAACAGTATCACGGCAAAGAAAAACCGCCTTACGGCGGTTTCACTTTGTCTTGCGAGGTTCCGAGCAGATTCGAACTGCTGTAGAAGCTTTTGCAGAGCTCTGCCTAGCCACTCGGCCACGGAACCAACGATCAAAACCCAAACTCCATCGCAAAACGCGAATTTTTTGAGTGGCTGCAAAATTAAGGTAATTTCGCAACAAACTCAAAAATATCTCCCACAAAATATGCAACCAATCCCTGAAAGCGAACTGTTTATCAACACCCGCGGCGCCGTCTATCACCTCAACCTCCGCCCCGAAGAACTCGCCCCAACCGTCCTGACCGTAGGCGACCCCGACCGCGTCGCCAAAGTTAGTCAACATTTCGACACCGTCGAACACCGCCTCCAACACCGCGAATTCGTCTCCCACACGGGCCGGATCGGCCAAAAACGCCTCACCGTCGTCTCTACCGGCATCGGCACCGACAATATAGACATCGTCCTCAACGAACTCGACGCCCTCGTTAATATCGACTTTTCCACCCGCACCATCAAAAAAGAATTCACCCCCCTTACCATCATCCGCGTCGGAACTTCCGGCTCCTTACAGAAAGACATACCCGCAGACAGCTTCGTCGCCTCCACCCACGGCCTCGGCATCGACAACCTGCTCAATTTCTATCGAAACGAACCAGCCGACAACGAAACCGAACTCCTTCAGGCCTTCACCACCCAGACCCAGCTCCACCAACGCCTCGCCCAGCCTTACATCAGCGGCGCCAGCGCCACCCTGCTCCGTCATTTCACCGAAGGCTTCCATCATGGCATCACCGTGACCTGCCCGGGCTTCTATGGCCCCCAGGGCCGCGTCCTGCGCCTGGGCCTCAGCCAGCCCGACCTCATCGATCGCCTCACCGGTTTCTCCTATGGCCCTCACCGCATCAGCAACTTCGAAATGGAAACCGCCGGCATCTACGGCCTCGGCAAGCTCCTCGGCCACTCCTGTCTCAGCCTCAGCGCCATCGTCGCCAACCGCATTACAAAGGAATTCTCGAAGGATGGAGACGCCACCGTCGCCCGCCTGATCCGGGAAACGATCAACATCGTGGAAGGATTATAAAGCAGGAGACCGGCTTCCATAGTCAAAAGCCTGTAGTTCAATCCTTATACTTTTTGGTCGTTTTATCGTATAGCGATCGGAAGCTGCGCTTGCCCATGCCCACTTTCAAAATATGGCCAAAGCGTTTGTACCACAGCGGCAGGATCTCGTATTCATCCCGGTAGAACCGCAGGATATGACTCACCTCGTCGTGTTTGTTGCTCATCTCCAACAGCTCCTGAACTATCTTCTTTTCTTCCTCCAGCAGGTCGCATGTCGCGGCGAGCCGGTCCCGCTCCTTCTGGAGCCGGAAATTGTCCCACGCCAGCCGGAACCATTGCGGATGACGGGACTCGAGGTCCGCCAGGCTCCGGCGAAGCCCATCGATCAGCAGGCCTCCCTGCGCCTCGCGGCCGTCGACGACAAAAATGTCGCTCGGATCGTAGGCAGAGAGACAATACCGGTAATAGGCCCCCCCGGCATCGGACGAACGGCCGGACAGCCATCTTACCTGTCCTTTCCGCGTCACCGGCCGGCCCTGCAGTGGGATAAGGTCCACCGCCAGCCGTTGCCGGCCGAAGAATTCGGTCACCACCCCCTCGGCCTCTCCATGGCCGGAGACCGGCCCGTCGATAAAAAGGGGCTTGCCATCTCCCGATCGCTCGTAAAAGGGATGGAACAGCAACGGCAGCACATCCTTCAGGTGCTGTATCGATCCGCAGGCCTCCGACGGCAGCGCAAGACAGAAGGGATAATTGCCCTCCTCGCTGAAATGATGATCCAGCAGGCTACGCCAGTTGCCATCCTCACCCGGCCTGACCAGGTGGGTCACCGGGATCGAGGCTGCCACGGCATTCGCGGCGCCCCCAAGACCCTCCTCGAAATAATAGTATCGGTTCAACATCAGAATTCTTTGATTATATATTTTTCCTTCGTGGCTATCCATGACAACAGCCGCTCCCAGCAATGCGTATTCGTTCCCTGCGCATGATCCAGCACATTGCCCGCCTCCAGCGTCGCCCGCACATCCGGGGCAAGCCCGCCTCCAAAGAATTTCTGCAGCAGGGAAGTGCGAATCCAAAACATCGTACCCGCCACAAACCGATGGTCCGTCGGCCGCAGATGATACTTTTCAGCCAGCTTCACCAACAGGGAAGAGTTGGGGGTATCAAAGGTTCCGTCACCACGGGATTCATCTTTGAGATAACCGCGGGCACACGCAATCCCCAGCCTTCTGTCCGCTTCGAAGTCGGTGGCGATCCGCCGGAAGGTGGATGGCTCCAGGATACCGAAAAGGCCGTCCCGCTCGAACCATCCGGAATGCTTCTGGTAGCTCCGCTTGTCGTGCACCAGGATAGCATAGGGCACATCGGGATACAGCGAAAGCAGCAGATGGATAAGGATCAGCTTGCCGCCGATATCCTTGCCGATATTCGCCGCCACCACGAATTTCTCATTGCTCCGCTGCCGCAGCTGGCAAGCCGCAAACTTTTCCGGCAGCGAGCAAAGCAACAGCACCCGCGGATCCTGCAACAAGGCGATCCTGTCCCGCATCTCGTCGATTCCGCCGAGGTCATAGTAGTTGTGATACAATATGGCATATTCGAAGGTTTTCATCGGATCGTGTTTGTTGATTGCGCTTCATTTGCCCACCCTCTCCTGCCGGTCGCGATCCGAACCAGCTGCCCGACACGCTTATACCACAGCGGCAGCACCTCGTATTCCTTATCGTACCAGGCCTGGATCTCCTCCGCCCTCGAAGGCTGATCCCGGCAATACCCCACATCCTCCAATACGATCCGGATTTTTTTTCGGCCCATGACGATCTTGAAAAGATGACCGATCCACTTATACCATCGCGGCATCGTTTCATATTGTTCGACATACCAGTGGAAAATTTCCTGTTCCCGTCGCCGGGCCACCTCCCATTTGCGCTCCGGCGGCTTGGCGGCTTCCACGCACCACAGAGGCGCCCCGGGTACATATCTTTTCCAGAGGCAATCCGCATCCGCCTCCTCACACAACGACTCCGGCGGCGACCAGTATAAAATACCCTGACCGCAGTAGTAGTCGTCCAGCGAATACCCCGAAAGCATCGCAAAGTCCGCGGGAGTCGGATTCTCGAGGAAATGCTGGAAAGGCTGCAGCAAAAAAGCAGGATCGTCCCAGCCGATCGCCCGGTGGTCCTCCAGCAGAAGCAGCAATTCCCGGCAATAGTCGAGGATGCCTTCGTGGATCGCCGGCAGCTTTGACAATTTATCCTTCTCATCCGGGCTTACCGGGGCATATACGGGCTGGTAGCCGCACGCATCCTGGGCATAATTCACCACCGGCCCGTTTACCGACGATAGCACCATCTCGTAGAACAGGCTGTACCGGTCGATGGAAAGATCCTTGAGATAGGGATCGATCCGATCGCCGAAAAGCCCCTTTGCCCGTGCCCCTTCCCGCTTCAGCAGGGTGTCGATCGTCCGGTACAACACCATGTAGTAGCCATGGACGGGTCGGTCGGGGCTGACGTCGTTCAATATGCGTTGCAGGGTGCCGGAATAACCGATATCGACAACAGCCTTGTCTCCCTCGTCGAAAAATCCCATCTGCCGCAAATAGCCGAGCGCACCTTCCTTTTCCTGTTCGAAATGTGCCGCACAGACGGAATGCAGGTGATACGCCAGCCGCTTGATCTTTCCAAGGTCCGCCGGGATGAATACGATCGCCTGCGGATGGCTGAAGCCCCATCTCCGGACGTCGATCTCAGGCCAGTCGCCCAGGTCGATCCCAAGACGTATCCGGATCAGCTCGGCCAACGGCCCGCCGGGATAAGCCGGATCCAGTAACTTATCCAGCTGCTCGGGCCCCTCGATAAAGGGCACACCCACCGATCGCCGGGATACTTCCAGGTAGACGCCCTCCGGCGAATCCCCGGGAAGCCAGGCCTGCAGCAGCCGGTAAATGCGGATAAGAATGTCGCCGTCCCTCGCCAGGAAAAAAAGTTTGGAGATGCCCTCTTCGCGGGCCCGCTCCGCCACCCACCTCACAAAGGCCAGCAGCACCGGTCCGAAATAGCAATAGCCGAACGTATGCAGGTCGCCGTTCACCGCGCTGCGGCCCGAAGGAAACGGATGGTCCAGCTGCCGGACCCACTGCAGCCCCGCCGTCACCCGGGCGGCTATCGGCAATCGCTCCCACGGTCCCGGGTAACCGGTCTTTCCAAGTGGAGTCAGCCCGAAAAGCTCCCGCGGCCGCATCACGTGAAAGACGGGGATCCCCAGATCTCCCGGTATCTGCAGATCGGAGTGTTCGTTATCCCCGACATGGATCATCTGCCGGGGACCGATGTCTTCCGTTTCGAGAAGATACGGGAACATCGTCCGGTTATCCTTTCGTTTTCCGATCGCCGAAGAAAGATACATCGCATGATACGCCGTGACGCCGAGGGCCCTCAGCAACGCCTCCACAAAATCTTTCTCCAGGTACATATCGCTCACGAGCACCACCCGCTTTCCCTCATGCCAGGCAAAGTTCATCACCTCCACCATGCTCGAACGTACCCGCATATACTTCCATTCCAGCCGCAACTCCAGCGCCTTCAGCCGCTCGGTCTCGGCCACCGGTAAATGCAGCAACTCCCCGATCCGCCGGTAGATCTCCGTCAGGGTGACATCCCTGCCCGGTGCCAACCGTCCGCGCAGACTGACGTCCGCGTCTCTCCGCAGCCGCTTGAAATCCACCGGCTGCCCCGCCACCCTTTCCACCTCCGGCTGCATCAGCTCAAAAATATCCGATGGATCGGTCAGGCACCGGACAATCAGGGTATCGAAGATATCGAAGCTTACCACCGCAATATCCCGTTGGCTGATCACCTTCTTCAACGCATCGAGTGAGTGGGTATGGTAGGAGGACAGATCGAATGCAAACCGCTGATCGATCAGCCGGACTCCCTCCGCCTCCCGGCTGACGATATAATTGGAAAAGCCCGCGGCAAGCGCCGACACGGCGACCATCCGCTCCAGCGCATGCATGATCTCCCCATCGCTCTGCCCCTGCTCCGGCGGGTAATCCGTCTCCGTAAGTCCCAGCCGCAGCAACGGCTCGAGGGCGCCGGCTCTCGCCCAGAACATATTGCCCATGGGATAGGAGAAATAGCTGGCGGGCAGTTCTGCGATATTCAATCTCCGCCCCAGTTCTTCCGCCCAGCCGCGGTTGGAAAGCCAGGTATTCGCCCAGTAAGGGAGTTTGTTGAAAGGCCCCGGGTAAACGAGACCCGCCGTTGGCTCCCGGCGGAACAGGTCGAAGATTTCCGTGACGACCTCGGCGCTGCCCATCAGCGCGTCCAGCAGGAACTCCAGCCAGCCCGTGGTCGCCCCCAGGTTAAAGCTGGATTTTTTTGCGTGAATATGCCCGATCACGTCGTAACCCTTCAGCAGCGGAGCCACATCCGTATACAGCGGCTTGACATCCCTCCCCCGGTTGACCACCGGCAATACGGTCAGTTTCGCCTTCGGCGCCTGCGCTCGGACAGCCGATCGCACGGCCGCCTTGGCATTCGCATCGGTTATCGTGACATACAGGTCGAAGGCAAAGGGAATATTCCCCAAAAATTTGGCCACGGCGTCCATCAGGTCGATATAATGCACATGAGCGTGAACGGCGACTTTCACAAATATGGTTTTAGTTTTTGCAATTGGGTAAGTACACTATGGGTTACAGCCCCGGACGGCGCCGATAGCTCCAGCTCCACCGTCAGGATATCTCTTTCCTCCCCTAACGATATAAATATCATCGGATCGGCGTCCAACAACACAAACACCGGCTCCTCCAGGTCAGGCGTCGCATGCAGCGTCATGATGGCGTTCACAGTAACGGCCTCGCCGGAAAACGGCGTCCACCCGCATAGCTCGACACCATCTGCACTTTTGACCCTCACCGAGTGGATACACACCAAACCCGGGTGATCCGAAGGATCGATCCTCAGCCGCAGCGCCTTCACCGGAAGATCGGACAACGGCACCGTATACGTCCTGGGCGCCCGTGAAAGCCCAATGGCTACGGTGATCGAATTGGCCTCCGAGAATTCGTTCGTCGAATTCCCGACGAATACCTGCAAATTAAGATTGAGCAACGGATACAGATTTGGCCAACGGGCCAAAGGCGCCATAGGCGCAGTTCCTTCCCCGACCGAAAGATCAAAATCCCCGGGCGTCCGGCTCACCGGGAACACCTCACCGAAATAATGCACCTCGCGAACAAGGAAGTCTTCAAGAATGCCTGCCGTATCGGGCAAAAGCCCTTCCAGCATATTCAGGCAAAGCCCGAACGCATTCACCGGCGTCCCCGCCGCAGGCGGCGCCACCGGCCCCACCCGCTCGAGGCAATGATAAAGCCCTCGGAACAGAACATATTCCATCGGCAGCGATTCCCGGACTACCCATTCCAGGTCGATCACCTCGAACCGTCCATCCCGATCCAGCATATTGAAGGGCGTCAGATCCACGTAAATGCCCTCCAGCCATGCACGCCCCGCCGTCACGACGCTGCGGCTTCTCACCAGGTCGAAATAAGGCCTGGCCCAACGCCGCAGATCGCCGGCCGACCAACCGGGAATAGACAGGATATCCACCAGGCCGGACAGATAGTTCACTCCCCGGACATATCCTTCCTCTCTCAACACCTGGACCAGCGGCAGTCTATCGGAAAGATAACCGTCAGGAAAATGCGCGATGCGTCTTACCCTTATCCCCTTTCCTCGCGACGCATAGAAAACATTCGTTTTATTGAACCGCTTCCTCCGGCCGGAATTGAAAGAATAAGCCAGCACGGAGTCATCCGTCAGCGCAACGGTATTTTTTCCGGCGACAAGCAAAAAGGAATTCGCAAGCGCACCCATCAGCCGGTTATTCAACAGGGCCGGCAATAGGGGATCGCTTATAAACGGCCGGATAAGATCGGCCGCCTGGAAATCATCCCGGTTCAAGGCGCCCTCTTTTAGCATCATCGCCGGAAACCGGTGATCGGGGAACGGATAGTACCACTCTACGTGAACGAATCCCTTTGCATGTAAAAGTCTCGTAAGCGCTTCCTTCCCAAACACCGCAGCGCCTCCCTCTCCACGAGCCGTTTCACAACGCTTCAAATGCTTTAACCCAAGGGCATTCTCGACGGCAAGGATTACAACACCATCCTCTCTTATCGCTTCCGCAGCCCTGGCGATCAGCGGCGCCACGCTATCCGCCTCCACTTCCGTAAGCAGGACGGCATCAAACAACGAATCCGCTTCAAAAGTGTCGGTTACCCGAACGTTGTCCTGGTCGCGGCATCGCTCCGCCAGGATGTCCGTACAAAGTCCCTCGGCGATGACGTCCGCGCCACATTCACCAAGAAAACGCGTGATGGCGCCGGAACCCTTTCCCAGTTCCAGCACGGACCGGTCCCGGAAGGAATCCGCAAACGGCCGCAGGAGATCCGCTCGCTGCCCGGAAAGAAAATATTGCGTCGGCAGATCGCATATCTGCTGCAGTAACTCCTCCGAGCCGGTTGAAAGGTCCTTCGAATTCCGAAGCATTTCAAGGATATATGTACCGGCTGGCTCCATCATCTTTGTCTGTATCTGCGGTATTTACGGGCCTCAGGATCCGGTCCTTGATGATCCCAGGAAGGCTGCGCTCTTCATATGTTCGCCTGAACCAGGATAAATCCCGCTCGTAGGTGCTGATATCGCTGAGCAGCTTGTTGATCAGCTGCCTCGTGCCTTTCTGGGTCTGCTGGCATTCCCGCAATTGCTTGTCCAGCTGAAGCATCGCCTCCTCTTTCTGATGCAGTGCCGTCCTGAGCCTGTTCACCTGTTGCTCGAGTAGCGTGATCATCGACTGCTTCAGGCTTAACTCATTCTTGAGGTACTCTGCGATCACCGTCAGCTTCTCCCGGATGGACTGCTCCCATTCACTATTATCGACCGTTGGATACATGTTTATAAAGATCACGATAGGCGCCTGATGTAGCGCGTACATCGAGCGCGGCAAAAGGCATGCCCCGACAACATGCACCGTTCCCCTATTTTGACGGATTTGATACGAAGGATGTTTCCAAAACGACTACACAATAGCGGGGCCAGCCTGTCCCTTCAAGACGGGCGTCCGGCGCATATACGATTTCTTACCCCAAGGCGTCCCAAAATTTTACCCAGATTGCAGTGGCAACCTGTCGCAAAGCCCCCGTAAACTCCCCTAAAATCTCTATCTTCGCCCCAGCTATGAACCAAATGCACTTCTTCAAATACCAAGGGACCGGCAATGACTTCATCATCCTGGACAATCGCAACTGGAGCTACACCGCCCTGACCACCGAGCGCATCAAATTCCTCTGTGACCGCCGCTTCGGCATCGGCGCCGACGGTCTGATGCTGCTCAACCCTCACACCGGCTACGATTTCGAAATGAAATATTATAACGCCGACGGCCGCGAAAGTACCATGTGCGGCAACGGAGGCCGCTGCCTGGTCAAATTCGCCTACGACATCGGTCTGAAAAAGACCGAATACAGTTTCATCGCCGCCGATGGCCCCCATCTCGCCGAGATAGACGACGACGGCGTCGTCAGCCTCAAGATGAAAAATGTCAGCGAGATCGACGACTTCCACGGAGATTTCCTCCTCGACACCGGTTCACCCCACTATGTGAAGATGGTCACCGACGTCATGGAGTTCGACGTCTATCACAAAGGCATGGACATCCGCTACAGCAGCGATTTCGCCAAAGAAGGCGTCAACGTCAATTTCGTCGAGCAGCGGCGACCCGACGAGATCATCGTCCGCACCTATGAAAGAGGCGTGGAGGACGAGACCCTGTCCTGCGGCACCGGCGTCACGGCCAGCGCCCTCGCCTGTTACCACAACGAAGCAGGTTATAACTATGTCAAGGTCATCACAAAAGGAGGAAAACTGACGGTCCGCTTCGATCGCACCGCCGACGGCGCCTATGAGAACATCTGGCTCTGCGGACCCGCCGTCCGCGTTTTCGAAGGCAGCATCGATAACTAGCCCCACCCCCATATACATGATCCAGTACTTCAAGAACGTCAACCATCAAACCGTAGAGGTCGACCACGCCAGCGACGGCGACTGGATAAATATCCTCCCCCCACTCAAGCACGAAGAATTCTCCGGCCTCTCCGAAGAGTTGGACATCCCGCTCGACTTCCTCACCGACTCCCTCGATATCGATGAACGCCCCCGCTTCGAGGAAGAGGACAAGGTGAGGCTCATCGTCATCAAAACCCCGACCGAGAACAACTCCTTTAACGAAAGCGACGCCTATTATATCACGATCCCCATCTGCATCATCCTTACCCACAATCAAATTGTCACCGTCAATTCTTTCGAGAACGGCGCGATCAAGAAATTCCTCAACACCTTTCAGAATCGCCACCCCGACAAGAAGAATATGATGGTCCTCAAGATCTTCGAAAAGATCACCCAGACCTATATGGAATTTCTCAAGGAGATCAACCAGCGCCGCAACCTCATGGAACAAAAGCTCTACGCGTCCAACCGCAACGAAGAGCTGTTGGAGCTCATGAAGATCCAGAAAAGCATGGTCTATTTCATCACCGCCCTCCGCAGCAACGAGATGCTTCTCCTGAAATTGGCCCGTACCAATTTCCTCGGCCTCAACGAAGAAGAGAAGGAATTCCTCGACGACCTGGCCGTCGACATGTCCCAGGCCCTGGAAATGGCGAATATCTACACCAACATCCTCAGCAGTACCCTCGACGCCTTCGCCAGCATCATCAACAATAACATGAACAATGTGCTCAAAAGGCTCACCTCCATCACGATCATCCTCTCCCTGCCGGCCCTCGTTACCGGCATTTATGGGATGAACGTCCCCATACCCTACGCCAACTCACACTACGCCTTCTATATCCCGATCCTGCTGTCCGTGGGCATCAGCATCATCATCAGCTGGTATTTTATGAAAAAGAAATGGTTCTAAACAGTTCCAATCGCAGCAATATGTTCAACCTACGCGTTTACGGAATCCTCCTCGGCGACAACAATGACATCCTCGTCAGCGACGAATACATCCGCGGCAACTATTACACGAAATTCCCCGGCGGCGGCCTCGAGTTCGGCGAAGGCACCCGCGACTGCCTCAAACGCGAGTTCAAAGAAGAGATGGACCTCGACGTCGAGGTCACCGATCATTTGTACACAACGGATTTCTTCCAGATGTCCGCCTTCAATCCCGAACACCAGATCATCAGCATCTATTATTTCGTGCGCGCCCTCGAGCCCATCAAAGCGCCTCTACGGACCAAGCCCTTCGATTTCGATGAGCGCGAGCTGGCGATCTACGCAGACAAAAAAGAATGCGAAACATTCCGTTTCATTCCCCGGTCTCAGTTCAACGAGGAAAGCGTCACCCTGCCGATCGACAAGGTCGTCGCCCGGATGCTGGCAGCCCGATAGCC
>Ga0157372_10004775_pt1 | contig 14396 bp, 10 predicted proteins | sample C55metaG_FD_115307 | JGI IMG/M metagenome (GOLD analysis project Ga0157372, IMG submission 115307) | Corn rhizosphere microbial communities from Kellogg Biological Station, Michigan, USA - C5-5 metaG | ecosystem: Host-associated > Plants > Roots > Rhizosphere > Soil | place: USA: Michigan... | reverse complement strand
GTTAATGCTTCTACTGCATAAGCAATGTCTTTTCTTGCAAAAGAATAATAGCGATGCCGTCCATGATTTTCAGCTTTTAATAAACCGGCATTAATCATCTTCGACAAATGCATGCTGATATTGGATGGAGTAGTATCCGCCGTAATAGCCAATTCTGTTGCGGTAAATGATTTGCCGTCCAATAACGTCCATAAAACTGTAGCGCGAACAGGGTCGCCAATTAATGCTGCTGTTTCTTTAAAATGTTCTTTCATAACAATCACATTTCATTTTATACTGAAGTGTTCCTGAATAAAGATATTTTATTTTGTAAAACAAACCAACCAAAAAAAATGTATGAAAGAAATTTTTGAAAACATGAAAAAACTATTTGCAGGGAAATGGACCGGTGAAGGCTTTGCAAAATATCCAACCATTAATAATACAGCTTACACCGAACAATTAGAGTTTATACCCGATGAGTATAAGGATGCCATATTCTTCAATCAAAAAACATGGTATAAAAACAATACTGAAAATAGCGGGCACACAGTTTTTTGGGATACAGGTTTTATCATTTTAAAAGACGATAAAATCACACTGCATAGTGCACAGGTTGGCGGAAGAATGGAAACTTTTGTGCTTGGTATTTCAGCGGTAAACAATTTTACTTTCGAAAGCTTTTCCATTTTACACGACGCGAAAACCATAACATCACAGCGCGTATTTATTGTTGATGGTGACAATCTGCATTATAAATTAAATATGGCAACACATGCTGCTTCATTTCAAAATCATTTAACCGCCGATTTAAAAAGATTAATCATAATTAAATCATATAAAAAATGAAAACAGAAATAAGAACACCCGATGCACCTCAGCCTATTGGTCCGTTTAGCCAGGCTGTTTCAGAAGGCAATATGATATTTGTATCTGCACAATTTGCCCGTGACGCTGTTACCAATGAATTTAAAATGGAAAATATAGAAGCCGAAACAAAACAGGTAATGAACAATATAAAAGCGATTCTGCAAAAAGCCGGCGCAGATTTTAGCCATGTTGTAAAGAGTAGTATCTTCTTAAAAAATATGAACGATTATGCAAAAGTGAATGAGGCATACAGTTCTTATTTTTCAGCACCTTATCCTGCAAGAGAAACAATACAGGTTAGCGATTTACCCATGCACGTAAACATTGAAATATCAGTAGTTGCAATGAAAATTAATAATTCTTAGGCTAACATTTATTAGCATAATATAGTCTGCTTTGGTTATACGAAAAACTTTTTGTTTAACAGCATTCGGAAAATGTATGAGACATTTGTGTTTGCGAGTTTAAAAGGCCGCAACCAATATCCTAACAATCCGTATCTGAATTTTCCATTTAGACAAAACATAAACGGCAGGGCTTATGTTCTGCCGTTTTGTTTTTTATCTTCTATTGTAAAAGCAGTTTAAGCGGTCTTTCATGTGATAGTTGTAATTTTACCAAATGTATTTTAACTGGAATGATAGTGTGAACCTGTTTTCAAAGCTAACCTTTCGCCGGGCTTTTAATGCTGCCAAAGTAATGGCAAGTTATCAGCTTACTAAACTCTTTAAAAAACCGGTGCAATGGGGTTATCCTGTTTCCATATCTTTTGAACCCACCACATCGTGCAATTTGCGTTGCCCCGAATGCCCAAGCGGCATGCGTGCTTTTACACGACCAACCGGTATGTTGAAAAAAGATTTTTTTAAAGAAACAATTGATGACGTATATAAAGAACTGCTTTATTTAATTTTCTATTTCCAGGGCGAGCCATTTTTAAATCCTGATTTTTTAGAAATGGTGAAATATGCACACAATAAGGGCATTTACACCGCCACATCAACCAACGCGCATTATCTTACAGATGAAAAAGCAAAACGTACGGTAGAAAGCGGGCTTGACCGTTTAATTATTTCTATTGATGGCACTACACAGGATGTATATAAACAATACCGCGTAGGCGGCAACCTTGAAAAAGTTTTACAAGGTGCACGCAATATTGTAAAATGGAAAAAAGAATTAAAAAGCAAAACACCTTTTGTGTTTTTTCAGTTTCTCGTAGTAAAACCCAATGAACATCAAATTGAAGATGTAAAAAAACTGGCAAAAGAAATTGGTGTTGACCAGGTGCGTTTTAAAACAGCACAGGTGTATGATTATGAAAACGACCCCAATAATCTTATTACTACAATAGATAAATACAGCCGTTATCGTAAAGATAAAAACGGCAATATGCAAATAAAAAGTGGCTTAAAAAATCATTGCTGGAAACTTTGGCACGCAAATGTTATTACTTGGGATGGTTTAGTTGTGCCTTGTTGTTTTGATAAAGATGCTATGCACCGGTTAGGTAATCTGCGCACGCAATCTTTTAAAGAAGTATGGCACAACGACAACTACAAGCAGTTTCGCAGCGAGCTAATGAAGAGCAGAAAAAATATTGATATATGTGCTAATTGCAGCGAAGGCTTGACAGTTTGGGAAGATTAACTTCCCAACATACATAACTGAAAAGTCTCTATTATGAATAAGCACTTTGGAAGTTTAATGTTTTTGTGCATTTTATTCATCAATTCTTTTGCACAAGATTCTTCTACAACAACAGCGGTTAATCCTGTATCTGCGTCAACAGTTTCTAATCAATCTTTTTCGCCGAAAGATGTTTATAAAATAAGTTGGGCTGCTGATGCACCAATAACCGGAGGTGGTATTGGATTAAGCTTTCTCGGTCTTCATCTTATAAAAACAAAAGATGATCTTGACTCTTTACAGGCAGCCGCAAAAAACAGAAATGATGTTCCTTCATTCGACAGAAGCAATGCAGGTTTTTATTCTCAAAAAGATAATGATGCGAGCTATGTTCCCTTCTTTACCAGCTTTGCAACGCCTGTAGTAGTAATGCTGATAAATAAAAATGAAAGACAGCAGGCAGGTAAAATTTTAGTAATGTACACAGAAGCGCTTGCTGTTACTTCCACGCTTTATACATTAACTGCGGGAAGTATTGACAGAAGCAGACCACTGGTTTATCCGGATAAAAATGGAAATTTTCGTGCACCGTTATCAAAACGTGAAAGCAAAAATTCGCAACGCTCATTTTATGCGGGGCACACTGCTGCCGCTGCAACCGCAAGTTTTTTTGCTGCAAAAGTTTTTTGCGATTTAAATCCTGATTCAAAATTTAAACCTGTTATGTGGGTAATTGCCGCGGCATTGCCGGCGGTAACAGCGTATTATCGCTACGAATCCGGTCAGCATTTTTTAAGCGATAATATTTTAGGGTATGCGTTAGGTGCAGGTGTTGGCATATTGGTTCCGCAATTTCATAAAACACACAAAAATTTTCAGCGTGTAAGTTTTATGCCGGCGATCGGGCAAGGTTATAAAGGTTTTAGTATTGCTTATACTTTTAAATAAAGTTCGGTTTGCCTGCTATAAAAGTTTGTAAGCTTCAGCACTTCAACTTGTAACCTGAAACCTGCAACTTGCAACAAGATTTTTCTTATCTTGGTTGAATGAACATTGATAGCAACAATCAAATGTTTCAGCTTGCCGTAAACCTTGTAAACGAAAGCTGCCGCAATATTTTTCTCACCGGCAAAGCAGGAACCGGTAAAACCACATTTCTTAAATACATCAAAGAAAATTGTGCAAAGCAAATCGCTGTTGTTGCACCAACCGGTGTTGCAGCAATAAATGCCGGCGGCGCAACTATTCATTCATTTTTTCAGTTGCCGCTTTCACCATTCATTCCCGAAGCAAAAGGGTTTATACAAAACGATGCAACAAACAAACATAGTTTGCTTGGAAGAATGCGGGTGAATAATGAGAAGCGGAAAATTTTTCAGCAGCTTGAATTATTAATTATTGATGAAATAAGCATGGTGCGCTGCGATATACTGGATGAAATTGATGTGGTACTTCGCCATTTTCGCAATCGCAATAATGAGCCATTTGGCGGTGTGCAGGTTTTATTAATTGGTGATATGTTCCAGTTGCCGCCGATTATTCCGGATGAAGAATGGAGTTTGCTTTCGCAGTTTTATAACAGTCAGTATTTTTTTGAAAGCCGCGTAATGCAAATGGCGCCGCCGGTTTACATCGAGTTTGAAAAAATTTATCGCCAGTCTGATAACGTTTTTATTAATGTTTTAAACGAGGTGCGTCATAACAAAATAACTGATCAAGGCATGCAGTTATTGATGAGCCGTTATGACCCATGGTTTGAATTAACCGATAACGACGGATATATTTTTCTTACCACCCACAATTATAAATCAGACAACATTAATGCAACAGAGCTTTCAAAACTAAAAGGAAAATTGTTTTCATTCAAGGCTGAAATAACAGGAGAGTTTTATGAGAAGTCATATCCTGCAGATGAATTGCTGCAACTAAAAGCGGGTGCGCAGGTAATGTTTATTAAAAATGATAAAGAAAAAGTAAAACGATATTTTAACGGCAAGATTGGTGTGATAACAAAAATTGAAGAAGACACGATTTTTGTTGAAACCAATAATGGTAATGAAATAGAAGTGCATAAAGAAACATGGGAAAATATTCGTTACACATTAAATAAGAAAACGCAGCAATTGGAAGAAGAAATAATAGGCTCGTTCACACAGTTTCCGTTGCGGTTGGCGTGGGCAATTACCATTCATAAAAGCCAGGGATTAACTTTTGATAAAGCTGTAATTGATGCAGGGCAGGCATTTGCGCCGGGGCAGGTGTATGTTGCATTAAGCCGCTGCACTTCTTTAAAGGGCATGGTTTTAAAAAGTAAAATCACTTCTTCAAGCCTGCATAGCGATAAAAGAATTATTCGCTTTTCTGAAAGTAATGCAAATGCCGAACAACTGCAGGATGAATTACTTCAATCTAAAAAACAATACCAGCAAACTATTTTGTTTTTATTGTTTGATTTTATTACGATTGAAAAATCAATCGCAGAATTAATAAAGATGGTGAATGATAACATTGCTGCATTTAATACAGAAATAAAGCAATGGCTTAATGAAGTGGAAAATAAAATATCAGGATTAAAAATTGTTGCAGAAAAATTTAAACTGCAGTTGAATAAATTTTTTTCAGAAGATATTTTGCCGGAACAGAACGAACAGCTTCAACAAAGACTTTTAAAAGCAGCAGATTATTTTATTGAACAGTTAGAACAAACAATTGAATTTCTTTTTCAATCACCTGCATCAACCGATAGCAGGCAACACGCAAAATCTTATAACGATTCACTGAAAGGAATCTTTGCTTTGCTTGCAGAGAAAAAACATTTAATGAATTGCTGTAAGCCGAATTTTTCAATTAGCAATTATTACCAGCAAAAGAAAAATTTTATACTTCTTCCATTCGGCGTGAATGCATACGCAACATCATCACAGCAAAAAACAGAAAGCTCACATCCGCAATTGCACAGGAAACTAAGAGAGTTGCGTAATAAAATTTGTGAGCAAAAAAATGTACCGGTTTATTATGTAGCATCAACCGCAACCATTGATGAAATGGCAGAATATCTTCCGCAGAACTTAGATGAATTGGTTAAGATAAGCGGCTTTGGGCAGGCAAAGGCAAAACAGTACGGCAGCCAGTTTCTAAAAATTATTACTGAGTATTCTGCAGAGCATAACCTTGGTTCGTTCATTCACAACAAAAAACCCAAACGGGAACGAAAAGAAAAAAATCCAAACGAAATTTCGGAACAAAAAGAAGATACAAAAACCATCAGCTATAAACTTTTCAAAGAGGGCAAAACGGTAGCAGAAATTGCATCGCTGCGCAATTTTGCTATATCCACTATTGAAGGTCATCTTGCACATTTTATCAGTAAAGGAATTTTATCTGTGCATGAATTGGTGCAGAAAGAAAAGCTGATTCTTATTGAACCGCATCTTGAAAATTTTGAAAGCGGCTCCTCCTCTATTATTCCTATAAAACAAAAGTTGGGCGATGAAATAAGTTATGGTGAAATAAGAATGGTGCTTGCTTCAAAGCAATGGGAAAAGATGAAAGATGAAATGTAGTTGCCCAACAACTTCATCTAATGCTCAAAAAGCCAACAGTTCTTTAAATGGAGAATTTCCTGGCTCAAGATATGAAGTCTAAAGTTTAGGTTCTTGCCCTCTTCTTTGGAGAGGGGTTGGGGTAGGTCTAACTTTACTGTTTAACTATTCAAAAATTTATCAACTGCCTTCGCGCATTCTCTTCCTTCATTAATTGCCCACACAACCAAACTTTGCCCGCGGCGCATATCGCCGGCTGCAAATATCTTTTTATGATTGGTTCGATACGTTTTATTATCTGCTTTTACATTTTTTCTTTCATCCAAAATAATATTCAAATCGGCGAGCATACCATCTAATTGAGGATGTACAAAACCCATAGCTAGTAAAACAAGTTCACAAGGCAATTCTTTTTCCGTTCCTGTAACTTCTGTAAAGCCCGTTGTTTTCCCTTCGCTGGAAAATTGCCATTCAAGATTTACCACTTTTAGTGCACGAAGATTTCCATGCTCATCATGCAAAAATTCTTTCGTTGCAATTGCCCATTCGCGGTCTGCGCCTTCTTCGTGCGATGAAGTTGTTTTCAATATCATCGGGTAGGTTGGCCAAGGCATGTGATGCGTTCTTGATTTTGGTGGCTGCGGTAATAACTCCAGTTGCAATATTGATTTTGCACCTTGTCTTCTTGCAGTGCCAATACAATCGCTGCCGGTATCACCACCACCAATTACAATTACATTTTTACCTGTTGCAAGAATATCTTCATAAAACATGTTTGATTCAATATTCTCACCTAAATTTTTTGTTGCGGTAAGATTTGCATTGCGTTTGTTTTGCTGCTTTAAAAATTTCATGGCAGTATAAACGCCTTTTACGTTTCTGCCCGTAACCGGTAAATCTTTCGGCACAGTTGAACCACCTGCAAGAACAACAGCATCAAAGTTTTTAAGAATTTCATCAACAGAAATATTTACGCCCACATTTGCGCTGCATTTGAATTCTATTCCTTCTTCTTCTAATATTTCAAGCCTCCTGTCAACAACCCATTTCTCCAATTTAAAATCAGGAATACCATAACGCAGTAAACCGCCTGGCGCATCATCTCTTTCAAAAACAGTAACTAAATGTCCTGCATAATTTAATTGTGCTGCTGCTGCAAGTCCCGCGGGTCCTGAACCAATCACCGCCACTTTTTTTCCGCTGCGGATATTTATTTTTTTAGGTTGAACATAACCTTTATCAAACGCAATTTCGATAATATGTTTCTCAATTTCTTCAATGGTAACCGGTGGCTGATTAATGCCAAGCACACAAGAGCTCTCACAAGGTGCCGGGCAAATGCGACCCGTGAATTCAGGAAAATTATTTGTTGCACTTAAAATTTCATAAGCTTCTTTCCAGTTTTCACGATACACTGCATCATTAAATTCAGGAATGATGTTTCCCAGCGGACAACCCTGGTGGCAAAACGGAACACCGCAATCCATACAACGTGCCGATTGATGATTCAGTTCAGTATCACTATACCTTCCAACAAACTCGTGGAAAGTTTTTATTCTTTCCTGCACCGGAACTTTCGCCGGCACTTCTCTTTCAAATTCTAAAAATCCTGTTGGTTTGCCCATAGAACCCCCAACCCCTAAAGGGGAGTTTTTATAGTAGTTAAATAATTTGACGATTGCTATTTTGTGAAACTGCATTCAGTTCTCCCTTTAGGGAGTTAGAGGGTTTCATTAAAGCTTTCTTATAATCCTTCGGAAATACTTTTACAAAATTCCTCAACTGGTTATCGAAATCTTCTAACATAAATTTCGCAACACTGCTGCCTGTATTTAAATAATGTTTGCTGATTAAATCTTTCAAAACATTTTCATCTTCTTCACCCAACGGGTCTAAATCAACCATTTCTTTATTGCAGTTCTCTTCAAAATTTCCATGCACATCATACACATAAGCAATACCACCGCTCATGCCCGCTGCAAAATTTCTTCCCGTACTTCCAAGAATTACCGCAACACCACCGGTCATGTATTCGCAGCCATGGTCGCCAACGCCTTCAACAACCACGGTGGCACCGGAGTTGCGTACACAAAAACGTTCACCTGCTTTACCGCGAATAAATACTTCACCTGATGTTGCACCATACAATGCTACATTACCGATGATGATATTTTCTTCAGGCACATACGATGCATTTTGCGATGGATAAATAATCAGTCTTGCACCGCTTAATCCTTTTCCAAAATAATCATTCGCATCTCCTTCCAGTTCAAGTGTAACACCTTTTGTATTGAATGCACCAAAGCTTTGTCCGGCTGTTCCTTTAAATTTAAAATGAATAGAACCATCAGGCAAGCCTGCAGCTTTATGCACTTTAGTTATTTCGTTTGATAAGATAGTGCCTGTTGTGCGGTCAGTATTTTTTATATCAAACTCTGCATATATTTTTTGCTGGTGATGAATTGCCGGTTGCGCTTTTTCCAGCAACTTCCAATCCAATGCATCACTTAAAATATCATCCTGTTTTTCGCTGCAATAAATGGAGGTGTTTAATGAAGCCGGTTCTTTATACAATATATCCGATGCATCAACATGTTTAAATTTCCAGTGTGAGATATTATCACGCATTTGCAAATAATCAGACTGACCAATCATTTCATTTACTGTTCTGAAACCAAGCTCAGCCATTATTTCGCGCAACTCCTGCGTAATAAATTTGAAGAAATTAATTACGTGCTCAGCATCACCTGTAAATCTTTTTCTCAATGTTTCATCCTGTGTTGCCACCCCAACAGGACAGGTATTTAAATGACATTTGCGCATCATAATACAACCTTCCACAATTAAAGCAGCGGTGGCAATGCCCCATTCTTCTGCACCAAGCAAAGCTGCGATGGCAATGTCTCTTCCTGTTTTCATCTGACCATCTGCCTGCACTACTACTCTATCGCGCAATTTATTTTTTACTAATGTTTGATGTGTTTCAGCCAAACCCAATTCCCACGGCAAACCTGCATGACGAATTGAACTCACCGGTGATGCGCCTGTGCCTCCGTCATGACCTGAAATCAACACCACATCTGCCTTTGCTTTTGTAACACCCGCTGCAATTGTTCCCACACCAGCTTTACTCACCAGCTTTACACTTACACGTGCATTGCGGTTGGCATTTTTTAAATCGAAAATTAATTGTGCTAAATCTTCAATAGAATAAATATCATGATGCGGTGGTGGAGAAATCAAACCAACACCCGGTGTTGAATGCCGAACTCTTCCAATCCAGTCGTTTACTTTATGACCGGGTAACTGTCCGCCCTCGCCGGGTTTTGCACCCTGCGCCATTTTAATTTGCAACTCATCTGCTTCGGTTAAATAAATACTCGTAACACCAAAACGTGCAGATGCAATTTGTTTAATGGCACTGCGCATGGAATCACCGTTGGGTAATCTGTTATAACGCACATCATCTTCACCACCTTCGCCCGTATTGCTTTTTCCGCCGAGGCGATTCATTGCAATTGCCAGTGTGGTATGCGCTTCCCACGAAATAGAACCAAAGCTCATTGCGCCCGTTGCAAAACGCTTGTAAATATTTTCTGCAGGCTCTACTTCATCAATTGATATAGATGGACGATTTTTTTTGAATTGAAACAGGCTGCGCAAAGTGCAGGCCTTGTCACTTTGATTATCTACAGCTTCAGAATATTTTTTGAAAATTTTGTAATCATTCATTCGCGTTGAATACTGCAACAAATGAATGGTGGTGGGATTGAATAAATGAAACTCACCTTTTGCTCTCCATTTATATACACCGCCTGCTGGCAGCCGCTCACTTAAATTTTCTTTTTTGCTGAATGCATAAAAATGTTTTGCCAAAACTTCTGCTGCAATTTCATCCAAACCCATTCCTTCAATGCGTGAAATGGCGCCGGTAAAATATTCATTAACCACTTCTTTATTCAAACCAAGTATCTCAAAAATTTGTGCACCCTGGTAAGACTGCAAAGTAGAAATACCCATTTTTGAAAATACTTTCAGCAAGCCTTCATTCACGGCTTTAATATAATTTTTCTTTAACTCATCATCACTTAACTCCTGCGGCAGCTTGCCGTTTTCTTTCATGTCTTTTATTGAAGAGAGTGCCAGGTATGGATTGATAGCCGTTGCACCAAAACCAATTAAACAGGCAAAATGATGCACTTCCCAAATGTCGCCGGCTTCAACGATGATGCCTACCTGACCGCGCAAACCTTTACGAATAAGATAATGGTGCACCGCAGAAACTGCGAGCAAAGAAGGAATCGGCGCATGTTCAGAATCTATGGCGCGGTCCTGTAAAATCAATACTTTAAAATCTTCGTTCACCGCATCTTCCGCATAGCGGCAAAGCCGTTCCAATGCTTTTCTTAATGAACCCGGTTTCCCATCAGCCCTGAAATAACATTGCAATGTTTTTGCCTGGAACATGCCGGTGTCAATGCTGCGAATTGTTTCCAACTCAATATTTGTAAGCACTGGTTGTTGCAGTGAAACACTGTGGCAAGCCATTGGATTTTCAATCAAAATATTTCCGATGTTTCCAACAAATGTTCTTAACGACATCACGAGCCTTTCACGAATAGGGTCAATTGGAGGATTGGTTACCTGTGCAAAAAGTTGTTTGAAATAAGAGCTTAAATGCTGTGGCTTATCACTCAAAATTGCCAGCGGAACATCAGTGCCCATAGAGCCAATAGGTTCTTTTCCTGTTGTTGCCATTGGCGCAATAATATTATCTAACTCTTCAGAAGTGTAACCAAATGCTTTTTGATATTTGAAAACCTGCTCGTGTTTTAATTGTGAAAATGTAACACGCGGTTCTGATAATTCTTCAAGACGGATTTTATATTTATTCAGCCAATCACCATAAGGTTTTTGCGAGCAAATATTTTTTTTCAGTTCATCATCGCTGATAATTTTTCCCTGTTTAATATCAACGATAAACATTTTGCCCGGCTGTAATCTTCCTTTTTCAATAATTAAAGATGGGTCAACAGGCAACACACCTGTTTCGGAAGCCATAATAACGCGACCATCTGAAGTAACGCAATAACGTGACGGGCGAAGACCATTCCTGTCTAATGTTGCACCGATAATATTTCCATCCGTAAATGTGATGGAAGCAGGTCCATCCCACGGCTCCATAAATGCAGAATGAAATTCATAGAACGCACGTTTTTCTGCATCCATTTTTTCATCCTGATCCCACGCTTCAGGAATCAGCATCATCATTACATGTGGTAATGAGCGACCGCATAGCGTAAGCAATTCAATCATGTTATCAATACATGCAGAATCGCTCTGACCTTCTGTTACAATTGGCAACAACAAATTCATTTCTTCTTCAGAAAAATATGGAGAAGTGAAATTTTTGCCGCTTGAACGAAGCCAGTTTAAATTTCCCTGCAGCGTATTTATTTCACCATTGTGCGCAATAAAACGGAATGGCTGTGCCAGTTTCCATGAAGGAAAAGTATTGGTGGCAAAACGTGAGTGAATTAAACCAAATGCGCTAACTAATTTTTCATTTTGCAAATCAGTAAAATAATTGCGTACCTGTTTGCTCGTAAGCTGTCCTTTATAAATAATTGTTTTGTAGGAAAGCGATGCGATATAAAAACCAATTTCGTTCTTACCAATCTTTTTGTTTATATAATGCGTTGAATAATTGCGCAGCACAAAAAGCTTTCTTTCAAACTCATCCCTATCTTGGATATGATTGGGGCATTTAATAAAAACATGTTCGATTTTTGGTTCAACACTCAATGCAGTAAAACCAACTTCCGCATCATTTACCGGCACTTTTCTAAAACCAAGCACTTTAAGATTTAATTCATCTGCACATTTATTAAACAATCTTTTTGATTCTTCATACGCGTCATCTTCTTTCGGAAAAAAGATTACGCCAACACCATATCTTCCAAACTCAGGTAATGCAATTCCAATCTTTGCACATTCCTGCACAAAAAAATCATGCGGTGTTTGAATCATAATGCCGGCACCATCACCGGTATTGTTTTCGCAACCACAGGCGCCGCGATGCTCCATGTTTTCGAGCACGGTTAATGCATCAGAAATTGTTTGAAAAGATTTATTGCCATTGATGTTTGCAACAAAACCAATTCCGCACGAATCATGTTCGTAAGATGGATGATATAAACCATTTTTACTTGCCATTGGCATGTACATTTTTAAAAATCTATAAATAAAATTGTTTCGTATGGCAGGCGAGGGTTACAAGATAATACAATGCACTGTTAACGTGTGTTAGTTTATGAACAAAGTTTTCACAAGAGCCAATAGATAAATTTTTTATAACATATAGTATTTGATTGTATTTAAACGAATTTTCATATTTTATTTTTGTTTGATGAACCGCATTGACCGTTTATCTGCCATTCTTATACAATTGCAATCAAGAAGATTGGTGAAGGCACAACAGATTGCCGATAAATTTTCTATCAGCCTGCGTACGGTTTATCGCGATGTGCATGCATTACAGGAAGCAGGCGTTCCTATAATTGGTGAAGCAGGTACAGGTTACAGTTTGATGGAAGGGTACAAGCTGCCGCCGGTTATGTTTAACCAGGATGAAGCTACTGCATTATTAACCGCTGCAAAACTGATGCAATCAAAAACAGATGCTACTTCTTGCAAACAATACAGTTCAGCTTTAGATAAAATAAAAGCAGTTTTGCGATGGAGTGAAAAAGAGCATATCGAAGAAATTGATGAGCATATTGCTATCGTTCAGCATCCTTCCATTCAATATCAGCCGCCCCAGGAGTTGCATCTTCAGCCAATATTAAAAGCAATCTCAAATGGAGTTGCTGTAGAAATTATATACACATCTATTGAAAAAAATGAAACAACACGGCGTACTGTTGAACCTATCGGGGTGTATAATCTTGGCAGTCATTGGCACCTGATGGCGTTTTGCAAAATGCGAAACGATTACAGGAATTTCCGTACAGATAAAATTGAAAAACTGGTTGCCACCGAAGAAAAAATTTCGAAAACACATCCTTCTTTGCAGGAGTTTTTAAATAAAACGCAGGCTGAACGGCAAGTAAAAAAAGTGGTGATGGATGTTGATAAAGACATTGTAAAATATTTTGGAGACCAGAAGTATTACAGTGGCTTTGTAAAAGAAGAAATAAAAAATAACAGTGTACGCATGACATTTTTATGCGGCTCTTTAGAAGGCTTTGCACGATGGTTTATGATGTTTGGCGACCATGCAAAAATTATAGAGCCGGTTGAATTAAATGACCTTGTTATTTCTATCGCAGAAAATATTTTGAAAAAAGTTGAAGAAACCCAAATGCTGCTGACATAGGGTTGACACAAGTGGGTTGTTGCTTTGCATTATTAAAACAATCCATTATGACATTCATTGAACTTTTTAAGCAACAATTTATTGAAGAAGGCGCTACCACACGCAAAATGCTTTCACGTGTTCCCGATGATAAATTTGATTATGCACCGCATCCGAAAAGCATGAACATGAAACGGCTTACCACGCATATTGCAGATTTGCCGGGATGGATTCACATGACGTTTACAACGGATGAAATTGATTTTGCACAGCCGTATGAAAGCCCGGACATTAAAACAAACAAACAGCTAATGGAGTTTTTTGAAAAGCGTTATGCAGAAGGGCTCTCCGTTCTGGTTCCTGAAAATGAAAAATTATTAAGTAAACCGTGGACATTAAGAAACGGTTCAACCATTTACAGCACCGACCCAAAAATTGATATTGTAAGAATGTCGCTCAGCCAGCAGATACATCATCGTGCGCAGTTGGGTGTTTATTTAAGATTGTTAGATATTCCAATTCCGGGCAGTTATGGTCCAAGTGCAGATGAAAATAATTTTGGATAAATGAAGCGTTGATTGAATAATTGACAAAAAGAGTAGCTAATTAAGCTGCTCTTTTTTATTCATTCATTTATTGTATTTGCTTTTCATGCAATGCCCGCATGGGCGATAAGCCATATTTATGGCTTCCCTTTCTGAAATAAAAAATACACGATTCTCTTTTTTCATCCGCTTGCCCGATTTGCATTGCAGCGTTCCATAAATTTTTAATTGTTTGTTACCGCCAAAAGTTATTTCGTGCTGTTTTATTTTTCTGCGAAGTGTTGCTGCATCTATATCTGTGTGCGCTATCATTACATCGTTTAAACATCAATAAAAAATATTTATCACTTAACTTGCCTTTGCAGCTTCCCATCCAATCATTGCAGTTTTGCGGGTGTTTCCCCAATGATAACCACCAACAATTCCGGTTGATTGAATAACGCGATGACATGGAATTAAAAACGCAACAGGATT
>Ga0157372_10004774_pt1 | contig 14398 bp, 13 predicted proteins | sample C55metaG_FD_115307 | JGI IMG/M metagenome (GOLD analysis project Ga0157372, IMG submission 115307) | Corn rhizosphere microbial communities from Kellogg Biological Station, Michigan, USA - C5-5 metaG | ecosystem: Host-associated > Plants > Roots > Rhizosphere > Soil | place: USA: Michigan... | reverse complement strand
TTTTCCGAAATAGAATCCCGATATAGGCGGAAAATCTCCACGAGCGGCACCACCGGCACCGGCAGCGGCCGCATTCAGGCGTTCGGCAGCGGCGCGAGCTGGATATTGCGCGATTCGCCCGCCGCGGAGGGGAATGTGCGCGCATCAACCTGCGGTCGCTCACATTCACTAACGCCGAACTCGACGCCACCCAGAATGGCGGTTCGTTCACGTTCGGGAGCAACGACGATTCGGTCACACCTACACGTCGGACTTCCTCGACTTCAGCAATGTTTTGACCGAGGATTTCTCCTTCTCGGGGCGAGGCCCACGTTCAACGCGCTGCTCGGCAGTTCGGGCGTGAACACCCGCTTCTCCGGCACGGGTACGTTCGCCTCCAGCCCCGCGCCCACCTCCGACGTTCCCGCAGCATTGACCTAGGCGATGCTGTTCGTCGGTTTCAGCTCGGTCGGCGCGGTATGCTCGCGGGCCGAAGCCAAAGGGATTCCCATGCGGCGTAAGCGAGCGCTCGCTAAGATTGGACCGTCGGTCTTCGGACCGGCGGCCCTTCTCTTGCGTCCTGCAATCGATCTGCTCTGCAGATGGACGGCCCCGTTCCTTTGACGGGGCTGTCGGTCAGCTGTGCTGGTCCGCCAGCTTCAGCAGATATTGGCCATAACCGGTTTTGGCGAAGGCCTCGCCGCGTCGCCGCAACTGGTCGATCGCGATGAAGCCTGCGTCGAAGGCGATTTCCTCAAGACAGGCGATCTGCAAACCCTGCCGATGCTGCACGGTGCGCACGAACTCGCTCGCCTCGAGGAGGCTGTCATGTGTACCCGTGTCCAGCCAGGCATGGCCGCGCGACAGCTGCTCCACGAACAATTCGCCGCGCTCCATATAGAGCCGGTTCAGATCGGTGATCTCCAGTTCGCCGCGTGCCGACGGGCGAACCTGGTGCGCGAACCCGCACACGCGCTCGTCGTAGAAATAGAGGCCTGTGACCGCCTGGTTCGATTTGGGGTGCGCGGGCTTCTCTTCGATCGACAGAGCGCGGCCCTCCGCGTCCAGCTCGACCACGCCATAGGCCTGCGGCTGGTCGACGCGATAGGAGAAGACGGTCGCGCCATGTGTGCGCTCGCGGACCTTGCGCAGGCGGTGCCCAAGGTCGGCGCCGAAGAAGATATTGTCGCCGAGCACAAGCGCTCCCGGGCCGCCGGCGAGGAACGATTCACCGATCAGGAAAGCCTGCGCCAGACCCTCGGGCTTCGGCTGCAGTGCATAGCTGATCTCGATCCCGAACTGACTGCCGTCCTCGAAAAGCCTCTTATAATTGTCGAGATATTCAGGCGAGCTGATGATCAGCACCTCGCGGATGCCGGCCAGCATCAGGACCGACATCGGATAATAGATCATCGGCTTGTCGTAGATCGGCAGCAATTGCTTGTTGATCGCCAGCGTGGCGGGATGGAGCCGCGTGCCGCTGCCGCCGGCGAGGATGATGCCCTTCATTTATGCTGCTTCCTTCAGGAGCGTATCGACGATCTCGTCGATCGCCTCATGCCAGTCGCGCGCGAAAATGCCAAAGTCGCGCGCAATCTTGGCGGTCGCCAGTCGCGAATTGGCAGGCCGCGCGGCCGGAGTCGGGTAGTCGCGGGTCGCAATCGGCTCGACCGACGGAGCGGGACGCCCGTACAGCGCGGCGCGGGCAAATACGGCTTCGGCCAATGCGTGCCAGGTTGCCTCGCCCCCATTGACGAAGTGATAGGTGCCATAGGGTCCCTCGCCGAGCTGCCGCAGGATCGTCAGGATCGCCCGCGCGATATCGTCCGCCGCGGTCGGACAACCCTTCTGATCCGCCACCACCCGCAATTGAGGCCGGTCGGCGCCGAGCCGGAGCATCGTCTTCACGAAATTGTTGCCGGTCGCGCTCACCACCCAGGCGGTGCGAAGAATGACATGGCGCGGGTTCGCGCTACGCACCGCAAGTTCCCCGCTCAGCTTCGAAGCGCCGTAGACGCCCAGCGGCTCGACCGGATCATCCTCGACATAGGGTTCGGGCTTGGTGCCGCTGAACACATAGTCCGTGGACACGTGAACGATCGGAATGCCCGCGGCGGCGCTCGCCGCGGCCAGCGCGGCCGGCGCCAGCGCGTTGACCTGCCATGCTGCGACCACATCAGTTTCGGCCTTGTCGACCGCCGTATAGGCTGCGCAATTGATCACCCCCGCCCAAGGCCGTGTGCCTACCATTGCCGCCAAGGCCGCCGGGTCGGAGAGGTCGAGCGCCTCGCGGCTCGGCGCGACGATCTCGATGTCGCGCTCCGCCAGCCGCGCGAGCGCGCCGCCGACCTGACCCGAACCGCCGGTTACGAGAACCGGGCCGATCACTTCGTAAGACCCACGCGCCGTATAGCGCCCTTCTCCTCCACGAGCGGCCGCCACCATTGCTCGTTGTCCAGGTACCAGCGGATCGTGCGCTCGATACCGCTGTCGAAGCTTTCCTGCGCGGCCCAGCCCAGCTCGCGCTCGATCTTGCCGGGGTCGATCGCGTAGCGATGGTCGTGACCCGGCCGATCGGCGACGTAGGTGAGTTGTCCCTTGTAGGACTTGCCGTCGGCGCGCGGGCGAATTGCGTCGAGAGTCTCGCAGATCCGTGTCACGACTTCGATATTCTTGCGCTCTGCGCGGCCGCCAATAATGTAACTCTGGCCCGGCAAGCCGCGTTCGAATACGCGCGTCAGCGCACGGGCATGATCTTCGACGAAGAGCCAGTCGCGCACGTTGAGACCCTGTCCGTAGACCGGCAGGGCGTCGCCGGCGAGCGCCTTGATGATCATCAGCGGGATCAGTTTCTCAGGGAAGTGATAGGGTCCGTAATTGTTCGAGCAATTGGTGATCAGGACAGGCAGGCCGTAGGTGTCGTGCCAGGCCCGCACGAGATGATCGGACGAAGCCTTGGATGCCGAATAGGGGGAATGGGGATCGTAGGGGGTCTCCTCGGTGAAGAAGCCGTCGTCGCCCAGGCTACCGAACACTTCGTCGGTCGAGATATGGTGGAAGCGGAAGGCGGCCTTCCCCGTCTCGTCGAGCTTCCGCCAATAGTCGAGCGCGGCGGAAAGCATGGTGAAGGTGCCGACGACGTTCGTCTGGATGAAATCGGCTGGTCCGTCGATCGAGCGATCGACGTGGCTTTCGGCCGCGAGATGCGTGATCACGTCGGGACGATAATCGGCGATCGTCCTCCCGACCGCGGCGGCGTCGCAGATGTCGGCTTGGACGAAGCGGTATCGGGGCGCGTTGGCGATGGGCTCAAGGCTGGCAAGGTTGCCCGCATAGGTCAGCTTGTCGAGGTTCAGCACCTCGTGCGGTGTGTCGCGCACCAGATGGCGCACCAGCGCCGACCCAATGAACCCGGCCCCACCGGTGACGAGGATGCGAAGCGGCTTCTGTTCGGTCATAAGTCAATCGGCTCCAGCGGACGGCCGTCATAAATGAACGGGCTCGTCGCTTCGGACAGAGGGGGTAGGATTTCGTCTTTCGGGGACAAGGTCGGTCCCTGCGGCGGTAGCGGCCACGGAAGGGCAAGCGCCGGGTCGTTCCAGATTACCCCGCCCTCACTTTCGGGTGCATAGAGCCCACTAACCTTATATTCGACTTCCGTATCGGGTTCGAGCGTGACGAATCCATGCGCAAAACCCACTGGCACGAACAACTGGTGCCCGTTTTTGGCGGACAGTTCGGCGGCGACCCATCGGCCGAAGGTGGGCGACCCGCGCCGCGCATCGACTGCAACGTCCCAGATCCGGCCGCGCACGCACCGCACCAGCTTGTCCTGCCCGTTGGGCGGCGCCTGCCAATGCAGCCCGCGCAGCACGCCGATGTCGCGCGACATGGAATGGTTATCCTGCACGAAGGCGCAGCCGATCCCCATCTCCGCATAACGAGGTTGGCTGTAGGTTTCGCTGAACCAGCCGCGCTCGTCGCCGAAGCGACCGGGGCGCACCAATTTCACCGGCATAGAATTGTCCCCTTAGCGTCCGCCTCGGCGGCGGCACTCGCGCTATCGGCTGCGGCTCCGGCTGAAAACCCCTGACGCGCGCCCGGGGCTCACATTCCCAGCATTTTTCCGACCGCCGGCTTGCCGACCCCGCACGCTGAGGCATAGGTCTTCTTGCATACCGACGACAGGATCGCCTGCGCCGGGCCGCTGCGTGAATGGGTGCGGTAGAACGAAACCGCGCGCTGGGCCGCCTCCTCATTCCGCTTCTGATCGAGCAGCCAGTCCACTTCCGCCTTGAGCGCTGCGATGCTGTTTGGGAACTTCTGGCGCGCCGTGCCGAAGGCGCCCCCGGCCAGGACCTGATTGCCCTGCGCTGCATAGATTTGCGCGACCAGCAGGGCGGCCTCCTCGTTATTGTCGTCGTCATTCGCCACGAGCTGTGCATCGGTGAAGGCGCCGCGATAATCCTTGGCGAGCAGTTTGAGCCGTGACCGAATCAGCAGCGCCTCGGGGTTATCCGAATCGAACGCAAGGACGGCATCCACCTTTGCCTGCGCCTGCGTTTTCTGGCCGGTGGCGAGAAGCGCGCGTGCATAATGGGTCTGCGCATCGACATTGCGGCTGGTAATTGCGGCCGGCGCGAGGCCGGCGAGTAGCTGGGTCGCGCCCTGCGGGTCGCCGATATCGATCAACTGGTCGGCGAGCGCCGAGCGGACGCGCGGTGGCGCGCCGGTCGCTACCCGGAGGATCTGCGCCCGCGCGGCCTCGATCGATTGGGTATCGCGCCAGAAATCGCCGACCGCGATCAACACGTCCGCATTGTCGTGGAAGCGCTGGAGAAGGTCGTCGATGATCTCCTTGACCTTGGCCTGCTGGCCTTGCGCCGCATAGGCTCGCGCTGCCTCGATCGCGTAGCGGGGATCGTCCGGTAAGAGCGGCATCATCCTGATCGCGGTCGAGCGAATGCCATTCAGGTCGCCGATCCGGCGATAGAAGGTCAGGATCTGGGACAGGAGATCCTTAGGGTCCTCCGCGACGGTGGCGCGCTTTTCGAGCATGGCGATCGCCTCGCGCGTCTGACCCATTCCATCCAGCGCCCGAGCTTTGAGCACATAGCCGTCGGCGCGGTCGGGCAATGCGGCTATGAACCGGTCGGCCAGAGCGGCGGCTTCCTTGAAGCGGCGCTGACCAAGCGCGATCGCGCCGCTTGCCAGCAATCCGGCGGGGTCATTCGGATTCAGCGCCAGTAGGGGATCGATATAACGCTGCGCGGCATCGAACTGGCCCCCGCGCACCGCCAGGATCGACAGATTTTCGAGCGCCTCGATATTATCGGGCTCCAGATCGAGCGCCGCCTGGAACGACGAAGCCGCGCCGGCCGGCATTCCCGCCTGCATCTGAAGTTCGGCGAGCTTGATATAGCGCCGCGCGGTAGTGTCGTCGTACGAGATCGACTTCCGGATCGCCATCAGCGCGGGGCCGTAGGCCTGGTTTGCCATCATCCGATCATATTGGGCTTCCCACGCATCCGCTTTCTCCTGGCCGGAGTGGCAGGAGGCGAGCCCAAGCGCCAGCACGACCGCCGGAACCAGCCTGATATGACGGGCGATTATCCGCATGAGGATTTTCGATACGGGCAGGGAACAGTCGGGCGCACGGTCCGTAGTAACCGCCAGTTCAACATTTGGATGCAAGGGCGATTCAGCAAATTGGAACGTCACCGAAATGGACCGTCCTGCGTGGACTGCCCGGTAGAACCCGGGAGGCACATAAACGCTGGAAAAGCATATTCGCAAGTGCGAGATACGACTGCCAGAAAAAGGGGTAAGCCTACGATGAGAATGACCGCCGCGATTGCGCTCGCCGCCGCTTCTCTTGCGCTTCCGGGCGCTGCGGTGGCCCAAGGGCAACCGGACGCGCCGGTGGCCGGCGCGAAGCCTGCCGCCAGCACCTACCGCATAAGCCCGGGGGATCAGCTTCAGATCTACGTCTGGGGCGACGAACGGCTGCAGCGCGCACTGACCGTGCTTCCCGACGGGACTTTCGCGTTCCCGCTCGCAGGCACGATCCAGGCCGCTGGCCATACGCCCAACGAGATCGAGGACACGCTCTCCAAATTGCTTGCGCCACAATATAAGGGAGTGCCGCAGCAGGTGACCGTCTCGGTCGCGGCTCCGGCGGGCATGCAATATTCGGTCATCGGCAAAGTGCGGGCGCCGGGCAATTTCTCGCCCACCCGCTACGTAAACGTGCTGAACGCGCTCGCGCAGGCGGGCGGACCGACCGATTTTGCCGATATCGGCAACATCATCATCATGCGGACGACCGGGGGGCGGTCCCAGGTCATCCACACGCACCTTTCCAACATCTTCAAGGGCAAGCCTTCGGATAGCGACATGAGCGCGGCCAGCGTACCGCTGATTCAGGCGGGCGACACGGTGATCGTTCCGTGAAGCCGCTCCGTTTCGCGCTGATCGGCGCCGCACTGGCGGCACCGGCATCAGCCCAGTCTGTGCAGTTCAGCGCCGTCGCCGATAGCGAGATCGGCTACGCCACGAACCCCTTCCTTGCACCGGGTGTGACCAAGGGTTCCGTATTTGTGTCAGCGTCGATCCAGCCCCGCCTTTTCTATCAAACGGCGCGATCGACCACGGCGCTGCAGGGCAAGTATAGCCGCGAAAAATATTTCAACGGTTTCGGCTACACCGATGCGGGGTCGATCAGCCTCGTTAGAACCGACCAGCTTACCCAATATCTTGGTACGACGCTGACCGCGTCCTACACCACGACTAATCGGGATACGTTCAAAGATCCGGAGCAGGTTATTCTAGATCCGCTCAACATAGGCCGTCGCACCAGAACGTTCTCCGGCGCCTACCAGCTCCAATGGCAAGCAAGTGCCCGCGACCAACTCACCTATGGAGCGCAAATTTCGCACCTGAGCTATGGCAGCAGCCAGATCGCGGGGATCGGCGGGATCCCGAGCAACTACACGCAATATGGCGTGAATGCGGGCTATAATCACGTCGTGGATGCGCGCACTACTGTCGGCGCGCAGATCGCCGTGAACATGAACAAGTCGAAAATCTATCCAGACAGTCGGACTATCTCCCCCGCTGTCACTGCCAAGCGGCAGCTTTCGGCGGCCTGGGAAGTCGACGGCCATGTTGGGGTCAACGTTTCTCGGATCGACGGACCTTTGGCGCGAACCAGCACTAGTCTCGGCGTCGGCGTGAACCTGTGCGGTACGTATCCCCTTTGGCATGTCTGCTTCAACCTGAGCAGAGACACGCAGCCGAGCGGCTACGGACCATTGCGGACGGTCGATGCTATCGGCATTCAGGTCGTGCGCTCGCTCGACGAACATAGCCGGATTTCTCTAAGCGGTCGCTTTACGAAGAATGCGTCGGGAAAGTTTGAGGTGCTCGGTCAGCGGCCATTGAGCGACGCCAAGGCCTTTTTTGCTTCGGCGGATTATGACCGGGACATCACCGAGCGCATTTCTGCCGGCTTCGGCGGGCAATATCGCTCTCGTGATCTCAGCGCCGAACCCCTGGCGCGATCCTATTCCGCGACGATCCACCTAAAAGCCAAGCTTGGAAGGATGTAGATGGCTACGCAGGCGCTCGAAGTTGAAAGCAATGGAGCGGGGGGCGGCTTCGTCTCTTCGCTGCCGGCCATGTTGTGGCAGCGTCGGTGGTTCGTGATCATCCCCGTGATAGTCGCCACGATCGCGGGACTGGTCACCGCCTTTCTGATGCATCCTGTCTATGAATCCTCGGCAACGGTGCTTATCGAATCCCAGCAGGTCCCCGATGACCTTATCAGCGCTCTGTCGGGCGGCGGCAGCAGCCAGGTCAGCGATATGATCGGACAGCGTATCGCGCGCGCGCGCGAACGCGTGTTGAGCAGGCAGGACCTGATCCGATTGATCCGTACCTATGGCCTCTACCCGCGCGAGCAGCGGACGCTTCCGCTATCGAAAATCGTCGACAAGATGCGGGACGATACGACGATCCAGGCGATCGACAACGGCATCGCCACCGGAATGGCACCAAGCAGGAAGAACCTTGGGCTGGCTAATACGATCGCGATCGAGGTCGCCTTTCAGTATGACAACCCGGTCAAGGCGCAGCTGGTCGCGCAACAGTTTGTCGATCATTTCCTCGAAGCCGATGCGAGTACGCAGGTTAGCCAAGCCACCGATACGGTCAACTTCCTGACCGAGCAGGCGAACCAGATCCAGGCGCAGATCGCGCAGTTGGAACAGCGTGCAACCGATATTCGGGCGCAGAATGGTCCCACGCTTGCGCTGAATGGGCTCTCGGGCAACTCGATCGCCGACGGATCCAACCTGCAAGCGCAGATCGCGGCAATTCAGGCGCAGAACATCAAGCTTGAGACTGCGCAGGAAAATGGCGGCGTCCAAAATCAGGCAGTTGCGCAGGCGGAGGCGCAGCTTCGCGTCGCCCAAGCCAAGTTCTCAGACACGCATCCCGACGTGCTCGCTGCCAAGGCGCAGGTTGAGGCGGCTAAGCGGGACGCGTCCACAAAGATGCAATCCGATCCGATCAAGGCGCAGATGCAGGCCAACCAGGCTCAGATTTCGGCGCTCAATCAGGCCCGGAGCCTGGCGGCATCGAACAGCGCCGCCTATCGTGCGGCCGCAGCGCGCGCTCCTGCCCTGGCTGCACAGATCGATCAAATCGAAAAGGCGGCGGACCTTCTTCGTGAGCAATATCGCGGCATCGGCGTCAAGTTGCAGGCCGCGCAGATCCAGGCTCGCATGGAATCGGAGCAGAAGGGCGAACGCTTGACCCTGTCCGATCCGCCGGTCGTTCCCGACCACCCGCTGCGTCCCAATCGTCCGCTGATCATCGCCGGCTCGATCGCCGGCGGCTTCGGTCTCGGTTTGGCGCTGGTCCTGCTGATCGAACTGGTCATGCGGCCGATCCGCGGGACCGCCGCGCTCCGTGGGGTGACCGGCGAGGCGCCCCTGGCGGTCATCCCGGACTTCGACCAGCGCCCCAGCTGGATCGCGCAGATGATCGAGCGGCGCGTCCGGCGCAAATCCAACGCGGCGGTGCGCGCATGATCGGCGCCGCCTCTTTTCGACACCTGGCTGGAGTCCCGTGCCGATGAATGCTGAACAAACGGTCCAGGCAGCCTTGTTCCCGCCGATCGATCGGATTGAGCCGCTAGACGTGCTGCCCGAGCAGTTCGAGGATCAGAACATCGTTGGCTTCCGGAATGCGGATACGCGTGCCCGCCCCTTCAAGCTGCTGCGTTCGCAAATCACGCGGCAAATGGAAGAGCGTGAGATCAAGCTGATCGGCGTCACCTCTGCGGCGCCAAACGTGGGCAAGACCTTCGTCGCGTCCAACATGGCGGCCGCATTGTCGCGTATCGCCGACTTCGACGTCTACCTGATAGACCTCGATCTTCATCGACCGGCAGTCGCGAGCCGCTTCTCCTTCGAACCCGAAGGGTGGGGCGTGCACGATTTCCTGTCGGGCGAGCAGCAAGACATGGGGCAGATCGCGCGGCGCATCAACGATGAGCGACTGGTCGTGGTGCCTGGCTATAAGCGCGATGTCGCCACCGGAGAATTGCTCAGCAGTTCTGCTGGCACGCAATTCTTCGAGAGCATGCGTACGCTGCCGAAGAATTCGGTTGTGATCGTCGACATGCCGCCGATCTTCGCGGACGACGACGCCGTGATTATCGGCCAGCATCTGGATGGCTTCATCCTCGTCGTCGAGGACGGCAAGACCACGCGCAAGCAGGTGACCGAGACGATCCGTCTGCTCTCGCCCACGCCGTTCATGGGTGCGGTGCTCAACCGTTACCGCAGCCAGCTCTTTGCGGACGAATATGGCTACGGCTTCGCATATGGCTATGGCGGCTATTACTGACCATTGAGAAAGCGCGGATCTGACTAGATCCCTTCGAGGTATGAAAAAGGGCGGCGCTCAAGAGAGCGTCGCCCTTTTCTTTCAGGCTGGCCCTGCCTTACTTCAGCGCGGGGGTTGCGCCCGCCGCAGGCGCGCCACTCTTCTTGGCCGGCGGCGGCGCGAAGCCGTTTTGATAATCGATCTTAGCGCCATCACGCATCGTCTTGAGCTGGTCGCTGATGAGCTTGGTGAACTGCTGCTGCCGCCAAGCACCGACCGCACTCTGGCGCGCCTGCGACGGGTCGCTCGGGAGCGGCTGGTGGCCGATCACCACATTGACCGTGAGGATGCCGTTGGTCGGCAGTACGAATGGCTCGCCCGGCGGCAGTTTGTTGATTTCCTTGATCAGCTCGGTCGGAACCTGCGCGGTGTCGAGACCGGCCTTCACGCGGTCATATTTGATCCCGAGGCCGTCCAGATGGGCCGCCACGGCATTCAGGTTATGATCCTGCTGGATCACCGCGAGCTTCTTCACGTCGTTCGGATTCGGCCGGAACCGGATCTGGTCGAGCTGCAGCGCTTCGCGGTTGCCAAAGGCGTTCGGGTGCTCGCTCATGAATTTCGTGATATCGCCATCGGTCGGCACAGGTACCGCCGCCAGCTGCTGCTTGGCATAGGTCTGGGCCAGCAGCAGCTCGTCGGCGCGCTGCTTCTGAGCGAGGAATTCGGGGCTCTTGTCGATCTTCTTGTCGCGCGCTGCGGCGAGCAGCAGCTTGCGATCAATGATATGCTGCAACGCTTGCTGCTGCGCGACCTTCTTGTCCATTCCCTGCGGGATGTTCGAGGCCTGGATCTCCGTGTTGAGCTCCTGCAGCGTCACCTCTTCCCCGTTGACGGTCGCGGCTACCTGACCCCCCGGCGCCCCCTTGTGGCAGCCAGCCAGCAAAGCGGCGGCCGCGCACATCGTGCTTATTGCTAGACGCTTCGACATCTCTTCACTCCTAAGATTGCCGCCCCCGCGGCGAATATCGGTGCGATTTATCGCACGACCCCTCTTACTTTCCTACTGTCATCCCGCCGTCGGGCCGATCAGCATTCGGCGGTTTCCGACCGGCATCGCTTCGAGCATCGCCCGTGCGAAAGCCTTCAGCGTAGCCTGCGCCTCGTTCGCGTCACTCGATACCGTCGACAGGCGCACCAGCAGGCCGTCGGGAATAGATCCCTGCAGGTTCGATTGCACCACCGCGACGCGTTGACTCCACCAGCTCGTCGGCACGAGCTCGCCGATCCGGGTCCAATAGAGCACCTGCTCGACGCGCGTGTCGCTGCTGGCGGTAAAGCTGCGCGACGCGACCGCCCGGTTGCCTCCGAGAGGGATCGAGGTGACCTCCGTCTCGGTCAGTTTGAAGCCGCTGGCGGGATAGCAGATTTCCGGCCGGTGGATCTGGAGCATCCCGCTCTGGCTGCTGCCATAGGCCAGCAGGAGCATCACCGGCAGCTGGTCGGGGGAGGTATAGGAACGCGCGACCTGCTGATCGTAGAGCAGTCTCGCCAGCTGATCGGGTGGGGGCAGCACCAAGCCGCTCGTCGTGTCGAACGCCCAATCACCGATCTTGAGCGGGATGATCTTGTCGAGCTGATCCTTTCCGATCAGCATCATCGGATCGTGCGGCATGCGCGCATAAGCCGCCCCGGCCGCGGCCAGTGCGGCGCCGCCCACCAGCAAGTCGCGTCGGCTCGGCATGAAACCCGTCTCGCGTGTCCCGCTCATAGCGGCGCGGCCCGGGTTGCGAGGCGCCGTCGGACCGGTTCCGCCAGGCGATCGATGCCGAAGATACTAAGCAGAGCGACTGCGAACATCACCATTCCCGCAAAGCCATGGAGGAAACCCTGCGCCCAGGCGTCGCCCATGAAATCCGTGATAAGGATCAGCAGAAGCACGCGCACGAAATTGGCAAGGACGGCGACCGGCAGGATCGCGATCATCAGCAGCAAGGCGTAGCGCCAGTTCGCGTTGTGGCGGACATAAATATAGAACAGCCCGATGGCGGAGAGGCTGATGATAGAGTTCAACCCCGCACACGCCGCTGCGACCAGAATGTCGTACTGGTCGACCTGGATGATGACCCCCTTGCGGGCGACATTCATGCCGCAGGCGTCGAGCAGCGCCACCGCGGCACGCGATATATTGATCTTGAGCGGCTGGGTGAGCGTCGCCACCAGGCTATCCGGCGGCGGGAAGAGGAAGATGAAATAAAGCGTCGGGAACCATAGAAGCCGCATCACCGCGGTTCCGCAATATGCGTAAAAGACCACGACCAGGCTCAGATAGAGCGCCAGGCCCTCGATCTCGAGCGTGGTGGTGATCCGTGCGACCACGTAGAGAAGAAGGCACGGCACCAGCAGCGCCATCGCCAGCGCGAGATTGCCACGCTTCATCAATGGCGGAATTTCGTGGCGGAGCTGCAGGACCAGCCAGATTCCGGTAGCGAACACGATCGGTCCATGCGCACCCTGCTCGGTCGACCAGGATTGCCGCGCGACCGAAAACATCGTCGGGAGGGTGATCGCAGCAAGGCCGATCCACAGCAGCCAGTGAGCCGTGAGCCATGATGGCACTCCGGTCGAGTTCCGCGGCAGGGATTGGTCCGTAGCGGCGATTTCAGCGTCAGCCATTCGTTACACCAGACCTGAACTCGGACGCCGGAAGGCACACGTTGAGGGTGAAGGAATAGCTTGTTCGCACGGCGCTGCCAATGGGGCCGGGCCGGTTAACAGAGAATGGACATAATTTCGGAGGCGAAATCGCTCAGGACCCGGCCGGTTCCCTCGCGCCGCGCCCCACAGCTTCATAGGTGAAGCCGGCCTTTTCGGCCTCCTCCCGGGTGTAGACGTTGCGCAGGTCCAGAAAGACCGGCGTGGCCATCACGCCGGCCAGCTTCCCCAAGTCGAGATGGCGATATTCGTCCCATTCGGTGACGAGCGCTATCGCATCCGCTCCCTCGGCAGCGTCATAGGCGTCGTTGCAGAAGGTGACGTCGGTCAGAAGCTCGCGCGCTTGCTCCTCGCCCTCGGGATCGTGCGCGCGGATCTTGCAGCCCGCGTCCTGCAGCGCACGAATTATCGACAGCGAGGGCGCCTCGCGCATGTCGTCGGTGTTGGGCTTGAAGGTGAGGCCCAGGATCGCAACGGTCCGGCCGCGCGGATCGCCGCCCATGGCCTTCAGAACCTTACGGCCCATCGCGCGCTTGCGCGCCTCGTTGACCTGCACGACCACATCGACCACCCGAATCGGGGAGGCATAGTCTTCGGCTGTCTTGAGCAGTGCCAGCGTATCCTTGGGAAAGCAGGAGCCGCCATAGCCGGGGCCCGCGTTCAGGAACTTGGCGCCGATCCGATTATCCAGACCGATGCCGCGCGACACGTCGCGAACGTCCGCCCCGACCGCCTCGCACAGATCCGCCACCTCGTTGATGAAAGTGATCTTGATCGAAAGGAAGGCATTGGCCGCATATTTGATCAGTTCACTGGCGCGGCGCGCGGTGAAGACGAGCGGCGAGTCCGGTCCTTCGAACGGCGCGTAAATCTTCTGCATCACCTGGCGCGCTCGGTCGTCGTCAGTGCCCAGCACGACGCGATCGGGCTTCATGAAATCCTCGATTGCCGCGCCTTCTCGCAGAAATTCGGGATTGGACACGACCGAGACGTCGGCGCTGGGGTTGGTGGCACGCACGATCCGCTCGACCTCGTCGCCGGTGCCGACCGGCACGGTTGACTTGGTGACGATCACGACAGGGCCGGTAATCGCTTCGGCAATCTCCTTGGCGGCCGCGTAGACATAGGACAGGTCGGCGTGACCGTCCGCCTTGCGCGACGGCGTACCGACAGCAATGAACACTGCGTCGGCGCCGGCTACGGCGGGCTTGAGATCGGTGGTGAACGACAGGCGTCCCGCTTCGACATTTCGCGCTACCAGCGCGTCGAGACCGGGTTCGTAGATCGGCATCGTGCCCTTCAACAGGGCATCGATCTTTCGCTGATCCTTGTCGACGCAGACCACTTCATGTCCGACATCGGACAGGCAGGCTCCGGAAACCAGACCGACATAGCCCGTACCGATCATCGTAATATGCATCGATTACCCCTTACGCTTGGTCCCCGCCGCCCTCCCAAGAGCCGGAAAGCGTCGGCAATGCAAGGCTTGCCGTGGAGCAGATGCGTTACAAATATCGCGGCCGAACTGTCGATAGGGCGATAGGGCGCCCCTAGGGGGAAAGCGCCGCGCGCCTGAAGCCCAACTTGGCCGCCGAAATACTTGTCTCAGAACTTGGAATTGGGCTTCGGGCAACCGGGACAGCGGCGTCGTCCCCGGAAGTAGAGAGGCAATATCGGGGGCAGGCTCGGCTCCACTATCGCGCACCCCTGCTTGAGCAGTGGCGTAGGTGTACGCGAGGGGCTGCCCAGCGACTGCATGCCAATTGTAAACTATCGCCGCAACTGCGCCTTTGCTGTCCCAATCGCCAAA
>Ga0157372_10004772_pt1 | contig 14401 bp, 11 predicted proteins | sample C55metaG_FD_115307 | JGI IMG/M metagenome (GOLD analysis project Ga0157372, IMG submission 115307) | Corn rhizosphere microbial communities from Kellogg Biological Station, Michigan, USA - C5-5 metaG | ecosystem: Host-associated > Plants > Roots > Rhizosphere > Soil | place: USA: Michigan... | reverse complement strand
TGCGTCATTTCCGGCGCGAACGACGGCGAGCTTGACGCCGACGGAGAACGGCCTATCGACGATTCGGAACCCGTCCTGCCCTTTATCCAGTTCCACGCGCGTTTGACCGTGCTCCCTTCGGCGTGACTTGGAGCATAAGTGTCGGTAGGCATTATCGGAGCGCCGGCGATCTGATGAAGAACGGCGCGAAGATCGTCCCGCATTACTGAAATTTTTTGATAGCGGTCCTTTGGATTTTTTGCAAGAGCCCGATCGACTATTGCCTGAAGCTGCGCCGGAACCGCTTCTTTTCGCATTTCCGCAAGTGGTTTAGGCTTACCGTAGAGCACTTGATGACGAACGTCGATCACCGTCTTTCCCTGAAACGCCCAAATACCGGTCAGCATTTCATACAACAAAACGCCGGTCGAGAAAATATCCGAACGATGGTCGGCTCGTTCCCCGCGTGCTTGTTCCGGGGCCGCGTACGTTGCGGTCCCGTATGGAATACCTAGTTCCGTTATCTCAGTTTTTTCTAATCCCTCGGTCGCCGCAGCCTGTTCGTCTTCGAGAAGCTTCGCGAGGCCAAAGTCGAGTATCTTGACCTGTCCTTCATCGGTCACCATTATGTTTCCGGCTTTGATGTCGCGGTGGATAATGTTTCGCGAATGAGCGAACGCCAACGCGTCGCACACCTGTATCGCGATCGACAGAGCGCTCTTTAGCTCAAGCGGGCGGCCGCTGACGAGCTGGCGCACGTTCTTGCCTTTCACGTATTGCATAGCGATGTAATAAATACCGTTCGCTTCGTGAAAATCGTAAATGGTGCAGATGTTCGGGTGGTCGAGTTGAGAACAGAGTTGGGCTTCGCGTTCGAATCGTTTGAAATTTGCGGTTTTTGCAGTGAGTTCCGGAGGGAGAACTTTTATTACTACCGTTCGGTTGAGTTTGGTATCAAGGGCCTTGTAAACAGTTCCTTGTCCGCCCGAGCCGATTTTTTCCTGTATCTTGTATTGGTTTATCTGAGAACCAATCATAACGATTGCGGAATGTCGATCGCAGATTGCAGACCTTCAATGATCGCAACGCACTTCATTCCAAATAAAACATCCACTAACAAATCTGATATTATAATCTAAACTGACAAATCCGCAATTCGCATTCCGAAATTTAAAGACCGGCAAACTGCCGGTCAATCAACAGTGATCGTTCAGCCGCGCGGCGGGTTTCCCCAACCCGAGCCGACATACACTCCATTCTCTACGATGCACGGAACGGTAATATCGCCGTCCGAAAACTCAAGCATCTTTTTTTGCCTTTCTTTGTCGTTCTGCGCATCGTACTCAACGAACTCAATTCCGTTCTCGATATAATATTCGCGGGCCCGACGGCAGTAAGGGCAGTCTGGCTTTCCGTATATTTCGATAAACATTCTTCTTATATTCTCCTTTCTGTAATATAGTCTAACGAAGTAGACGGTTTTTTTCGAGTTCAGAGTTTAGAGTTCCTGGTTCGGGGTTTTTGTTCCGCTTTGGATTTCAAGACTTCTGACTCTGAACGTTGAACTATGCACGACCCTGACATGTTCGAACCTTATGACCGGCTGATCGAGATCGAGATACTCGGCAAGACGCGCAGCGTTCCCGAAAACAATTCGATACTCCGCTGCCTGCAATTTCTCGACCTCGAAGCGATCTCGTACGGCGATTTCTGCTGGAATGGCGAATGCCTGAACTGCCAGGTCTGGCTAAAAAATGGGGAAAAGGAAAAAGCAGTGATAGCGTGTCGCACAAACGTCTTTCCGGGGATGGACATCGTCAGAATGAGCGATCAGATCCCGGAACCGGACCAGGGATGAAAATTCCGCCCTCGAACTCAGATCCTAACGTAACCAATCTGATAAACTCCCGAACTTCGCCACCCGAAACGAAACACCGATCTGTTCACGTCAAAAACGAACGTTCGCTGTTCAACGATCAATATTTGGGAACGCTCGGGTCGACCTCGTTGGACCACGCTGTTATGCCGCCGCGAAGGTTTTTTAGTTTCCCCTTAAATCCTGATCTCTGCAGAGCGTCGATCGCACGTGCACTGCGGCCGCCCATCTTGCAGTGAATGACGGTTTCGCGGTTTTCGTCGATCTCGTTCATTCTGTTCAATATTTCGCCCAGCGGTATGAGTTTTGCACCCGGTATGCGTGCAAACGCATTTTCGTCCGGCTGTCGTACATCGATCAGCTGTATATCCTCGCCTGCATCAAGGCGTTTTTTCAGTTCGGTGGCGGTTATGTCCTCCATATTATTCCTCTCACAAATTAATCGTATGTACTGATTTATAAATAGATTTGATCGATTCTGCAAACGCGGGAGCGATTTTGTGTTGACAAAAATTTACAAAGGTATATTTAGGAGCGTGTTGCAACTACGGTAAAATAAAGGCTTATACCGTAAACCTATGATACGTGTGTTTAAAATGAGCTTTGTTTGGAAAGTCGCTCTGCTCGCGGCGGTTTTGCTTGCCGGATCGTTGATCGGCTCGTGCAGCAGAGGCTCGGCAAACGAGCGAACGCGAGGCGAGCGAAACGCCAATGCCGACAACGCGGCGCAGCCGATTCAGGTCAGCGTCGGAAAGTCCGAAATGCGAACAGTCCCGTCTGTCATTCAGGCATCGGGCAGCCTTATCGCGGATGAAACTTCGGATATCGCTCCGAAAGTCGCGGGAAAGATCGCAAATGTCTATGCGAACGTCGGGCAATTTCTAACAACCGGTGCGATCATCGCAAAGATTGACGACTCCAACGCCCGTCAGATGTTGTCCGCGGCGCAGGCCGGGGTCAAACAGGCACAAGCGGCTGTGCGTCAGGCCGAAGCCAAGCTGGGACTTGGGCCAGGAAGTTCGTTCAATGCTTCGACAATTCCGGAAGTCCGCGCGGCGAATGCAAATTACCAACAAGCGCTCGCAGTACTAAAACAAGCCGAGGCGAACGAAAAGCGTTATCGCGAATTGGTCGAAAGCGGCGACGTTGCGATGATCCAGTATGAACAGTTTCGAACGACGCGTGACACCGCCCGTGCCCAGGCGAACAACGCGAAGGAATTGCTCGACGCTGCTGTCAACACAGCTAAGCAGAACAACCAGGCGATCGCGAGTGCAAAGGCCGCGCAGGACGCAGCCCAGGTACAGGTCGGCATCGCTCAGCAAAATCTTGCCGACACGGTCATACGCGCACCGTTTCCGGGTTACATAACGAACCGTCCGACGGCGGTCGGCGAATTTGTGACCACGGCAACAAGCGTCGCAACGATCGTTCGCACAAATCCGATGAAGATCCAGATACAGATCGGCGAATCGGATGTTCCGCTGGTTGCCGTCGGCCGCGGCGTGACTCTTCAGGTCGATGCCTACAAGGGCCGGACATTTTCGGGAACGGTTTCCGCGATAAATCCGGCGATCGATCCGGCTTCTCGTTCGGCCGTTGTCGAGGCGTTGATCGAGAACGGCGACAACGCTCTGCGTGCCGGCATGTTCGCAACCGTAAGGATAAATAAAGAAGGCGGCACGAACGCTGTCTATGTTCCAAAGACTGCCGTTTATAACGATCCGACCACGCAATCGTACAGAGTGTTCGTGATCCAGGACGGCGTTGCAAAACTAAAGGTCGTACAGCTTGGCATGGAGGAAGGCGATTCGACGCAGATACTTTCCGGCGTCGATGCCGATCAGGTTGTAGCTACGAGTAATCTCGATCAGTTATATGAGGGCGCGAAAGTTAGCTACTAGTTCAGGGTTCAGAGTTCAGGGTTTTTATCTTTTAACGTAGTACGAAACTTAGAAAAATTGAGACAAAATTATAAATGGCCAAACTTGACCAAAAATATATTACACCAGCACAGTTTGATGACACTTATGCTTGTTTGGAACAAACTAGACGAAGGATCGGCGGATTTATGAAGTATTTACAGCACTCGGATTTTCGAGGAAGCAAGTTCAGATAGTCTTCAACTCTGAACCCCGAACTCTAAACTCTGAACTTATTTTTTTATGCAATGGTTAGCTGAAATTTGTGTACATCGTCCGGTGTTTGCGACCGTCATTGTGATGTTCTTGACGGTTGTCGGCGGGTTTAGTTTTTTCACGCTGGGCGTTGACCGGTTTCCAAAGATCGATATACCGACGATATCGATCTCGACGACAAATCAGGGTGCCGCACCGGCCGAAATAGAAACTGAGGTCACCGATCAGATCGAAGGCGCGGTCAGTACGGTTGCCGGTGTCGATCAGATGACGTCGTCTTCGTCACGGGGCAGCTCGAACGTAACACTCAACTTTTCTCTCGAAAAAGACCCCGATCAGGCCTTTCAGGAAGTCCAGCAAAAGATAAGCACCGTCGTCCGCCGTCTGCCGGAAAACGCGGACCCGCCTGTGGTTCGCAAATCCGACCCCGATTCGTCGCCGATCCTGATGTATTCGATCAGCGCTCCGCGCAACATTGTCGACCTGACCGATTTCGTCGAAACACAATTTCAGGACCGTATTCAGACCGTTGACGGCGTCGGTGAGGTCGTTATCTTCGGCGGCCGCGAGCGCGAGATCAAGATCTACATTGACCCGAACCGGCTGCGGGCATACAACCTCTCGGTAACACAGGTCGCGAACGCGATCAGTGCTCAAAACCAGGAACTGCCGGGCGGCAATTTGATCGAGGGTGCGAAAACCTCGGGCCTTCGCACGATCAGCAAACTGACCGAGGTCGGTCAGTTCAACGACATTGTCATCACGACGGTCAACGGCTTTCCGATTCGGATCAGGGACATCGGGCGCGTCTCGGACGAGGGTGTGGACGCGACCACGGCATCTTCGCTCGACGGGGTCACGTCAGTCTCGCTTGCGGTGCGTAAGCAGCCCGGCTCGAACACGATCAACGTCATTAACGGGATCAAGCAGCGAATGGCGGATATACAAAAGACGCTGCCTTCCGACGTAAAGGTTGCCGTCATCCGCGACCAGTCTGAGTTTATCGAAAATTCGCTGCACGCTATCGAAGAGCATCTTGTTTTGGGCGGCCTGTTTGCCGCGATCGTGGTCTTTTTATTCCTATGGAATTTTCGCTCGACCATCATCGCCGCTCTCGCAATTCCGACATCCATCATAGCCGCATTTGCTTTGATCGCCGCGCTCGGCTATTCGCTAAATCAAATGACCATGCTGGCGTTAACGCTCATGGTCGGCATCGTGATCGACGACGCCATAGTTGTGCTCGAAAATATCTATCGCTATGTAGAAGAAAAGGGAGTAAACCCGTTTCAGGCAGCGATCGAGGGCACACGAGAGATCGGACTTGCGGTGCTCGCGACGACGCTATCATTGCTGGCGGTGTTCATTCCGGTCGGCTTTATGACGGGCATCGTCGGGCGGTTCATGTCTTCGTTCGGACTGACGGCCGCAGCAGCGATTGCCGTGTCGCTGATAGTTTCGTTCACGCTCACGCCGATGCTCGCAGCACGGTGGATTAAGCCGCATAGAGAGGAGGAAGGTGAGGACGAAAGAAATGGAGAAACCGGACCCGACGCTGAAAGGCATAACGTGGATTGGGAACAGCCGACAGACGCATACGAAGAAAATCCGCAATCCTCAGCCCGCAATCCGCATTCGGAGGATTCCAAGTCCGGCTGGTTTTACAGCAAGGTTGACGGAACGTACACGTGGCTGCTGAAAATGTCGATGCGGCATAGGTGGATAATTGTCGCGGTTTGTATTATCGCGGTTCTATCTATATATCCGTTGTTCCGGTTTGTCGGTATGGCGTTCCTGCCCGACGAAGACGAATCGGCGTATCAGGTCTCGTTCCGCGGGCCGCAGGGACTGAGCCTGTCGGCCACACAATCGATGCTCGATCGTATCGCCCGCGATATTCGCGAACAGGTTCCGGGTGTGCAGAACACCCTCGTTCTCGCAGGTTTCGGTCGCGGAACAGGGGGCAATACAGGTACGATAAATGTCAGTCTGGTACCCGTGAGTGAGCGGTCGGCGTCACAAAACCAACTGATTAACCGTACGCGGCAGATAACCAAAAAATATGCGACGGACGATTATTCGATAAACGTTTCCGCGACGTCTTCACTTTCCGGCAGTCTCGGTCTTGGACGCGGCGGTTCCGGTGTCGGCTATTATATCGCAGGGCCGGATCTGCAAAAGCTGACCGATTACTCAAACCAACTTTTAGCAAAACTCAAACAAGACCCGACGTTTCGTGACCCTGACACGTCTATCGATATTGGAACGCCGGAAATTCAGGTGACGATCGACCGCGACAAGGCTGCGGATCTGAACGTCCGCGCCGGTGATATCGCGCAGGCTCTGAATACGCTCGCAGCCGGGCAGCGTGTTTCGACATTCAGCCAGAACAGCAAGCAATACGATGTAGTTTTGCAGGCCGAAGAAGAGTTTCGACGTTCGCAGGACAGCCTTAAAAACTTTACGGTCGCATCACAAGGCGGAACTACGGGTGGGACGGGTTCAACTGCGACAACATCAGCCGCAAGTACAATTCCGGGTGCGCCGCCGGCGAACAACCGCGCGATCAGTCTCGATCAGCTCGTAAAGATACAAGAGGGACTAAGTCCCGCGTCCATCAGCCGCCTTAACCGGCAGCGCCAAGTGACGATAACGGCGGGGCTTGCACCGAATTCGTCCGAGGCGGACGCGATCACTAAGCTCGAATCCTACGTTAAGGAACTCAATCTTCCGCCGGAATATTCGACCGGCGTTACGGGTACGTCACGAGAATTGCAGCGCGCATACAGTGCATTTTTGTATGCGTTTTTGCTTTCGTTCGTGTTCATGTACCTGATCCTTGCGGCGCAGTTCGAATCGTTCATTCACCCTGTGACTATATTGCTGACGCTGCCGCTTGCGATCCCGTTTGCGTTGATCTCGACCGCGATCGCGGGGCAGACGCTGAATATATTTTCGGCGCTTGGCATTTTGCTGCTGTTCGGCATCGTGAAGAAAAACGCGATCTTGCAGATCGATCACACGAACGGTCTGCGGTCAAAAGGAATGAACCGCTACGACGCGATCATACAAGCGAACCGCGACCGTCTACGGCCGATCCTGATGACAACCATTGCTCTTGTCGCCGGAATGGTTCCGCTTATTCTCGGTACAGGTGCAGGTGCGGCGACGAATCGCTCAATAGGCATCCTGGTCGTCGGCGGGCAATCGCTTTGTCTGCTGCTGACGCTGCTGGCGGTGCCCGTGTTCTATTCGTTGTTTGACGACGCAAAAGAAACAACGATCTTCAAAGGATTGAGCCGGCGAACCGGACGCATTCGTAACGCGGTCTGGCGGCCGGTTTTCGAAAGAGTAACGGGCGTTTTCAAACGGTCGCGCAATACTGAGGAAAACGAGATAACGGAGGACGGAGGCGACGAATTTGCCGGCCAGGCTCCGGGGAAGTAAATCGATGGATAAACAAAGTGCTATTTTAACGCTCTTTTACAGATCGCTTCGGCGATCTATTTTGTCAGTGGCAATGGTTGCCGCGTTTGCTTTGGCAGCAGCCGCTCAGACGCCGCCGGCGGCGGTTCCGGTGCAGCAGGCCACACCGCCTCCGCAGCAGCAGGCGACGCCGGTCCCGAATCCGCAGGCGTCACCGGGACAGATAATAGGCAATGCCGCCGGAAATCCGCCGGCAGAATTGCCCGAGGAACCGCCGCCGGTCGCGCCGAATTTCGAAGCGCCGGTGCGCCCTCTCCCGGACGCAAACCGTGTAGGTGTGGACAACGCCAACCAGATGCCGCTTACGCTCGAGGACGCGATAACCCGCGCTTTGCAAAATAACAATAATATCGAGGCGACCCGCGACGTAGTAAAAGAGGCTGAATTCAGCCTTCGCGGCGCTCGCGGCGTTTACGATCCGCTTATCACATCTCAGAACTATTTCGAGAGCCGCTCGACGCCTACCGCATCGACGATCGGCGGTGCGGTCAACGGTGTCGTTACTCAAAAATCGCTGTTCAGCTCGACAGGCGTCAACGGTTTTACGCCGTTCTATGGCGGTAATTACAGCGCTGCGTTTACCTCGTCGCGCACCGACACGTCGAACCGAAACGCAACCCTTAACCCGCAGTATCCGACATCATTTACGGCAACTTACACACAGCCGCTTTTTCGCAATCTGTTTTTTGACAACAATCGGCGTCAGATCGAGATCGCGAAAAAGAACCTTAGTTTGAACGATTCGCAGTTTCGTCAGATGGCAATAGACGTTATCTCGCAGGTCGAACAGGCCTATTGGAATCTCGTATTCGCTCTCAGAAATCTCCAGGTGCAGATCGACGCCGTAAAACAGGCGCGTGCGCAGCTCGAAAGCAATCAGCGCCTCGTTGAAAAAGGCGTGCTCGCACCGATCGATGTCGTCGCTGCGACCGCCCAGATAACGACATTCGAACAAAACGTTTACACCGCCCAGCAGGACGTTACTACTGCCGAAAATACTTTGAAGACATTGATGCTGCCCGACAGGACCTCGGATGTTTGGAGCCGGCCGATCACACCCGTGTCACCCGTCTCGCTCGATCCGCCGCGAGTCAGCGTCGAGGTGGCTGTCGCTGAAGCTCTCAAGAATCGTCCCGAAATCACACAGCTCGAAGCAAATGCTGATATAAACAAGATCGATCAGCGATACTACCGCGACCAGACAAAGCCGGAGATCAACCTTGTAGGAACCTACACATCGGCCGGGCTGGCCGGTACGCCAAACCCGAATTCGTCCGGCGGAGCAAATGTGCCCGAGGTGCTGCGGGGCGGCTATTTCACCTCACTTGGGAATCTGGCCGCACAGCGATTTCCGACATACAATGTCGGCATCCAGATATCGCTGCCGCTCAAAAACACCGTCGCAAAAGCAAACCTCGGCAGATCGCTCGCCGAGGGAGACCGCATCAAGAATCAGCGCGAGCAGACCGAGCAAACGATCGAAGCCGAAGTGCGAAATGCCGTGCAGGCGCTGAGATCCGCCGAGGCCCGTCTCAACGCCGCTGCCGCGTCACGTGCAGCATCCGAACAGTTGTACGAAAGTGAAGAGCGGCAATTCCGGGCCGGCACGACGACGCTATATCTCGTGCTGCAGCGGCAGACCGATCTGCTTGCCGCACGCGGGCGCGAGTTGCAGGCTCAAACCGACCTGAACAAGGCAATATCGGAATTTCAGCATGCGACCGGAAACACGCTTTCGGCAAACAACGTGTCGGTCAAGTGACGGATCGGCCTTTCTGCCGTTTAAAAATAATTAGACAGCAGATCACACCGTTACCGCTTCTCGATACTCGCCCCAGGACCTTCGCAGCTGGTGCGATATTTCGCCGACGGTTACGTAAGATTCAACACATGCGAGAATTCGCGGCAAGAGATTTTCGCTTCCGCTTGCAGCCTCCGCCAGCGATTCCAATGCAGTCTCGGCCTTGATTCGATCTCTTTTTTCGCGGACGGCTCGCACACGGGCGACCTGATCGCGCTCGATCCTTTTATCGATCCTTAGGATCGGGATCGTTTCGTTTTCGTCAATTCGAAATTGATTGACGCCAACGACGATCGCGTCTTTTGTCTCGACCGCGCGTTGGTATTCGTATGCGGCTTCCTGTATCTCGCGCTGCACATAGCCGGATTCGATCGCACGAAGCATTCCGCCCATATCATCGATCTTTTGAATGTACTCGACCGCGGCGTTTTCGAGTTCGGTCGTTAGCTGTTCGATCGCATAGCTGCCGGCCATCGGGTCGACCGTATCCGCGACTCCGGATTCATAAGCGATCACCTGCTGCGTCCGCAGGGCGATACGTGCGGCCTGCTCGGTCGGAAGCGAAAGCGCCTCGTCCATCGAGTTTGTGTGCAGGCTTTGCGTGCCGCCCAAAATAGCCGCGAGAGCCTGTATGGTCGTGCGGACGACATTCACCTCGGGTTGCTGGGCCGTCAGTGTCGAACCGGCCGTCTGCGTGTGAAATCGCAGCATCATCGAACGCGGATCTTTCGCCTTAAATCGGTCCTTCATTATCCGCGCCCATAGCCGACGCGCCGCGCGAAACTTTGCGATCTCTTCAAGCAGATTGTTGTGCGAATTAAAAAAGAAAGAGAGACGCGGCGCAAAATTATCGACGTCCAAACCGACGCCGATCGCCGATTCGACATAACAAATTCCATCGGCAAGCGTGAACGCGATCTCCTGCGCTGCAGTGGAACCGGCTTCGCGAATGTGGTAACCCGAGATCGAGATCGTGTTCCAATTAGGCACCTCGGCCGCGCAAAAAGCGAACGTGTCCGTTATCAGGCGGAGGCTGGGTTTTGGCGGATAAATATAGGTGCCGCGAGCAATGTATTCCTTTAGAATATCGTTTTGCACCGTGCCGCTGATCTTGTCGAACGGGACCCCCTGTTTTCGCGCAACGGCCAGATAAAGGCACAAAAGCGTCGATGCCGTCGCGTTTATCGTCATCGAAGTCGAGACCTTATCGAGCGGAATGCCGTCGAAAAGCATACACATGTCTTCAACGCTGTCGATGGCCACACCCACCTTTCCCACCTCGCCAATCGCAAGCGGGTCGTCGGAGTCGAGGCCTATCTGCGTCGGCAGATCGAACGCAACACTAAGGCCGGTTGTGCCCTGCGACAAAAGATATTTGTAACGGGCGTTGGACTCCTCAGCGGTGGCGAACCCGGCGTACTGACGCATCGTCCAAAATTTGCCGCGGTACATATTTTTGCGTACGCCGCGTGTATATGGAAATTCTCCCGGCGACGCCAGATCGTCTTCGTAACTTATCGGTTTTGTGTTGTTTGGGTTAAAGTCGTTGGGCAATTCGATACCTGAAGAGGTTTCGAATTCATCGCGTCTCTCGTTTGACATAGCAGAAGATTAACACAACCGGGCGGGATTTTTGACTAAGCCGAATTCGTTTCGTAGCATTGCAAGTGCAGATTCAATTAAGATTAGTAAACCTTTAAGAGACCGCCCGCGAAACACGCGAAATGACACCAAAATTTACGCGTATTTCTTTTTTTCGCGTGTTTCGCGGGCAAAACGTATTCGAAACCTTGAATTACTATAATTATTTTACAGAGATAGAAGATACATTCGTCCGGCGGCGCGGCAAAAACCTGCTGTTGAGCCCGCTCGACTGGGCATTGATGGAAGGCTGGCAGGAACGCGGCGTGCCTCTGCACGTCGTGCTGCGTGCGATCGAAACGGTGTTCGACGGTTATGATAAAAACCCGCAGCCGCGAACGATAAAGAGCCTTTTTTACTGCCGCGAAGAGATCGAAGCGCAGTACAAGGAATGGACCGATTCGCAGGTTGGCAAAACATCTGAAAACGGCGCCGAGTCGGTGCAGGAAACGCATTCGCGCGAGGCTGTTTTGGAGTTCTTGCAGCATGCAGTGGAAAAACTGCGAGATTCTAAAAACGAAAGACTCAAAGAGGATTTTGAACGCGCCTGCGCTCGGCTCCGAGAGCTTGAACAAAATCTGCCCGAAGACCTTGGCCTGGTCGAGCCGACGCTTTACGACATCGAAAGTTTTATTGATCGTTCCCTGGTGACAAATGCCGATCCTGAGCATCTAAAGAATTTGAAAAAGGAAACCGCGGCGCAGCTCAAGATGTACAGATCGGCGATGGAAGCCGAAACTTATCAGAAGACGTTCGACCTGATGCTGCTGAAGCGTCTTCGCGAAGAAGAGGACGTTCCGCGCCTGAGTTTGTTTTATCTATGAACAAAGTTCTTTTGATACTTGCTGCTTGGTCTTGTCTCGGAGTCACAACGTTTGCCCAGCGCCGTCCGGTCGCAAAACGCCCCGCTGCAAAGCGTCCGGCTGCGGCGAAACCAGCGCAACCGGTCCCGGTTAAGCCCGTAAGTCATACTTATACCAGTGAGTTACATCGTTTCAGCATTACGTTCCCGGACAATTGGTACATCGCGGACGACAAATTTGACGAAAAGATCGAAAAAGAAGGCATCGACCTGAGCCTGAAGGCTCCCGACACGGCCGACCCCATGGCAAAAGCACGGCTTGATCGTTCGCTGCAAAATGTGAAAATCCTCATAACTGCCGTTCGCGCAACGCCGAACTCGACAAACAACGCGATAATCCGCGTTTCGACCGAAAATCTTATCCTGAAACCGCAAGTGCGCGATGCGGTCGATTATTTCGACCTGATGCGGTCTATGTTTCAGTCGATGAAACTGCCTGCCGATTTTAAATATTCCGAAACGCAAGCTGAACAGCTTGGACGGCATCAATTCGCCTTTCTCGATGTTTCGTCGAATGCCGGCAAGAAACGGATGTACGCGACCGTGCGAAACCGTTACGCGATCATGTTTACGCTGTCTTATACAAATGACGAAGACCTGCAAACACTGCGGCAGATCTTGGCAAAAGGCGAATTTTTAAGGTAGGACGTTGTCTCGTAAATAACATATTGTTTCATTCATGCTGGCATGTTAAAATACCCCGCAGGCTCTTGTAGGAAAAGCTGCCGATCTTTGAAAATTTCTGACTACCACCCGCTGTCCATAAAAAACTGGTGGGACAGTGGGACAAGTGGGACAAACCGCTAATCCTTTTGGTGTCAGCTAGTTGCCTGTCCCAAGTTTGTCCCAAACTGTCCCAGGCTGGGACAAATACTGTAAGAACTACGACGAAGAAGATTTCTGTCGTAATTCACGACGTTTTATGGTAAATAGAAAGGGTCTAAAACCCTTCAAAAAACCGGAGAACTAAATGAATAGATTACGAATCAAGAAACTCGGCGTTCTTTCCTTTGCTAAGATCCAGTCACTCGTAATGCTCGTTGTCAGCCTGTTGATAAGCATTCCATACGGGCTGATAATAATAGTTTACTCGCTGTTCGGAGCAAGTATGATCGGCGGCAATGCGTCGTTCGCGGTCGGTGGCGGAGGCGTCGTGGTCGGCATTCTGGTGATGATCGGGTTGCCGATATTTTATGCGATAATTGGATTTATCTTTGGAGCGATCAGTGCTCTTGTTTATAACTTGTTCTCCGGACTGGTCGGCGGTGTAGAGATTGAAGTCGAAAACGTCTATTAAACTCAGCAAATATAAGCCGGGCGACCGGCTTAACGTTAAAATCGAAAAGATCGTTCCCAACGGATACGGCCTGTCATTCGCCGAAGGTCTTACCGTGTTTACGGGACTTGCCGCGGCCGGTGACGAATTAGTGGTCGAGATCAGACAGCTAAAACACAACACCGCTTTTGCCGAGATAGTTGAGGTTGTCACGCCGTCACTGGACCGGGTCGAGGCTCCTTGCGTTTATTTTGGCGCGTGCGGGGGCTGCGATTTTCAGCAGTTGAATTATCAAGCGCAGCTCGATGCAAAGCTTGCGATCATTAGAGATAGCCTGACGCGCATCGGTAAGCTCGAACGCTATCCCGATATCGAAATGGTCCCGAGCCCGCAGCAGTTCGACTATCGGCTCCGGGCGCAGTGGCACGTCAACCGGCCAGATAAAAAGATAGGTTATTACCGCCGAAACTCGCATGACCTGGTCGATATTGAACGCTGCCTCGTCCTGGCACCTGAGCTTGAAGATTTGCTCGAAAACACGCGGCGAACACTCGATTGGGACGCGATCTGGAGCGACAAGACGCAGATCGACGCGGCATTGGGCGATGATGGCTCGGTCTCGCTGTTTTCGCCCGAATTCTCACAAAACGCGGCTTCGGTTTCGTATTCCGCCTACGGTGAGCGATTTTTTTACTCCGCCCAAAGTTTTTTTCAGGGAAACCGGTTTTTGGTCAATGAACTCATCAAGCGCGCGGTCGGCGGCGCCGAAGGAAAAAATGCCCTGGACCTTTACTCCGGCGTCGGACTTTTTACGCTTCCGCTTGCCAGGCACTTTAAAAAAGTGATCGGAGTCGAGGACAACGATCAGGCGGTCGATTTTGCCGAGAAAAATGCTGAAGCTGCCGGGCTGGAAAATGTCGATTTTGTCCGGCGGAGTGTCAGGCACTATTTGAACGAAAAATTGCCCGAAAACACCGATTTTTTGTTGCTCGACCCGCCGCGCGCCGGTGCGGAAAACGATACGATACAGAACATACTGAAAATCGGTGCAAAGCAAATATCGTATGTTTCCTGCGAACCTTCGATACTGGCGCGTGACCTCCGGAAATTTCTTGAGGGCGGTTACCTTATCGATTCGATAACCGCCTTAGACCTTTTCCCGCAGACTCATCACGTTGAGACGGTGGTTAGACTGAGCAGGAAGTAAACTTTTAGGCTGCGAACTTCGTTTTACTTAACGAAATGAGAAAACAAGAAAATTTATCCAACATGATTACGAATTTTTAATTATGAATTCATGATTATTTTCGGTTAAACGCCTATTTGAATAAACTTGAATTGC
>Ga0157372_10004767_pt1 | contig 14403 bp, 15 predicted proteins | sample C55metaG_FD_115307 | JGI IMG/M metagenome (GOLD analysis project Ga0157372, IMG submission 115307) | Corn rhizosphere microbial communities from Kellogg Biological Station, Michigan, USA - C5-5 metaG | ecosystem: Host-associated > Plants > Roots > Rhizosphere > Soil | place: USA: Michigan... | reverse complement strand
CAAAAATTACGTCGTACTTTTTATTGTAGCTGAGTGAGAAGAATGGTTGATTATCATAAGTAATAGAAATCTTGTATTGATCGGCTGTTTCTGGTCGTAGTTTGGGATTTCCCTGTGTATAGGTTAAAGAATCAAGAAACTCAATGAAAGGATTTTGCTGACGAAATCCTGGACGATTAACTCTTCTGCTATATTGAGCCACGGTGGATATCTTGCCGTTTATTTCCCTTGTAATAAATAATGAAGGGAATAATTGCACATAGTTTCTATCAAGCACTTTAGATGTTTCATCTTTTCCTTTTGCTACCGTTTGTTCTGCTCGCAGTCCTCCTTGTATATTCCATTTACCAAGTTTCTGTTGGTAAGAAGTATAGGCTGCATTAATGTTTTCATTATACTTAAAATCTGTACTTCTATTATTATCCAATGAGCCATTATTAATATAAGTGAGGTAATTATCAATATAGGCAAGGCTTGTTTTTATTCCGGCTTCTAGTTTTATGTCTTTACTAATAGGATGGGAGTAATCTGCTTTAAATACTGTGAGATGGATTGGATTTTTAACCAATTGTTCATTGTTGTATTGATTTCCGCTCTCAAGCTTATTTGTAATAAGACTATTGTTCTTTGTGGTGAAAGACGAATAATCAATATCAACATTGAGTTCTTTTCCTAAGGTGTCAAAGTTATGTTTCCAGTTAAGATTGGAAGAATATACATCACTTACGAAAGAAGAAGCATTTATTGTTTGAAAAGCACTTATAAATGAATTGTTGCTTTGGTTGAGCTGCTGAGTTTCATTGTTTGAATTTCTGTCTCCGGCACGATTATTACCTCTGAAGATAAAGCCAAAGGTGTTTCTTTTATCAGCAAAGAAATCAACTCCAGCTCTATAATTATGACTGTGGAATTCTATCGGGCTATAATTACTTTGATTAAATCTACTAGGAGTAATAATTCTTGAAAACTCAGAGTACTCGTACATTTCCCGTTGCAATAAACTGTAATTTCCGAACAATGCAATCTTCCCGGAGCGATGACTAATATTAAGAGAAGGACTTATCCTATAAAAATTACGATCAATGCGATTAACTCCTTTTTCATATAATCCATAGCCGCCAGCAAAACCAAGGCTTCCATTAGTTCCTACGTTGGCATTACGTTTCAGGATTATATTTATTACTGCACCTCCGGCAGCGTCGTACTTGGCTCCCGGATTAGAAATAACTTCAATTCTATCAATTGTAGATGAGCTCATGTCTCGCAACAATTGGGAGATATCTGTGTACTGCGACGGTCGTCCATCGATATAAATATTAGGGCTTCCTTTTCCTACCATGGTTACTTTATCATTAGTAACAATTAATCCCGGGACTTTTTGCAATACTTCCAAAGCAGTTGATCCTGCTGAAGTGGCACTAGCATCAACATTGACAATGAGTTTATCCGGACGCTGCTCGAGAAAAGGTTTTTTTGCAGTTACAGTAACCTCTTTAAGTTGAGATGATCCTGATGGATTAAGCTGAATTTCAGGTACTATAACTTCAGTACTTTCTACCCGCACACTTCTGCTCGCTTTGGAGTATCCAACCATGGAAGTATTTATTAAATAGTTCCCGGTGGGAATGTTGGTAAAGGCGTAATTGCCCTGTTGGTTGGTTAATGTAGATTTTACTAAGGATGAATCTGCTTGTTTTAGCAACAAAACTGATGCGAATTCTGCTGGTCGTCCTTTGTTTATGGAAATTTTTCCTTTTACTACAGACTGTGCAATAGTAGTTAGGGATATAAAGGATAGCGTAAATAAGGTGATTACGAGTTTCATAATTGTTTTAATGCCGTTGGAACATTACTATGATGAAAAAAGCAAGCAAAAGTTGCAGCCAGACTAGAAAAAATAATCAGACAAAAGTAGAATGATCTATTTCCTAAAGATATTACGGAACATGGAACCTGCCTTTTTAGCTGATATTCTTTCAGATATCGTTTCTATAAAACCCTGGTCTGTTCCTTTTAATGGTTCTCCGTTGATTTCATGGCCAAGTTGTTTTGGATAGAGCAAAATGAAACTATAATCTGTAAAGTAATTTAAAAGGTAATAGGGAAGCTTATCGAGAACTTCATTATAGGAGGTATTTCCTTTTCGGGAAGTTACAATAAAAAAGAGATCGTTAGGCTTTAACTCTCTGCCGAAAATCAGAAAATCCTCCCAAATACTAAATTCTTTAAATTCAGCCTGAACTGTTTTGCCCTTAAAAAATGCTTTAATTGGAAAGCTGGTGTGGCGGGTAGTATAAAAGATTAATGGAAGATTTGCAGATTCTGATAAAACGGCCAGGCGGTAAAGCCAATGTTCAAATCCCATTTCGGCTTCTGCTTTTGGTGTAACAGCCACAATTATCCTTTTTAAGGTATTAATGGGCTGCACAGATTTATAAATAAAAATAGACTCAAATGTGCGACTTAGTGTGTCTTGAGCTACGGAACTAAAGATAGTTGATGACGTACTGTGTTTGTTCTTAATGCTAATAAGTACATCTGTAATATCGTGTTCTTTAATCGTATAAATAATTCCATTACTAATATTGCTGTCGAATCTGGTTAAGGGAATAACTTCAGTTTCGGTACCGGCAGCATGCTTAATAGCAGAATCTAACATTTTTTTTCCGGTTATCTGAACTTTATCATCGTCCAGGGCATCACTAACAATATGAAGAGCATATAGTGGAGATATATTCTTTTTAGGTTTAAGCATTATTCCCAGATCTACAAGTTCGGCTACAGATTCCGGATGAGCTAAGGAGATAAGGATACGATCAGCGGATGTTTCTTCGGTTTTAGTGCTTTCCGCAATTAATGAAAGGTTTCGGGACGCCCTTTCTGTTACAAACGAGCTTACCGCACAACTGATTAAGATCAGAAGAATTGTTCCATTTAAAACATCTTCATTTAATAAGCGGATAGGATCCCCATTACTTGTTTCTCCTGTAATAATGTTATACCCAACCAATATAATAGCCAGTGTTGCAGCAGCATGTGAAGCACTTAAGCCAAAAATAATTCTTCCTTCGTCTTTCGTAAGATGAAACGCTTTTCTGGTGATCTGAGCAGCCAGGTATTTTGTTATTAAAGCCACTACCACAATTACTGCAGCTACTTTAAGCGCTCCAAATCCTTTTACCAAAACGCTGACGTCTACAAGCATTCCCACACCTATCAGAAAGAATGGGATAAAAAGAGCATTGCCCACAAAATTTATTCTGTTCATTAAAGGTGAGGAAGGAGGAACAAAGCTGTTAAGAACCAAGCCGGAGAAAAAAGCTCCTATTATGGCTTCAACACCTGCAACTTCGGCCAAAAATGCGGAAAGGAATACAATCGCAAGTACAAATATGTATTGGGAAATGCTGTCTTCAAACTGTTTAAAAAACCAGCGTATAACTGGTGGAAATATAAAGAAAACGATAGCCACAAACGCTATACATGAAAGGCCTAATTGAGCCCAAAAAGCTGAGTTGCCCTCTTCTTTGGTTAGCCCTGCAATACCTGCTAAGATTAGCAAAGCAAGTATATCTGTTATCATTGTGCCGCCTACTGTTAATGCAACTGCTCTATTACGAACTACCCCATACCTGCTTGCAATTGGATAGGAAACCAACGTATGTGTGGAAAACATACTAGCCAATAATAACGATGATAAAAAGCTATATCCGAGAAGGTAATAGCTGGCAAGGCTTCCTATTACAAGTGGTAAGAGAAAGGTGGATAATCCAAAGACAAGAATCTTATTCCGGTTCTTTTTAAACTCAGACAACTCTATTTCCAATCCCGCCAGAAACATAATATAAAGCAGGCCAACAGTACCAAAAAGAACAATACTGCTGTCTCTGGTGAGCAGGTTTAAACCATGTGGACCAACCACAACCCCTGCTATAATTAATCCGATAATATGAGGGATTTTTATTTTATGCAGAAGGATAGGTGCAAAAAGTATGATAAAAAGTACCAGCGAGAATATAACCACCGGATTTTTTAAAGGCAGTGAGAAATCGACCTTGCTAAACAATAAAAATAGTTCCATAGTTATTGTTTGTTCAGTTCTAAAGAATAAACAATATGACAATCGTCCCTAAAGATTTCTCGTGTACCTTCCATGTGATCATTTGATAAAGGTTTAAGCTTTACTAACATTTTTGCTTGTGTATTATTACTATTGTTTGATGGTTTAAGAGAAAGCTCATAAAATTCTCCCCGTTGTTGTCCGACGTAAAGCCTGCTTAACGTTTCATTAACTTTAGCTTCGGCTGTCAAAGTTCCATTATTAATAGAAATATCCCAACGTTCAGTTTTAATATCTCCAATTGCAGAACCTTCACAATCTGTTTCTATGCATTTCATACTTACCACCCATAAACCACTAATTGCAGATGTTAAAATTGGAGTGGTATGATAATTTGAGTCGGATGCTGTAGAATCTGCAAAATGCTCTTCTTTATTATTGGGTTTCTGATTGTTGTGATTTGAAGCTGGGCTACCACAAGAATTAAATATTACTGTTACCAGTAAGAGGAGCAAAAAATAACGGTAGATAGATTTGGTGAATAGCTTTATAAAAATACCTCTCATATTTTACAATAAGCAATAAAACTGATACTTAGGTTTTTAATAATTAAAGATTGAACTTACTTTGGGGTAAGTTGTTGTTTTAAAGTGAGTTGGATAATAGTTTTGAATAAAAAAATAAAGCTATGAAAATTACAGTAACAGGTTCTTTAGGACATATTAGTAAGCCGTTAATACAGAAGTTAATAGCTGCCGGACATGACGTAAAAGTTGTTAGCAGTACCGCAGAACGGGCTTCAGAAATAGAAGCTTTAGGTGCAGAAGCTGCAATTGGTAAAGTAGAAGACGTTACTTTTTTAAGTGATGCTTTTGCTGGTGCAGATGCTGTTTATACAATGATCCCGCCTACATTTCAAACGGCGGACTGGAAAAAGCACATCGCAACGATCGGAGCTAATTATACAGAGGCATTGAGAAACTCAGGAGTGAAATCTGTAGTCAATCTAAGTAGTATAGGGGCTCATTTACCGGAAGGTTGTGGGCCAGTAAGCGGATTGTATTATGCGGAAAAATCTTTGAACTCTTTGGTTGAAGTTAATATCAAACATCTTCGTCCGGGTTTCTTCTATTATAACTTCTACTCGAATATTCCATTGATTCAGAACATGGGAATTTTGGGATCGAATTACGGAGCTGATGTTAGGTTGTTGATGGCAGATGTATCAGAAATTGCTGAAGCGGCATTTGAAGAATTGAATACACTTCAGTTTGAGGGAAAATCTCACCGTTATATCGTAAGTGATATCAGAACTCCTCAGGAAGTAGCTAAAGCTATCGGACATGAAATAGGTAAGCCGGATTTAAAGTGGGTGCAATTTTCAGACAATGATCTTTTAAATGCAATGGTTCAACAAGGGCTTCCTCATGAAATTGCTGCAAACTTTGTAGAGATGGGAGCAGCTGTGAACAGCGGAAAAATGTTTGAGGATTATAAATCAGATCAACCTACAGGAAAAATAAGAATTGAAGATTTTGCAAAAGAATTTGCCCGAGCTTATGCTGCTCCGGTAGAACATTAGTTTTTTAAAGGGAAGGCTTGTTTATTGAGAAGTCTTTCCTTTAACTTTGATTATCATGACTGCTATTAAGGAAAGCTCTACACGAAATTTTAATAAAGAGGCTTCGATTTTAGAATGCCCTGTTTCTTATGTGTTAAATAAAATAGGTGGTAACTGGAAACCACTAATTATTTATCATTTAATTCCGGGGGAACGGAGATATCATGAACTTAGAAGAGCTATTCCGGGAATTACAGAAAAAATGCTGATTCAGACACTTAGGCAGTTGGAGGCAGACATGTTGATAGAACGGGAAGCAAAGCCGGTTGTCCCTCCTTATGTTATTTACAGGCTTACAGAATCAGGTAAAGATTTATTGCCGGTGCTTAAAGCAATGGGGCAATGGGCAATAAAAGACAGTAAAAAGCAGCATGTTGATCAATATGGAATTTTTATTCCATAATTATAAACAGGCAATTTGGTAGTAACACAAATGCTATAAATAAACATCTTCTTCTACAGCCCAATCGAATGCTTTTTTTAATGAGTCTAATGTTTTTAATTCTGTAAATGTAATTGTGGATGAACTGCTTTTTTTCGCAGCTTTATTTGCATTACCTTTTGTAACAACTCTTTTTCTTGTCAAAAAGTTGTAACTGTGTTCTTCGAAGTCGAGGCTCGCCCTATGCATGCTATAATGATCAGCTCCAATCAATGCAAAGGAGTTGTTCTGAAAACGGAATTTATAAGATATATTGGTAAGATACCAGCTTCCTATAGTATAAAATTGCTGAAGTTTGATATTAAGGATGCCTTTCTCCACAGAGATAGTTTGATAAACTTCATCCATATTAGGATGATCCTCTTTGGGAATAAATGAATTACTTTGACATACTACCTTGTAACCATTTTGGAGAGGATCTTTAAATAAGATTACTAATATTCTAGGTTGAGTCTCTACCTGTTCCTGCTCATCGTTTTCGAGAGTATATTTGTTCTGTGTTTGCAGAATAATAGCTTTATCAGCCAGGCCATCTTTGTTTAAATCTCCCTGCGCTGAGTCAAGAATAGTCCAGCCCTTTGGAATGAAATCAATAGCTTGTTTACCTGATTTTATTATAGTAGGATATTTAAAATTTTGACCAAAAGAAATTAAAAAAACAAGAGAAAAAAGGGTGGTTAATGTAAAACGCATAAGATTATTATAGGAAGTATTGTGTAGTTCTAAACAAGGAAAGCCCTGCTAAAATCAGCAGGGCTTTCCTTGTTTCATTGCTAGTCTTAGTAACCTAATTTCGCTTTTAAGTTCTGATCAATAGCTTCTAAGAACTCTTCAGTGTATAAGTAATCTGTACCGTGTTCAACTTTAGCTTTGATAGAGATCGCTAAGTCTTTAGTCATTTTACCGCTCTCTACTGTTTCGATACATACTGCTTCTAATTTATGGCAGAAGTCGATAAGCTCCTGATTCCCATCTAATTTGCCACGGAACTCAAGACCTCTTGTCCATGCAAAGATAGAGGCAATTGGGTTTGTAGAAGTCGGGCGTCCTTTTTGGTGCTCACGGTAGTGACGGGTTACAGTTCCGTGTGCAGCTTCAGCTTCCATTACAGTTCCGTCAGGAGTAACCAAAGTTGAAGTCATCAAACCTAATGAACCGAAACCTTGTGCAACTGTATCTGATTGAACGTCACCGTCATAGTTTTTACAAGCCCAAACAAAGTTACCATTCCATTTAAGAGCAGAAGCAACCATGTCATCAATCAGGCGGTGTTCGTAAACGATACCTGCTGCATCAAACTTAGCTTTGTAATCTGACTGATAAATCTCTTCGAAAATATCTTTGAAGCGGCCATCGTATTTTTTAAGGATGGTGTTTTTAGTTGATAAATATAAAGGCCAGCCTTTTTGTAGTGCAGTGTTAAAGCAAGAATGAGCAAAACCTCTGATCGACTCATCAGTATTGTACATTGTTAAAGCTACACCGTCACCTTTAAAGTTATATACTTCGTATGATTGCTCAGCACCACCATCTTCCGGAGTGAAAGTAACTGTTAATTTACCTTTTCCTTTAGTAACAAAATCTGTAGCACGGTATTGATCACCAAAAGCGTGACGACCGATACAGATAGGAGCAGTCCAGTTAGGAACCAAACGAGGGACATTTTTCATGACGATTGGTTCACGGAAAACAGTACCATCAAGGATGTTACGGATTGTTCCGTTCGGAGATTTCCACATTTGTTTTAAACCAAACTCTTCAACACGTGCTTCGTCTGGAGTGATAGTTGCACATTTGATACCAACACCATATTGTTTAATAGCGTTAGCTGCATCAATAGTAACCTGGTCATTAGTCTGATCACGATATTCGATACCTAAATCATAATATTTGATATCTAAATCAAGGTAAGGAAGGATCAATTTGTCTTTAATGAACTTCCAGATGATACGGGTCATTTCATCGCCATCAAGTTCTACAACCGGATTGGCAACTTTGATTTTTTGTATTGACATGTTTCGAATTTGTTTTTTTGTTATCTGAGCCGGGCAAAGATATAAAATTTGTAAAAAAGCCCGTGTTTTGATTGAGTTTGAAATTCTACTTTAATGTAAAAACATTTATACACCTTTTTTTCTTTAATATTTACATTAAAACTAATCCTATGAACAAGAAAGATTCGTTTTATCCGGGCTTCAATGATGAAAACCTGGATAGAGATAAAGAAATGAAAGAAGGTTTAGGAGCCGAAATAGATAAAGACGATCTAGCATATAACGCGGAAACAGATAGTTTTGAGTTGGATGTAGTAAGTCAGGATGAAGATTATGACCATCCGGATCCTTATAATACTGCAGCCCCAAACGGAACCGATTTCGATTCAGATTATGATGAAGCCAATCTTACGGCTGTAGACGAATATCGAAGAGCAAGTGATGCAGAAGTTCCAGATCCTGCTATTGATGAATTTGGAATGCATATAGACAGTGGAAAGATCGTAGAACTCGATCCTATTGATGAGGAATTAGCTCGTACTCCTGAAGATGACCGGGATGATCTGGATGAGGAAGGATATCCGAAGAATGATGAAAATCCGGATGATCTGGGAGGGAATGAGTATATGAAGTAAGGAGCCCCCCAGCCCCTTGAAGGGGGAGTATTGAGGGCAATTAGATATTGACAAAGGTTAGAGGTAATAAAGGCTAGTTGCTTTTTATTACCTTTTTTTATTTTAATATAAGATTGAGTAGGCGTCCTTGACAACTTGTCAAGAATGAGTTAAATTTGACTAAAAGTTATTGATAATGAAAACGATGAGCGTAGGTGAGTTCAAAGCCCACTTTTCGGAGGTTATTGAACAGGTGAAAGCAGGAGAGAAGATTGAAGTTACTTTTGGAAAGAAGAAAGAAGTGATCGGGTATTTTATCCCAGAGGTACAAAAGGAAACTAAAAAAAGGAAACTGGGAATTCTAGATGGAAAAGCAAAGGTCACATTTCATGATGATTTTAAAATGAGTGCAGAAGAGTTGCTAGGTTTATGAATGTTCTTTTAGATACTCATGTATTAATATGGGCAATAGCAGAGTCTTACAAATTAAGTGAACCTGTAAAGGAGGTCCTGCAAAGATCTGAAAATAGAATTTATGTAAGCTCTTTATCCATTTGGGAAATATCCTTGAAATATTCTTTAGGGAAATTTTCAGTGGAGGGCTTTACTCCAGAAGAATTACCAGGCCTTATTAAAGAACTTGAATTTGAAATACTTCCTCTTAATGTAGTTGATGCATCTACTTTTCATAAATTAACAGGAGATTGGCATAAAGATCCTTTTGATAGAATGTTAATTTGGCAAGCTATCAGCAGAGATTTAACATTAATAACGAAGGATAAAAATATTTGTAAGTATCAGGAGGTTGGATTAAAAGTACTCTGGTAATAGTTCTTCAAACTTTTGCCTTTATCCTTTTAGCTTTTACCTCAAACTCTACTCCACACTCAAATTAAACCTTCTCTTAAATTCTTCCAAAGCTGGGTTTTTCTCTGCTAAAGCCTGATACTTTTCTGTAGAAGTATATAATTTCCTTCGCTCACTTTTCTCTATCTGTCGGGTAACAATATCAACGGCAAAATTCTTGAGCTCTGATCTAACATAGTTAAGAAGATCTACTTTTTCTGTTGTCAGAAGTACTTCCTGAATTTTGTTTTCGATAACAACCTCTATCTTATAATTATCTAATAGTGTTGGTGGGTTAGAGGTCATTAAAGTATAAAGGTTGATTTTGCTGGCTTTATTAACAATGTCGGCATATTTGTTCCAAACCTGCATAAAAGCCTGCTGACTAAAATGTTCCCTGCTATCTCCGGTGATATACGTTGGGCCTTCATCTTCTTCCTTTGCTGTACTTCCTGAAAGGTCATTTAAACTTGGGATAATTGAAGGTATGGAAGAAGGAGGTTTAATAGAAATCTTTGGCCGTTCAGCTACCGGCGAAGGAGCGGCCGAAGCTATAGTGGCTTTTCCTGCAGGAGCATTCTGAACCGGTGCCGGTGGAACATTATTTTGTACAGAGGTACTGCTATTAGCAGCTGTTTGTTGAGCTGTATTTGAATGTTGATTAGAAGCAGGAGTCTGTGGACTACTAACTGCCGGCTGACTCCCTACTGAGGTATCAGGTTTTTTTTTTACCGCTTCAGAAAGATTTGAAGAGGTTAAACTTAAGGCTGAAGGGATATGGCATATCTTTATGAGCGCCAATTCCACCTGTAACCGCTGATTCTTACTGTTCTTGTAGTTGAGATCGCATTGATTGGCAATATTTAGTCCTGATAGTAAAAAGGATGCTGAAGATGCTTTTGATTGTTCAAGATATTTTTGTCGGATACCTTCACTTACTTCAATCAATTTAAGCGTTTAAGGATCTTTGCCTACCAGGAGATTTCTAAAATGAGAAGCTAACCCTGTTATGAAGTTATTACCATCAAAACCGTTAGATAAAATCTCATCGAAAATTAGCAGTGTTCCGGCAACATCTTCTTTTAAAAGAGCATCAGTAACTTTGAAATAATAGTCGTAATCGAGGATGTTTAAGTTATCAATTACAGCTTTATAAGTTACATTCCTGTTCGAAAAGCTAACAATCTGATCGAACATAGAAAGTGCATCACGCAATCCTCCATCTGCTTTTTGAGCTATCAGATGTAAACCGTCTGCATCAAAACCAACACTTTCCTTTTTAGCGATCGAAGCCAGGTGATTTGCCATGTCTTCTACACGTATCCGGTTAAAGTCGAAAATTTGACAACGAGACAGGATAGTAGGAAGGATCTTATGCTTCTCTGTAGTTGCTAAAATGAAAATCGCGTAAGAAGGAGGTTCTTCCAAAGTTTTCAGGAAAGCGTTGAATGCCGCCTGAGAAAGCATGTGAACCTCATCAATGATATAAATTTTATATCGGCCTGTTTGAGGTGGTATTCTTACCTGCTCAATCAGGCTTCTGATATCATCTACAGAGTTATTGGAAGCTGCATCAAGTTCGTGAATGCTGAATGAATTCCCATTTTGAAAAGAACGACATGAATCACATTCTCCGCAAGCTTCTATCTGAGGACTTAAATTCTGGCAATTGATGGTTTTGGCAAGGATACGTGCGCAAGTGGTTTTTCCAACTCCTCGCGGTCCGCAGAAAAGAAAAGCTTGTGCAAGCTGATTATTTTTGATGGCATTTTTTAAAGTGTTTGTAATATGTTGCTGACCTACAACGCTTTCGAACGTTGCTGGCCTGTATTTCCTCGCCGACACTATAAAATTATCCATCGGTGCTAAAATAAGGAGAAGTTGGCAGATTGGGAAGAGGAAGTTTGGAGTTTGGAGAAGGAAGTTGTGATAGTCCGTAAGTCGGGAAAGTCGGTAAGTCCGCAAGATGGGAAGTTTGGAGTCGAGAGTTGGGAAGATAGAAAAGTCGGGAAAGTCCGGAAGTCGGAAAAGTCAGTAAGACGGGAAGTTAGAAAGTTTGGAGTCGAGAGTTGGCAAGTTAGAAAAGTTGGAAAAGTCAGAGAAGTCAGGAGAGTCCGAAAGCCAGGAAAGTTGGAAAAGTCGCGTAAGTCAGGAAATCTAAAGTTGGGAGATGTAGAGATAGTGGTTAAAAAGATGGAAGTAAGCAGATCCCAATTTATAAACCCGTCTGAACTTTCGGACGCTCCGACTTCCGGACTTTCTGACTCTCCCCCCTTTTCAAAAAAACGTAACCTTCAAACAATTAACCAAGTAGAAGTTGATATTCAATTGCTTGGTTTTAAGAAGGTTAGTGATTTTGATTTTTAGTTTTTAGGTTAATGGTTTTAAAAGCGTCTTAAAGGCGCTTTTTTTGTATATCTAATTTAAATCGAATGCAAAATTGGTATGTATCTTAACTTTCATACACATTCTAAAACAGGATCCAAAGAGAATATCGAGATCTTTAATATAATAGTTGGTAGAGATAAGCTGGATGTAACAGAGGATAGTTCAGTCAGTTTTTCTGCTGGAATTCATCCCTGGTATACTGATGAAAGTGCTTATGCTAATCAACTAAAGGAACTTGAAGCTTTAGCTCAATCTGCTAGTGTGAAAGTTATTGGTGAATGCGGAATGGATCGATTGAAAGGGCCGGATCTGAAGGTTCAGCAGCAGATTTTTGAAGAACAGATAAAACTTGCGGAGAGAGTAAATAAGCCATTAGTTATCCATTGTGTAAAATGCTTTAGTGAATTGCTGGAAATCCATAAAAGACTCAAGCCTAAAGTTGCAATGGCACTTCATGGATTTAATAATAAGCCTGAAGTAGGAAATCAACTATTGAAAGCTGACTTTTATTTTTCCATTGGTACAGCAATTTTAAGAGAAGGTTCAAATGCTGCAGAATTTCTGAAAGACATTCCTTCAGAAAGGTTATTTCTTGAAAATGATGATCAGGAAATAGCCATTGAAGACGTATACGAAGCTGCTGCTGCAATTAGAAAAACTACTGTTAATGAGCTAAAAGACATTATCTTTGCTAACTGGATGAGTTTACAAAAAGAGAGTTGAAATAGCTCTTTTCATTAATAATTTATAGAATTTCATTTTATGTCTGATTTAGGATGGCTGTCGAGGTCTGCTTTATTGGTAGGCAATGAAGGCATTGATGTATTGCAAACCAAACACGTTTTGGTTGTAGGATTAGGTGGTGTAGGATCATTCGCTGCTGAATTTATATGCAGAGCCGGAGTGGGTGAAATGACCATTGTAGACGGAGACGTAGTTGATCCATCCAACAGGAACAGGCAATTACCAGCTTTAGCAACTAATCACGGAGTTTCAAAAGCCGAAATTATGCAGGAAAGGTTACTTGCTATCAATCCTGAACTTAAACTCCATGTGGTAAAAGATTTCCTTACACCTCAAAAGTGTCGGGAGATTTTAGAGACCAGGTTCGATTATGTGATGGATTGTATCGATAGTATCACACCAAAAGTAACCTTATTGGCAACCGCATATGAAATGGGGCAGAAGATAGTGAGTTCTATGGGAGCTGGTGGTAAATTCGATCCATCAAAGCTTAGAGTTACCGACCTGTTTGATACTTATCAGTGCCGCTTTGCAGAATATGTACGCAAAAGGGGGAAAAAATTGGGTATTGCATCGGGGATTAAAGCGGTGTTCTCAATAGAAGAAGTAAAACGAGACTCCCTTATTATGACGGATGGAAGTAACTTTAAACGTTCCGCGTACGGCACTATTTCTTATCTGCCTGCTGCCTTTGGTGGTATGTGTGCTTCTGTAGTGATCCGCGATCTGCTTGATGTTCCTATTGAGCTGGAAGTAAGACCAAAGAGAATATTAAGGATGAAGTTGAAAAAGAAAGTTAAAGCATCAAATAAAATTGCTGTATCTGAATAAAAAAGAAAGAGCCGGGCATTTTTGCCTGGCTCTTTCTTTTAGTCAATTTATTTATTAAAAAACCCAGTGTTTTTTAGTCAGATAATTGAACGCGGAAACAAATCCTACGGCGGACACTTTAGAAAATTTAATATTCCAGGATAGTTTTTCTACCATAAACCAAAGTAGAAATTGATTTAAGGCGACTCCTGCCAGCGTAAAAGCAATAAAAAGCACGAAAGTTACTTTATCATTGTACCGGCCATTATCAAAAACCAATTTGCGGCTTAAAAAATAGCTGGCAATAATAGCTGCACACATTGATGGTAAGTTCGCGTCGGTATAGCGAACGTGAAAAACATCAATTAAAAGTATAAATGAAAAATATTCTAAAAGGAAACAAATAAAACCAACTCCCAAAAATCTGATTACCTGCGATCGGCTTAAATCTTTTACTAACGCAACTGCTTTACTCATATGTAGTTCTTAGATAGACTTTTTATTAATTAATTGGTTTACTGACAAATACAAAAAAGGTTACTTCAAAAGTATTTTTAGTAATCCGGATTCATTATACAAACAGGATACCAAGATTATTTAGCAGGTATATTCAAAACTGTTGTTGCAAAAGAGTGCGTGCTTAAACTTTTCCTTAAATGCGCATCATTTCCTTTACTTTGCATCATGAAATGGGAAAAACTACTTTCAGCAAAACGCTGGGGAAACGAGAGCAAAGTTCAAAGTGCCGAAGAAGCTCGTTCAGAATTTCAAATTGATTATGATCGCTTAATCTTTTCTTCCCCATTTCGAAGGTTGCAAAATAAAACTCAGGTGTTCCCTTTGCCCGGAAGTGTGTTTGTGCATAACCGGCTAACCCACAGTCT
>Ga0157372_10004764_pt1 | contig 14405 bp, 16 predicted proteins | sample C55metaG_FD_115307 | JGI IMG/M metagenome (GOLD analysis project Ga0157372, IMG submission 115307) | Corn rhizosphere microbial communities from Kellogg Biological Station, Michigan, USA - C5-5 metaG | ecosystem: Host-associated > Plants > Roots > Rhizosphere > Soil | place: USA: Michigan... | reverse complement strand
TGTTTGCCCACAAGGTCGTACACGATGAACAGCAGCGCTTCGAGCCTGGCGACTGGGTTAGGTCGACAATCGCTCGAGCCTTCGATAACGGGTACCTCTTCGAGACCAGAAACACCGTCTACCTGCTCAAGGGGCCAGGGCAGCGCAAGTCGTCTTCGCTGCACGGCATTTTCTCAATTTTCTAGGTGTTACGGCCCTGGTCGTGACGACTCGACTGCTTCAGAGATCAATCTATGTTTCGTTCCCATCAAGCTGACTTGGCCGGCATCCCTGGTATGTTTGGCGACGGACTCATGCATTGGCATGGCATTTCCCGAGCTCTCGCTACCCACTGGTACCACGTTAGCGTCCAGCGTCTTGAGGATGGTCAATTCAGAAGGCATACGGAAATGCTCAATGATGAGGCCTGTCTCGTCGAGCTGCTGTTAGCCCAAGATGAGGGCCTGGTTGTCCGGGAAGTCCAAGCGGTCACACCCGATTGGATGAACAAAGGCGATGACTGGAAGATGGAAAAGCTCATGTCCTTGTCAATGGGATTCAGCCGAGCAGAGGTGCCCATCTGTGTCCTGGAAGTCGAGAGCGGCGAAGTATACGTCGACACCCATGACCCTGAGCTCGTAGTAGGCTCCCTAAAGGGCTTGAAAGAGGTGTACAGGCGCCGCCCGGTCGCGGAGGCCTCTGATGCACAGAGGAGGGTGCGATAATGCCAAGTATCAGCACTGTTTCAGTCGATTTCCTCGTTAAGCGTTACTCAGACTTTGACCTGCTCAGAATTGCTAGAGCTGTCGGACAGGGGTATGAGCATGAGGTCACTGCCTTCCTGGTGAACGTTGAAATTCAAGCGTGCAGCGCTGTGGGCGTAGTTTTTGGACATGCGCGTAAAGGGCCATATGGGCGGTTTTCGGATGGACATCTGATCAGGACTTCGGACATCCAGAAGGTAGAGAGGGAAGGGCGGTTCTGGGTTATTACTACCGTCAATTCGCGGTACGTGGTGGCTACCTTCAAGCGGGACGGGGGTCGTGGAAGTCTACGTGAGTTTAAGCGTCTTACCGGTGGCGGATATGTACCATCACCTAATCGCTTTCACTAATTTATAAGGATTGAGCGCGCCGCTTCGCGGCCAGGCTGTCGTGCACCGAGCCTAGGCATTTCGCCCAGTCTCGGCCCTGTCGGGCTGACATCCTTCGCGCCTTCGGCCATCCTGGCCTGCGCGCTCCGCTTGCTTTGGTTCTGGTGCTTTTTGCTAATCACTGAAGCATTCGCTGAAAGGCGTAAATCTCAATTATGGATAGGACAGATGCTGGCTTTGGAAACGCCGCTGAGTATTGTTGAGCTCACTGGTTTCGAATTCATTGCTGCGCATGAGCCGGCGCCTATCTCTCCGAGTGATATGGAGCACCTCATCCTTCAGCAGCGGCAGGTCGATTGCTTCCTTTGCCCCGCAGTGCCCTCTCTACAGAGGCCCTTTGGTTGACTCAAGCAGTAAGTTGCTGCGGCTGATCCCAGCCTTTCACGCGCTAACTCTCCTCCAGAATCTCGACGGTGAGCACCTTAAATTTGCACTGTAGGAAGGTTACTTCGTCAGCATTTATCTGGTAGTTTCTCAGTCGCTCGAACCTTGCTTCGATGTCGCAAATGCTCTGACAGTTCGCATAGGCAGGGTTTGAGGTGTCGACAATTTCGTAGTGCATGCTGCTCATCGTATCTACTTCACCCAGTTGCTTATGGCCCAATGAAACTTCGAATTTCAAAAGCTCATCAGGTATTTCATAAGGGTCTCGATATGACTGGATGTCTCTGGTGGCATTATTTTTTCTTTGAAGAAAACAATCAAGGAGCATTTGTGAAAAGGCGAAGACAGCTTAAGAGTATGTACTCGGCATGCTCGTAAGTTTTTGTATCAATGTTGGAAAATTATGATGCCGTTCGAAAAATTTAAGCTTAGGTGCTTTGATGAGGCACTCTGGAGAGGCGTTTGCAGTCAAAAAGATATCACAGCGTGAAGGGGTCGTGGTTTTGATTTCTATCTTAATTCCAGCGTTCAGCGGAAAGCTGAAGGTGCACGCATCACCATTGAAAATAACTATGTCTCTCTACTGAAAGCAGACGCTCTAGAGGTGGCTGAGGCGCTTTATGATACGGTTAAAGTAACTGCTGGGAATGGAGCTCTTGCCCTGGTTGGCCCAGGTTCTAGCTCTAGTGCTTTGAAAAAGAAGCCTGTGGGGTCTAGGCCGGCGTCATATGTGGCTGAAGCTGAGTTCACATCTGTTGGTGTCTCTGGAGGTTTTATTACCGCAGATCCTGATGGGGTTGTTTGGATGGTGGTCGCAACAACTGATGACGGTGGAATTGAGTTTGTATTTAAGGAAAGTTGCTACTCATTTGCCTTTGAAGATGCTGTCTGATTTGCTGATAGCCTTCGGATAGCGGTGGGCTGCGACCCCATTGATGTATTCGGGTCGATTGAGAGAGCTGATTTCTCTATGGCTGAAGGAAATGTATAGGCAAGGTTCGATACGTTTGTTAATGCGCAAAGCTGCTGATCTATGGTGTGACCTCGGCTTTCGATAAATCGAAAGTCGAGGTCTTATACAGGAAGCGTCCTTAGATTGGGGCGTCTTCGCCTAGTAGTTGGTTGATGTCTTCGACCTTGCTCTGTAGTGCCAGTTTGATATTGCTTCGCAGCTTTTCTTCTACTTCCTTGTGAAGGCGAATTTTCCCGATAGCCAAGGCAGTGATGAACTCCATAGACGCATCGCCCCGTTCGAAACCGTGGCCCTGAACAACCCGAAGGATGATATCGGCCATGGATGCGCTGTGGGTCTCATGGGCGCTGTAGTCCAGTTCGGTAGGCAGTGCTGCGCGAAGGAACGCTCCTTGGATGATCCCGTCGTCGTAGCGAGAAAAGACCTCAGGGGAGAGGAGTACCTGTTGGAGCTCGCCTGACTCTAGTCGCTTCGAGTCGGCGATTTTGGCGCTTTCTCGAGCGTTCTGAAGGATCCAGAGAATCGTCAGGAAGATATCCGTGCAGGTGGCCACGGTGACGTCCTTATCACCGCTTACAAAGGCAAAGCCTTTAGTGAGCTTCATCTGCCCAGGTTGATAGCTGCTGGGCCAAAATGCATGGTCTGAGAGTCCATAGCCTCCTGCCTTGTCGAAAGCCGCTACCCGCGCTTTTACTGGATCAGATGCGCTGGATCCATCGACTGCAATCATCTGGCTGAGCAGCTTGTACTCCTGGTGCCAATGCGTGTTGCACGACAAGCTAGCGGCAGGAATTTCGATGAAGGGTTTGAATACGTATTTCCGACTTCCCTTGGGCGGCTGAGTGAGATTCGCAGCTAGTTCATTCATCAATTCATAAGAGCGGCCAAGTAGCGCACCCACTAGGTAGATCCGGGTGCCCGTTCTCTGAGCTGATCGGAGTCGACGGCTGATGCTGAGGAGCAGGGTGCCTCGTTCAGCGGCTGCAGCCACGATGATGACTGAACCATCGAATTTCCCGTTGGGGTTGAAGTGAGCCGCGCTAACGACTTCGCAGCTGAGGCCCCGGGCTTGGAGAAACGTCAAAGCCTCAGCTGCCATTCTTGAGCTGGCCAGGTCATCGTCATGAATGATGAGGGAGGTCGATGCTGGAGATTCCTCCATCAGCACCTTCTGGAACCACTCAGTGAATTCTTTAGTGCGGACAAGCTCGTCTTTGTTGACCTGGACAGTCCGGAATCGCTCCCTGTTCGGGATTTGACTGAAGGAAGTGAAGAGGCCTTTGCCTATGAACGAGAAGAATCTGTTCTGAAGGCCTTCAGGCAGATGTCCCATGCTGATGTTGAGCAGCCTAGTTTCGGTGTGCTGTGCTACGAAGCGCTCACCATGAATGCGGATCAGTCGACGACCTTCGGTCGATTCAGATTCGGACACAGATTCAAAGTCGTCAGGCTTTTCGATCGTGTACAGCACCTTGCACGAATCGGAATCCGTGAGGAAGGACAGGAATGTGGCTACCCGGGCTGGTGACGCGCCATTCACCTTGATCCACTCTTTGGCCAGCCCGCAGTTCGTTGACGCTGAGATAAGGCATAGCGATGACGAGCCGTCGGGGAGTGGGCCATCCTTCAAGCCATCGTGGGAATGAAACGACTTGATGTTCTGGATCGTTGGCTTGCCGAACTTTTCCTGGAACAGCTGGATGGACAGCGCTACTGGCAGGAATGCCATGGTGTCCAGGTAGACGGTGTCAGCCTCGCGTAGGCCGCCGCCGGTAGCGTCTTTGATCACCTTTAGGCAAGTGAAGGCCAGAAAGTGAGAGTGGAGTGTCTCGGTAAGCAGGTTCTCGGCTCGTATGAAGTAGTTGGACGATCGTGACGACGGCTTGGAGAAGAGGAACCCCGCCGGCGCCTTTGTCAGCACAGATGTGCATTTGACCAGTTTTTTCATCCCGGCCTGGACGAAATCATCCGAGGCTCGCGTGATTAGCTCGCCAATTTTCTTATCGGCGCCGGCAACGTTGACGTACTTCTTTATCTCGCCATGCTCATTGAAAAAGGAGAAGCCGTAGGAGGGCGTGCCGCCGTTGGCGCGGCGCTCCAGAGCAATGGCGACGGGGGATGACTTGCTAGCACACTGTTCTTTGATCCATTCCCGGTGACAGTCGGGCACTAGGAATGTGACGTGGTCGGGCAGGATGTAATTGTTCAACCGATTCTGCAGCGCTTCGGTGATGTGGGCGTCTGTGATTCGTTCTGGGCCGGTGAAAAAAACTACCACATGGGCTGGTTCGGCGGTTGGGTTAGGGGTGAGGATCACTTCAAAATCGAACAGGTCAGGCATCTCAGTTCACCGGAATGCAGATGGTGAATACAGTGCCTTCAGCTGCCGCCAGCTCACGGTCACCGCTCCAATTTTTGGGGTTGAACTCCACGACTTGGTCATGACCTTGGAATGCCTGATACAGGCAAACCCGCCCTGTGCGAAGGCGGACGTAGGCTTTGAGCTTGTTGAGTGCCTGGACTGCGTTGTGGAGGCCCATCCCGGAGGTCGCTGATGCTTTAGTCGTGACATGCTTCTTGAAGCATTCCAGAGTGGCCTCGAGCTCTTCTGCCAAGGGCAGATCATTGACCGCTTCTACAGGGGTTCCTTTCTTCGCGGATAGCCAGCGTCGTGCTAAGCCTGGCCCGCTGTCGATGACCGAGATCTCGATGAATTCGAGGTATTCCGAGTCCCTGACCATGTTTCGCATCACGAATATTGCGAACTGTGGCTCTTTGTCCGAGACGAGGTGTATGTCTTCTCGTTTGATCTTGCCGGCTTTTACCGACGCTCCTCTAAGACCTTTCTTGTACTTCACTCCATGGACGTCGGTCACTGAGTGCTGGTCTGCGTTAGCGATCAGCTCGGCCAGTACGCTACCCAGAGCTGGCAGCCCACCTTTTTGGAGTGTCTTCTTATCCTGCTTGGTATGCATCAGGGCGGATGACAGCTCCAGGAGGCTTGCGAAGGATGAGTGGGAATGGATCTGAGGCGTCGCCCCTCCGTAGTAAAAGGGCTTAATAAATTCCATCTTCGCGAAATTAATGCTGAAGAGGTTTATGGTATTGGGGCGCGCCCCTCGATCGCTTGAGGTATTACGAAGATCACCTTCGTACATTGCTTCAATGAGGGGCCTAATCACAGTTAGCGCCGCGCGCTTATCTACTGCCTCATGAGCCTCGGTCTCGATGCGGGCAGACATGATTAAAGCTGTCAGGCCGGCAGCAGTCTGGCCCAGTTGTAGAATCCGAACAGGAGCGCTTTCAGCGCCTGCGTATAGGTGAAGAACGCTTTGGTCGTGAGCCCGAGCCCAGCTGATCACCAGCTGGGCAAGTGCTGCGTCAACCCCAAATAGGCCACCGTGACTCATGCTTTTGGGCAGGCGGAGGATCGCATCCCCTTTGCAAAGCGGGTACAAATCTTCGATTTCGTATGTGTTCAGAGCCTTGGCGATTTTCATCAGCACCTCAAACAGTCCATCGTTTCGGGCGCTGAACCAGCTATCTGGACACACCCGGTCAAATCATATCGCCAGCTGTCCTAGGGAAGATAGGTGGCGTGGCAGCCAGCCATTGGCAATCCTGAACATTTGAGAGCGCGCTCAGAAGTTTGCTGCCTGATGCTCAACGCTCAGAAGCTCCAGGAAACTGCCGAGGATGTGATCCACTTCGCTGCCCTCATACTCTTCCTCGGCGTGGTAGGTACCGGCTCTAGTCAGCAAGACGTGCTGGCCCTCGTACTCGATAATGTCCATTCCGATCATCAGATCGTAGAGATCTTTGCTGCTGGCCTGGCAAACCTTGTATTTCTCAGGTTCATCATCAGGAACGTCAAAGGTTGAGTCCTTTGCCTCGCCATGGGTTCTGAAGAGCTCAAGGGTCAAGACCTCCAATGAGGCATGTAGCGAGCTGTAGTGGGTTGGCTGTCCATCGAATGCAACATAGTAGGCCGTGCGATGTTCCGTCAATGACAGATGCGGATGGCTAGGGCCACGCCGAATTAGCCATGCTCAATTCGGGCTACAGGGCTGACATCCTTCGTGTCTTCGGCCATCCTGGCCTGCGCGCTCTGCTTGCTTAGAGCGCGCGTTCTACCTGGCTATGTGCTGTATTTAGTGGCAAAGGTTACCCACTTGAAAAATTCAGGGTCTTTGTTAGTGTAGGTGATACTGTGTGGGTATTCGTAACGTTGGCTATCTTTGCCATTAATTTTTAGTGTTACGCTACCTTTATCCCAGTGAAAACTAACTTCACGCAACCGCCTGTCACCGGCTTCGTTCTTGTGATCTGTTTCGATGTCGCACGGGTGCCTCCCAGACCATCTGTCTGTAGCGCTTAGAAATAGGTGCGCCACGTCAATGTAGATCTCAACCATGTCTTGTTCTGGAACGGTGAAGTCATGTTCGGTATCGTTTCTTGCTTTGTTAAGCTTTTCGAGTACGGAAAGCGAAGGAAGTCCGCACTTCTTTAAGTATTCAGATAGGGCGTGGAAGTTTCTAAGTTTTTTGAGTGAGACTGCTCCAAAGCCTAGGCATACATCCTCCATTCTCATGTGTAGAGCACGCTTCGCATTTGATAATGCGTTTATAAGATGTCTTGGAGTGTTACCGTCTTTAAGATCCTGTCTGGCGAAATCTAAATACTCCTTGGCGGATGGGCTTTGGCGGCAGTAGTACACGCTCCATAAGAATGAGATGTTGTCTGGGTCAATATCGTCTGGGTCAAACATGTGTCGAGCTCGTAGTGCCGAAGAGTAGTCCAGTATCCTAGCATGATGGCTTGTTGCTATGTACATGCCGCTTTGTGGCTAAAAATTTAATGTACAAGGCGAAGCGCACTGGCCCAGGTGGCACGCTGTGCACATTGTCGATCATGGAATTTGCTCGCTACTCTTGCGGTATCTACGGAGGTGAGTATCTATGTCCCTTATCAGTCCTAGCGACCTCAAAAGCCTGAGGCGATCCCTAAAGCTCACCTGTGAGCAGGCGGCAATCTCAATCGATGTAAAGGCTAGGGCCTGGCGTAGCTATGAAACATCGGCGGATTGCAAATCACACAGGACGATTCCCGAACGAAGCCTTCGTGTCTTTTGCGAGCGCCATGGTGTGCCCTATCCACCGACCTCAAACGATGGAAGGTTGTTGTCTGTGGGATGCAAGGTCATCAGCATTACCGCCTACAAGGGTGGAGTAGGAAAGTCTCCCATCACAGTCGACGTGGCAACGGAGCTAGCGCGGCGGGGAAACCGTGTGGCAATCGTCACGGGAGATGTGGTCTACAGATGTAGCATGCGCGACGATATGCGAGAGCATCGTAAGCTGAAGGTTTTAAATAGCCCAGTGACGTATTTTGATGAGTCAGATGTGATCCTATATCATGCTGAGCTTCATGATCTGGAGCGAAAGCTTGCGGAAGACCTAGCGGAGGAAGGTATTCTTGATCCTGGTGAAATTCAATTTTGCTATGGTTACCAAGTCGAGCGAATCAAACGGAAAAAAGGAGCGTCCCACGCTCTGTCTAGGTTGGTTGAAGAGTACGATTATATCTTGCTGGATCTAAATAGAGATCTCTACAGGACACTCTTGCTTTCTAATGTAGTAGTGTTGGTTTTGGATAATCGATGTCTGTCTTCAATCTGGAGTGCTGAGAAGTATTGCGAGGACATCTTGGCGCTGAATGGTGGTCGTCCGATTTCTCAATTGTATTCGCTGATTACCAATCATGCTCCATGCGGGGGCGGTACAGAATATCTAGAATATATTTCCGATGCAGTAGGTGCAGAGCAGGTTCGCAGGGAGGTTATTGAATCCTATGAGCATCAGTCCGAGGTATATCTCGAAGCGCGAAAGCTCAAGATACCAATGCTGCGTACGCTCATGACTAAGGCTCACTCAATGGAGATCGCTAGATATAACAGCACTAGAGGTTTTTGGGATGGGTACTGCTATTTCGACTCGGTAGTGGATTTTGCTCCGAATTCTCTGGCTAGTGATGAAGTTCGTCGATTGACTGACGAAATAATTGACTGCACTAAAAGGGAATACACGGGTGTGGCTTACTTGCCTAGGCATGGTTAATTCGTTCTGCTAAACCGATGCTGCGTAGCGTCAGTCTGGAGAGTTCTGCTGGGATTCACTAACGGGTCTTTACCAATGTAGACCTATGTCGGTGGTGGCCCTCTACCATCGCCGCCCCAAGATTGGTAAGGGGGTGTTGAAAGTCACGCAAATATATTGACCTGCCAGAGTCGGGGTGATTATACTGACGCCATCTTAAAATGGGGCGCTCACGGACACTGCAGGATTTCTGTAAGACCTCCGATCTCCATGGAAAAACGCTATCAACGGTTTGGATTACCGACAGCGTATAGAAAGCCCCTTTGTTGGGGATTTTTTCGTCTTGAGTTTGATGTTATCAGTAGCTCGGCGCATGGACTGCCGCTCTAAGAAAATAATTTAAGAAAATATCAAGATTTTTACTCAAGGTTTGCCAAACTCCACCGTTTGGATAGGTAAGGTATTATCTTGAGAGCATTATGAACAATCGTCAATTTTGTAAATCCACAGCTACCTTCAGTTCCACATCGACTTTCAAATTCCTTGATACAGATGAAACCTACGGTGCTGCAGTGAATTTCAAGGGCAACGGCCTTGTAGAGGTAATTCTGCATGATTTTCGCGTGGCCTTTACACCGTATCAAGCCCATCAGGTAGCTGCATGCCTGATACAGGCAATTGGGCAACTTGGAGTGTCATTAACGAATTCCTATGAGAGGAAAACGCTTGATCTCCTGGACTCGATTGGTCAATGGACTAAAATCATCTTGCCACATCTCACAGTGCCCAAGGCTGGTGCTGCAGGGCTACATAGTCAGGGTTTTGGGCCAAATTTTGTCGCTAGCGGGGTGTTCCAGGATCCTGCACCACAAGTAGCTTTTGAGGATGAGAGTCAGGCCATCTACGACCTGTCCATCAGGCCCCACAAGGATGCAATCATGCTCAAGTTTAGGTGGGTCGCCTGGATCTTTACCCCAGCTGAAGCTGAATGGCTGACGAATCAGCTATGGACTGCGGCGTTTTTGGCAGCAAGGCAAACTAAAGGTATGAGCTAATTTGGATTTTTCATGCGATCCGGAGAAGGGCGATCCTCTCCGGAACGCATTAGGTAAACGGCACGACCCTGTAATTACTGAGCTTTGCCAACGCTGCTCACAGCTGGCCCCAGTACGCTGACACGTATGCCATCTCTGCATTAACCATCGAAAGAAGTTTCGGATCTGCATGGCCTGGGCCCGTGAACAGCTTGCTATTTTTCACGTCTAGTACGGCCATGCAGCAGCCATCTGGAGCGTCTGGCCTCAGAGAGTGCTCCATCAGGGCGAGCACCACATCGATCCTCAACTTCTGCAGTTTTTCGTCTTTGAGGTACAGCTTGACGAAGTGAGGCACCCCGTCCACCATGAGACCAAGCTCTGGTTTAACCGAAATGTCGATGTCACCTACCTGGTAGGTCACGGCGTAAGGTGCGTGCCATTCGATCTGCTTTCGCCCCCACCATTTCTCATAGCCTTTAATCGCTCGGGGATAATTGCTTAGCTTTTTCTGGTCGCTGATCCGAGCGAGGATCGACTTGAGCTCCCCTTTACCTCCTCCCTTCTCATGGACAGCAACAATGCCCTCTCGAAGAGCCTTGTAGAAATCAGTAACCGGGCTGTATGGCGGTCTGTTCTTGATCTCTGAAACCTTGTTGGCTTTTGGCGCTCCGGCTCTGGAAACGATCTCAACCACATCTCCTAGTGTCAGCCTTGGCATTATCCCCTCCCAAGAGAAAAAACGTCGGCGCAATCGAGTGCACCGCCTGTGCTTACAAAGATAAAGCGTAGCTCAATGTGTACTGATGGCTGCGAGATTCGTTGGAGTGCGTATCAACCTATGGATCACGAGAGCTTACACGGCTTGTCCATACATAAGTCTTGGGATGACCTGCATGGGGGAGATGAGGGCTCAACCTGATTTACGTTCCGCAACGAACGGATGATTTTACGGGTGCCTCAAAATCGCTATGGTGGAGCGGTGACAACAACCGAGACTCCCTATGGACGATCCCTCTCCAACCCCGCAAGAGCCCGTCCTCATGACGGATGAGCTTGTGTCGCTCGATGCGATGACGGCTGAACTCAAGTACGAGTTAGGCCTCCATGCCCTGAGGGCAACCCAAGCTGAGGCCGAGGCAGTGCGCTGGGCTAAGTCAGCCCTGGATGCGCTAGATGTCTTGGACGACCTTAATCCCCGAAGCGCCAAGAGGAGGCTTACCTGCGCTGTCGAGCGCGCCAAGCTAGCTCTCGATGCATTGGACGCAGCCGAGGAACTGGCGTCCCCAGATTTCCTCGTTCGTCACGCCCGCTACTGGTCAGGCGTACTCGCCCATTGCTTGAGTGCCCTGATAATACTCAATTCCCTTCTTGCTCGTTCTCAACGCGCCTTGCTGCGCGTACCTCTATTCGAGGACGGCCCTGAGCTCAGCGGGTTCAAACACCGGCTTCGTTGATCCCTTTCGAAAAATTTCTCCAATTTCGAACGGGATGACCATCATGAGTACCAACCATCGTTGCATTTGCGCTACCTGCTCCAGGGAAATGAAGCCTGGCCAGGATGTCGCGTCTACCAATTCATACTACAAGCTGGCTATCGAGCGTATTCCGTTGGCTGGCAAACCGCCGATCATCTCTCGCGCCTGGGATGATCGGCTGCTCGCATGGGCCAAAGTAATAGTGAAGTTCGGCTACTTGCTGCTCGCAGTTTTCAAGCTGTAGTCACTCTTCACAGCTCCCGGTCGCGATCTCAATCCTAAGGGAGAAAAAGGCTTCCTCATCAGGGCCATTGCCAGGAGTACGGCAATGGCCCTTTTTCTGATTGCCGGTGACTGGAGTGACGTTGGCTCACCGCTGATAGCGGCCATGCTGTCGTAAATCGAGCCTTGGCCCCGATCAGTCTCGCCCTTCCGAGTTCCATCCTGTTCGCCTGCGGCCCTAAAGGGCCTACGAGCTTCGCTCGCTTAGGTAGGTATTGGGGGCGGGACATCAAGGCTCAAGTTTGAGGTGTGGGCGTGTCGGAAACTGACACAGATGACATCTATTCAACAGGTTCTACAACCCGCGAATGTCATATCCAAATGATGCGCGATGAAAGCGTTCGGCTGTAGATTGGGAGCTCACCATTGGTCTGCTCAGGTGTCCCCGATATGCTCGAATTGATTGACAGGGCTGGCTAAAATCCAAATACTGACCGAACGGTACGCAAAAAAGTCTATCGGGTATGTTCCGTTTGGGAGCTCCGTGAAGCCGATTGCGGGACATTCCGGCACTGGCAACCACGAGGTACGCGCTGTGGATAAATACGTTGGACTGGATGTGATCATCATCGGAGGGGGGGCCGTCGGGATCTGTTCCGCCTACTTCTTGCAGAAGGCCGGGATGAGGGTCACCTTGATTGAGCAATCGAAGGTAGGCACTAAAGGGCCGCGTACCCCCTTCGTAGATTGCATCGGCAGTGGTGATAAGAGTCCAGAGTTGGCTAAGCGCGGGAAAGAACTATTGTTCCCCCTATTCGAGGATCTTGGTTACAACATGCGCCTTGTGAGCCGTTTCTGCTTCGCCTCACAGTCCACGATCACGGCCAACAGCGTGCGTCGAGGAACCATGAGTAATGAGCTATCGATGCATGAGATGCTGATGGACTTGAGGAATATTTTGAATGATCGGGGCGGGCGAATATTTGAAGACCTCGAAGTAACCGAGCTTGTCATGACAGGAAATAGAGTGGTCGGTGTGTCGAGTTCGGCTGGGCAGTTCCTAGCAGACGAAGTCGTCGTAGCAGCAGGCGTACTCAGTTCCAGGTTCGAGACTTGCCTAAACCTTGATTTGGGGCTCAAAGAAGAGCGCGTAGCTGCCGGCGATGATCTCGTGGATGTTCCCGTTACACCGTCTGGTAAACCCTATGTAGGTCGACCTGAGAAGGTGAAAGGCGCAATCGTAGCCGTAGGGCACGACGTGAACGCAATCTGTGCTTTAGGTGTAGGGCAGATCGTTGCCGACCTCGTTTCCACTCCGAGCGACGGAGTTGGCTACGAGTTGCGGCACATTATGCCACCTCAGGAAATACCTTGGGCTGGTGTCTAAATTCCAACAAAAGGGCGCTGAGCGCCCTTTTTGCTATGCGGTTTTCATGAGTCCGTAAAACTGGGTTTGGTGTGCCATGAGATCTAAGCTGCGAAGCACCATCATTTTTCGATGGTTGCTCCCAGCTATCGAACATTTTCTGAGGGACGCACCATACCCAGAAAGCCATCTGGTCAAATTATTTGATCCATGGGTGTGTTGGCTGTGCCTACTCCACCGACCCTCGATATCTTCCCTCCTGGCCCTCCTCTGGGAGCCTCGTCAGCCATAGCGCGTAATGGCTATTGAGCAGAGCCAGGGTGTGCTTCTGTGGGCGATCAAAACCCACGAATCATTTTTACATACCCGCTGGACAAAAAAATATACCTGGAATACAGTCGAACCAAGCGATCGTCCAAGTGGGCGATGCAGGCACTCTCGATAGGAACCAGCAATGACTACAGAAAAGCGGTATTGGAGCACCTCGGTAAGCGATGTTGAGGAGTCCGCTGTCTACATCCGGGGCTACGACCTGGGGGACTTGATTGGCAAGCTGAGCTTCGCTTCGGCCACCTACCTGCTGATTCGTGGGCGTTTGCCGAATGCCGGCGAGTCCAAGATGATCGACGGCATCCTTTGCTCGGTATTGGATTACGCGTTGAAGAAGCCAGGCACTGCCGCTGCCCGCTTCTGCGTTTCCAGCAACCCGTCCATGGTCGCTGGCCTAGCCACAGCCGTTTTGTCGGCTGGGGAGTATTCGCTGGCCCCTGACCAGACTGGCAATTTCCTGAACGCTACTTTTTCGGCAGATACAAGCGACTTCGAAGCTTCGGCCAACGCTTTGGTGGAAGGGATGCGCGCCCGTAAGGAACGTGTTCCTGGCCTGGGTCACCCGGTTTTCCGGTACACCGACCCGCGTGCCCAGCAACTGAAGGCCCTGGCAGTCGAGACGGGTGTGTGGGGTGATATCTGTGAGTGGTATGAGGCAGTGCATAAGGCCTTCACCACCCAAGCCAACAAGCCCGAGATCGTGATCAACGAGGTCGGCATGATGGGTGCGATTCTGGCCCAGATGGGCTTTACCCCAGCAGAGATGACTGGCCTCGCGGTGATTTCCACGATGCCAGGTGTAGTCGCACACATTTCTGAGGAGCTGCAGAGCAAGGTTCGCATTCGCGCGATCAGCGACAGTGAGGTCGACTACGCTCGCGACCGCCGTAACTTTGCAGAAGATCTGGAAAATAGCGGTCTTTAGCTGTACTGCTGCCGCTCCCTCGGGGCGGCAGCATTTCATAGAAACTTCTTCTTTATGTGCAACGGCATCTTGTTGTACGAGGTTGGTGGTATCAGTATGGGAAGTCTTGCCAGTTCGTTCGCCACCAATGCCTATATAGAAAACGGCTTATGCAAGTCGGTAGCTGTACGGCGCACTGCATTAGAATTATTTGCGACTAAAGGGTTTCAGTCTGTCAGCCTCCGGCAGCTGGCCGATGCTGTGGGAATCCAGGCTGGCTCTTTGTACAACCACATTGAGAGCAAACAAACTCTTTTATTTGATTTCATTGAGGAACTCGACTCGTTGTTGTTGCATGCGGTCACAAAGGAACTCAAAGGCCGCCGCAACGCTATCAGTGCGCTCGAAGCCTTCGTCAAAACATATATGACCATTGCGCTTGAAAATCGCTCGCTTTATGTGTTGTCGCGACGTGAAACTTGCAATT
>Ga0157372_10004757_pt1 | contig 14415 bp, 12 predicted proteins | sample C55metaG_FD_115307 | JGI IMG/M metagenome (GOLD analysis project Ga0157372, IMG submission 115307) | Corn rhizosphere microbial communities from Kellogg Biological Station, Michigan, USA - C5-5 metaG | ecosystem: Host-associated > Plants > Roots > Rhizosphere > Soil | place: USA: Michigan... | reverse complement strand
TTCGGACATCGACGATCTGAACGCGATCCCGGGTCCGCTTCCGGACCGACTGCGGATCAATTTGGGAAACGGTCTCGAGCGCTCCGCGACGCGATTTCCATTCGCGCAGGACATCAGAGTGGAAAATCCCGGCCACACGCGTGAGACCGACTTTCGACAAATCGTCGACGATCCGCTTCACCGCATCATCGCTCTCCGCCTCGGTAATTATCCAGAAGTCGGTTTCGCCTGGGACAATCGCGCCGCTCCAGTTGAGGAACGATTTGCCGAGCGGAATGTTGAGAGTTCCCGGCACGTGGCCGGTGCCAAACTTCGCAGCCGGACGCGTGTCTACCACGCTTCCACCTTTCTTCAGCGCATCCTCGAGCTCGGCCAATCCCGAGTAAGTCGGCACGCGAGGCGCCGGCTGCACGCTCCCGCTGCGGTTCACCCGCTTCATCACCGCGAAGTATCGTGGAGGCGCGGGCTGGTCTTCGAGCACCCTCGCGACAAATTCGCCTTCCGTGAGTTCGCCAAACGCCCAGTTGAAGAGCTTTTCGTATCCGAGCGTCGATTGTGGCATTGAGCCGAGCGATTTTCCGCACGCCGATCCTGCACCGTGCCCCGGCCAGATTTGCAGGTGGTCCGGCTCAGTCTTGAACGCGTTGACCGATTGGAACAGCGCTCGCGCCGAACTGTCCATGCTGCCCTTCGCCCCGGCGGCCTTCTCGAGCAAATCCGGTCTGCCGACATCCCCGACAAAAACAAAATCGCCGGTGAGGGCACCGACAGGATTCTCGCCACGCTCGAGGTCTGATACGAAAAAGGTCAGGTGTTCTGGAGTGTGACCAGGAGTATGAGCGACCCGCAGACGAACCCGACCGACGTCGATCCGGGAGCCATCACGAAGCACAGTCGCATTCCGGAGAGCCTCATCGGAATAAACCCACTCACCGGTCCCTTCTCCCGAGAGATGGAGAACCGCACCCGCTGCATCGGCCAATGCGCGCGCTCCTGAAACAAAGTCCGCATGGATGTGAGTCTCAGTCACGTGTGCAATCCGAACGCGATCGGCCCCGGCCGCGCGAATGTATTGAGCGGTGTCAGAATTGGGGTCGACGACGATCGCTTCGCGCGTCTTTTCACACGCGATCATGTAGCTCGCCTGGGCCAGATTCTCGTCGTAAAATCGTCTGAAAAGCATGGTCCGTTCGAAGCGGGCGGTGAAGCGTTGCTGGATGAGCGCACAGTAGTTAGCGTCCTACTGACGAACTCGTTGACTGACTGCGCAATATACCACCAACGTGAATACTGAACGGAGCCGCCAAACGACCGAGTTGACGCGCGAAGAGCTCGTACGTTATAGCCGTCACATCCTCCTCCCGCAGGTGGGCGAGAACGGCCAACGCGCGCTCAAGAAGTCGCGCGTGTTGCTGGTTGGTGCCGGGGGATTGGGCTCACCGGTGGCGCTCTACCTGGCCGCTGCCGGCGTTGGTACAATCGGGCTCGTCGACTTCGATGCGGTCGATCTCTCGAATCTGCAGCGTCAGATCCTGCACGGATCGGCTGGTATAGGCAGCTCGAAGATAGATTCTGCACGCGACCGGCTACGCGATATCAATCCGAACGTCAAGCTGGAGTCGTACGAGACTCGCTTCGTCTCCAGCAACGCGCTCGAGATCGCGACAGGCTACGATCTGATTGTGGATGGTACCGACAATTTCGCGACCCGCTATCTGGTCAACGACACCTCGGTTCTGCTCGGCATCCCAAACGTCTACGGGAGCGTGTACCGCTTCGAGGGACAGGTGTCGGTTTTCGGAACGCCAGACGGACCCTGTTATCGGTGTCTCTTCCGCGAGCCGCCTCCGCCTCACCTGGTTCCGAGCTGCGCCGACGCCGGCGTGCTCGGGGTTGTTCCAGGACTTGTCGGAACCATCCAGGCCACCGAAGCGATCAAGATGCTGCTCGGGCTGGGCGAGACTCTCGTGGGCAGGCTGCTCATGATCGACGCCATGACTATGGCCTTCCGCACGATCGAAATACGCCGTGACCCGGAATGCCCTGCCTGCGGGACGCGAGAGATCACCGAGCTGATCGACTATGACGAATTCTGCGGTGGAGCGCCAACCGGAGATGGGATTGGAAATGCGATCACGGAAATCCAGCCATCCCAGCTCGCGCAGCGCCTGGACGGGGGAGAGGAGCTCGAGATCATAGATGTCCGGGAGCCGTACGAATGGCAGCTCGGTCATATACCGGGCGCGCGGCTCGTTCCACTCGACAGGATCGCGGACGAGATTCCGCGACTCGACAAGCGGAAGGAGACAATTCTTTACTGCAAAGTCGGCGTCCGCAGCCTGTATGCGGCGCACCAGCTCGCCGACGCCGGTGTGTCCGACGTCCGAAATCTCGCTGGCGGTATTCTGCGTTGGATCGACGAAGTCGATCCGACGATGACGAGGTATTAGTTGATCCCACCGGATCCGATCGAGCGATTCCGCGGTGTCTACGCGCTCGCCGAGAAACTCGACCGCTCGATCATCCCCGAACCGAACGCAATGTCCCTCGGGACGATCGGGAATCGCGATCAACCATACGTAAGAATCGTCCTGCTCAAGGCGTTCGACGAGCGCGGATTTGTTTTCTACACGAGCTACGATGGGAAAAAAGGCCGACAGCTAATCGCCCACCCCAGGGCCTCTCTCTGCTTCTATTGGGCGCCACTCTCGATTCAGGTTCGAATTGAAGGCAGGGTTACCAAAATTTCGGACGAGGAGGCTGATGCCTACTTCGCTACGCGCGAACGGCGCAGCCAGATCGGCGCGTGGGCCTCGCGTCAAAGCGAGCCCTTGGAGACCCCGACCGCTCTCGATGATCGGGTTGCCCAATACGAAAAGGAATTCGAGGGGAAGACAGTCCCGCGACCGGAGTACTGGTCGGGGTTCCGCGTCTGGCCGGAAAGAATCGAGTTCTGGAAGGGGAAGCCCAATCGTCTCCATGAGAGACATCTCTATACCAGAGATGGCGAGGGCTGGCTGATCGAGACTCTTTATCCGTGACACTCTGCCGGTACCACTGGAGCGCCACATACCCTAAAATGTTGAGATGACGAGCACCCGTATTTCCCCGCCACCCAAGGCCGAAAAACCATCGCCGCCTCCGGCGCCCCCCGAACCGTGGACAATCGCGTCCGCTCGCTCGCTTTACAACATCGAGGGCTGGGGCATCGGCTTCTTCGACATCAACGAAGCCGGTCATGTCGTCGTGCGCCCCGATCACGCGAAAGAGGGCCGCGAGCTCGATCTCTTCGATCTTGCCAACGATCTCGAGGAGCAGGGAGTTGGGTTGCCGCTGCTGCTTCGTTTCTCAGACATCCTTCGGTCCAGAATCGAGTCGCTCAACGAAAAATTCGCGCGCGCGCGCGAGGAATACGGCTACGCCGGTGGCTACACGACGGTGTATCCGATCAAGGTCAATCAGCAGCGTCACGTAGTCGAAGAGATCGTCGAGTTTGGAAAGAGCGCGGGCGTGGGACTGGAGTGTGGGAGCAAGCCGGAGCTGCAGGCGGTTCTGGGCCTGGCGGAGCACACAGATCATCTGATCGTGTGCAACGGCTACAAGGACGAGGAGTTCATGCGACTCGCGCTCATGGGTCAGAAGCTCGGACATCAGGTTTTCATCGTGCTCGAGCAGCTTAGCGAAGTCGATGTGCTGCTCAAGGTTGCCGACGAGCTCGGCGTGAACCCCACCGCTGGCGTCCGCATCAAGCTCTACTCGGAAGGCTCCGGCAGGTGGGCAAAGAGCGGGGGCGAGAAATCGAAGTTCGGTCTCAGCACTGCGCAGCTCGTCAGGCTCGTCGACAAGCTGAAATCATTGGGGCGTCTCGACATCCTGAAGCTCATTCACTTCCATCTGGGCTCGCAGATCACGGACATCCGCTACATCAAGTCAGGCCTCCAGGAAGTCACCCGCTACTACGCCGAGATGCGCGGGCTGGGCGTGGACATCACCCACGTGGATGTGGGCGGTGGATTGGGTGTCGACTACGATGGTTCGAGCTCGACATCACAGGCGAGCGTGAATTATACGCTGCAGGAATACGCCGACGACGTCGTCTACACGCTTTCGGAAGCGTGCCGCCAGCACGAGCTGCCGATGCCGCACATCATCAGCGAGTCGGGACGGGCGCTCACCGCGCACCACGCGCTGCTCCTGCTCAGCGTGATCGATGTCGAGTCCCAAGCGGACAACACGGTGCCCGAGCTCACGAAAGCGCACCACAGCCTGCTGCACGAGATGGCCGCGGACTACAACTCCGTCTCGAAACGCGTTTCGAAGAAACGCGTGCGCGAAGTCTTTCACGATGCGACGTTCGACAAGGAGCGAGCCCAGGAGTTGTTCAACAGCGGAGTGCTGACACTGAGGGATCGCGCCATCACCGAGCAGATTTATCTGTCCACGATCGCGGCAGTCGCCAGGATTGCGCGGCACGATCGGGATGAGTATTCGGATATCATCGACGATCTCGAAGCGACGATGGTCGATCGGTATTTCTGCAACTTCTCGCTCTTTCAGTCGCTGCCGGACAGCTGGGCGATAGATCAGATATTTCCGATCATGCCGATCCACAGGTTGAACGAGGAGCCGACGCGTCGTGGAACGATTCAGGACGTGACGTGCGATTCAGACGGCAAGATCGAGACGTTCATCGGCGACCGTATGCCGCACAAGAGCCTCGAGCTGCATCCATTCAACGACGGGGACCCGTACATCATCGGGATCTTTCTGACGGGTGCGTATCAGGAGATACTCGGCGATCTGCACAACCTTTTCGGCGACACGAATGCGGTGCACATCCGACTGTCTGAAACGAAAGGATACGAGGTCACAGATCTCGTGCACGGCGATACGGTGACCGAAGTGCTCGACTACGTCCAGTTTCGCGGGTCGGATCTGCTGGCGACGTTCCGTCGCAAGGTGGCAAATGCCACCGGTCTCGCGCGGCAGGAGGCGAACACGTTCATTGCCGATTACATCGCGGGGCTCGAGGGGTACACTTACCTCGAGGGCGAGGCGGCCAGATAGGCACCTCAAACTGAACAGGCGAGAGGCGCAAGTAGGTAAGTTGCGAGTCGATTAGTTCACTACGCCCAGACGTATCTCGCCGGGATTCATGGCACAATCAACTGCTTGTGCCCCGAACGCCAGAGCGGCATGTCCCGGCGTCGTGAACTAAATCGCTGACAACTTACCTACTTGCGCCTCTCGCCTATTCAGTTGCAAGCGCCAGTCACGCCGTAGAAAATCTTTTTTCGACTTCCTTCCAATTCACAACGTTCCACCAGGCTTGGATGTAATCCGGCCTCCGGTTCTGGTACTTGAGATAGTAGGCGTGCTCCCAGACATCGAGACCCATGATCGCCTTCTGCCCTTCCATCAGCGGATTGTCCTGGTTCGGCGTGCTGATGATCGAGAGTTTGCCGCCCGTGTTGATGAGCCACGCCCAGCCCGATCCGAATCGTCCTACCCCGGCAGCACTGAACTGCTCCCGAAACTTGGCGAAATCCCCGAACGCACTCTTGATCGCGGTGCCGAGGTTTCCACCGGGCTCGCCGCCGGCTTTTGGTGCCATGATCTGCCAGAACATCGAGTGATTCCAGTGGCCGCCACCGTTGTTTCGGACGGCGGTGCGGACTGCTTCCGGGACTTTGTTCACTCCGCGCATCAAGTCGTCGAGGGACTTGTTCGCCAGCTCCGGCGCTTTCTCGATGGCAGCGTTGAGATTGTTGACGTACGTCTGATGATGCTTCCCGTGATGGATCTCCATCGTTTTCGCATCGATGTGCGGCTCCAGGGCGGCGAAATCGTAGGGGAGTGGGGGAAGTGCAAATGCCATTGTCGTTCTCCTGTTTTGATCGTGTCTCAGCGGATGCTGAGCACATTGCAGCCTTCTGCTACATCTCAGTGGGCGCCGGTTTCGAGCCGGACGAAGCATCGTATCGTCTCGCCCGCTTCCCTCTGTACCAGCTGATGATACCGGGTAGTAACGAGATGAAGACGACGATTATGACCACGATTTCGATGTGCTGGTCGATCCCCGGAATGTAGCTCCCCAGGAAAAACCCAATCGCGGTCATACTCCAGATCCATAACACAGCGCCCAGGACGTTGAACGTTATGAATGTTCGGAATTTCATTCCCCCGACGCCGGCGACCACTGGCGCGAACGTCCGGATCACCGGCATGAATTGGGCTAGCACGATCGTTTTGCGCCCATACTTCTCATAAAACTCGTGGGCGCGGATAGCATGCTTCTTGTTGAAGAAGAGGCTGTTTTCTCTGTTGAAGATGCGGGGACCCGTGGCACGACCGATGGAATATCCAACTGAATTCCCGCAGATGGCTGCTAGCGTAAGAAGAGGTACGAGGGCGTATATGTTGAGGTATCCTCTGGCAGCCAGGAGTCCAGCCGTAACCAGAAGGGAGTCACCAGGAAGGAAGACGCCGACGAGCAGTCCCGTCTCGGAAAAAATGATTGCCGTGAGGCCGAAGAGTCCGGCCCACTGCACGAGTTCGGGAAGGTTGGAAAATCGATGGAACAGGTCCGTGATTGACTGCATCGGGAGGCTTTTAGCGAGGTAGAATGGAAGAGAGACGTTCAAGTTCACCGCCACCGCCGCGCAAAGCAACTGCGACAGATTGGCTGCTCGCATTTCCAGAAAAACTTCCGCGAGGCTTCACGCGCCCGCGCGGCAGAGCTGAGCGTGTGTTCAACGTTTTCTCGATTGCGGTCCTGATCCTCTTTGCGATGGGTTGGTCGTGGTCAATTGCGCGGGCGCGCGCTGCCGGTGACGGCGGCCCTCTGACGCCCGCGAGCGCAAATATCGCTAGCGCTCTAACCGACCGATCGGCTCCATCGGTCGCGTATCTGACCGGCGCGGCCCTTAACGCGCTCGCGACTCCGGCTCGCGGCGAAAGCGGCAAGTTGCGCGTGCGGATTCAGCCGGGCGGAACTCCGATAACCCCGATCCTCAGCGACACGCTTCCACCCGGCGCTGTTGCCACCTTTTCTTCGGGGTCGGCTGCGGAATCGACATCCAGGTTTGTCGCGCCGCAGCGTCCGGGCATTTGGAATCTCGCGCTCAAAGTTGGAAACGCCATCAAGCCGCTCGCTGATTTCAGCGTCATCACCTTGCGTCCAGCGACAGAAGAAAAGGCAGGCCGACTCGGCCTCTACTACATCGGAAACTGGCCGGCCGCACGAAGGGGCAAGCCCGGCGTCAGCTACGATCCGCCCAGTGGATTCATCGAGGTGACACCCCAGAATCAGGACACCCAGCTCTCCGAGCACTTTAAAATCCGGGATTTTCTTCCGCACGATCAACAGAACGTCTGGCCGAAATACATCGTGATCGACATCAAGATGATCGACAAGGACGAACTGGTGCTTCAGGATTTAAAGGAGCACGGCATCAATCCGAATGGCGTTCGCGTCCTGAGTGGATTCCGGACGCCCCAATACAACGCTGGAGGAGGGGATCCGCGTGGCCGCGCCGCCTTGAGCCGCCATATGTACGGCGATGCCAACGACATCTTCATCGACAATGACGGAGATGGCCAAATGGACGACCTCAATCACGACGGGCGCGTGAATATTGCAGATGCCAAGGTCATCCAGGATGCCGTCAACCGCGTCGAGCGGGCACACCCTTCGCTGATAGGGGGGTGCGGCATATATTCTGGCACGTCAGCGCACGGGCCGTTCACCCATATCGATACGCGAGGCTACCCCGCTCGCTGGATAGGAACAGGAGATAGCTAATGGACAACGTAACTACCGCCAGCCCCGCGACCCCGACGGAAGATCTCAGGCATTCCCCAGCCAACCCGAAACGGGACCCGGCGATGCCGGTGCGGCTTGCCGATCTCGAGCCGTACGTCGGCCTGGGCTACCTGTCGAAGCTGTTCAAGCTCATGGCCGTCATTCTGCTTCTGCTACTGGTCTCGGAGATCATTACCGGGCTGGTTACCCAGGGCACCACCTCGATTCCGACGCTCCTGGGTGAGATGAGTCGTTTGGTGGTTCTCGCCGGGCTGCTGTGGGGAAGCGGTGATCTCGCACTACTTCTCATCGATATGGGCCACGACGTCAGGGCGACGCGAATCCTGCTCGGCAGACAGGCGCTGCACCAGACAGGTTCGACGGGAATTACTCCTCCATCCGGAACACCACGCGTGGAAGGAGGGAGTTTCGTGGAGCGTGGCCCCCGCTAGGCTTTACACGATCGGGCACTCGACCCGGTCGATAGAGCAGTTTCTCGGACTGCTGGCAAGAGAAGGCGTGACACATCTCGTCGATGTGCGCGCCTTTCCCACATCAGCGAGGTATCCGCACTTCTCCGGACCCAATCTCGAGCGCGCAGTCATCGATTCCGGCGGCAGGTACTCGCACCTTCCATCACTCGGCGGCCGCCGTCGCGGACGACGCGATTCACGGAACACTCTGTGGCGAAACGCCAGCTTCCGCGCATACGCCGACTATATGGAGACTCGCGAATTTCAGGAGGCGCTCGATGACCTTCTGGCCCTGGCCGACCTCGAGCCGACCGCCATCATGTGCGCGGAGGCGGTGCCCTGGCGTTGTCATCGCTCGCTGATCGCCGATGCGGTCGTAGCGCGCGGAATTCCGGTCTTTCACATTCTGGATGCTGGAACCAATAGCCATCGAATGACGTCCTTCGGCCGAATCGATGACGGCCGGGTTCGCTACGATGTCGCTCCGCAGAGTGAGTTGTTCTGAACCGGGGGAAGTTGGCAGCACAGGCATGCTGGTTGCCATACTGCTCAAGGTGTCCCAGCATAACGCGCAGCCGCGGTCGGATGTGCGCCAGGCCCGGGATGATTCCTGACGTGCTACCTGCTACTCACTTCTTGCGAGGATGCCATCATGCTTTGGACCATCGCGGTTATTCTCTTCATCCTGTGGATTCTCGGATTCTTTGTCGTCCACGTGGGTGGGGGATTGATCCACATCCTGCTCGTCATTGCTGTAATCGTGATCATCTACCGTCTCGTTACGGGCCGACCCGTCGTCTAGAGACACATCCTCTACCGCACGGGGCAGATCGTTGCCTCGGTGCGATGCTGCCCTCCTCGATCCGCTCTAGCGGATTGAGAGGGCAGCAGTCATATCCGGTCACGTGACCAGAACCGCTGACCGCATCCATCCACCACCAGCCCTCGATTCAGTTCTCTCTTCGGTTCGGGTCGTACTGTACGAGCCCCAGGATCCGGTAAACATCGCGGCGACGATTCGCGCGATGAAAAACATGGGTTGCAGTAGCCTCTACCTCGTCCGATCGGTGGAATACGATCCGTGGCGGCTCGAGGGAATCGCCCACGATACGGGCGACATCATCGAGCAAATCAGGAACTGTGACACGATCGAAGAAGCTCTCGAGGGATGCGTGTGTGTCGCCGGCTTCACGGCTCGACGGCGCGCCGCCAAGCGTGACGTCACGACTCCGCGAAACGCGAGCGGCGAGATCCTCGAGTTCGCGCGAACCGGGCCGGTGGCGCTGCTCTTCGGGAGAGAGGACAAGGGACTCCCGAATGAAATCCTCGATCGGGCCCATGTCGTGGTCACGATTCCGACGACCGAACATGCCTCGCTCAATCTCGCCCAGGCCGTGCTCATTGCTCTCTACGAGCTACATCTCTCGGCTGCCGATGCTACGCGGAGCCTCGCTCCTCCGCGCAAGGATTCTCCCCCCGCAACCGCGGAGGAATACGAGAAACTGTTCGCCGATGTAGAGCGCGGTCTTTACGCCGTCGATTTCTTCAAGACGCGTTTTCACGAGCACATCATGCGATCGATGCGCTCGCTGTTCTATCGTGCTGCTCCCGATTCGCGGGAGCTCGCTCTGTTGCGCGCGATTTTCATAGAGATCATTCGGACAATCGACCGCATCAGTAAGGGGAAGGCCGGAGGTTTGCAGCGATGAGCTCGCACCTTGCGCCCAAATACTTGTCCGAACATTTTTCCGCCTGTCGATTCGCTTGTGAAATTCTTCACAAAGCCGATTGATTAACTCGCCTTTACACGAATAATCGCGGATGAACTTGCGAAGCAGATGGCTAGCAGTGCCCGGGTTCGTATGCATCGCGGCACTCGCCACCATGCTCTCAGCATATAGCGGCGCCTCTTCATCAGAGGGGAACAGTCCGGCGCAACCGGTTGCGTTCCGTCACACGATCCACGTGGACACGCTGAAAATGAATTGTCTCTATTGTCACTTCTCCGCCAACAAATCGTTCGACCCAGGGCTCCCCGCGGTCGGCACGTGTATGGGATGTCATACCGTCGTGGCCGGATCGTCGGACGGGAACAAGGCGGAGATTAAGAAGCTCGCCGCTTTCTGGAACAAGAAGGAACCGGTACCGTGGGTCCGCATCCACAAGCTTCCGGAGTACGTTCATTTTCCGCACATGCGTCACGTGAATGCGGGTGTAACGTGTCAGACGTGCCATGGCCAGATCCAGAACATGAAGCAGGTTTACCAGGCGTCGTCGCTCAATATGGGGTGGTGCATCAACTGCCACATCGGTCAGTCGAATCCGCCATTCCGCGCGAGATACGACTGCAGCTCGTGCCACTACTAATAGAATGACCACAGAGGCGGAATCGATCGGTCCCACGGTGACCGCACAAGGCGGAGTAAAACGCCGCGAATTCCTGAAGGTCCTGGGCGCCGGCGCCGCCGTCACGACGATGATTGGTTGCGGCTCCGAGAAAGTGGAGCGCCTGATTCCGTACCTCGTGTCGCCCGACCAGACCGTGCCGGGCGTGTCGACCTATTACGCGACGACATGTCGTGAGTGTGCGGCAGCGTGCGGAGTGATCGCCGAGACTCGCGACGGACGCACGATCAAGCTCGAGGGGAATCCTGACCATCCGGTGAACCGCGGCGCGCTCTGCGCCCGTGGACAATCGGCGCTTCAAGGTCTCTACAATCCGGATCGTTATCGTGGTCCGATGGTGCGACGCAACGGACAGCTCCAGAGCGTGGGCTGGGATGAAGCGCTGCAATTGTTCGCGCAGAAATTGGGTGAGACCCGCAGTCGTGGCGGCGCCGGCAACGCAGTATTCATAAACCAGCACGAGTCCGGGAGCTATCCGGGATTTCTCGACGCGTGGCTCGCCGCTTTTGGGATGCCCGCTCATTTGAGCTACGACGCGGGCGCGGATCACGCAGCTATCGCCGCCAATCGACAGAGTTATGGGGTCTCGTGGCCCAAGCTCGATTTCCGCGCCGCCAGACTCGTGGTTTCAATCGGCGCGGATTTCCTCGATAGCTGGGGCGCGATGGTGCCGCAGCAGCTCGACTTCGCGGACGCGCGGGCGAATCACGACACTGCGCCAAGACTTGTCTACGTCGGACCCCGCCGCTCACTCACTGGTCTCAACGCGGATCAGTGGATTGATTGTCGGCCCGGCAGTGAGATGGCGGTCGTCCGCATGCTGCAGGGTCAGATGCCTGTCGATGCGGCTGCACAGGCTACGGGAGTCAGCGCGTCAGTACTCGACGCCTTCAGCCGCGAGTTCGCCGCGACGACTCCTAGCATGGTGATCGCCGGCGGTGGAGGAAGCAACGCCCTCGAAGTCGCGCTGGCGGCGAACGCGCTCAATCAGTCCCGCGGGAATGTCGGCGTTACGATCAAGCCGAACGAAGGCTATCTCGGCTTCGACCGAATGGCGTCGCCGGCGGAATTGCGGGCTCTGGCCGAACGCATGAACTCTGGCGGCGTCTCGCTGCTGATGGTGCGTGGAGCGAATCCAGCGTTCACCCTGCCGAAGGCGGCCGGCTTTGCCGCGGCGATGGCCAAGGTGCCATTCAAGGTGAGCTTCTCGAGTGTGCCGGACGATACTTCGGAGTTGGCCGATTTGATTCTTCCCGATCACCACCCGCTCGAGCAGTGGGGAGACGCGGAGCCGGTGCGGGGGACGATCTCTCTCCAGCAGCCGACGATGGATCCGGTCTTCGATACACGAGCGACCTCGGACGTGCTGATCGCTGTCGCGAAAAAGGATCCCAGCAATGCCGCGCGCTACACGATGGCCGACTATCGTAGCTGGCTCATCGGTCGGTTTCCTGGCGGGGCCGCCGCGCTCACCGCCGCGCTGCCGCGCGGGATGACATCCGGGTCACTCGGCGAAGTCACCACAGCGCGGGCCGTGCCAGCAGTCCGCGCCGCGGCACCGATCGAGCAGTCGAGCGGTAATATGTACCTCGTAGTCTATTCGCATCCGATGCTCGGCGACGGGCGCGGCGCGAACAAGCCCTGGCTTCAGGAAATTCCGGATCCTGTCACCAAGATCTGCTGGCAGACTGTCGCCGAGATGAATCCGGTGACCGCCGAGAGGATGGGTCTGGAAAACGGTGACCACGTCACAGTGCAGACGTCGGCGGGCAGTCTGACTCTTCCAGTGCTCCGCTATCCGGGGACGCAGAGAGACACCGTCGCGATCGCGACGGGCAGGGGTCAAGTCCGCGGCGGCAGATATGCGAAGGCGGGATTCAATCCGCTCGAGATTCTTCCGCTCGCCGAAGATCGCGCGGGTGGCGTCGCGTTCGTCTCGACGAAAGCGAACGTCTCGAAAGCCGGCGGCTCCGCGCACATCGTGACCACGGAGGGATCGGCTCGGCAACACGGGCGCGGAGTCGGACAGGCGATTGCGATCGCCGATCTGCAGGCTGGGAGACCAGGTCACGACACCGGAGCGTCGAACATCGCCGAGGTTTCGCCCAACGGGGTCGAGGCCCCTGGCGGAGAGCATGCCGAAAGTAGCGCGGAGCACAACGAAGAGATGCCCGGTGACGCCTCGCACCGCTTTCTCCCGGGTCTCAGGTCGCCGGTTGCAAATGATGCTCAGGGAGAGCAGGGAGATCCCAAGTCGAAAGACAAGGGCATGTACGATCCGAATCACTGGAGCGGCATGGCGAAGCGCCGCTGGGCGATGACAGTCGACCTCGCGCGCTGCACCGGTTGCGCGGCGTGCGTGAGTGCTTGTTATGCCGAGAACAACATCCCTACCGTCGGCGCGGATTGGCAGGTCGGAAAGGTTTTGCCCGACCGCACTGGATTCGGTGCGAACATTCTGCGCAGTCGCGAAATGGCGTGGATCCGCATCGAGCGCTATTACGAAGGCGGAGAGGATGGCGGCGCCGATTTCGACACGCGATTCATTCCGATGATGTGTCAGCACTGCGGAAATGCGCCGTGCGAGCCGGTCTGCCCGGTTTACGCCACCTATCATTCGCCCGACGGGCTCAATGTGCAGGTCTACAACCGCTGCGTCGGAACGCGCTACTGCTCCAACAACTGTCCTTATAAGGTTCGCTACTTCAACTGGTTCGGCTACGGCGAGCCGGCACGGCCGCAGTACGCGTTCCCCGAGCCGCTCAACTGGCAACTGAATCCGGATGTGACTGTGCGCGGAAAGGGCGTCATGGAGAAGTGCACCTTCTGCGTCCAGCGAATTCGCGAGGCGGAAAATCGCGCGACGGCGGAGAAGCGTCCGCTTAAGCCAGACGAGTTCACGACGGCCTGCGCCGCGGGTTGTCCGTCGCGCGCGATCGTTTTCGGTGACGTCGCGGACGAGAGCTGGACGGTAACGCAGCTCGCCAAGGATGCGAGGGCGTATCACGTGTTCGAAGAGCTCAACACATTCACGGCGGTCGTTTACCTGAAGAAAGTCACACATCCCGCACCCACTGTGTCGGGGGCGGTATAGCAATGGCGACTCTCACGCAGCCGGTGCCAGCGCGCGACGAGCCACGCCGTCCGAACATCGCGACCGGGGATGTACAGCTCCCAGCGGTCCGCGACTATGAGCAGGTCGATCGCGAGATAGTCGGCACTCTGCACCCGACCGTCGCCTGGTTCATCGGGCTCGGCGTTGCCGTGTTCTTCCTGCTGCTCGGCATCAGCGCGTGGATGTACCAGATCTATAGCGGTCTGGGAGTCGCAGGCTACAACCCTCCGGTGATGTGGGGCGTGTACATCATCACCTTCGTCTTCTGGGTCGGTATCGGCCACGCCGGCACACTCATCTCGGCGATTCTCTATTTGTTCCGCGCCGGGTTCCGCACGACCATCTATCGCTGCGCCGAGGCGATGACCGTGTTCGCCGTCATGACCGCGGGATTGTTTCCGATCCTGCACCTCGGACGGCCCTGGAAATTCTTCTGGCTGATTCCGTATCCGAACTGGCGTTACATCTGGCCGCAGTTCAAGAGTCCGCTGGTTTGGGACGTGTTCGCGATCCTCACGTACCTCACTGTCTCGAGCACGTTCCTCTACATCGGATTGATTCCAGACATTGCTGTGCTGCGCGATCGCGAGAACATCAGTCCGGCGAGAAAGCGGATC
>Ga0157372_10004755_pt1 | contig 14416 bp, 11 predicted proteins | sample C55metaG_FD_115307 | JGI IMG/M metagenome (GOLD analysis project Ga0157372, IMG submission 115307) | Corn rhizosphere microbial communities from Kellogg Biological Station, Michigan, USA - C5-5 metaG | ecosystem: Host-associated > Plants > Roots > Rhizosphere > Soil | place: USA: Michigan... | reverse complement strand
TTGCCAGAAGAGATGGCTAAGGTCGTTATTGGCGCCGATTTCTTCCCCGACCGCATCGCGAAGTTTGAGCAGAGTGAGAGGGTTGTACACGCAAAAGTTTGGATGCATCTCGAGCGCTAAGCGGCGAATGCCGTGGCTACGCGCAAACTTCACGGCTTCCTTCCAGTAGGGCACCAGCCGCTCCTTCCACTGCCAATCGAGAGCCGCGGCATATTCGGGTGGCCAGCGATACGTAATCCAATTGGGATTCTTGTCGGTGGGGTTCGCGCCGGGACAGCCGGAAAATCCAACGATCACTTTGACATCGAGCTTTTCCGCCAGTAGTACTGTGCGCCGGAAGGTCTGGGCATCGCGGTCGGCAATGCTTTTGTCAGGATGTACGGGATTCCCGTGGCAGCTCAGGACGGCGATTTGGATGTTGTGATCATCGAACTTCTTCCTCCACGCCTTCAGTTTCGCGGGATCGTCAAGCAACTCCTGCACCGGGCAATGTTTGTCATTGGGATACCCGCCGGTACCGACCTCGATGGCTTCCGCGCCCAGACTCACATATTTTTCAACCAGTTGATCAATGGTGAGATCAGGAAAAGCGGGATCAAAAATCCCGATACGAATCTTCTTCCGAGGAGCCGCCGAACTGGAACTGCTCGAATCCTGCGGTGTGGCCGCCGCCGAAACCGGAGTTGCCCCGGCAATAGCTCCGGCCAGCGCTCCGCCCGTGGTGGCAAGAAAACCTCTGCGCGTGGGAGAAAGAAACTCAGAACCTTGAGCCATGAAGACCTCGATGATGTTACAACCTGAACCCCGAACGGTTGACCATTATACTCATCGACTCGAATTCAAGGCTTTCGTAGTCAGCCGAGGAGAAATTGCGGGGATGCACAGCAGTGAAACCTTGGCGCGATCCTCTCCCCGGTTGGACAATCCATGCAGCGGAACAAAATTATGGCTCTATGTGGCCAAGCCGGGCGCTTGACGATCGCGAGAATCTCGCTCAAAAACCAAAACCGCCCTCGCGGGCGGTTTTGGTTTCGTGGGTTGAACTCCTCAATTCTCAGGCCGGAGGTGGCCATAACTATGAGGACGTTAGGGGTATTTTCACGCGGACGCCGATCGCGAACAATACTGCAAAATAACTAGGCAACGGTGACCCGCTTAGTCATTGGCAAACAATCACTTGGCCGATTTTGGTGAGCGCCATCACAGCAATCCTCCCCCTTGCAAATTCCCCTTTTAGCGCCCTCCAGTTAAGGCCGCACTCACCTTCTGTCCTTCGGGTGTATGAATCAGATCTCTAAGTTCCCCGGGGTCTGCTTTCCAATCGTAGAGCTGCCCACCATATTTTTCATGGATGATGAGTTGCCACCGTCCTGAAACAACCGACTTCATCCAACCATCCGTGGCAAGAGGTTCTTTCGCTTGCATCAGGCGATCCTCTTTGACAATCGTATTGGTTTCGGGAAGTTCAGAAACAACAAGATTCTCTCCGGATGTAGGCGTGTCCACAGCGTTTGTAGATCCTAGACTGGCTCTAGGGCCCCAGGTCCGGTCTAACGAGACCTGCGGGAAAGGATCGCTACCTCCGTTAATCGTGGCCATCACTGTCGCCGCAACTGCCTGGTTGCCCACAGGTTGCTCGACTCTCACTCCCTCGGGGAGATGTCCAGGCCAGGAAAAAATAAGCGGTACGCGCACAAGCTCCCAGTAGAGCGCGGCCCCGTGATAGCTGAGTCCGTGATCTCCGAGAGACTCGCCGTGATCGGAGGTCAGGATCACAAGCGTGTTCTTCAGAATGCCATCCCGGTCAAGCTCTGCGAGCAAAGCGCCAATCGAATCGTCTTCGTACTTCAGGCCAGCGTCGTATTCATCGACAGCCGTACCGTGATCCCAGACAGGCTTGGTAATTCCGGGCGGGCCACCGTAGGAATAGTGAACGTCGAGGTAGGTGAGGAATGCGAAGAAAGGATGATCGCTCTTGCGTCGAATCCAGCCTAGTGCCTCGCGATTGAGTTCGTCGGCCCGCTTGCGAACGCCGAACGCGCCGCCATACTCGCCCGATCCTTCAGAGTCCTTGTCAAGCCAGTTAGAAAGGCCAACCCAGCGGAAAAAGCGCGTGAACTTGCTCTTCGCACTCCGGTTCAGGTACAAGCGAGCAAACTCTCGGCCAAATTCGGTGCGAACGAACGCATCTCCAAGGCTATCGAAATAATCTTCGAAGTGTAGAAATCCCCGCCCCAGCCCAATGTTGCTGGTGAAGTAAACGCGATTGGCGGAGAAGGCCCCGGTGCGGTAACCCCGCTGCTGAAGGGCCTCGCCAAGCGTAGGAAGGCCATTCAGGGAGCGATTGCCCCAACCGAACCAAGGCATACGGCGGACATTGCCGGCGCCGTGTTCGTGAACCGATCGTCCGGTAACGAGCGATGCATGGGAAGGCAGACTCCAAGACGAAGGCGCCACGGCGTTCTCGAACGAAATGCCGCGGCTCGCCAAGCTGGCAATCCGGGGAGTCGTCGGGCGCGAGTAGCCATAAGCCGATAGGTGATCAGCGCGAAGCGTATCGATGACGATCAGCAGGACGTTGGGGGAGCCGGGAGCGGAGGGTGGCAGGTGTGATGTCGCGTAGGATTCCTCGAGGCGCTTGCCGCCTTCGATCGAAATCAGAAGCAAAACAAAAATTCCAAGAAGGGCGGGAACCGAACGTTCCCAGAAGCGCACGGCTGGTACTTCGTGTTTCTTCAGCCAGCGGGTGAAAGCGACGGCAATGCCGAGGGCAAGTAGCAGGCATGCTCTTTTGTACAGGCGCCCGGTGACGAGCAGCCAATCGTAAGCGCTTAGGAACGTGAGAATAAAAACCAGAACGCGAAGACCAGGCATGCGCCGTTGGACACGAGAAAGAAGCGCAACCGCCAAAGCAATGAGCAGGAAGAAGACGAGGTCGACGATGGGGGAAATCCAGAGTATTTCTTTGGAGACGTGGAGAACCCGTGCCCATTGGGCCCAATTCACCCGCTGAAAGGCAAGGAGCCCGGCACCCTCCAGAAGCCCGGATACAAGGGCAAACCAGCAGGCAACGTAGAAAAGCACGAGCGTTCCGGTCGCACCTGGTGCGGGAAGATCGCGTGGTCGCGCTCGCTCTCCCGACCCCCTCAAAATCGCCGCCTGCTTAGTTCCCGTCTGATGGAAGGTCTCCATTTGAATCCTGAGTTTAGCAGTTGTATGGAACGGTTATGCTCGAGCGGCACGTCGTAAGTAGATAGAATGAGGCATTCATGGCGGCATCCTCATCGCTCACGTCAGGCGAACAGTTCGCGCCTTGGATTGCGGCAATATTGCTGGCCATTGGCAGCGTCGCCCGCCTTTGGATCGCAGCACGCACGTTCTTGAACCCCGATGAAGCCTTACATTACTTTGTCGCCGCGCAACCAACTCTGCGGCAAACATACGAAGTAAGCCTCACGACCGCACATCCGCCGCTGATGTTCTTCCTGCTGCATGGATGGACAAAGTTGGGATCCTCCGAATTCTTCCTTCGTTTGCCGTTCGTTATCGCCGGAGCGTTGTTCTGCTGGATTCTGTTCCGTTGGGTGCAGAGAATTGCCGGATCAAATGTGGCATTGCTCGCGCTTGTGATGTGCCTGTTCTCTCCTGTGCTGATTTCACTCTCGGCGGAGGTCCGGCAGTATTCGCTCCTTTTATTGTTCTGCGCCGGTTCTTTGTATGCCCTTGAACGCGGATGGCAGGAGGACTCCTCCCGCTGGATATGGTTTTCCTCTATCACGCTCTGGCTGGCGTTGCTGACGCACTACTCGGCGCTCTTGTTTGCGGCCGCCTGGGGAATTTACGGATGGATGCTTGTATGGAGCTGCCCGCGTCGCGCAAAATCCGCGTGGGTCACTGGACAGATAATTGCGCTGTCAATCTGCATCGCGTTGTTCAAGACGCAGGTGCTGAAGCTGCGGAACGCCCGCGTACCTTCCGAGATCGCCGCGACATGGTTGAGCAAGTCGATCTATCACTCTGGAAGCGATCACCTGGGGACATTCATGGTGACACGGACCAGTCGCCTTTTCCGCTACTTCTTCAGCCATGGAACGATTGGCGTGGTGATGCTCCTCTTTTTTCTTGCCGGCTTGCTGGCAATGTTCGCAGGTAAACCGGAGCGGCTAAAATCCCCGCGGGCTCTGGCCGTCCTTTGTGCCACGCCCTTTATCTTGGCGATCGCAACCGCAATCGCAGGCATTTATCCATACGGAGGAACTCGGCACGACGTTGTGCTCGCAGTTTCCGCAATTCCCGCTATTGCCATTGGAATCGATCTGATCACGGCAAGAGCCATCGGTCCGAGCCGCCGTTTGGCCGCTGTCCTCGTGCTGCTGATCGTTGCTAACATATTTGCTTCCCCAACCCCTCCTTTCATTCGGCCGGGAAATCAGCAGCAGCCCTTGATGAAGCAAGCCATCGCGCAGCTGAATTCCCAACCAACTGGTTCGGCAATTCTCGCGGACTACCAGGGTGCGTTGGTCCTCGGATACTACCTTTGTGGAAGGCAAACTTCGCTGCCGTTCGGGCCTACGCCCAAGGACCTCCTGGTCGCTCCTTGCGCCGAGAAGACCCTGCTCACCTCGGTCGGGAGTCAGAGCAGCTTTGCGGCCGAGGAATTGCCGCAGGTAATACGGCAGGCATGGAACATGCTTCCTGTGCAAAGGTCTGAAATCTGGCTCTTCGAGACGGGCTGGATAAGTGATGAACCCGGGAAGTGGAGAACAGAGCTGCACAGGGTTGCCTGTGATGAAATCCACGATTTTGGGGAGAACCTGCGAGTATCCCGCTGCCGGAGATGAGCCGGCGAAGAACCATCAACCTGAAACTGTCTAAGGAAGGACACGTAACCCGGGCCTGCTCTCTGTAACTTCATACTCCTTCCCAACCTGCAGGCTCTTGTGCTCTTCACTTCTTCCGCTCGGCCAATCAATGACAATACGCTCGATGGTCTCCTGTCCAAGACCAAAAGTGACGGGCAACTCCGACTGGGACAGGTAGCTTGAGCCGCTGCGAACGAAGCGTGTCTGCATCACTCCACCTGCGAACAGCTTGATGCGCGCGCCGATACCGTCGCGGTTCGACTTGGTGCCGATCAGCTTCAACCGAATGCTGCGGTTCCCTCCGGTCTGGTCGTTGCGCAACAAGTAGGCAGGGCCGTTGTTGGTGGTCATCAGCAGATCCTGGTCTCCATCCCGGTCGAAGTCACCGACGGCGAGCCCGCGCCCAACTCGCGGTTCATTGAATCCACCTCCAACCTGCGATCCCACTTCACGGAAATGCCCTCTCCCGTCATTGAGGAACAACTGCGGGGGCTGCGCGTAACCGACATTACGCACGTTGCGCACGGTGTCGTCGATATGGCCATTCACCGCGACAAGATCCAGCCATCCGTCGAGATTGCAGTCAAAAAATGTGCAGCCAAACCCGAGTGTGGTCTTCGACGGCAATCCTACGCCACTCTGCAGAGCCACATCCGCAAAGTTCCCGTTCGCCTCGGCTCGATAGAGCCCGATCATTTCGTTGTCGAAATTCGTGATCGCGACCCCTGATCGGCCTGAGTTGTCGAAATCGCCTACATCCACTCCCATGCCGGCGCGAGCCTTACCTTCCTGACTGAAGGCGATCCCCGACTCTACGGCCACGTCACGGAAAGTTCCGTTGCGCTGATTGCGGTAGAGCTTATTTGGCTGCGTGTCATTGGCGACCAGCAGATCGGGCCAGCCGTCCTGGTCATAGTCTAAGAGCGCGACCCCCAGAGACTTCGAACTGCTATCGAAAATTCCACTCGAGGCGGTGACATCCTCAAACGTCCCATTCCCACGATTGTGAAAAAGCCAGCAGGTTTCTCCTACGTAGGCTTCGGGCGTGCAGTAGGACTTGTGCTTGCCGTCAATGCTGCAGAATACATCGTGCTCCGCCGACCACTTCACATAGTTGCAGACAAACAGATCAAGGAACCCGTCGCGGTCGTAGTCGAACCAGATGGCCGAGGTGCTGAATGCGAGGCGCCTGCCGAGGCCGCTCGAAGCGGTTACGTCCACGAACCTCCCTTGGCCGGTGTTTTTGAACAGGCGGTTCTGCCCAACACAGGTGATCAGTATGTCCGGGAACCCATCGTTGTTATAGTCCCCGACGGCAACCCCCAAGCCGTACATCTCGACATCGAGACCGGCCTCCCTTGTGACATCGGTGAACGTGCCGTTCCGGTTGTTGCGATAGAGCTTCAGTGTCGAGCGCTGGCGGGTGTGGCCGGGCCAATCCATGCTGTTGACCAGCAGAATGTCCTGCCAGCCGTCGGAATCGTAGTCGATGAATGCGCAGCCTGGACCAAGCGTTTCCGGAAGCAGTTTTCCGCCATAGGATCCATCGTTGTGGCGAAAACGAATTCCCGCTGAACTGGTCACATCGGTGAATTGAAAGCCGAGCGATTGCTGCGGCGGGAGTGAAAAGAGTCCCGATCGGGAGAGCACTGCCGCGGCAGCACTCCGACCCGTATGCCGCAGAAAGGAGCGGCGATTCACGGAAGGTTCACCAGCCCGTTACGAATGGCGTAGACAACCAGTTCTGCGGTCTTGTGGATGCCGAGCGCGTCCATGATATTGGCGCGGTGCACGGCAACGGTATTCACGCTGAGATCCAGTTGAGCGGCGATCTCTTTGTTGGACTTTCCGTCGCAAATCAGCTGCAGAATCTCGACTTCCCGCGCAGTGAGACCCGAACCGCGTTCGCCTTTGAGGCTTTGCTGGAACGAAAGTTGTCCGTCGAGCACAGTTTCCCCGTTCACCATGCGGCGGATGGCGGAGCCCAGTTCGAGATCCAGCGCGTTCTTCAGCACGTAGCCCTTGGCGCCGGCTTCAAGCGCCTGGCGCACCCAGGTGTCCTCGGTATGCATGGTGAGCATAAGGATGAGCGTCTGCGGCGCAAATTCGAGAATCTTGCGAGTTGCCTGTATGCCGTTCATCTCGGGTAGGGCGCAGTCCATGACGATGACCCGCGGCTTGAGCAGTTGCGCCTGCTGAACGGCTTCCTGGCCGTCGCTCGCTTCGCCGACCACGTTCATATCTGATTCGTCTGCCAGCATGCGACGGAACCCGCGGCGCACCAGGTTGTGGTCGTCGACCAGCAGAACTGAAATTTTGTCAGGCATGCATCTCCTGGGTCTCGCGGGAAACTGCCTCCCGCGGAACTTCGAGCTTCACTACAGTACCGCCGCCGGGTGCCGGCTCGAATCGAATGGTGCCACCGAGCAACTCGGCACGCTCGCGCATGGCCACCATCCCAAGCCCGCGGCGGGCGGGGGAGTCGGAGAACCCGGTACCGTTATCGGCGACTTCCAATTCCAGCGCAGAGTTTGCGAAGTGCAGCCGTACCCGCGCCTTTTTCGAGCCGGAGTGCCTGGCCACATTGTTCAAGGCTTCTTGCAAAACGCGATAAATGTGGACCGCCGAATCGCCGCTCACGGGAAACGGAGTTCCACTTTTCTCGTAGGATATGCCAATTCCGGTCTGCCTTTCCACCACCGGCAGATACCATTCGATGGTGGACTCCAGGCCAGCCTCATCGAGCATGACCGGATGAAGCGCCTGCGAAAGGCTGCGAACCTTTTCGAGGGTGTTCTGCGCGATCTCGCGTACTTCGAGGAGTTCGGTGCGTAGCGGCGAGTTTTCCGGAGCATGGCTGCGTGCCCTGCCAATCATGGCGCCCACCGCAGTGAGAATTTGGCCAAACTCATCGTGCAGTTCGCGGGAGATGTAGCGAAGCGTTGATTCCTGAGTCGAGATCAGCGTTTGGGCGAGTTCGCTGCGTTGGGCGGAGAGCGCTCCCAGGCGATTGAAGAGCTGGCGATTCGAATGGATCAGAAACAAGCTGGTGAGAACAATGGCCATCAGGGTCCCGATCAGGAAAAAATATGCCTGACGTTGTACATGATCGTAAATCTTGCTGACCTGGGCGGCGGCGCGCTCCTCGACTTCATTGTTCTGTACCAGCAGGCGGGCCACGGCATTGCTCAGGGCGGCCAAGCGCGCCTGCAGCGAGAGCCTGATTTGCGCGCGGGCTTCGGCTTCCTGGCCATTGCGCGCGAGTTCGAAATTGCGGTCCATCGCGTTCCAGAACTGGGCAAGCGATCTTTCCAGATACTGCTGCTGATCAGCGGTTCGATCCTGCGGCGACACTTGTTGCTCCCGGTGAAACGCGTCTTCCAAGTCGCCGCGCATCCGGTCAAATTGCGCCTGCCAGGCGGTGAGCGGATATTTCTGGCCGGTGTCGCTCGGATCTACGTCAAGCATGTCGCGCATGGACATGCCGATCGAATTGAGTTCATTTTGAATCCGCAGAAGTTGCAGTGAGTCGCGGCGGTTGTGGTCGATCAAATTCTTCTGAAGATCGCGCAGGCTGTCGATTCCGCGGGTGACGGAAAACGAGTAGGCGACCACGGCGATAAGGGTGATCACCAGGCCTATATAGAGCGGGGTTGTCGGAGACCTGCCGGACGTGTCCTGCACTAGCTGCAAGCATATAACTTCACAGCAGCAAACCCAAATTGGTGTCGGTTGATGCGGTTATACTCATTAGCATCCAGCCGCCTGGCACTCGGATTCAGGCTTTTGAGCTTGCGAAACGCCAAAGGCCTCTTGTCCTGTCTGCTGGTTGCTGAATTCTGAATGCCTGTCGCATGAACAGTCCCAAACTCCCGGAACCTTGGCTACGCGGGACCCTCGCGGAAGTGGACCCGGTGCAACGCGCGGTTTTGCATGCCCTCGAACTGGCGAAAGAAGATTTGCAAAAATGGTGTGGAGATTTGTCAGATGAGGAACTGAATGCCTCTCCCGGAGCGGCAGCACCGGTGGCATTTCATCTGCGGCACATCGCGCGCAGCACGGACCGCTTGCTTACCTATGCCGAGAACCGGCCGTTGAGCCCTGAACAGATCGCGGCGATGAAGCAAGAGTTGGATCCCGCAGCCACGCGCGAGGCGCTGTTTGCGGAACTCCACCGCGGGTTGCAATCGGCCGCCGAAAGGATACTTGCCATCCCGCCCGAGCGCCTGCCTGAAACGCGAGTGGTCGGCCGGCAACAGTTGCCGACAACCGTTGCCGGGCTCGTAATCCATGTAGGGGATCACGCGCAGCGGCACGTTGGCCAGGGAATTACGACTGCGAAGATCGTCAAAAGCAGACGTGCTTCAACCTAGACAGAGTCAGGCGGCGCTCGACGAACACTCTGCCAACGCCTCGCTCACCGAGCCGAAAAAGCTAAACAGAGATGCCACGTTTGTGAGTTCGAGGAGATAACGAACCCGCTCGGACGAGCAGGCGATGCATACCTCGCGATCCAGGGCCTGAGCCTGCATGCTGATGAGCACCAACTGACCAATCCCGGCGCTGTCCAGGAGGTCCAGTGTGCCGAAATCTAAAACCAAATGATTCCCGGCTCGCATAAATTCTTTCGCGGTCTCGGCCAGCGGCTGGGCTTCCCCCTGGTAGCATAAACGCCCGGCACAATGAATTATGGAGACGTTTCCTAGGCTTTCTGTTTTGGTTGAAAAACCGACGTTACGGGAGAAATCGTTGTCATTCTTTTCTAGAACGGCCACTGCAGAACATCCCCTCATGGCTAAATAGTGCCAACACTCATACTCCTGTTTCACTATAGACGGAGTTTTTTTGCAAAGTGTAAAAAATCCGAAAAAGAAGCCTGGGGTACCAACAAGCAAATCTGGGTTCTGTTTGGCATCCGGGCACTAGCCGGGAGCATCCTAAGTTGCTCTGTGCTGAGGAGCGTTCGTTGCGTAAGAACTGCACGATCATCTTCACCCTCCTGATTTTCACTGCCATATGCCGAGGGCAAATTCCTAGGAGTGGTAACGCGTTTTTTGGCTATTCCTATTCCGGCGGACAGGTGTTTAATCCCGGCCCCATCGATGTGGCGATGAATGGATGGGAGGCGAGCGTAGAGGGCAAATTCCTCCCTTGGCTCGGCGGAGTCGGGGACTTCGACTGGCACTATGGCTCGGCTACCACGAGCTGCATCGGTGTAGGTTGTTCTCCCATGAAGTTTGGCCTCAACGGAAGCCGGCATAGCGTGCTTTTCGGACCGCGCGTATCCACCACCTTCGGGAAGTACACTCCTTTTGCGCAGGCTCTTTTCGGCTTCAGTCACCAGACGGACGCGGGCGGCGGAATCTCCACCTCCGAGTTTGGGTACGCTCAGGCCATGGGCGGTGGGATGGACTACAAACTCCTTCAAGCCGTAGCCTTGCGGGTTCAGGCCGATTGGATGCGGAGCTACCTATTCCGCGGAAGCCAAACCAACTTCCGCATCTCGACAGGAATTGTGTTTCGGTTTTAACCGCGGCGTGCGGGCCCTTGCTGATTATTGCTTCTGTTCAGGCGCAACATACTCCGGCGGCGGAGCTGCGCCCTCGCCGAAAAAGTATTGCTCCATCTGACGGACGATCACTTCCTGGTCTTCTCTGCGGGCCGGGTTGAGACGATATTCATTGAGGAGCATCTTGCAGAACTCGGTCCACTGGCTCCAGGCCTGCTGGGAGACATTGTCGTAAATCTTGCGCCCGAGATCGGTATCAAACGGCGGCTCGTCGAGGCCGGGAAGTTCCTTGTGCAGCTTGATGCAGTAAACCTTGTGCTCCATGATGGTCGCTCCAGAGCAAAAATTATCTCACAGCGGAATCGGCCGGTTCAGGCCCAAAGGAGCAAACGGAAAGGCCTGCCGAAGCAGGCCTTTCTGTTTTTGCCACAGGGCCCTAGGCGCTAGGCGGAGGTGTGGTGTTCGGGGTGTTCCCCTGCGGCGTCGTGGTTGGAGGCGTGCTACTAGGTGGAGTAGTCGTTCCCGGCGTTGTGCTGCTACCGCCATTCGGAGATGTCGTTCCCGGAGTGGTGGACGGATTGGTCGATCCCGGAGCGCTGCTCGGCGCAGGAGTCGTAGGGCTGGTCTCGGGCGTGGACGGAGTCGGCGTTGTCTCGGGCGTTGGTCCCGTTGGGGTCGTCTCCGGGGTCGTGCTGGGGACCGGTGCCGAACCTGCAGTACCCGGCGTCGGGGCCGCAGTTCCGGGAGTGGGTGCCGCCGTTCCTGGCTGTGAGGTACCCGGAGTCTGGGTGGAACCAGGAGTTGTGGTTTGGCCTGGGGTCGAGCCGGTTTGGCCGTTCATGGTTCCCGTGGTTCCGCTCTGAGATCCTGTCCCAGCGCCAGCGCCAGCCCCAGTCCCGGCTCCGGTTTGAAGAGCCGCGACCATGATTTGATTTCGGTGCAAAAGCGAACTCGGGCTGCTGGATGGTTTTGCGGGCGAAGCGCTCCCGCACTGCTCAGACACCTTGGTGGCATTCGTTACGTTGAACTGCTTCATACCGCCGCTGCTTGCAGTTGCGGTATTAGAGCTCGAATTCATGCCAGAATTTGCGCCCGCCGACGCCGTGCCGGTAGAAGCGCTGGCCTGTGCCTGATCGGCAGAGCCTGGGTTGGTCGCGCTCGCAGAAGCGGAACCACCGTTTTCTGCAGCAGTGCCCGTGACCTGGACTTGGTTGCCGACGAGCATGCGTAGGCTGTCCAGATTGCCGGTGAGCTTGTAGTTATTTCCGCTTGGGTCCGTCAGCATGTAACTGCCGGTAATCGGAGAGCCTGCGAGACAGCCGGTCAAGGTGTTGCCGCTGGCTGCATTGGCCCCGCCCGGGTTTGTGCCGTTAGAAGAACCGCTTCCAACTCCACCGGCCGCGCCGGCACCTTGGTTGGTGGTACCGGACTGTGCTGCGCCAGGGGCAGCAGATCCTGTTCCCGTCTGATCGGTACTCCCCGGGGCATTCGTGGCCGGGGTGGATTGCGCTGGCTGACTGGTGCTCGGACTAGTGGTATCCGGCGAAGCCTGGGGGGTTGTACTTGGCGACGTCTGAGGTGTCGTAGTGGGTGAAGTTTGGGGTGTCGAACTCGGTGGAGCAGTTTGGGGCGTCGAGGGGCTGCTTTGCGTCTGCGAAGAGCCGGTGCTCGAAGGTGTGCTGTCCGGGGCGGTGCTTTGTGCTAGCACCCATGTTCCCGAGAGCAGCACGAGTGAAACCAGTGTTGCTTTTCCTTTCATAGCGATCCCGCCTCCCAAATAAATTCGTCTGACTCTGGCAATCTATTCGGATTCGTGTTCGGGGAGAATCCAGCGGACTCCTTATGAGCCGCGTGGCGTTACCGTACAGCGATTTTTCCCGCGGCAGCGCAGAAATTACGCGAAGCAGAGCTGGGCGAAGTAGCTCGCGAAAAAGCTGGTTCTTACAAAATTACGCGTTCATCTCCAATACGTTTGGTGACCCGCTCGCGGTCGAGGTACTCGAGCAAAGGAATGGCGTACTTGCGGCTCACCCCGGTGAGGTCTTTGAATGCCGCAACATCGATCTTCGGGTTCTTAGCTTTTTGCGCAACCAGTGAGCTGCGCAGCTGATCGAGCACAGCACGGTGAAATACGAGGTCATCCGAAACCTTGACCAGCAGCTTCTCGCGAAGCAGCAACGTGACGATCTTCTGCGCCCTCAGCTTGTCGATTTTGAGCCCGGCCAGCACGTTTTCTAGGGCCGGGACTTTGAGCCCAGCTGAGGCAAATGCCTGCTCGATCGTCTTACGCGACTGGGCTTCTTCATCTTTCATTTCAACGCCCCGGCCGGGTAGATGAACTAAGTCTTGGGTGACCGCAACTTGCTTTCCGAGGAGCGCGGCGCTCAATACCGCATCGAAAGCGATGGCAGAAAGTGCTGCCTGCTCGCGCAGAATATCTTTGGAAATTCCGGGAACAAGTGGATTCTTGCTGTGGAAGTTCGAAACAATTTGCCGTAGGTTTTCAACCGCGGAGACTAAGGCGCGCGCGTCCACGACCCAATCGCGATGGCCAACGATCGATCCGCCGGATCTCAGCTCTTTGATCGCCGCTTCCACTTCATTCCGTGTGTGACCGGTTTCCGCGCCCAGCTGCGCCACGGTGATTCCTTGCTGCGCGCGACGAACAGTGCGGGCCAGAACCACAGACTGCAGGGTTCCCGCGCTCAAGCTCTCCAAGAACCTGAGCCGTTCGCCGGCAGCTGCTTTCTTTTGCGGCAAGGTGTCCAGGACGACGCCGCCACCGATCGTGATCACCGGCGAAAATTGCCTGATGATGAAGCGATCCCCTGGAACCAATAAGAGTGAGTCAGCAAGCTGTAGCTGCAAGAACCCCTCGCTTCCAGGCAGCAACTGCTTGTCCCCCAGCAACCGCACCACGGCGATCGTTTCCGAAGCGAAGGCATGCAGATGCACGCGGGCACCGTTCCGCAGTGGCTGCGCAGAGGGCAGAACCGACAGCCTGACATCGATGCGCGAGCTAGCCTGCAGTAGCCCCGGGCTGGCGAGTGTCATGCCTCGAGCTAACTCTGACTTCTCGACCCCCGGCAGATTGAGCGCGGTGCGCTCGCCGGCAACCGCGTGATTGGCCAAAGAGCCGTGCACTTGTACGCCCCGAACACGGACATGTCTTCTGGACGGAAACAGTTCCAGGGCATCTTCCGTGCGGACGGTTCCCGCCACCAGGGTTCCGGTGACGACCGTTCCGAAGCCCTTCATGCTGAAGACGCGATCGATCGGCAACCGGGCAATCGCTTGCGAGTTGCGAGCGGGAAGCTTTCCTGCCAGGTGCACCAACTCTCGCTTGAGATCCGGGACGCCCGTTCCGGTCAGCGAGCTGAGGAGGAGAATGGGAGAATTCTCGAGAAACGATCCTCGAAGGAGGTCTTCGACCTCCATGCGGACAAGTTCGAGGGTGTCTTTGTCCACCAGGTCGGATTTGCTCAGAACGGTAATGCCGCCCTGAACACAAAGCAGCCGGCAGATATCGAAATGTTCGCGGGTTTGTGGCTTGATTCCCTCATCCGCGGCAATGACGAAGAGAACGAGATCGATCCCTCCCACTCCCGCCAGCATGTTGCGCACGAAGCGCTCGTGGCCGGGGACATCGACAAAGCCGAAGCGCAGCACCTCGCCATTGGAGGCATTCATTTCCAAGTGCGCAAATCCCAGGTCAATCGTTATGCCACGGCGCTTTTCTTCTTCCAGCCGGTCGGCATCGATGCCGGTGAGAGCCTTGACCAGGGCCGTCTTGCCGTGATCGATGTGGCCCGCCGTGCCCACGATGACGGATTTCATCCGACTCAGTATAGGGGGTCGTGGCCCAAAGATCACTGCTCGCAGCTGTGTGCGAGAGGCGCGACGCACGAGCGGGTACTTGGTTTCTGCGCTGCAGTTTTTCTGCTTTTGCTGCAATGCCGGGAAATGCGACAATAGAGTTTCCCCACATGACCACCACGGCGATCCCTGCAATTACTCCCGAAATACTGCGTGGCCACGGAATCAC
>Ga0157372_10004753_pt1 | contig 14419 bp, 10 predicted proteins | sample C55metaG_FD_115307 | JGI IMG/M metagenome (GOLD analysis project Ga0157372, IMG submission 115307) | Corn rhizosphere microbial communities from Kellogg Biological Station, Michigan, USA - C5-5 metaG | ecosystem: Host-associated > Plants > Roots > Rhizosphere > Soil | place: USA: Michigan... | reverse complement strand
GCTTCAGCCTCGCGGAGAATACTGATGATCTGTTCGTCGGAAAAACGCTTCTTCATGGGGATGTCCTCATGTGGCTTATAAAGACATTACTAACATCGCGGTGTGTTAATCAACGGGGAGCAGGTCAAGTAATGTAGCCATCTTTATATCTTATGCTTGGGGTGGTTCTCTGGAAAAAAAAGAATGGGTCCGGCAAAAAATAGTCAACAGCCTCAAAGGAAAATATTCAGTATTCTGGGACCGAGATACGATTGGCTTCGGTGAGTCCATTGATGCGTGTATTCATAAAGCACTCACTCATCGTCCTGTTAAAGTGTTCTGCATATGTGATGCTGATTATTTACACTCAGCAAAAACGGTTGGTTCCGGCTTACACCGAGAATTGCAGATTCTTGAAAAAATTGCTCACGAAGATCAAGTGAAAATTATTACTCTAATATTCGAGTCTGATTGCATTCGAGACCTCCCGGCCCCACTTGCAGGCAGGACTTACCTAGACCTGGCTGAATTACATAAACGTAATTTATTTATTGGTAATGAAATGTATGCTTTGGCCGAGGGGATATCTCAAGCCGAAATGAGTATCTGGATTAAGAAAAAAATAGCCTCGAATGACCTAGTTAAACTGCCAAAGCATCATTTTCAGGGGTTGGATATTGAACTTTATGGCAATGGCCGCACACATGAAGTCACACTGAGCCCGCAACACCCTTTGCTTGCTCCACAGTGGATGTTGGACAGCAAGGATTGGGGTTATATGCTTACTGACGAAAATGCAACGTTTTGTCCAACGAAAGGGCGCTGGCACTGGGATTATTCCACACCATCACGGGGCATGAGAGCTCTAGGCACAGCCGCTATGTCGGTATTTTTTCCAGGACAAACAACTTCTGGCGACCAAGCAGCATTTCATCGGGCGGGTAACGTTTTAGCTCAACGATTTTTTGCCATGGTATATAAGCATGAGCCTTTTATTCTCAACTCAGAGGATATAATAGGATTATTAATTAATAACGATGATGGATATAGGGCACTCGAGTTTTTATTGAAATCAAAAATATAATCATCACGCAATTAATGTGTTGAGCTTGTATATTCCTAAGCATAAAGTCAGTACTAAGATCTTAGGAAAAGCCTCGCTGTGAGGACAGGAATTGTCTACTGAAGCGAGGGCACTCCATAACAGTAATAACGGCGCCACCGTTTAAATCATGCCAACAACCCAGCGAGATCTCTTTTAAGGTTTTCCATATGTGAATCAATGTAAGATTTTACCATTGCAGCATATTCCCGATCAGGTTCATAGCAGGCCTGCAGCGCATCAATATCTCGCCCGATCTTCGCGAGACAAAGATCCCGAGCCTCGCAGGATGACATACTCGCCGTGATATCTATCAACTCGGAAATATTTCCCACTTGAACTGCAACAGGTTGCAGCACCTCCGCTCGCACGGTCACCAGCCCAAAGCGATTTAGTCCCATAACTTCAATACTTTTTACACCTTTCTCATCTGGGAGATTATCCACTGATTTTGCAAGCAGTATAGGGATTTTCAGATTATTGATATGCCAAATAAGATGGTCATCAGGATCATGATCGCAAGGATTAATCAACAAGGGAACTTCAAGGCTTAGGTCGTCTTGGCTTACCTGAGCCCGATAGACTCCGGATACAGGAAAGGCGCACTCCTTACCCGCATTTTCAGCCTCATTAGAAGAAACAATGGTGCCATCGGCTTGCAGAGTATAGGACTTCTGTCCACGGCGGCGGTTACAATCCGTGCAAGATGGCAATAAATTATTCCACTCCAGTGCTAGCCACCAGTAACCAGGGTGTCCTAGATTCTCATTCACTTTTCCTTTCGGGCGGTAATGTTCAACATCCATTTTCTGAGTACCGATGTATTTACTCTCGCAGTAGGCACATTTCCCATGAAAAAGGTGTTCCAGCGCCGCTACGATATCTTCTTCTTTATATCTCTTAAATTTATATGTTTTGGTGGGTACTGGTATAGCTGTGTAATATGTTCGCGCGGCAACACGCTCATTATCCACAGCATTACCAACAGTGGTAAGTGAGTCTGGTACCGGTTCGATCGAGCGATCAACTTTAAGCATGCTCAGTAGCCTTTGTGCTTGAGAACATTCAGGATAGCTCTGATGGCATCCTCTTTTATATCTTTGGCCTTTGGCCGTTTTCGCGTTACGGCTTCCAAATATCGAGCCAGAGCCTCATGTACTACACGCTGGCTCAGGGTCGTACCCAGCACCGTCATTTCACTGAGTTCACGTTCAATCTGAAGAATATAGGTCGCCTGATTGCCCTCCCCCTGTAGGGTGATTTCTTCCAGCTTCCGTTCCAACTCCGGATCGTTAGGAGAGAGCAGACCAAAATATTCGGAAGTCAGTAGCTGTTCAGTTCTCAAACCTTGGAACCCTGGAAGATCGTCTTCTTCGGTGATAATGTGCGTTTCATCACGTTTTAAAACATGAACTTCACCGTCATACATCCCTCGCAAGCAAAGCGGGTCGTGGGTAGTAAAGATAAACTGAACATTAGGCATAGCACGCCGGAAGGCCCCTACCACTTGCATTTTCCATCGTGGATGTAGGTGCGTTTCGATTTCATCAATAATGACTATCCCTGACGCATATTCCAGATTATCCCAACGATCCAACATGTGACGCATTATATCGATAGCAACATAAAACAACGCCTTGTAACCATCACTCATGTTTTCCAGCGGTGTATTACGTTTGTGTGCTTGCACCATGATGTGGCTTTGCTCATTACGAAAAATGATGTCATCCTGTTTTAGAGCAAGTATCTCTTTCATTGCCTTGGCAACCGACAGAAACACCTGTTCCTTACACTCCTGCAGCCACCCAGTTGGATTTGAAAGTAGAGCAACCGGATTGAATAACGTGTTACTTACAGTACTTTTGCTCTTGCGCCCACGTTTACGTGGCTTCACAAAGCGCCTGGCACCATAGGCCAGAAAAACAATGTCGTTAGCCCGCTCTCCCCGTGCGTTGAATTCCTCATCGATACTAAAAGTGCTAATTGAATCATCATTAAATTTCAACCTGATCATCGCTGGTTGAATATTATCTACAGTCCACTCGCCATTGTCTCGGGCAATAAAGTCGTCGTAACTAAGGTGTAATTTTTTCCGCTGAGCTTGGGTCATCATTGCCAAAGCAATAGACTGTAGGATTGAGCTTTTACCTGTGGCATTTTCGCCAAGAAGCATCGTACAGGGTGCTAGGGATTTCGATTCGCTGTGTTTCAGATTTAGAGTGAAGTGGTTGAGCCCTTTAAAGTTTTGAATCTCAATGGATTTTAAATGAAGAGCAGCTCGAGACTCATCATCTAATTTTTTTGCAAGATTATTGTAATAATTTTCCGGAATAACTAACCGTACAGGTTCTTTGTATATTTTAATACCAGTCGATACAGGTGGGTCGAAGACAAAATGGTTTTGTTGCAGACTATCTTTAATGAAGGATTCAACTTTAATCGTAGAGTGGGCTCCTCGTTCTCCGACATATTTCTTTAACAATGCCGCCACAATGAAATTAGTAACCCCAAGGAGACATTTATCACTTGAATAATAATTTTTGAACTCTTCAACGGTGCTTGCCCCATCAAGGATAAGAGAGTGAACAATGCGGATCTGTTCCGTTCGGGTAAACACGAGCTCAGACCTATTCAGACCAAACATCAGGAGAGTGTGGTTTCCTTTATCCGTTAAGGCCCTCAGCGTCCCGTCCCGATTGAGCGACAGGTGCCGGAGCGGATCATCACGGCATGGGTTAATTAGTAGTACCCTTTCCAGCGCGTTGGACTCTTCCCAAGTAGATAGTACGGGGGCACGAGAAGATTCTACAGGAAAGTAATTACGCCGCGCGCGGTTACACTCAGGGCATGACATAAAAAGATTGTCCCAGACATAAGCCAACCAACCGTAAGACTCCACACTCTCCTCATCATTTAGTCCTTTTGCACTGCTGAGAGGTCGGAAAAGAACAACTTCTTCATCCCTAGACGCGACGTGGGTTTCACACCAAGCACAGCGACTATGGAAAGTTTTGTGTAATGCAGCCCGTACGCTCTCGGCATAGAAAATTTCGGTATTGATGGGAGGACGACTATAGCGACGCAATTCCGGTGACTGGAGGTAATGTTTTCTCAGTTTGCTTTCTTCCTGAGCAATGCGAACCGGTTTTAAGGCGTCAGGGATGTCGGCATTGAGTCTTTTAATTTTTCTCATGAGAATCCTGTAAAGCAGGTATGCGCGAAACCATCAACGAACTGATTGAATATTAAGCGTAATATTACGCCTGTTTCACCATTATTGCAGTGGCTACCGCCATTATAACCAGGACTTGTAGGTATGTAGAAAGGCAATGTAATAGCAGCAATTAGTAGTTATTGCTGAGACAACAGTTTTCATGTGCCCCTATGTCTGGCGGTGCATTTCTATACAAAATAGGCCCTGCGTCTCAAACTCACGAACTCTGCTTGCCGTCAAAACGAAAAAAAACTATGATTAAATCTGCTTAACGCAATCAGGGTATCTAAATGACAAAAGACGATGTTCAGAAAGACATTAACGGACTGATCGTTAATGCTTTTCAACGAGAATTCTGGCTTAACATTCAAGAAGAACTCCATACAGCCTATGTGGCTGCAAATGCACTTACAATGGGAAGCACAGCAAAACTCGGTGAGCCAGAGCAAAACCGCTTTCGCCCTCAGGCGCGGCATTATGTTCTAAATGCTGCTTTTCGCCGGGCTGCAGAAAACTCCGGGATTGTTTGTTGTGATGTTGACACGACGCCTAAAGGTGAAAGTTACATCGTGGTTAACTCTGCAGGAGTGAAGATTAGCAGGATTGGTCTTAACTATGATGAGAAAGGCATTCGAGGTGCAAAGCATCGTTCATTACTGGCTGAGCTAAACGAAAGTTTTGAGGGTTATACCCCTGATTTATTTAGCGAGCGTAATGAACTTGAAGATAACGCTGGCACGCTAGGAATGTTGGTTTTAAATATCAACCCACCTCATAGCCATTCGCAAGATAGTATGCTGGATCTAAGGATTGTCGTTCCATTTACGAATATGAAAGGATATCACTTTAACCGTTCAGTAGGCGAGTTGCTTGAGCTTTATCATACTGAACAGGTTGCGGTTATACCGGATAAGGTTATTCCGCAATTGAAGAAACGCCTGAAAGAACAGGAAAACTAACGTGGTGAAATTATGAGAGTGGGAATTACGGGTTTTCAACCGGAGAGACTGACCCAGCTTCGTGAAGCGAGGGGATTGTCTAAAATTAATTTAGGTCGTTTGGTTGAACGCTCCCCCTCTACGATTACGAAATGGGAGAATGGAAGCCATGCTCCTGATGCTGAAGTTATTGCCAGCTTGGGACAGGTGCTTAATTGCCCTATCAATTGGTTTACCAAACCTATTGTAGAAAAAGAGAATAATCCTGTTTTCTTCAGGACTATGGCAAACACAGCGAAAGATCTATGCAGTGCTTCTGAACGCTATATGGGGTGGCTGCAGGAGGTATCTGCAACGTTACAAGAATACCTCGATTATCCTGAAATTGATGTTCCACATTTAGATGTTACAGATTACCGTGCAATTGATGATGAAATGATCGAAGTGATGGCTGCAAAATGTCGTACGCAATGGGGATTGGGAATAGCTCCTATTAACGATTTGCTTTTGATTATCGAAAATGCAGGAGTCGTGTGTTCTCGTTTTGAGCAGGGAAGTGCGATGATGGATGGGTATTCCCAATGGAATGAATCAGAGAACCGTCCTTACATTATTCTTGCCAGCGACAAAGATAATTATTACAGAAGTCGTTTTGATGCAGCACACGAGCTTGGGCACGTCGTGTTACACAGATATGTTGAACGGCTTGATTCCGTTAATTTTAAACCAATTGAAGAGCAGGCTCATAAATTTGCGGCATGTTTGATGCTGCCAGAGGAGGCATTTTCGGTAGAGTTGCCACCTTTTCCAACCCTCGAGAATTTTATTTCACTGAAAACTCGTTGGGGAATGTCTGCCCAATCTATGATCCATCGAGCTAAATCACTGGAACTTATTTCTCCGCTAGAATACCAACGCCTTTATAAAAGCGTTTCCGCTCGAGGCTGGAGAAAAGGTGAGCCACTTGATGACCTTCGTAAACCTGAGTCAGTGAGATTACTGCCACGATGTGTTAATTTGTTATTTGAAACGAATACATTTTCTAAATTAACATTACTTGAATCATTAAGCATGTCTCGTGTTGACGTTGAGGATATTCTTTCTCTTCCTCGCGGATTTTTAACAGATAAACCATTACTTGATATTAATTCAAAAATTAAACTCAAGAATAGTCTGACACCAGTAGTAAAAGAAGATGAACACTCTAATGTTATTGATTTATTTAATCGAAAACCTTAGAGAACAGATTCAGCGCTAATATCTATTTGAAAGGCTGACGCTACGATCCCCAAGGTAGTGTCAGCACGTATCCCTTCGAACTGATCTGTTCCTCCCCGCGTAATGTGGGAAAAAGTGTCTGTGCACACGGGAATTCTCAAATCATAGGTGAGGTTAAATCCTATTTTTACAACAGTAGTTAAATGTTTTGGCTAAATATGATCATTTATTACCTCATGAATGATCAGCATCTCTCTTAGCTACAATCTTTCCTGTCGTATTATCCATTCGATATTGCGAGATAGTGCCATCAAGAATGTACTTGATCACCGACAGCACAGTCGCTAAAGGTGCATGGAACCATTCGCGAGGATGATAGGTCTGTCCATCCAGCCCTCGTAACGTGATATTGAGCCGTTGCTTCCCTAAAAAACCATGAATCAGCGCTTCAAGTTTGTGGGTGTTGATGTTGAAACATTGTGTGGTCATGACTATCCGAACTGGGGCTTCGAGGAAGGTTTTATCTTTTTCAGCATGCTTAATGCGTTCTTCAATAGTTCCTTCAGTAAAGCCAATTTTATACAAATCAGGTTTAAAACATTGAAGAGCAGGCTGGTTGCTATGAGTGGCAAGGACATAGACATATCCAGTCGGAACCGGCGTCTCATCTGGCCGCACATTTTGTCCGTTCAGAATAATTTTGCGACCTTCGGTGTCTCGTACCAGACCATGCGTAAGTGAAAGAAAAAGCATATTCATCTCAGTCCCGTTTTCGAATACCAGATGCAAACGGGCATTCCAGGAACCATATTCCTCTAACCTCTCACCAACTTTGTCTACATACCCCATAACTCCATTGAGAATAAAAAAATCACCTTCATGAATTTTTAACTCATGGCGGAAGCGTACAAATGAAAATGCTCCCGTTTTCAGGCAATTTTGGACTGTCTCAAACAGTGGAGCGAAGCGATGGAAATCTGGGCAAGGTTGCCGTTTTGCAATCTCATCCGGTTGTGTTTTCTTTTCATTAGGAACATATTTTAAAGTGAAAATATCGGGTGCAGAAAAAGAGAGCAACCCATCATCGTCATCTGCAAAGATATCTTCCAGTGAGGTGACCAGCTCAGATTTATCAACCACGACTGGGTGAACTGGTAATGATTCTGATGGTTCAAGGATATTCCCGTTGTTTTCACCCTCAAGCAAGCCGTGGATATCAAACGGCTTCAACATCTCATGACATTGTTTGTTATCCCTGAGAGCTCTCAGACGTTGAGCAAGCAACGTTTCTTTAAACTCCTCCGAATCGGTTAGAGGAGGATGGCCGTGAACCACATAAAAGGCATTAATTTCTTCTAATCGACTGACAGACAGGTTACCGGTAGTTGAATATATTTTCAGTGGTTCAACCACTAGTAAACCCAGATCATCAGCTTCAGAAAAAATATCGTCAATGGTCGCCTTTTGACGAGGCTGAACGGGAGAAAGCCTGAGCATAAATTACGTTTCCTGTCGCACAATGCGCTGCTGTTTCATTTTTCGGATATAGGCTAATGCTTCAGCATAACGAACCTCTATCGCATCACTGGCATTCAGTGATGGCTCCCGCTGATGTTCACTGGCAAAGGCTTTAATTCTGGGCCAGAGCATCACAGCTTCTTCCTCAGATACCTGTGCCTGATTCGCTCTGACTGCTTCCTGAATGGTTTTTAGCATCGTCGCAGTGACTGATTTTGACAAAATCTCATAAGCACCATGGAACGGATTCACCGCATCAATCAAGTCAATATTCAGATTTTCAATGTTGATGAATTTATCACCCATTTTTAAAAACTGATGGTTAACATTTAACGAGTCATTTGAATTGCCGGTCCGCTGACCTGGACTGTTATCGATTATGGCATCCGGCGGTAAATCAGCTTCATCAATAAGACCACCGCATTGACCCACAAAAAGACTCTGCAAAATACCACTACGCACTTGTTCCAGTTCGTATTCAGTCAGGTCAGGGTGAAGCGTTTGTATCACCGATGGTAACACTACCTGAGTGATCACCTCGGGCGGTGTTGACTCGGTAATAGCCTCTTTAACCACCTGCTCATTCGCCATTAGCGCTGCCAGGATCTCGTTTTTTCCGCCGTTAAGGATTGTCAGCACCTTGTCTGATATAGGTAATGCATGATCGTCAACCAGAACCGTATTGGCAGGTAACGGCTCGCCAGTCCATTGGGATCGTGGTTTAAATTGAATATTTGGAGCCATGATCTGCTCCATCAACAACGAGGTGGTGATGGCTTTAAGCATGTTGTTTACCGATACTTTAACGTCATCATCTTGAGCATCAGGCTGAGCAATAAGGTTGGTAAACTGTGCATGAGTTTTGCCTTCACAATCCCGTGTCGCACGCCCAATTATTTGCACAATCTCCGTCATCGAGCTGCGATAACCAATAGTCAGCACATGTTCACAGAAAGGCCAGTCAAACCCCTCTTTCGCCATACCTAACGCAATAATGATATCCATATCGTCAGCAGAGTGGATACTACGCAGATACGCCTGTACTTTCGGTCTTTCCGCCGGGTTATCATCAACCAGATTCGCTACGCGCAACAATTTGCCATCGCTTTTGCGTTTCACTCGATAGATACCGGTATCCGGCTCTTGCTGTTGCACCTCACCCAGCGCATCCAGGATGGCATCAACCTCGGCATGTTTATCTTTTGTTGATTCGCCGGAATTAACATTGGGAATATGGATGATGGTTTTCTTGCTAGCATCCAGCACTGAAGGTAGTGCCTTGATGTATGGACCCTGATAAAAATGGTAGCCAATGCCTAAAGATTTTAAATACTGGTATCCATTGAGCTGTTCGTAGTAGGTATAGGTCACTTTCGTGAACTGGGCTTCATCTTCGGGTTGCAGAATGGGTACGGTATCCCCTCGGAAGTAAGAACCTGTCATTGCAGCAATATGTGCATTAGAATCTTTCATCAGAGCATCAATCAGATTGCCCAAACGGTTATTTTCATCAGCAGAGACATGATGGAACTCATCAATAGCAACCAGGCAGTCATTAAACGATTCAACATTCAGCTTATCGAAAGCAAAACGCAGGGTGGCATGAGTACAGACCAGAATGTCGTCAGGACTCGCCATAAATCGTTTAAAGGCTTCAACCTTCCCAGCTTCTCCACCGCCAATGCAAAGATTATTTTCAGGTTTCACTTTCCAGTCAGCAAAGAAACCATGCTCCGTGAGCGTAGTATCCTTAAACGAGCCACCGATGGACATTTCAGGGACCGCGACAATAGCTTTGCGTAAACCCTGATTAACAAGCTTATCCAAGGCAAGGAACATTAATGCTCTTGATTTACCAGACGCTGGCGGAGCTTTGATAAGTAGATAAGGGCTGTTGCGCTGCTCAAAAGCCCGCGCCTGCATTTCCCGCATACCAAGCTCATTTAGACGCGCACTTTGCCCGGTTTGCCCATAAGTGACCTGTAAAATATTTTCCACAATACAATCCTCTGTATGCCCTGGCTGGCAGAGCGAAACTTTATGCTTTAGTCAGCGATTCATAGCGCTCTAACAGGCAACTCAAACGCTCAGTGGCGTTCTTGAATGGTTTATCACGGTAGAGACGGTCAACAGCCTCATCCAGTGCCTGATGGGCGTTCAAAAGATCCGCGGGCATTTTCAGCGGATCATACAATTCAGCCAACGTGCTTTCAGGGTAATTCTCGCGCGTTAATAACACCGTTTTAGCCAAAGCAATAATAGACTCACGCTGTATCTCAGTCACATCAGGCCAAGGGAAAGTATTGTAAACAATCTTATTACCATAGCTGTAATCGCTCTTTAAACGCATAGCAACCAACCGCATCCAATCATTGTGCATTATTGAGGTCAGGATGGCGAACTCGTACAAAGTGCCATTAGGGAGAATAAAGTTTCTGTCGGAACTGATGATGTCTGAACTAAAAAAACCTATGGGTATATATGCTCTACGTTCAGATGAAACACGAGGTATCAGAATATAATCCCCGGATGCAGGCTGACGAATTTCATCGAAAAGGTGTGGTGTTTTTGATTTCTTTTGTGTGCTTAGCTTGGTGCTTTTCCTACGCATCTCAGCCACTTTTTGGACTCGATTATATACATGGGGCATAAGCTGAAGCTCGGCTTCAGTAATACTTACTAGCCATAGACACCATCGGTCTTGGCTATTAAGAAACTCATCAGAACCTAATATCCTTTTTACCCAACGTGCCGCTTGCGGTTCCAACCGAAGCAAAGCATCACGTTCATTTCGATCCAACAGCAAGTGGCCACCATCCGTGGGTCCATTACCTCGAATCAACGAAGGTATACCATTCATCATCGGTTTGCTTTTCGCCACCACAGCGATATTGCCACCTTCTACCAGATAAGGGCTGATATTACTGACCTGCTTACTGTGCCACTGTCCGTCTACCTGTTGGTAAAGCAGACGAATTTTGCTTCGTCCTGATAGACCAACAATGACTACATGTACTGCCGCTTTATCGCGTGCATTGTTTGCCCATGTAAAGGTAGGGTAAGCAATATGAATACTCAGTTCCAGCTCGAATATAGAAGGCCATAATGTTGCTACCTGCTCTCCCTGACATAGAGAATTTGTAGCTACCAGCGCCAGCTCAGCACGGCTATTCTGGATATATTGCGCTCCCTTCCAGAACCAGCAGGCAACAAAATCCAAACCACCTAATGACTTGAAACCTCTAAATACCGATTGCATATTAGTACGCTGTTCATCAGAGCGGCCTAACGTCCCTAAAAACGGCGGGTTGCCAATCACATAAACTTCTTCATCAACATCCTTGGGACATACTGTCTGCCAATCAATTTTCAGGCTGTTACCGCTCCAAATTTTACCTGATGAACGCAACGGTAATGCTGGTGGTGCCGAACCAATGTGTTCTTCCCACTGTTTATTTAACTGATGCTCGGCAAGCCAGAGAGATAAACGTGCTATCTCACAGGCAAAATCATCAATCTCAATGCCATAGAACTGGTCGAGATGGATACCGCTCATAAAAATGGATTGTGGGTCACACTGCAAAAGAGCTTGGATAACATCCATCTCCAAAAGACGCAGTTCTTTATAGGCAACAATCAAAAAGTTTCCTGAACCGCAGGCAGGATCAAAAACCTTCACCTTCCCCAGACGAAAAAGTAACCGTTTAAGGCCATTCGTATTTGTGCGTTGCTTTTCCAGCTCCGTACGCAGTGGGTCAAGAAATAGTGGTTGTATAACATTCATTATATTGCTGTAGGAGGTGTAATGCTGGCCTAATCGGCTACGCTGCTCTACATCAATCACGGCCTGGAACATACTGCCGAAAATGTCAGGGTTAATCTCGCTCCAGTCCATTGCACTGCATTCAAGTAAGATACGTCTGCCTTTTAATCCTAACTCTGGAACAGGTTCATCGCTGGCGAATAGGCCACCATTAACATAAGGGAATGCAGTTAAATGAATGGGAAGTGATTGTCGTGATAGACTATCCAGCTTGCTATTCATCACAGTAAAGAGGTCCGTTAGGAACTGATCTAAATCGCTGCCATCCTCAGCTGTATAACTCTTAACAGCGGAAGTAAACTGACCTTTTTCAAAGATGCCAGTATCTTCGGCAAAAAAGCAAAACAACAAACGAGTGAGAAAAACATTAAGCGCGTGTATATCTTCTGCTTTGCTTAAATCATTACGCCCCTTGATAAGATCAAACAGCTTTCCCATTTTTTCAGCGGCTTTCACATCAGCCGGATTTTCACTATTGAGAATAGCCTTCTCCAGCCCCACTAGCGGTAAGAAAAAACCGTAGTTGCGGGGTAACTCTTCAAAATCAATATCGAGACGCTCCTTTGTCAGTGTGTCCCAGGCTAAAAAGCGAACAAAATTTGTTAATAGAACAAAGCGGATCTTATTTTTTGCAACAGCCGCATCGGCAATACGTCGCTCAAAAGCAGATTCGATATGATCGCTATCAGCAACGGGCTGATAATAGAGCTTATTTTTTAATCCAACGTGTCCTGGCTCTTTCGCAACATTACGCGCTCCACCTTGCCGAATCTGACTCAAGGTCGCTTTAGGGAACTCAAAGGCAGTTAAAAAGCCGTAGATAAATTCTTCTTGCTCAGGAGTTGCTACAAGTTGTTCGAGATGTTCAAAAATCTTCGCCTGATTAACAGCCATTGTTATTCCTAAAAAATACAGTACCCGTAGATGATGATGCACTCATTCTAACCGAATAAAATTTTATCAAGTAGTTCCAATGCGTTACCTAGGTTGTATCAAAAAAATAGAAACTTTATCTCTATGCCTGCCACCACAAGGCGGCAGGCTTTGCTCAGAGTACTTAATCCTCAGCGGAAATTTATCCTCAAGGCAGCCGTTACTAACGCGTAGACTTTATTTTTCCAAAATCAAACGGACTCACCCCCTTCTCCCGATTTGAATCAAGATAATCAGCCCATCACTGCAGCATTAGTCTGCGTTCCCCCAAGTGCTCAGCCTTATGAATATAAGCCGCACGCACAGAGTTACGTTCCTGATGACTCATTTGCCTCTCTACAGCATCCTTCGACCACAATCCCGACTCGATCAGTGAACTACACGCCATAGTCCTGAATCCATGCCCACAAATTTTCGTTTTCGTGTCATATCCCATCACTCTCAGCGCCTTGCTCACAGTGCTCTCACTCATCGGTTTACGTGGATCGTGATCACCGATAAAGATCAGCTCACGGTTTCCGCTCATGCTTTTGATCTTTTCCAAAATGGCGAGAGCTTGTCGCGATAAGGGAACAAGATGCGGCGTCTTCATCTTTGAGCCACGCTGAGAATGTTTAACACCTTCTAGCGGTTCACGCTCACCCGGGATCGCCCACGTTGCTGTTTCAAAATCCACTTCTGACCAGCTAGCAAAACGTAGCTCACTCGATCGGAGGAAAACTAACAAGGTGAGCTCCACGGACAGCTTGGTTAACGGCCTGCCGGAGTAGTGATCAATGCGATGAAGTAATTCAGGAATGCGATTGAGTTCTAGAGCGGAGCGATGTTGTCGTTTAGCCTTAGCTACTGCACCGGCTATCTCTTGGCCGGGATTGTAATCAATTAAACTGCTTTGCACGGCAAATCGCATGATTGCAGTAGTGTGCTGCTGTAAACGTGCTGCCACCTAAAGACGTCCAGATATCTATGCGGCTTTTATAGGGATGAGTAAATCTCTGGTCTTTAGTTCTGCGATATTCCGCTTACCAATGGCAACAAAGAGATTATCCTCTAGGCTCTTCAGCACTCGTGCACTATGCGACTCTGACCACTTCCGATTGCTGGCGTGCCAGTCTCTGGCGACCACTTCAAAAGTTATCGCCTCTTGCTCTTGTTCTACCTTAACGGCTTTCTTATTCACACTGGGATCGACACCATTAGCTAAATGCTTGCTGGCCTCTTCACGTCGTACCCTGGCATCAGCCAATGACACTTCAGGATATTTCCCCAATACCAGCATCTTCTCTTTGCCGCCGAAGCGATAACGCAGCCGCCAATACTTGGAACCGTTAAGATGAACCAGCAACACCATGCCGTCACCATCTGTCAGCCTATAAGCTTTTGCTTCCGGCTTAGCCGAACGAACCTTCACATCGCTCAGAGCCATGATGAGTATCCTTTCAAGGGTTCTGTGTGGGTACAAACATCATCGAACCGGGATATACCCGCATTTGTACCCGCATCAGTAAGTTGATGTAGATTGAATCAGGTTGTTCAAAACGGAGTAAAAAGCGAAGAAAGCCTAGTTGAGGCTGATTTTCAGGCACAAAAAAAGCCACCCTTGGGTGACTTATTTGCTTTCCGTGGTGCCGAAGGCCGGACTCGAACCGGCACATCTTTCGATGGTTGATTTTGAATCAACTGCGTCTACCGAT
>Ga0157372_10004752_pt1 | contig 14419 bp, 12 predicted proteins | sample C55metaG_FD_115307 | JGI IMG/M metagenome (GOLD analysis project Ga0157372, IMG submission 115307) | Corn rhizosphere microbial communities from Kellogg Biological Station, Michigan, USA - C5-5 metaG | ecosystem: Host-associated > Plants > Roots > Rhizosphere > Soil | place: USA: Michigan... | reverse complement strand
GGGTGAAAGTTTCGACTCGCAAAGCCGAGACATTCTTCAGATCCAGGATGCTATCACACGGCAACTGCTCGCCACCTTGAGGTTGAACTTAACCGGCGCTGAGGAGAAGAGCGTCACGGCTCGGTATACCGAAAGCGCGCAAGCCTACCAGTCCTACCTTGAAGGCCGCTACCACTGGAGTCGATACACAAGAAAAGGTATCGAAAAGGCGATTAAGCACTTCCGCCACGCGATTGAAGTCGATCCAAACTATGCGTTGGCGTACGCGGGCATCGTAGACTGCTACCTTCGTCTCGCCACCAATTACCTGCCACCCGACGACGACACGCCCAGGTGGCAAAGTGACAGAAACACCCGTGCAAGCTCTCACCAAGAGTCAGACGAGAGGCTTAAGCTTCGCTTCGAATGGGACTGGAAAGGCGCCGAGCGTGAGCTCAGGCGGGCAAACGAATTGAAGGCCGACTATCCTGCTGCCCATCAGTGGTACGCCGCTGTCAGCCTGACGCAACGACTCCTTGAGAAAGCGCAGCTGAGTAATACATCGGAGCCATCAGCCTATGTTCGAAGGAGAACGACTTCAAAGCGACGCCTTCCCACGCACATCCCGTCATTAGAGTTAACGCCGAATGAGCAGGTCCAAGTAGATTGTGCGATCGCACGCGAACAGATCGATGTCGGTAACTATGATGCGGCATGCCTGATTCTGCACTCATGGTGGCGATTAGGAAGTTGGCCAAAGCTGGAAGGACTTAATCAACATTCGTGTGCCGATCTGCTCTTCACCGTAGGTGAACTGGCAGGCTGCGTCGCAAGTACTGAGCAGTTGCCAAAGGGTCAGAAATATGGTGAGGCACTCCTTAGCGGATCTATCGCGCTCTGGGAACAGCTGGGGTCACGCATACGAGCCGCTGAAGGCCGAATAGAACTTGCTCTTTGCTATTATCGGCAGGGACTCTTTGACCTTGGACGATCAACCTTGGTGATTGTTCTAAACAGTCTTTCAGCAGAAGACCATGATCTTCGAAGTTTAGCGTTGATAAGACTGGCAAGCCTCGAACGTCATGCTGGTCGACTCCATGATGCAAGGGCTCGGCTTACTGAAGCTGCAAAGATCGTACGATCGTCCGGGCCCTGGGTAACAGCCCGGTATAATCTTGAGTTTGCTTCTGCGTACAAAGATCTTTCAGTGTCTTATGGCGTGGAGGACTACTTGTATTCCTCAAGAGACTTCCATCTTAAAGCGCTTCACGAATTTGAGGCAGTAGGTAATCACCGACTAGCGGCGATCGTCCATAACAATCTGGGTTACCTGTTGCTTATTATGAAGGAATATTCCGAAGCCGAATTTCACCTACTTCGCGCTCGTAGAAGCTTCGATTCCTTTCACGACAAAATCCGCTGTGCGCAGGCCGACGACTCTTTGGCGCAGCTTTATCTTGCCCAAAGCAAATTCGAAGAGGCAGAGAAGACAATTGACCGCGCTGTGAGAACGATGGAGATTGGAGACGAGGACGCGCTTTTGGCCGAAGCACTTACCACAAAAGGCCTAATTTGCTGCCGATGCAAACGTCATATCGAAGCCAAGCGCGCTCTGGAAGACGCTCACCGCTTGGCATCGCGATGTGGAGACAATGAGGGGGCCGGACGGGCATTACTGGTTTTGATGGAAGAGATGCGGGAGGTTCTGGGAGAGGAAGAATGCATATCTGTCCGGGCACGATTGATTGAATTGCTGTCTTCTTCCCAGCAACCCTCGCTCCTTCGACGACTGAGGAATTGCGTTGACAGCATCGCCTTGTGAAAGCTGCCGGGCGCTGCGCTTAGAGTTAAAAGGCGTTTTCAGTTGGGAAAATAAAGCCTCGCAATTCCGTCAGTTCACCGCAACCGCCGTAACGTAATCGCTTTTGAAGTTTCATCTTCAACCCTCCACGGAATGAGTGTTGCTGTATAGGGGATCGTGGTTCTTTCCGCCGTGTTTTTGGGGCAGATTGACCGAGATCTGGTAGATCGGACTATCAACCTGACTGACGGTGGTCAATATTGACAGAATAGTTCAGAAAACCAGTCCGCTCTCGAGCAACAGTTGGAATAAGAAATTGAAACCGAAACGACCACGATCAAGGGAGCCAGCGGGAACGATGCCACTGCGAGTCGGCGTGATGTTTCCACTGCGAGTCGGCGTGATGTTTCCACTGCGAGACGGTGTGATGTTTCCACTGCGAGACGGTGTGATGTTCCCGCTACGAGGCGTGATGTTACCGGCTAGGGCCGTCGACGAAATGCTCATTACAAGCAATACGGCGCAGATTGAAGGTTTTAGGTAACTCATTTCAATTCTCCTGGTGAACTAAATGTTTACTAGGTAATGGCTTCGGCAGGTTGCGTTTGCCACCCATCCTGTCGAGGCCTCTGTTTCAAACGTTCGTTACTCGCTATTTCAAAGATTGTGCCACTGATTTTAGATATCTCACCCTGCACCGAAACTACTTGAACCTGAAAGGGTTAGAACAACAGAACGTTATATTCTCTGAGTTTTCTTGAAGGGATGTGAGTTTTGCCTACCGTGTAAACACAATCTGTAACCCGGCGTCGATTTTGCTTCAAATCCTTTTGCTTTCTAGGAGAACATGACAATTTGGTCACACCAAGTCCATGCATACTCGAGTTTCAGTGTATACAAGGTATTCATGCTCCGGCCACGGCCACAAACTCTGATTATCTTCGATGAGTACAGCTGATCAAACAATTCAGGGGGAACACCGAGAACCGTTACTTAGCGACAGTGAGCGCGCACGAGCGTGCTGCGTGATTGCCCGTGAAAAACTCGAGAACGGAGATTATGATGCCGGCTTAGCAGCGCTTCAGCCTTGGTGGACCATGGGGAAGTGGCCTGTTCACCTGGGCTTATGCACTGACGCAGCTGCGGAGTTACTGTTGATAGCCGGCATGTTGAGCTCTGCCATTGCGAGTACGCAGCGGCTCACTGGAGGGCAAAAACCGGCTGAGGCATTATTGAGTGGCGCCGTAGCTCTTTTCGAACAAGTTGGGCAACATACTCGCGCCTTAGAGGCCGAGATAGAGTTGGCCGCTTGCTATTTTTGGGAAGGTCTTTTCGATCTTTCTCGTGTCACCCTTCAGTCCACACTGGATCACATTCTTAAGCCGCAGCGAAGCTTAAGAAGCGCCGCGTTATACCGTTTGGCCTTAGTCGAACATCATTCTGGTCGACTTCAAGATGCTTTCAGCTTGCTTAACGAAACTTTAGATGTGATTCAGTCAGAACGACCTTGGATAAAGGGTCGTATTTACTTGGAGTTTGCTACCATCCTGAAGGATCTGAGCGTGGCTGAAAACGATAGTCGCTACTGTGATCGCTCGCTCAGCTATTATCAGCAGGCGCTTCTTGAGTTTGACGAGTTGGGAAATCAGCGCAATACGGCAATCACCGAGAATAATCTTGGCTACCTCCTCTTGACGCTGAGAAGATTTGACGAGGCCCAACAGCATCTGCAGCGTGCTCGTACTATTTTCGAGAAATTCGGTGATCAAGTCAGAAGAGCACAGGTTGATGAGACGATTGCACAACTTTATGTCGGTTCTGAGCGATACGACCTCGCCAACCGTTCAATTGAACTAGCAGTCAGCGCGCTGGAGCCTACGGGTGAAGATGCAATTCTCGCTGAGGCGTTGACAACTCAGGGTCTTGTTCTTTGCCGAATAGGGCATTGGCAAAAAGCGAAACCAATCCTTGAACGCGCTCGGCGCATGTCGGAAAGGTGCGGGAATCGCGAGGGCGCGGGGAGGGCGCTGCTGATCCTGATCGAAGAAATGTGTGACCAGCTCGCCGATGATGAGCGGCGGGAGATTGGCGCCCAGGCTAACCAGTTACTCGCTAACTCGCAGCAACAAGCCACCCGCGAACGGCTACGCAAGTGTCTTGAGACCATTGCCGAGGCGCACACGCGACACGAGGCGCAGCGAGAGCAAGAGATCCACGCACAGAAAATGGCCGCCCTCGGCGAGCTTTCGTTCGGCGTGGCTCACAACGTAAACAACACTCTCACCGGCATCCTGGGCCGAGCGCAGCTAATTCTCCGGAACAGCAACGATCCAGCCAAAATCGAAGCCGGGCTCGAATTAATCATCAAAAGCGCGGAAGACGGCGCCCACATAATCCGGCGCATTCAGGACTTCGCACGCCAGCGCCCGAGCCGCGAATTCGAAGTCATCTCCATCGCCGAACTCCTCAAGGACGCCTGCGAAATGACGCGGCCCCGCTGGGAGGCACGCTCCGAATTCACCCCAATACGCTTCGCACTCCACGCCGATTGCAAAGCCCACATCAAAGGCGACCCCGTCGAGCTACGCGAAGTGCTGGTGAACATGATCTACAACGCCGTCGACGCCATGCCGTCCGGCGGCGAAGTGCGCGTCACCACTCAGGAAAACCGAGATCGCGTAGTGATTTCTATTACAGACACAGGCACCGGCATGACGCCCGAAGTCAAGCAGCGACTCTTCGATCCGTTCTTCACGACGAAAGGCAAGGCCGGCACCGGCATGGGCCTGGCAGTGAGCTTCGGTATCATCCGCCGGCACGAAGGCTCAATCGAGGTCGATAGCGAGCCCGGCCGGGGCACCACTTTCAAGATTTCGCTCCCGACGGTTTCGCTCGCTTCGACAACAGCAGAAGGCGCCATCCCCGTTGAATCAGCCATTCCGACTTCAGACGACAGGGTCCGCGTACTCGTCGTCGACGACGAAACGCACGTGCGCGAAGTGTTGATCGAGGCGTTGGAAGCCGAAGGCTGCGAGGTAGTCTCAGCTCAAAGCGGCGAAATCGCTTTGGCACTCTTCAACCAGTACGAAGGTAAGTTTGACGCTGTATTCACTGACATTGGCATGCCCGAGATGAGCGGATGGGAACTCGTGACCGAAATCCGAGAACGCTCCAAGACGATGCCCATTGCGATTATCAGCGGCTGGGCCGACGCGATTAGCGTTCAGACGAGAAATGCTGTAAGGGCTGATTGGGTGGTCGCAAAACCATTCGACATCAACAAGATTTCCACCATAGCGCAGGAAATCTCTCAACGCAGATCCGCAAGTTCACCTAGATCTTAGTTTATCCAAAATCTTAGTTAATTCGCTTCGAGCTACCGCGAAATCAGAGCCCACCTTTTGAACCATTAGAGGTTCGTCAAGCAGCCAGATCAAGCCTTCTTCGTTCGGAGCTACCAAGCTCTTAATCCTGGCAGCGTTTTCCGCGTTTAAGCCCAAGTGCTCGCAATAAGTATCGAGGGCACTCGAAAGAGTTATCATCTCAGGAGAATCGTCCATTTAATTCCAATCATTGTAGACACCAGACTTGCTCGTTGAGGATATTTTGGAGAGCCATCTTTCTCTCACCTCTCGAGCTTTACGTGGAGGGTCATTATCCATAGCCGGAGCTATCGCGGAAATCAACGACCGCTTGGCTAGCGGCCCGTTGACTGATCTTGAGTAGTTGTGGACCACTCCCCATCTAGCGGCCTTTGTTGATTCGGGGGGAATAAAAAATTAAGCACTCACGCTGAGTTCGTGGCGCTCGAGCTTTAGGTAGAGGCCGCGACGTGTTAATCCAAGCTCGCGCGCAGCACGTGAGATGTTGCCGCCGTGGCGGCGCAAAGCATCGGAAATCATCCGTCGCTCAACTTCAGCAAGTGCGTCCGCCAAAGTACCGCCAGTGCTCTGCAAACCTGAGGCGGAAGGTATCGACGCAATAGACGCAGCCGACGGCGTCGTTGGAGAGGACGTGCGTTTCAATTCTGGCGAAAGGTGCTCGGGCGTGATTATCGTTCCATCTTCCGCGCGGGCCACGGTGCGCTGAATCTCGTTACAAAGTTGGCGCACGTTCCCCGGCCAATCACTAACCATTAACAAGTCGACGGCTTGCGGCGTGATCTGTATATCCTTGCGTCCGAACTTTGCCGAGTAGTGGTTAACGTAGTAATTGACAATCGTCGGGATCTCAGATCGACGTTCCCTCAAAGGCGGCACCCGCAAGCGAATCACGTTCAGCCGGTAGTAAAGGTCTTCACGAAAACGACTCTGCGCCACCATGTCTTCCAGATCGGTATTGGTCGCCGCAATGATGCGTACATCGACTTTGCTGGGACGTTGCTCGCCGAGCGGCTGTATCTCACCTTCCTGCAGGAACCTCAGCAGCTTCGGTTGAACGTCAAGTGGCAAATCCCCAACTTCGTCGAGGAACAACGTTCCGCCAGCAGCAGTGCGAATCACACCATGTGAATCCTGGACAGCGCCCGTGAAAGCCCCCCGCCTGTAACCAAACAGATAACCTTCCGACAGCTCCTTCGGCACAGCAGTGCAGTTGAACGGCACAAACACTTTCGCACGCCTGGAGGATATGGCGTGAATCGCCCGCGCAACCAACTCCTTGCCTGTGCCCGACTCGCCCGTCACCAACACAGTAACGTCGGATGAACGAATCTTATGAACTTCCTCGACCAACTGCGTCATCGCCGGACTCGAATGGATGAACCCAGGCATCAAGCTCGTGCCGGTCAGTTCGTCGGCATTTTCGTGCGTGCCGCTCTTCTGAGCGCCGGCTCTCAACGCGCAAACGTCCATTCCCAACTCGACCACACGCAGCAGCGGCTCGAGCGCCACTCCTTTAGGTAGTTGCGCGCGATTGCGCGGTGATAAAAGCATCTTTGCCGCCGGCGCATTTGAAGATTCCAGGAGAATCACTTCGGCATCATGCTTCTTACGATACCGGTCGCGTGACGCGTCATCCTCAACTCTGTCGAGCTCTGCGGCGATCTTCACACTCTCCGCCGGAGTACAGCCCATCGCGATTACGACTCTCGGTTCGCCACGCTCACCGCTCTCAGTAATTATGACGCGCTGAGCGCCCGTTTCCTGACGCATCACTGCCGCAAGTTCGCGCAACAACAGTTCGCGTGACGCAACGGCTTCAGCAAGACGCAGCGTCAACAGTTGCGTCAACGCAGATTGTTCCTGGATCCGCTCGGGAGTTGAACGAGAAAGATCTCGCAACTCTTCTTCAGCACGCGAGAGATCAAGCCGTGCACCGAGTTCACGAAAAGTATTCAAGGCGCGGCTCAGGTGCTCACCTGCGCGATCCGGCAGAATCGTCGCGTACGCCCGGCCCAACTCGAGATGCGCACGAGCGCCGCGATATCGATCACCCAGCATGTCGAATATCGAAACGCTACTGCCAAAATGCTGCGCCGCAGCCGCGGCGTCGCCACGCGCCATATTCAGCATTCCGTTAAGCCTGTGTGCCTCGCCGGTGAAACTTAAATCGGTGGCTGAGTCGGTAGTCTCAGCACTAACGCGTTGAAGCTCTCGACTACACTCGTCCAGGTCGCGCATTAACAAATGCGCTTCCGCAGCAATCAAGCGCGACTCGCAAATCGCCTGGCGGTCGCCGATCTGTTCCGCTAAAGCAAGCGCTTCTCCGGCCTTTTCCAATGCCTTTTCGGGATCTTCGATCGCGATGTAACAGCGTCCGAGCGTCCTCAACGCCTGTCCTTCGTACCACTTGTTTCCGTTTTCAGTCGCGAGTGCAACGGCTCTGATCAAATAATCTTTGGCCTGGTCCAGATCGCCGCGGAGCATATGCAGCTCGCCGAGCGAATCGAGAATCATCGGGACTTTAGCGCCGCGCTCATCAACTTCCTTCGCCAGTGAAAACGCGCGCTCCAGCGCCTCCTGGGCGCGGTCCCACTGCCCGATCAGGATGAGATTGATACCTAAATTGTTATAACCGTCCGCAGCGTTGGTCTTGTGGTCCGTACGCTCGTAATAGGTGATTGCTTTCTTGAGGTAATCGATGCCTTCCTGCGGTCGTTTAAGGAACCAGCAGGCGCCCGCCATGTTTGCGTAAGTCCGGCCAAGCACGTAAGCGGCCGGTCGATCCCCGATCAGCTTCAGCGCCTGCTCGAGGTTTTCCAAGCCCGATTCGTAGTTACCCTCGTGAATGTCGGCAACGCCGACGCCAAAATACGACTCCGCCAATCCGCGCCATTCGCCACTTTGACGGAAATACTCCAAAGCGCGTTGAGCATAATCACGCGCAATCGGATACTCACTGATACTTCGATAAGTGCGAGATAACGCCGCGTAAATGTGGCCCAGGTTGACGCCGCCGTTTTCAGCGTAGTCGCGCAACGTCGACTTCAGCATCGCGATCGCTTTCGGATGGTCGCCGTTGTAGTTGTATCCGAGACCGATCTGAACACGCAGATAGCTGACCGTCTGGTCATCCAACTTCCCACGCGACTCCGGCGCCTCATACATCGAGACCGCGGCCAGCGAATCTCGGTAGTGGCCCTGTTGTTCGAGCGCAGTTGAAAGAGCACAACGCGCGAGCGCAAGTATCGGCGGATTTGAACGCGCGTTCGAGATAAGTAAGGCGAGACGATCTTTGGCCTCTGTAGAGAGACCCTGGTCCAGCAGCGAACGGACTGCGTCCAATTCGAGCATTAGTGACTCAGGCGTAGGTTTCCGCGAGCGAATCCTGACCCGAGCATCGGCGAGATCGACCACACCTCGCTCTCCAGGGGGCTGTTGCTGGTCTCGGCCTGGGGGCCCGTGACCGACACGTTTATCCATGTAATTACCTATAAAAGATCAATCAAGCTGACTTTTCATGATGCTTTTTGTTTATGGGAGGGCCGCTCAAAACTATTCCGGCTACAGTTTTGCCGCGCAAACGTGTTATGCGTGGAGAATTTAACACATCAAACGAACGGCGTACAGTTTTCTTCCGTACAAAGGGAATAAATCTTTGCTTACGCGGCTGAGTCACGGTAGTTCTCCCGGCAGCGGATTAAGTTGTCAAAACACAACGGTTACGGCGTGATTTATCGGTTTCTGCGCCTTGACACCCCCCAAGGTCGGCCGCTATCATTTCCGTTTCCGTTCGCAGCGCGGAACTTCGCCTAGGGTTATATGTTTGAGTCGCTCTCGGATAAATTAAAACGCACGCTAAAGAATTTACGGGGCGAGGGCGTGCTGACGAAAGAGCACGTCGACGCTGCGCTGCGAGAGATCCGTCTCGCGCTTTTGGAGGCGGACGTCAACTATAAAGTCGCCAAAGACTTTATCAGTTCGGTCCAGCAGAAGGCCGAAGGTCAGCAGGTTTGGCAGGAACTCAAGCCGTCCGAGCAAGTCGTCAAGATCGTTTTTGACGAACTGGTGGAATTGCTCGGAGGCCAGTCGTCGCGGCTCGTCTTCACCAAACAGATACCAAACACGGTGATGGTGGTTGGACTGCAAGGTTCGGGAAAGACCACCTCAACCGGGAAGATCGCGCGCTGGCTGGCAAAAAATCAGGATCGAAAGCCATTACTGCTTTCAGTCGACGTTTACCGGCCGGCCGCACGTGAGCAGTTGAAGGTCATCGCGAAAGCGACAGGCCAACAGATCTTTGAACAACCCGATACCAACGATCCGATGACGCTCGTGCGCGAGGCACAGAAGCACGCGCAGCAAACGGGCTTCGATACGCTGTTGATCGATACCGCAGGGCGCCTGCACATCGACGATGCGTTGATGGAAGAGTTGGTGAACATCAAGAACCAGACTCATCCGGTTGAGATTCTTTTTGTTGCCGATGCGATGACTGGTCAGGACGCGGTTCGTTCCGCTGAAGAGTTTCACCGGCGCGTCGGAATCACCGGCGTAATCCTTACGAAGATGGACGGCGACGCTCGTGGTGGTGCAGCGCTTTCGATCAAACAGGTCATTGGGCAGCCTGTGAAGTTCGTCGGTGTCGGAGAACGTTACGACGCACTCGAGCCCTTTTATCCTGATCGGGTGGCGCAGCGAATTCTTGGAATGGGCGACGTGTTGTCGCTCATCGAAGAAGTACAAGAGAAGGTAGATCAGGAAGAGGCGGAAGAGCAGCTCAAGAAGCTTCAAAAGAACGAGTTCACATTAGACGACTTTCGTTCGCAGTTGCGCCAGGTCAAGAAACTCGGTTCTTTCTCAAAGATAATGAAGTTGCTTCCCGATCAGCTTCTTGGTGGCATGGGAATGCCGCAATTGGACGAGGAGCAATCAAAGATGATGGAAGCGGAACTGAAGCGCACGGAAGCCATCATCGATTCGATGACGTGGGAAGAACGCAACGATCATCGCATTCTGAATGCAAATCGACGTCGTCGCATCGCTCGCGGTTCGGGTACGAACGTGGCGAGCGTAAATCAGCTCATCAAGCAATACGTTGAAATGCGCCAGATGATGCGGCAGCTGACCAGCTCTGGCCTGTTTGGTGGTGGTGGTTTGAAGAGCAAGATGTTGAGAAAGATGACGGGTATGCCGGATATGGCTGGTTTCGCAGGCGACGGTGATGAGATGCCGTCACTGCCGGCTGCGCCATCAAGAAAGAAATTGAAGAAGAAACGGAAGAAGAAGAGGAGATAGACCTTGTTAGCGATTAAGTTAATGCGCACTGGCGCCAAGAAGAGCCCGTCGTATCGCGTGGTTGTGAAAGAGAAGCAATCGAAACGTGACGGAGCTTATTTAGAGAATCTCGGTACGTACAACCCGACCCGGAATCCGGCTGAGATCAAGCTGAACTTAACCAGAGTCAATTACTGGATCGAAAAAGGTGCGCAGCCAACCGACACCGTAAGCCGGCTTATCAAGGCCAGCGCCAAGGCTGAACAGGCTTCGGCTGCGGAGACGCAGGCCTAAACTCTTCTCTGTGCGAGCTCTGTGTTCTCTGTGTCTCCGTGGTGAAAACCACTGTCTAACCACAGAGACACAGAGAACACAGAGGTTGCACAGAGAAAACCGTTATGCGAGACGCCATCGAGATGATCGTTAAGTCGCTGGTCGACGATAGCGAGAATGTGGACGTTCGTGAGATCGAGCAACGAAATGGATCCACTCTCATAGAAGTACGTGTCGCGCAAAACGACGTAGGGAAGATCATTGGTAAGCAGGGAAAGACGATACGCGCTCTGCGGTCACTGGCCCGCATCGCTGGAGCAAAAAAGAATCGTCGTTATCTTTTGGAAATTGTTGAGTGATCCAGATGGAGGACGCTCACTCGGGTGAATTGGTGGTTATCGCTCGAGCAGTAAAACCACGCGGGCTGAAAGGCGAGGTCGTCGCCGAGCTTTTGACAGATTTTCCCGAGCGGTTCGAGGACGTTGAGGAACTGGTCCTGGTTTCGCCAGGCGGTGAGCGAAAAACAGGTCTTCTCGAAGACCACTGGTTCCAAAACGATCGAGTAATACTGAAGCTGGCTGGATACGACGACGTCGAAACCGCCAAAGAGTTAGTCGGATTTGAATTCGCTGTTCCGGAACAGGATCGCGTTCAACTTCCCGCCGATCACTACTACGACTGGGAATTGGAAGGTTGTAGCGTCAAGGCCGGCGATACAAACATCGGCAAGGTTCAGTCGGTGATTAAGACGGGCGGAACCGAGATTCTTGAAATCGTCGACGACGACGGCAAGGAACGATTGATACCTTTGGTGGATTCGATTGTTGTTGAGATCGACCCTGCGGGAAAAACGATCGTAGTGGATCCACCCGAAGGACTTTTAGATCTTTGATTGCCTTTGATTACCGCGCGCTTTGCGCGACACGAAGATGCTGCGCTTCGACATCATTACGATCTTTCCCGAGTTCTTTGACGAGGTGATCGATTGTGGGATTTTGAGGCGCGCTCGTAATGCCGGGCTGGTCGAAGTAAAGGCCCACGATCTACGACAATGGACCACCGATAAGCACCACGTCGTAGACGACAGGCCGTTTGGCGGGGGCGACGGAATGATTCTGAAACCCGAGCCAATCTTCGCCGGAGTCGAAGCGCTGACCGGAGCTTCGCGGAAAGAAGACTTGCCCGCAAAGACGCGAGTGATGCTGCTGTCTGCGCAGGGTGAAGTTTTTTCACAGGCGCTGGCCCACGACATTTCGCAGAACACATCACACGTCGTACTCCTTTGCGGCCGTTACGAAGGAGTTGATGAGCGCGTCACCGAGGCATTGGTGACTGACGAAGTTTCGATCGGCGACTATGTGCTCTCGGGTGGTGAGCCAGCAGCCGTGGTCGTGGTCGATGCTGTCGTTCGATTGTTACCCGGCGCATTAGGCAGCGAGACCTCGGCGGTGTATGAATCCTTTTCGGAAGGCTTATTGGACCATCCGCAGTACACAAGGCCGCCCGAGTTCCGCGGAATGAAAGTGCCCGATGTGTTGTTGAGTGGGAATCACGCGGAAATCGAGCGTTGGCGTAAAGAAGCGGCGATCGAAAAAACAAGACGTAAACGTCCTGACCTGCTGAAATAGTTGAATTGAATAAGGAGCATTGAGAAATGAATCGACTGGATAAGATTGAAGAGACCCAACTGCGTAATAATATTCCACAGTTTCAGCCAGGCGATACGGTCCGCGTTCATGTGCGGATTAAGGAATCTGAGACCAAAGAACGACTGCAGGCTTTTGAAGGCGTCGTGATCGCTCGTAAACACGGCGGCGCCCGCGAAACAATCACTGTTCGAAAGACCAGTTTTGGAGTCGGCGTCGAAAGAATTTTTCCACTTCACGCAACCATAATCGACCACATCGATCTGGTAAAACGAGGCCGCGTGCGACGCGCCAAACTCTACTACCTCCGTGGACTTCGAGGTAAGGCCGCACGTATTCGCGAGCGCGATACGCGAGGTCAGCAGAGCGATGACGCCCAGGCCTCCGCTGCCAAGAGTAAATAATTCAGGATTACAGGATTGCGGATCGCAATCGATGCTCATGCGGTTGGGGCGAAGCTTGGGGGTAACGAAAGCTACGCCGTTAACCTGATCGAGGCGCTGGCCCAGATCGACAGCGCCAATCACTACACTATCTACATCACGACTGACGAAGCGCGCGAACGCTTCCACGGGCGTTGGCCCAATTTCAAGGTTCGCGCCACTCTTCCTCACACACCTTTAATCAGAATTCCACTGACACTCAGCGCTGAACTGCGCAAAAATCCGGTAGACGTTCTGCACGTGCAGTTCACCGCACCGCCTTTTTGCCCATGTCCTGTCGTGGTCAGCATTCACGATCTCTCATTTGAGCATCTGCCCGAGACTTTCAAGCGTCGCAGTCGTACCCAGTTACGCCTGACAGTGCGGCATTCTGCCAGACGTGCGGCGCGAATTATTTCACTTTCAGAACACGGACGCCGCGACATCATCGAAACCTACGGAATCACAGCCGAACGCGTGAGCACTATCCCGCTCGCGGCACCTTCAAATTTCGCGCCGGTCCATGACAACAGGGAACTTCAACGCGTGCGACATAATTACGGAATAGATGGCGACTATATTCTCTCCGTAGGTTCTATTCAGCCTCGCAAAAACCTGGCCCGACTCGTCAAGGCGTATGCCTCGTTGCGAGGAAACAAATCAGCAGATAAGCTGCCTAAGCTCGTACTCGTGGGAAAGTGCGGCTGGCTCTACGACGAGACGTTGCGTGCGCTCGAGGAAACGGGAGTTAAAGACAGCGTAGTTTTGACCGGATATGTTCCACAGGCGGACTTGCCGGCACTGTATTCGGGCGCGCTCTGCTTCGTTTATCCGTCTTACTTCGAAGGATTCGGATTACCGCCACTGGAGGCTATGAAATGTGGCGCTCCAGTGATCGTCGGTAATAAAACAAGCTTGCCAGAAGTTGTGGGCGATGCAGCATTAGCGGTGGACCCGTTTGATGTCGAAGCGATTGCGTCCGCTATGAAGAAAGTGATAGAAAGTTCGGCCCTTCGTAATGAACTGAGCATTAAAGGTCAAGGCAGGGCCGAGGCTTTTGACTGGCGTGAGACCGCTCGAAAGACTCTTGCCATCTACCAGGAAGTGGCCCAGGAAACCATGGGCGTATCGTGATGCGCATAGCGATTCTAGGCACACGAGGTATTCCCGCCAGTTATGGCGGATTTGAAACCTTCGCGGAGCATCTCGCGACGCGGCTCGTGGCGCGTGGCCACGACGTCACGGTGTATTGTCGTGCGCACTACGTTTCACCGCGGCAGTTGAAATATCACGGCGTGCGGCTCCAGATCCTGCCTACAATCAGGCATAAATACTTCGATACAGTTGTTCACACGTTTCTTTCCGCCATACACGCCGTGTCGGGCCGTTACGATGTCGCGCTGATTTGTAACTGTGCGAATGCACCTTTTAGCCCCATTCTGAGACTCACCGGAACGCCTGTGGCCATCAATGTCGACGGGCTCGAGCACAAACGCAAAAAATGGGGCCGGCTCGGGCGTCGTTACTATCGATTCGCAGAATACCTGTCAACGTTGTTGCCGAATGAAATGGTGACGGACGCACAGGTGATCCAGGATTATTACCTCGCACGACACAACACGGCATCGACCATGATTGCAT
>Ga0157372_10004751_pt1 | contig 14421 bp, 7 predicted proteins | sample C55metaG_FD_115307 | JGI IMG/M metagenome (GOLD analysis project Ga0157372, IMG submission 115307) | Corn rhizosphere microbial communities from Kellogg Biological Station, Michigan, USA - C5-5 metaG | ecosystem: Host-associated > Plants > Roots > Rhizosphere > Soil | place: USA: Michigan... | reverse complement strand
CCGAGGATGTGCTCGCGCATCAGCTTCGCGGCGAGCTTGCCGTCGCCCTTGCGGGCGGCGTTGGCGATGGCGCGGTGTTCGTCGCGCGCACGCGACTCGCCATGGGTGAGGGCGAGCTGCATGCGGAGGTAGCGGTCACTCTGTTGATGGAGCTTGCTGACCATGCCCATGGTGAAGGCGCGGCCGGCAGGCGCGTAGAGCGTGGAATGGAACTGCCAGTTGAGCTCACCGTACTTGGCGACTTCACCGGCGCGCAGCGCCAGCTCGTACGCGGCGAGGATCTCCTTGGCGCGATTGCGATCCTCGTTGGTCATGTGCGGGATGGCGCGGCGCACGAGGTCACTCTCGATCTCGGCGCGAAGCTCGAACAGTTCGACGATCTCCTGGAGCGACATCGTGGAGACGACGGCGCCGCGGTGCGGGCTGAAGGCGACGAGTCCTTCGGCCTCCAGCTGGCGCAGCGCCTCGCGCACGGGGATGCGGCTGACGCCGAGCTCCTCGGCGATGGCGTCCTGGCGAAGCGGTTCTCCCTCCGGGTACTCGCCGTGCAGGATCCGTTCGCGCAGCGCGTCGAGCGTCATTCCGGTGAGCGTCTGGCGCTGGATCGGAAGGACGTTGCGTGGCTGTGCGGCAGCGCCGGGCGTCGCGGCACGGGCGCGGGACTGCGCGGCTGGCTTGCGAGGAGGCATGAACGGCTCCGAGGTCATGGGTGCCGGAAATTTACGGCCGGGCGCGGCCACCAGTGGTGATCCGGTGGCGTGGTGCGTCGGCGGCGGGACCAGCCAGCCAAGCGAGCGGATACATTATCCAAAACGGGATGCGGGCGCAACTCACTTTGCGCCGTCGCAACCGGGCATGCGAAACGCGCCGATACGGGTGGAATAATTCGTCGCGCCCTGCTTCAGGTAATCGCCCACGTACCAGATCGTGCAGTCGTCCGACGGGTCGACCGCCGTCTGCGAGTAATCCTCCCAGCGCATGGTGTTCTCCTGCGCCGCCTCACCCGACGCAAGGACGCTCTCGCGCAGCGTGAGCCGGCCGAGCGGATCGCCGGCGAGCCGACCGGCGAATCGCTGGCCGGCGAAGTTCGGCGTCCCGCCAAAGGAGTAGCCGATGCCGATGTTGCCGCGGCCATCCATCGCGGGGCTCGGCATCCAGCGGTAGAAGCTGTCCGGCGCGTAGGTGCCCTGCTGGTACAGCGACAGCCGGCGCGCTCCGTCCAGCCGCAGCTCGTACCAGCGTACGCCGCCGCCGCCGGCGGCCGTGTTCACCGAGTGCGCGGCGACGATGGACTCGTGGCCACCGACTCGGCGATACGTCACGCGAGCCATCAGCTTGTCGCCCTGCGCGTCCAGCCGGCGGTCGGTGCCTGGCTGCGGGACGCAGTTCGTGAGCTGCCCGTCGCAGAGGTAGTGGTACGGTGCGACGGGGATCTTCACCGGGCCGAGGAAGGTCGTCTTCGTCGTGTCCTTCCAGTCCACGTGGAAGGTCCACGCGTAGAGCCCGTCGTCCTCCATGATCTTCTGCAACTGCGTGCCGCCCGCCGCGAGGACGATGTTGGGCGCGCCCGCTGGAGGCAGCCGTCGCCCGTCGAGATCCACGTTGTTGAGGAAGTTCACGCCATCGATGACGACGCACTGCTCGGTGGCGGGCTCGCCGCGCAGCATCTTCTGCCGATCGACGACGCAGTCCTGCTTCTGCACGACGTTGTCGCCGGTGCTGGACGGGAGGTAGTAGCCGTCCGGCCACACCGCGGGCCGCGGGTAATCCGGAAAGAGCGGGCGGATGAAGTAGTAGCGGTAGTACGGGCCGAACGGATCGGATCCCGTGCTGATCGCGTAGCACATGCCGTAGGATCCCTTCTCCTCCGGCGGGCGAACGCGAGGTCCCGTGCGCTGATCCGGCGCAGGCGTCGCGGACGCCGGAACCTCGGGCGGCTGGAAGAGTGACACCGCCGCCCCGGGCTGGCCGGGATGTCCGATTTCGCTGGTGCGCGCCGGTTCTCCGCCGCGAGCCGGGATGGGCTCGTGCTCCCGCAGCGGCGCGCGCGAGAACAGCGGCATCACGATCAGCCAGCGGTCGGCGAGCTGGTCATAGCGCACGACGGCGTCGCCGTTCGGGTGCGCCTCGCACGGGCCACCGAATCCGCGGAAGACGTTGTTGGTGCCGACCGGGCCGTAGAGTGCGCGGCCCGTCTCGCTGAACCGGCGTCCCTTCTTGGTGAAGATCGCCATGCGCGAGTTGACGATCTGCACGATGTGATCGGGCCCCACGGCGAGAGAGTTGTCGGACGGATTGCGTCCGGTCGCCGTTCCCTGCGGCCCGACGAACTGTTCGCCAAGCCCGTCGAAGCTCGCGACGAGCCGGGCGGGCGGACGCGTTCCGGGAGTCGTCTGCTCGACGCTGGCCGCACCGGCCGGAATGCGGGCGGCGCTGTCGCGTGCCGGCGCGGCGGCCGGCATCTGCGCTGCGGCGAGGGCAGCGGAGAGCGGGAAGAGACCGGCGAGGAGGGCGGTGCGCATGGCAGCCGAGGGGCGAGGGAGCGCTGGCGGCGGTCGCTATTGCGCCGCTGCTTTGCATATAGTATCCAATGTCCGCCCCGCCCACGCGAGCCGCAACCCCCGGCTGCCTTCCCGTCACCGTCACGGAGCGCCCATGCTTCGTTCGTTCACCATCCGGCGCTGCATCGGCCCCGCGCTCCTCGCGCTGTCCGTGGTCAGCACCCCCGTCGCGCGACCGGCGGCGGCGCAGCGCTCCACGCCGGCCGACACGGGCATGCTCGCGCGCATCTTCGCGTCGCGCGAGTTCACCGGCGAGTCGGCCGGCCGCCTCCGCTGGCTGGACGGCGACAGCTACACCGTGCTCGAGCGCACCCCCGACGGCCGTGCCTCGGAGATCGTGCGCTACGATGCCGCCACCGGCCGCCACGATGTCCTCGTCGCCGCGGCGCGACTCGTTCCTGCCGGCGCGTCGGACCCGCTGGCCGTGGAGGACTACCAGTTCTCCAACGACCGCACCCACGTCCTGATCTTCACCAACTCGCGCAAGGTGTGGCGGGCGAACACGCGCGGCGACTACTGGGTGCTCGACCTCCGCACCGGCACGCTGCACAAGCTCGGCGGTCCGAAGGCCGAACCGTCCACACTCATGTTCGCCAAGTTCTCGCCGGCGAGCGATCGCGTGGCGTACGTGCGTGCCGGCAACCTGTACGTCGAGCCCGTGGCAGGGGGCACGCCGACGCAGCTCACGCGCGACGGGTCGCGGACGACGGTGAACGGCACCACCGACTGGGTGTACGAGGAGGAGTTCGGGCTGCGCGACGCCTTTCGCTGGGCGCCCGACGGCCGCCGGATCGCCTACCTCCAGTTCGACATGTCGGGGGTGCGGGACTACCTGCTCATCAACGACACGGACTCGCTGTATTCGTTCGTTACGCCCATCCAGTACCCCAAGGCCGGGCAGACCAACTCCGCCGTGCGAGTCGGCGTAGTGAGCGCGAGCGGCGGGGCCACGAGGTGGATCAAGCTGGATGGCGATCCTCGGCAGATGTACGTGCCGGCCTTCGAGTGGTCGGGCCCGGGCGACGTGTTCATCCAGCACATGAATCGCCACCAGAACCGCGACGAAGTCCTGCTCGCGAACGCCGCCACCGGCGCGCTGCGGTCGGTGTTCGTGGACTCGGACAGCGCGTGGGTGAACGTGAACAGCGACGTGCCGTGGCTCGAGCAGGGACGTCGCTTCCTCTGGGAGAGCGAACGCGATGGCTGGCGGCACGTGTACAGCGTGTCACGCGACGGCAGGGACGTTCGCCTCGTGACGCCCGGCGCATACGACGTGGTGTCCGTCGCCGGCGTGGACGAAGCGAACGGGTGGCTCTACGTGATCGCGTCGCCGACCGACGCCACGCGGCGCTATCTGTACCGAGTCTCGCTGAACAGTCCGGGCGCACCACAGCGCGTGTCGCCGGACGTGGCCGGCACTCACTCCTACGTGCTCTCGCCCAGTGGCCAGTGGGCCATTCACACGGAGTCCAGCTTCGATGTGCCGCCGACGGTGGACATCGTCTCGCTGCCGTCGCACCGGGTGGCGCGCATGCTGGTGGACAATGCGACGCTCAAGCAGCGCGTCGCGCAGGTCGTCGGGCCACGCCCGGTGGAGTTCTTCAAGGTGAGCACCACCGACGGCGTGGTGGTCGACGGCTGGATGATCCGGCCGACGCAGTTCGACTCCACGAAGCGCTATCCCGTGCTGGTGAACGTGTACAGCGAGCCCGCGTCGCAGACCGTCGTGGATCGGTGGGGCGGCCCGGGCGGTCTCTGGCACCGCATGATCGCCGACCTCGGCTACATCGTGGTCAGCTTCGACAATCACGGCACACCGGCGCCGCGCGGGCGGGCCTGGCGGAAGAGCATCTACGGGGCGATCGGTCCGCTGGCGAGCCAGGAGCAGGCGGACGCGGTGCGCACGCTGTGGCGCGAGCGCGCCTACCTCGATTCGTCACGCGTAGCCATCTGGGGGTGGAGCGGCGGTGGCTCGAGCACGCTGAACGCGATGTTCCGCCATCCCGACGTCTACGAGGTCGGCATGGCCGTGGCGCCGGTGCCCGACCAGCGGCTGTACGATTCCATCTACGAAGAGCGCTACGTCGGTCTTCCGCAGGAGCATCCGGAGCGCTATCAGGTGAGCTCCCCGATCAACTTTGCCGAGGGGCTTCGCGGCAAGCTGCTCGTGGTGCACGGCTCCGGCGACGACAACGTGCATTACCAGGGCACGGAACGACTCGTCAACCGCCTGGTCGCGCTCGGCAAGCCGTTCGATCTGATGGTCTATCCGAACCGCACCCACTGCATCTGCGAGGGATCAGGGACGACCCTGCACGTGTACTCCCTGCTCACGCGCTATCTCACCACCAACCTGCCGGCCGGCCCTCGCTGACGGCGCCCAACTCTCCCGACCCGACGATGCCGCTTGCCGATGTGAGTCACGCGCTGGACGCGAAGGTGGTGCTGTTCATCGCCCTCGCCATCAGTACGCTCTTCTACCTGGTCGTGCTCGTGATGGGCGTGCGGCGCGCGCGCGCCGCAGCACACGACGCGGGAAAGCCGACGCCTGGCACGCTCGCCACCGGCTTCGTCGCCAACTTCTTCGACACGCTCGGCATCGGCTCCTTTGCGACGACGACGGCGATCTTCCGCCACTTCCGGATGGTGCGCGACGAGCGCATGCCGGGCACGCTGAATGTCGGCAACACGCTGCCGACGATCGCGCAGGCGTTCATCTACACCCACCTGGTCCCGGTGGACCCGCGGACGCTGGTCCTCATGATCGTCGCGGCAGTGCTCGGCGCGTGGCTGGGCGCCGGCGTGGTGGCGCGCTGGCCGCGGAGCCGAGTGCAGTTCGGCATGGGGCTCGCCATGATTGGCGCGGCGGCGCTGATGCTCGCCGCGCAGCTCCAGTATGTGCCGGCCGGTGGCGAGCTCCTGCGGCTGGACGGCACCCTGCTCATCGTGGGCCTCGTCGGCAACTTCGTGCTCGGCGCGCTGATGACGATCGGCATCGGACTGTACGGGCCGTGCATGATCCTCGTGAGCCTGCTCGGGATGAACCCGACGGCAGCGTTCCCGATCATGATGGGCTCGTGCGCCTTCCTGATGCCGATCGCCAGCGCGCGGTTCATCCGCGAGCGCGCCTACGACGCACGCGCGGTGGTCGGGATGCTGATCGGCGGCGTGCCGGCGGTCCTGATCGCGGCGTTCATCGTGAAGTCGCTGCCACTCTCGGCCGTGCGCTGGCTCGTCGTCATCGTGGTGACGTACACCGCCATCACGCTCCTCGCTGCGGCGCGCCACGAGCGTACCGCATCGATTGCCCTCGATGCCGAGGCGGACACGGCGTCACTGACGTGAGACCGGTGCGCGGAGGGGGTGGCCGGCACCTGGCGCTGCTGGCGGCGACGGTCGGCGCGCTCGCCTGCAGCAGCGCGGCGCGACCGGTTCCGCCGCCTCTTGCCGCACCGGCGGTGTCGCCGGCGCACGCCATGCTCTTCGCGCCCGATGCACCATTCTGGCGCGAGCAGGCACCGCCGACGTTCCGCGTCCGCATGGAGACGACGCGCGGGCCGTTCACCATCGAGTTCACCCGCGCACTCGCGCCGATCGGCGTGGATCACGTCTACAACCTGGTGCGCGCCGGCTACTACGACGACTCACGATTCAGTCGCACCGTGGCCGGCTGGATCACGCAGTTCGGGATCGCGGGCGATCCCGCCGTCACCGCCGTATGGGCCAACCGCCCGATCCGGGACGATCCGGTGCGCGCCAGCAACGTGCGCGGCTCGGTGATCTTCGCAATGACCGGCCCGGATACGCGCACGACGCAGCTGGTCATCAACCGCCGCGACAATCTCGGCCAGGACAGCCTTGGCTTCGCGCCACTCGGCTACGTCGTGCAAGGAATGGATGTCGTGGACAGCCTGTACTCAGGCTATGGAGAGCGCTCTGGGGGCGGGATGCGAGCCGGCCGGCAGCAGCACGTGCTGACCGAGGGCAACGCCTACCTCGACCGCGAGTTTCCGCGGCTGGATCACCTGATCCGCGCGACGGTGCTGACTCCGGCACCCTGACGCCTGGCCGGAGGGGCCGTCCGTGTGCCGGCCGGCCACGGGGCGGGGGCGGGTGACGCAGGAGAACGTCGCCGGGTCGTGTGACCATCGGGATCGCATACAATATCCAATGAGCAGCCCCACAGCGCTGCTCCGGCGGCGCCGACTGCCGTCGCTGCCGCAGTATCTGCCGCACCATCCGCCCGCGTTTCTCCCGCTGTCGTCCCGTCCCCGCACGGCCCTGTCCCAGGAGACCCCTGATGCGACGATTCCTCTCCACCGCCCTGGTGCTCGCGGCCCTCGCCGCGCCGCGCGCACCGCTCCAGGCGCAAGCCACCCTCACCATCACCGGCCGCGTCAGTGCGGCCACGGGCGAAGCGCTGCCCAACAGCAACGTGTATCTCCTCGGCACCACGCTCGGTGCCGTGTCCAAGGACGACGGCACCTACGTGCTGCTGGTTCCGGCCGACCACGTGACCGGGCAGCCGGCGACGCTTCGCGTGCGCCGGATCGGCTACCGCGACGCCACGGCGGCGATCACCCTCACCGCCGGTCGGCAGACCCACGATTTCGTGCTCACGGCCGCCCCGACTCAGCTCGAGGGCGTCGTGGTCACGGCCCTTGGTATCGAACGCGACAAGCGATCACTCGGTGTCGCGCAGCAGAGCGTGTCACCGGCCGAGCTCACGCAGGCACGCGAACCGAACATCGTCAACGCGCTGAGCGGCAAGGTCGCCGGCGTTCAGATCACCAACGACGGGCCGCCGGGCGGTTCGGCGCGCATCGTCATCCGCGGCGCGAACTCGGTGACCGGCAACAACCAGCCGCTGTTCGTGATCGACGGCATCCCGATCGACAATTCCGCCGGGCGGAACACCGGATTCGGCGGACTCGATTTCGGCAACGCGGCGTCGGACATCAATCCGAACGACGTCGAGTCGATCAGCATCCTGAAGGGCGCGAACGCCGCCGCCCTCTACGGCGCTCGCGCGGCCAACGGCGCCGTCGTCATCACCACCAAGTCCGGTCGCGGCTCGAGGGGACTTGGCGTGAACGTCACCCAGAACCTGACGTTCGAGACGCCGCTCAAGCTGCCCGACTTCCAGAACGTGTACGGGCAGGGCTCCGGCGGCCTGTTCGAGTACAAGGATGGCAAGGGCGGCGGCGTGAACGACAACGTGAACCGCAGTTGGGGACCGAAGATGGACGGCCGGCTCATCACGCAATGGTGGAGCAACGGCGTTCCCGAGCCTTGGGTGCCTGCCCCGGACAACGTGCGGGACTTCTTCCAGACCGGCCGCACGTCCACGTCCACCGTCGCCGTCAGCGGTGCCAGCGACCGCGCTGACGTCCGGCTCTCGGCCACCGAGCTCGACGTGAAGTCGATGTTCCCCACGAACACCCTGCGGCGGCTCAACACGTCGCTGAACGGCGGGGCCAAGATCAACGACAAGCTGAGCGCGCGAGCCAACCTCAATTACGTCCGCGGGGTCGGACACGACCGGCCCGGCACCGGCTACGACGCGAACAGCGCGCTGTTCAACATCGAGATCTGGGGTGGACGCCAGCGCGACCTGGCGCACCTGATCAACTACATGAATCCCGACGGCACGCAGAACGGGCCGAACCACACGACGACGAACAACCCATACTGGGACGTCTACGCCGACCCGAACGACGATTCGCGCGACCGATTGATCGGCTCGGGCTCCGTGACGTACAAGATCAACGACTGGTTGTCCGCCACCGGCAGGAGCGGCACCGACTGGTATCGCGACTGGCGCAAGCAGGAATACGCGAACGGCAACATCGCCGTCGACTACTCGGGCGGCGCGTTCTTCGAGCAGAACCTCTACAGCCGCGAGACGAACAGCGACATCCTCGTCACGGCCGAGCCGAAGCTGAACAGCAAGCTCGCCGTCACGTTCAATGCCGGCGGCAACGTGCGCGACAGCCACTCGAGCAGCGCGAACCAGGGCACCAACCACCTCGTCATCCCCGGCACGTTCAACATCGGCAACTCGGCAGTGACGCCACAGGTGTCGTCGTTCGAGTCGCGGCGGCGGACGAACAGCGCCTACGGTCAGGCTCAGCTGTCGTGGAACAACTATCTCTTCACCGACATCACGGGCCGCAACGACTGGTCGTCCACGCTGCCCCCGGGCAACAACTCGTACTTCTATCCTTCCGTCTCCGGGAGCTTCGTCTTCACCGACGCTCTCCCGTGGACGCACCTCGGGCGGTGGCTCACCTACGGCAAGCTGCGCGCGAGCTGGGCGGCGGTGGGCAACGACGCCGATCCGTACCAGCTCGCCGTCACCTACTCGGCCGGCACGCCGTTCGGCAGCGTGCCGCGCTTCGGCGTGCCGAACACGATACCGAACGCCAACCTCAAGCCGGAGCGCACCAACTCGTGGGAAGGGGGCGGCGAGTTCCGCCTGCTCGACGACCGCATCGCACTCGACGCGACGTATTACAACAAGCTGACGAGCAACCAGATCATTCCGGCGCAGATCACCCCCGCCATCGGCTTCACGAGCGCGGTGGTGAACGCCGGCAGCATCAGGAACAAGGGTGTCGAGCTGCAGAGCACCATCACTCCGATCCGCTCCGACAACGGCTTCAACTGGGACGTCGTCGTCAACTACGCCAAGAACAACAGCAAGGTGGAGAGCCTGTACCCGGGACTGCAGACGGTCGTGCTGGGCACGTACTGGGGACTCTCGGTCGAAGCGCGCCTCAATCAGCCGTACGGAACGCTCTACGGGAACCCCTACCTGCGGAACTCCGATGGAAAGCTGATCCTCCAGAACGGCCTGCCGCGCGTCGACCCCCAGCAGGTGGTGCTCGGGCACTACACGCCCGACTGGATCGGCGGACTGCAGAACCACTTTCACTACCACGACTTCGACTTCAGCTTCCTCGTCGACACGCGCCAGGGCGGCAAGATCTTCAGCACGACGAAGATGTTCGGCGAGGAATCGGGAGTGCTCGCCTCGTCGCTGCGCGGTCGCGAGAACGGCGAGACACTCGCGGAGGGCGGCGGACTGATCGTGGACGGCGTCAACGCCGACGGCACGCCGAACACCACGAAGGTAACGGCGCAGGCGTACTTCAATTCCCTCTTCCAGCTGCACGAAGCCAACATGGTGGACGGGTCGTTCGTGAAGCTGCGTGAGGCGCGCTTCGGCTACGCCGTGCCATCGCGCTTCTCGTCACGCTTCGGCGTGAGCGCAATGAACGTCGCGCTCGTCGGGCGCAACCTGTGGCTGCACGCCAAGGCGCCGGACATCGATCCGGAAAGCGCATTCGACAACTCGAACGTGCAGGGCATCGAGTTCGTGAACTTTCCATCCGCGCGAAGCATCGGCTTCGTGCTGAATGTCACGCCGTGACGGGCCTCCACGACTTTCGCCAACGATGATCCCATGAGACACCATCTGAAGCATCGCGCGGCCCGAGGCCTCGCCTTCGCGCTCGCCGTCGCCGCGCTTGCCGGCGCCTGCGACAACGGCCAGCTCACCGACATCAACACCAATCCCAATGCGCCGGGCACGGTGCAGCCGCAGTTCCTCTTCCCCAATGGCGTGACCGACGTCGTGAGCCGTGCGCGCGGCGGCAGCCTCGACCTGACGCTGACCGCGCTCTGGTCCCAGCAGATCGCCATGGACCGGTTCACGGACGAGGACCGCTACTCCATCCGGCCGGACAACATCACCGGCTACTGGTCCGGCTTCTATGCCGGGGGCCTGGAGGACTTCGCGACGATCCTCGCGCAGAACGACCCGGCCGACAAGCCGGCGCTGGTAGGGCCGACGCTCGTGATGAAGTCGTGGACGTACGGACTGATGACGGACCTCTGGGGTGACATCCCCTACTCCGAGGCGAACTCCGGCGACCCGAGCAAGCCGCCCAAGTACGACGCCCAGAAGGACATCTACGCCGGCCTGTTCAAGGACCTCACCGCGGCGAACGACATGTTGCCGGGCACCGGTCCGACCTACGGTTCGGCGGACCTCATCTATGCCGGCAACGCGGCGAAGTGGAAACGGTTCGCCAACTCGCTCCGGCTGCGCTTCGCGCTGCGGTTGTCCAAGGTCGATCCGGCCACCGCGCAGGCGCAGGCAGCGGCCGCCATCGCGGCCGGGACGTTCACATCGAACGCGGACAACGCCGTGCTCAACTGGCCCGGCGACGGCACGAACAACAATCCCATCTACTCGAACTTCGTCACGCGCGACGACCAGCACGTCAGCCAGACGCTGGTCGACATCCTGAAGTCGCTGTACATCTCGACCACCGGCACGGATACGCTGTTCGACCCGAGGCTGGCGATCTACGCCGACCCGATCGTCTCGAGTCCCACGGTCAAGAAGTACGTTGGTGCGCCGAATGGGCTGCAGGATGACGACGCCATCGCCATCGGCATCAACAACACGTCGCGCGTCGGTGCCGCGTTCCGGCAGAAGACCACGCCCTCGCTGCTCATGACGTATTCCGAGGTGCTGTTCGACCAGGCAGAAGCGGCGCTGCGTGGCTGGGCGCCTGGCGATCCGGCGGCGCTCTACACGGCCGCCATCACCGCCTCGATGCAGCAGTACAACGTTCCCGCGGCGACGATCTCCGCGTATCTCGCCTCGCCACGCGTCGCGTACGACCCGGCGAATGCCATGCAGCAGATCGCGCTGCAGCGCTGGATTGCGCTCTACGGCGAAGGGACGGAGGCATACTCGGAATGGCGGCGCACCGGTGTGCCCGACCTGCAGCCGGGTCCGGCGGCCATCACCGTGCCGCACATCGTGGCGAGGAGGCTCACCTACCCGGTGTCGGAGCAGTCGTTCAACGCCGCGAATCTCGCCGCTGCCGTCTCCGCCCAGGGCGGTGCCGACCTGACGAATCGCGTGTGGTGGGACAAGCAATGAAGCGGCGGACAACGCCGCTCCTTGGCGTCGTTGTTCCCGTCGCGATGGTGGGTCTCTGCGTGGCGATCGGCCACGCAGGACCCAGCCGGTACGGTCACTCGGACCGTGTGGAACGCCACATGCTCCCTGCGGTCTCCACCGGACCACTGGATCCGGTGTTCAGTCCCGACGGCCGGTGGATTGCCTTCTCCATGCGGGGCGACATCTGGAAGGTGCCGGCCGACGGCGGCGACGCGATCGCACTCACGGCCGGTCCGGCGTACCACTTCGAGCCCGCATGGAGCCCCGACGGCAAACGTCTGGCCCTCTCGATGGATGCAGGCAGCGGCAACCTCGACATCGGCGTCGTGAGCGCGGAGGGTGGCGCCGTCACGCGCATCACCACCGACACCGCGGTGGATGTCGAGCCAGCATGGAGCGGCGACGGCTCGGCGCTGTATTTCGTCAGCGCGCGAGGTCGCGGCTTCCACATCTTCCGCCACGACCTCGCGCGCAATTCGGACTCCCTCGTCACGCCGGAGGCGGGTTCGCAGATCCAGCCCGCCGTCTCGCCCGATGGACGCCAGCTCGCCTACGTAGCGACCGTGCAGGGCAAGCTCGGAACGGGCGGAATCTGGGTGCGCCCGATCGCCGGCGGCGCGCCGATGATGGTGCACTACGAGGAAGGCGAGTACCGCACCAAGCCGGCATGGATGCCTGACGGAACGCGCTTCCTCTTCGTCTCCGATGCCGTGGGCTCCAACGACGTGGACATCGTCTCGGCGCGCGGTGGCAATCCGATCCGGCTCACGATCGACGATCGCGACGAGTACTCGCCGTCGCCCAGTCCCGATGGGAAGCGCTTCGCCTTCGTCTCCAACCGCGCGGGCGCCACCACGCTGTACGTTGCGAACATCGGCGGTGGACGCGAGTCCGTGTGGCGTGCCGTCCCGATCCGCTCGTTCAAGTCACGCACGCCGACCGGGCGGCTTCGCGTGACGGTGCTCGGCCCCGACGGCAAGGTCACCGCGGCCCGCATCTACCTCACAGCGAGCGACGGTCGCTCCTACGCCCCGGCGGGTGCATTCCACCGCGTCATCTCGGCGACGGAGACCCACTACTTCCAGGCGCCACGCTCGTTCGAGGTGGAGGTGCCCGCTGGCCGCACCAGCGTAGAAGCAATGAAGGGGTTCGAGTACCGGCCACGTGCGGCCACGGTCGACGTACCAGCCGGTGCGACGCGCACCCTCACGCTGCGCCTCGAGCGGCTCGCCAATCTTCCCGCCGACGGCTGGTACTCCGGCGACACCCACGTGCACGATCTCCACCAGGGGCGGTTCGGTCTCTCCCACCAGACGTTCTTCGATCAGCTCCTCTCCGAAGACCTGCACCTGACGAACGCGCTGATCCACATGGACGACTCGAAGATCATGGGTCGCTGGTCGGATCTCACGGGCAAACCTTCACCGCTGTCGACGCGCGATTACGTGCTGCAGTACGCCGAGGAGTTTCGCGGCTCGCTCGGACACATCGCGCTGTTGGGCATCGATCACTTCGTGCTGCCATTCCAGTCGGGCCTGCCCAACTCGGCGTACGCGCAGCCGGAGCTGGACGGCATGTACCTCGACTCGGCAAAGGCGCAGGGGGGCATGGCTGGCTACGTCCACCCGTACCTGAACGAGGTGCGCGATCCAGCTGACGGAAGCAACTCGCTCATTCCCGTGGACGTCGCGCTCGGCCGCGGCGAGTTCTACGACGTGTCGTCCGTCTATTCGGACGAGCTGGCGTCGGACGACATGTATTTCCGCCTGCTCAACTGCGGCTTCCGGCTGCCGGCCACCGCCGGCACCGACAACTTCACCGATGTGTGGCGCGACCCGCCGCCGGGCACCGACCGCGCGTTCGTGCAGGTGCGCGGCCCGCTCACCGTTGCGTCGTGGCTCGCCGGCATCCGATCCGGACGCACCTACTCGTCCACCGCACCCTTGCTCTGGCTCGATGTGGCCGGCCGGACGATGGGCGACGAGCTCGTGCTCGGAGCCTCGGCTCCGGAGTCGGTGCACGTCCGCGCGAGCACCCGCTCCATCGCGCCAGTGGGACGACTGGAGATCATCGTCAACGGCAAGGTGGCGGCGACGGTCACGCCCGGAGACTCCGCGCACCTCGCCTTCGACGGCAACGTGGCCATTCCACTCGGCGGCTGGGTCGCGGTGCGAGCCGTCGGTCCTGCGTCACGTTACGTCGGCGACAGCTACGCGTTCGCGCAATCCACGCCTGTCTACGTGGTGCGCAACGGAAAGCGCTGGACGTCGCCGGACGACGCGCGCTTCCTCGCCGATGTCACCGAGTCCATCTGGACGCGCGTGGACCAGCGCGCACCATGGCGCTCTGCGGCCGAGCGTGATCGCTTTCACGCCGAGATCGAACGCGCGCGCGCAGTCTACGATCAGATCGCGCGCGCGGGCACGACGGCTTCGCGCTAGCCACGGACGCTGAGGTCAGGCCGCCACGATCAGGCCATGACGTCGGAGCTCAGGGCTCCGACGTCATGGTTGAGCGGTGACCCGTGGTGGTAGTCCAGTAATCCATCCAGCGCAGGCGGATGCCGTTCGTCTTCTCCAGCAACTCGGCGCTCGGCACCTTGCCGTGCTCGACGACTACCACCATTCCCGTGTTGAAATCCTTCTGGGAGTGGTCCACGTCGGGCAGGCGCGGCCCCTCGACGGCGATCACGTCCTGGATCGTGACCTTGGTACGATCGGCACGGAAGATCGGGTGACCGTTCCGGTCGCGCCCGGCGGGCGTGAGGTTGCGCAGGATGAAGAAGTCAGGCACCTCGCTCGGTGAGATGAAACCCATCAGGTAGAGGTCGAGATACGACCAGCCTGTCGCCGGCACGTAGTAGTCGTCGTCGAGCTG
>Ga0157372_10004750_pt1 | contig 14423 bp, 17 predicted proteins | sample C55metaG_FD_115307 | JGI IMG/M metagenome (GOLD analysis project Ga0157372, IMG submission 115307) | Corn rhizosphere microbial communities from Kellogg Biological Station, Michigan, USA - C5-5 metaG | ecosystem: Host-associated > Plants > Roots > Rhizosphere > Soil | place: USA: Michigan... | reverse complement strand
ATGCTCCCGGAGCCATTACTGCGGTCGTTCTCGTACTACCCATCACTCTGTACCTGATCTTCCGTACTCGCATTCGCGATAGCAAGAAAGCGCCCGCGAACGGGTTTTGAGTGTAATCGCCTGATAACAGAAGTTATCTTGTACGGCACGGTTGGACTTGCAAGAATAGGCGAATGTGGAGGAACTTTGAGCGTGAGAAAGCCCGACATCCTGCAGGTGTGTCAGGCTGGCAGCTTACTTCTCTGCGCCTCTCTGGCGTGGCAAGTCTCCAGCGGCTATGAAGGAACGGAATTCAGCGGGGGATGGCTGACATGGTCCTTTACTCTCAATGGAGGACATCGATTGCACTCAAAATCCGTCGGGGTGGACAGGGATTTTTAGTCAAATCGCCCTCAGCGATTAGGCTGTCTGGTGAACCAGCCCGCTGCTCCACGTCCACGCTGTGATGCGCCAGTTGTTCCCGCTCTTCTGCAGCGAGATAGTCAGCGTAGCGCCGGCTTCCTTTAACGGCTTGCCGTTCTGCTTGTAGCTGTAGCTGGCCGGCAGCACGACATACGCCCGGTCGCCGGTGATATCAAGGTGCTTCGCTGCGCCGAACCAAACCGAGGGATCGGTGACGCTGTTTTTTTTGGCATCGGCGTCGTAGTCCTTGCCCCACTGGCTGCACGTGCCTGAACCAGTCCACGCATAGGGCGGAAATTCGTCAATGATTGAGGTCTGATCAGCACATAGCTGCACCCAATTCGAGTTGCCGCTGTTAAAGTCGCTCTGAAACTCCTTGATCACGGCCATAACGGCTCCTTTCTCGCCTGACATCGCAGACTTGGTGGGGGTTTTGGCAGCAGGCGTGGCGGACGGCTCCTGCTGCGCGGCGGCCATCGTGCCGAAGATCGCCAGTGCTACAGCGAGGGCGGATGCGACAAAGATTTTCTTCATGTCGAGCCTCACGTTTGAGATTTGGAATGTGGAGCAGCGTAGCACACTAGATCATAGCCCCGCCGTCAATTGGCGTGAGCGGTTGTGCAGTAGGAAAGGTCACCTAACTGTTGCGAAAATCGCTGTTACACTCATTGTGGTCGCTGAGCGCTATCGTATGTGGCTGTTGAAATCGCCGCACACGCGAAATGAAAGAACAAGGAGCGATGGCGAAAACACTATTGGTTTGGATGATGAGCTGCAGCATCCTGCTCACTCCGTTTCCGTGCGTCCAGGCTCAGACGATCACATGGGCTGGACATACCTGGAAAGTCACCAGCGGTGGCATGGCAGGCGTCGCTCCCGGCAATCCGGCCAATGTCGATATCAACTCGGACGGCTATCTACATCTCCAGATCGCCAATCGCGACGGGCAATGGACTGCCGCGGAGTTGTTTACGACCGACAATATGGGATTTGGGACTTACCAGTGGGTTGTCCAGGGCGACGTCTACAACATGGATCCGACAACGGTGCTCGGACTGTTCACCTACGGGCCGACTCATCATATTGGCGTCGACGCAGAGAACGAAATTGATATTGAGTTTTCCCAGTGGAACAAGACTTGTCACGGCTGTGATGCCGACTTTACCGTTTATCCATCCACGGGAAACCGCAAGCCCAATGGCGTTTCCAGCTGGGAAGACAACTTCCAAGTCAACGGTGGAAACGTCACCACGGCAAGGATGGAGTGGAGACCCGATCGGGTCGTATTCACGCTGATGAAAGGCGTTCATCCAATCGGGTCTGTTGCCAATGTCATCAAGACCGAAACGTATTCTTCGAACACGACCAACATTCCCCAAACGGCCGCCCCAGTAGGCATCAATCTCTGGTGCTTCAAGAAGACGCCTTCAAGGAATCAGTTAGCAATCATTCGCGATTTTCGATTTGTTCCGCACTGAGACTAAGCAAGCAGGGGCCGCTCTTGGTGGTAGAGGGATACTGCCACCTAGCGCCTAAGCGAGAGTCAAAGCCTAGGTCAAACGGGAGCCTGACCGGGACGTCGAGACTCCCTGCAGACCTTGACAATCAAAAGAGGAAGGCGCCCCAGACGGTAGGCGGAATGACGCTGCCGGCGGGCAGGTCGTGAAGGCAACCGACAACTTGCGTAGGCACGCCGCCCGAGACACTAATATTCGCTTGGGCTATCGCCTCTCCGGGCTTGCAGCCTGCAATCGTGGAGTTCGCGTCGGAGGGCCAGGTAACGCTTCCATTCAAGACTGTGCCGTGCTTGCCGGTACCGTTCAGGAAGAAAAAGCTCCAACCTCCGCCGACAATGGTCACCGAGCCATTGAAGGCAGGCTGGCCGATATAGCTGATTTGCAGCGACCAAAAGCCTTTCCCGGTACCGGGGAACGGCAGGAATCCGCCAGCTGCCTTTATTCCTGTCCAGCCGGTGAAGGTGGTGCCGCACGTTCCGGCTTGCTCGCCAATAACGCAGTTGCGTCCAAGATATATTTCATAACCAGAAACGGGAGTGAAGCTCTGGGCTGATGCCGCTGCGCACAGGGTTAGACTAGTGAACGCCAACCAAGAAGTGGTAATGAGTGGGAATCGCATGGGTTGCTCCTGGTGGGATTTCGATGGAACGGCGGAATTGTGCGCCGGAGATAGGCAGGTGTCAATTAAAGAAATGTAAAGCCGCGCGTTGGCTAAATATCGGCTGGTTGCAACAAATCCTCACCAGCATAGCTCACGTTGGTGCGAAGTGCGACCGTCGGTCGATGTGGCACTTTCCACGGTGTCACACCATTGTTCCAGCTGCTACTACGACAAGCCCAACGCTGGACGTTACAAGCCCGGTAAACAATTTCACTGCGACCAACCCCGTTCGCATCGTCGCAACCGCCTCCGGCCAAATCCAATCTCAGGATTGCAGGTCTGGATGAACTACAAGGAAGTTTTTCAGGTAAGCGGAGGATCGCTGAATGCGAATGTCACCTTGCCAGTCGTGAGCAATGAACGCTTCGTTGTGCAGGCGGTGGACTCAACGGGAAACATCGCGAAAGTGGTCGATTCGATTACAGTTAAATAAGGGCCAGCGATGCAGAGCCGATAGATCTCACGATTTGGCGAAGTAAGCTGTCGCAAACACCATTGGCGCAGGTGTGCGCCTTTCATCCAGGACGCGGACACCGTTTCCATCGAGGACCTCGTGGTTGCGCGAGTCCTCCTGAGCAGTTTGGGCAACGTTAGGAGGCAAGAAATGAGACTCATAGGAAAAGTGGCGCTGGTAACCGGCGCATCGCGCGGCATCGGTTTCGCGGTAGTCGAATTGTTTGCTCGGGAAGGCGCGATCGTCTATGCCGGCAGTTCAAGCAACCCGTCTGGGATCTTTCCTGCCGGCGTGACCGGAATAGAGTTGGACGTCTCGAAGGAAGAGCACTGGAAGCGAGTGGTCACGGACATCGTGGCAGCGCACGGGAGGCTGGATGTTCTGGTGAACAACGCCGGCATTGCCGTCTACGACGCCCTGCATGACTGCAGCACCCAGAACTGGCGCCGGGTTCTGGGTGTGAACCAGGACGGTTGCTTCTTCGGGATGAGAGAAGTGATCCCGCACATGAAGGCACATCATGCCGGCGCGATCATCAACGTGTCGTCGATCTGGGGAACCGCTGCGGTGCCGGGTGCGCACGCCTATCATGCGACCAAAGGCGCGTTGGTGATGATGTCGAAGAACGCGGCCATCACCTATGCTGGTGACGGGATCCGCGTGAATACTATCCATCCGGGCTTTATTGACACACCGCTGACCCAGTCTCAGGATCCTGCCATCAATGCAAGCGTGATTGTCCGGACACCTTTGAAGCGCGCAGGCACCCCGCTTGAAATTGCGAACGGCTGTCTCTTCCTTGCCTCCGATGAGTCGAGCTTCATGACAGGTGCCGAACTCGTGATCGACGGAGGGTACCTTGCCCAGTAGCTCGCACGTCATCAACCATAATGCAAGAGATCTGTTCGAACTCAGGTTCTGGCATCCGAAACGCCTGCTCAGCAGTCCCTTTCTGCCTCTCTTACGGGCACTGGCATGATCATCTTCCGGATCATTTGATGCTACCTGCTTTCGTTGCTGATTGTGTCTCGGACCTCTGAAATCTTTCAGATAAATGCAAGGAGAGAGCGGGAGCAGTGCCCGCTCTCGAATGGAGCAGAATCGAACCTAGCGTTTCAGTTCTACTACGATGACCTCGAATGGCGTTTTGCTGAGGTTTTCCGGTAAGTGGGTGAAGGCGTCCATATGCTGCACAGTTCTCGCCTTCGCATTGATGTCTTCCGTGCGTCCGTCCGGATAGGTGAACTTGTGATGGGCGTCTGTCAGGAACACGGCAATGGCTTCTGGGTGGCTGTGCATTACCGATTTTTCGCCCGGCCCATAGTTAATACGCAACACGCGGACACGCTCGTTCTCAAACTCGACCTTGTAATGCCGAGGATCAACTTTCACTGGGTCTTCAGCGGGTGGTTGGGGCATTCTGGCGGTTGCCATGTCTCCTCCTTTGATTTGGCGAGATGTTGCCGGACCCAAAAGGAAAGAGTTCGACTAGGGCTTCTCTCTCAGTCTTGAAGGCACGACACTCGAGAGTAGAAAAACCCGGCCAGCTCGTGGAACTGCCAAAGATGACAGACTCGGACTTGTAAGCCCATGGCTATCTTCTCGGCTCATACCGCATCGCCACTGCCCCTGAGCCGAACTCGAGGCGACTGATGAGCCCCAAGTCAATAGGCTTCGATAGCCCCGCGAACAACGTCGGCCCGTGACCCGCTAGTCTAGGCTGTACCACGAACTCGTACTCATCGATCAATCCCAACTCTGCCAACGCCTGCGGCAGCTTCACGCCTGCCACGAACAGTCCCTTCCCCGCCCCCCTCTTCAGTTGCTGAACGGCCTTCTCCAGATCTCCGCGCACGAGCTCCGCGTTCCAATCGACCCGGTCAAGGGTGCTCGACACGACGTACTTCTTCGCCGCGCCGATCGTCCTCGCGAAGGGTTCCATCCATTCAGGCCTCGCCCCCGCCGGAGCAGGCTGCCGCCACGCTGCTTCCATCATTTCGTAAGTCATACGGCCAAAGAGGAGGGCATCGGCCTGGTTGAGGTTCTCGACGGCGTGGCGATGCAAGTCTTCGTCCGCGATGATTGCTCGATGATCGCAGCAGCCGTCCAACGTAACGTTGATGGAATACCGAAGGGGTCGCATTTGCTCAAGATTATCGCCGATGGGGTAGAGCAACAAGATTAGGCCGTTTCAGGGCCAGGAGCCGATTTGGGAAAATTTCCATATTCGCTTATCAACCTAGTTTCTTGTTCCTCCTACCCACTTGGCAGATGCGCCGTCCTCTCGATTTTTGCCATTCTTTTTCCGGAGGGAAAATATGGGTACCTGGGACGAACTATCGAGTGAGCTTTCAAAAGCGATCCAAGACGTCGGCAAGAGCGTCGTTACGGTTCAGCCAGGCGGCGGCCGGACAGCGAGTGGAATCTTCCTCGACGAGCAGACAATCTTAACCACTGGACGCGCAGTAGGCGACCACGAAACAATTCGCGTACGGGTTTCTTCGGAGAAACCGTTGAATGCCACTCTGGTTGGCAGCGACTCCGAGACAGACATCGCGGTTCTGAAGCTGGAGACGAAAACCGGCACACCTGCTGTGTTCTCAGAGGACCCAAAGCTGGCAGTGGGTCAGTTGGTTCTCGCGATTGGCCGCACGCGGCGCGGAAACTTGGTTGCGAGTGCGGGGATCCTGTCTGGCGTAATGGGCGAGTGGTACACGTTTCGCGGCAAGAAGGTCGAGGCTTTCATCAGACCGGACTTGAATCTCTACTCTGGCTTTTCCGGCGGGGCCCTCGTGGGTGCGGACCGAAAGGTCATCGGTATGAACACTGTGGCCCTTCGTCGGGAATCGCCGTTGGCCGTACCATACGCCACAATTAAACGCATCGGCGCCGTCTTGAGGGAGAAAGGCTACGTACCCAAACCGTATCTGGGACTGGGCCTCCAGCCAGTGCGGGTGCCTGAGTCCCTGAAGCGAAAGCTGAATCTAACCCAAGAGGTGGGCGCACTCGTTGTTCATGTCGATTCTGACGGGCCTTCTGATAAAGCTGGATTGCTGCTCGGCGACGTGCTCCTCCAAGTCGAAGATCAGGTCTTGGGCGAGCAGGGGACCGCGTCAGTTGTTTTTCAGCTGACTCCGAAACAAGAAGTGAAGGTCCACGGACTGCGTGCCGGACAAAAAGTTTCCTCAACGGTTCTGGTGGGAGAACGCCCGCGGAGGTAGGCGTGAAATGCAGCCGCCGATCCGAGTCTCTTTGATCGCTGAAAATGACGAAGACGCCCGCAAACTAAACCGGCTTTTTGAACAGTTCCCCGAATTTGCTGTCGTTGATCCTTTCACGGCTGCAGCAAACGACCCTGCTGCTTTCGACGTGCAAGTGGTTTATGCAGAGGATGTAGCTAAGCTTTCCGTTCTCGCACTTGCAGACGGGCCGACCCTTTACCTTGTTCCGCACGGAAGTGTATCGTCCAACGGACTCCGCGCCGCGAACGCCATCCTCCCGCGCGATGCACCAACGACGCAAATCCGCGCGGCAGCCATGGCGGTTGCGGCCGGGCTGCAGCTAGCCCGCAAGATTGGCTTCGATCCAGCTGAAGGTGAGTCGGAGCTTTCCTTGGTCGAGCCGCTCACGGACCGAGAGCTTCACATTCTGAATCTTGTCGCTGACGGGCTCTCCAATCCCCAAATTGCGCGTCGTCTGGCCATTTCTCGCAATACAGTGAAGTTCCACTTAAGCTCAATCATCTCAAAGCTGGGTGCGACATCGAGAACCGAGGCCGTGACGATCGGGGTCAAACGTGGTTTGATCATTCTCTGATCGAGTCGATCTGGTCTTCCCGATTAAGTCCCGCTATTCGTCCCAGCCGCATTCCCCAGCGACAATCTTTTGACAAAGAAGCATTTGACACCCGAAGTTCGCCTGTCTAATATTCAACCGTATGGTTGATAATTCGCGATCAGCACAATTGAATCTTGTCTTCTCCGCGCTGGCAGACCCGACGCGACGCGCCATTCTGAGGCGGCTCACTGAACATCCTGCCACTATCAATGAAATCGCCGAGCCTTTTCGGGTTTCACTCAATGCGATTTCAAAGCACGTCATGAAGTTGGAGCGGGCTGGGATGTTACGCCGCGAAATCAAAGGCCGCCAACATTATTGTTGGATCAGGCCGGGTCCTTTGCGCGAAGCTAATCAGTGGTTGGAGCATTATCGGCAATTCTGGGAACAACGTCTGGATTCATTGGAGGCTTACGTCGCACGAAAATACCAAGCCGCCGGGAGGAAGATCAGACATGGAAACGAGAGCTGACGGCAGTCATCGGATTCAAGTGCGCCGCAGAATACCCGCGCCGCGGGAACTCGTGTACGAAGCCTGGATCGACCCGCAAGGGCTCAAGGAATGGATGTGCCCAGGGGACGTTATCTCGGCTGAAGCCACACTCGATGTTCGCGTCGGTGGCTCCTTTCGCATTACGATGCGAAGTAAGGAAAGAGTTCACGAGCATGTCGGGACTTATCAAATCGTCGAGCCACCTGCACAACTCAGCTTCACCTGGTCTGGGGTTGACAATCCAAACGAGATCACGCTGGTTACGGTGGAATTCTTTGATCAGGGAGACGCCTGCGAATTGGTCATTACTCACGAACGCTTCACGAACACCGAGCTTGCGCAGCGTTACGAAATGGGTTGGGGAACAATCGCGACCAAATTTGCGTCGTATTTGGAGAAACCGTCACAGAAACTGGCGTAGCTGAACAGGGACAGAGATGCATCCTGCTTGTTTCCAAAAACAATTTCATTTTGAAAGGAACGTTTATGCAAGAAGAACTGAATAAACAGGTCGTCAGGGAATTCACGCGAATCTTCAAGAATGAACACAACGTCGAGGGAGTTGCGCACCTCTTCCACAAGGATTTCATGCACCACTTTCGAATCCCGGTGGCTCCAGGCCTGCAAGGCTTCCAACAGGTTGGGCGAATGATGAACGGCGCTTTCCCGGACGTTGTCGTAACAGAAGAGGACCTCATTGCAGGGGGCGACAAAGCTGTCGAGAGAAGCTCCGCTATCGCAACCCACAAGGGATCCCTCACGGGCGAGAAACCGACGCATCAACGCATCCACTGGACCGAGATTCATATCTACCGTCTGTATGACGGCAAGATCCGCGAACACTGGGTTGAGATGGCGACTATGGAACTTTTGCAACAGATTGGGGTATTACCGCAGCCGGAGAAGGCCGCATAGCGAGCGATGCATCGCACCGCCGTACCGGTCGAGCCGTTCGGAAACTCACGGAAGAAGGAGACGCGAGATGCCTATTTATCAGACCGGCGGATACCAGGTGAAGCCGTCCGCGGTGAACAAAGTTAAGAAGGCGATCCGAGAGTTCGTGTACCTCGCCTGGCAGGAACGGAATAATCCAGCGCGATTCCTGCATTTATTCATCTTTGCGGACGAAGCTGCACAAGCACGGCATGGTCAATCGGAGGCGGTGAAGCGTTTTGAATCGGTCTATTCGCCTGAACTGGTCGGCAAAGAAGTCGTGTTTACGGATTATGAATTGATTTCCGGCAAGCCGACTCCGGAACAATGGGCGCATTGGCAGAATCTACTTACATCCTCTGTTGCAGTCCCAAAGAGATAGGCTCAAATTCTTCTCGCAAATGGAATGCATGAAGTCGAACGAGCGATGAGTATGGAAAACGCCGGAGAAGTCCCTCGAAACTTCTATGCCTCTGTCGTGAAGAGAGAGTGATTCAGCGGAACCGGTACTCCGATGCGCAGGAAATTCGGATTCGCCGGTCTACATGGCGCCAGCCCTCACCCTCCACTATGGAAGCTGTACTCAATTGTCCCGAACTCGGTTTGGAGGAGTACCGAAGAGCATCACGAGGATTGCACCCGACTCTGGAATCGTCCTCGCCCGAAATGATCAGCGGGCATATCGTCGGTGCTTAGCCTTTGCATGTGCCTCGAAGGTTTTACGAGTCTTTCGCCATTCTACGGCCTCGGCGGACAAGTCGCGTTCTGGGGCAGCCTTGTGCTCTACGGATGAAATCGCAGCGGGCTCACTGGGTTCCAGAGGTTGGAGCCAGGTGGTAAGGCGGTCAAGAGTCCAATCCCTTTCCTCCATCACGTGATAGTCGAAGAGGTGCGCAACGATGTCCTTTATCCGCATCTCTCGTGGCAAAGCAGCGGAGCGAGGACGACGCATGTACGCAATGATTTCATTGAGGCTTAGGCGATTCAGCGTCAAGGGAGCGCGGCAATCGCAGGGACGAGCGACGAGTCTGAGAAGCCATTCTCCCCATATGTCCTCGACATTTAATGTTCGAAGCTCGGTTATTGGAAACTGGCGCTTTGCGCCGTGAAATGTGCCTCCGCTTGCTATCACCGCCATGCCGAGAGCGCATCCTGCATTTTCGCGAGCGAATCGGAGAGCTCCTGCCTTCGGCGTGACAACCGTGCTTCCTAGGAGAATGGCTTCGCTGAGTCTCATGCGTCGTGCCACCTTGCGCATGCAAGTCCGTCTTTGACAATATTAGCGCAATAGGAGCCACGGCGAGAAACTTGTAGTTGTTGGACGATTTTTGATCGCTTGAAGCTGTTATTGCAGCTTCGCGTACTCGGCCTTGGCTTGCTTCAGGATGGGGATTTCGGGATCAGCGTCTTTCCAGAGAGTGAGAAAATCCTGATAGGCGGCCTTCGACTTCGCGGTGTCGCCATCGACGGCATACGCGCGGCCCAGTTGAAGATGCGCCAGTGCCCCAAGCACATCGTTTGTCACCACAGCGCGGTGATCAATGATGTTTTGAAATTCGGCAGCTGCCTGCTTTCCATTCCTTGACTTCAGATAGGCTTCTCCTCGCACGTATACCAAAGGCAGGCTAAATGGCCCAAACTCGTAACCTGAAGATGGTTTTAGTAGTTCCAAAGCCGGTTGAGCTCGGTCGTGATTCAACTCGATGACGGCATGGACCGAGGGGATCCAGTACCCGTTGAGCATTTCATTTAACGGCTCTTTCCTTCGAATGTCGTCTGTAATTGCCTGGGACCGATTGCTTTCTCCTACACGTGCCAGGGTCATCGCCGCAAGGCTTTGCAGGGTGGTGTTCGATCCCATGCGCAGAGCTGATGTGACAGTTTCTTTCGCCGAGGCATACTCTCCAACTTCAACTTTGCGGAGAGCAGCGGTTAGCAGCCAATATGCGGCTGTCTCATGAAGCCCGTTTTTCTGAGCAGAATCGAAGGCAGATTGCGACAGACTCTGTGCCCGAGCAAAGTGGCCAACATAAGCCTCGGAGTCAGACTGAATCGATAGCAGTTGGTCCTCGCCCCCCGCCTTCCCGGTTGCCCACGCCACTTGCCGTTGCATTTCGGTTGCATCTCCTTCGAGAAAGGCCACCATGTATCGGGAGATGTGGATTTCGGGAACTTCCAGCTTGCGGGCTATGGCATGCTCATAGACTTCTTTGGATTCGGCGAGTTTGCCCGCACAACGATACGCGTCGCCCAAAAAGCCGTATGAGAATCCCGCGTCCGGATCCAGGCGCAAAGAATTGCTCAGGAATTGTATCGCCCTCTCGAATTGCCCCAGGTAATAGTAGTTCGCACCCAGATTCGCGTGCGGGACGAAGTTCCTTGGATAAGCACGCGCCCATTCTTCGTACACCTCATTGGCCTTGTTGGTTTCTTCTGTTACAAGGCTGTAGTAGAGGCCGGAAATCGAATATCTCTCGTTTTCGCTGGTCCGATCGCGTAATTCGAATCCTTTGCGAAGGTTTTCCGTCCCCAGCGAGAGCTCGCCGACGTTATTGTAGGTGACTCCCAGAACTGTGTAAGCGATGGCGAAGTTCGGATCGAGCTCGATGGCACGCTTCAGGAATGGAATCGGCGCAGTTCCTCCCTTCTCAAGCAGAGCCTTGGTAGCCTGGCTGTAAGCCTGCAATGCCGGCAGGGAAGACGTAGTTACCTGATCTAATGGAGCGTTGTATTTCTGCAGCGATGCGAGAGATTCGCCGAGCCTGCGGCGGATTTCAGAGCTGGCGTTTCCCAAGGCCCCGAGCACGTGATCCTTGTCTGTAGCTTGCGCGTTGGTGCTCGCCAGCACTTCGCCGCTGGCACAATTGACTGCCTTTACAGTCAGGAGGTATTGGCTGCCAATCTGTGCGATTGCACCGTTGAGAACCGCGGTACTCCCCCTTCGTTGACAAATCTCTCGCGCAACCGCAGGCGTGAGCTTTGTGTCGTTCTTCCCCATTAGCCCCAACGTCTGCTGGATTTGCTCATCCGTAGCTAGACTCAGGAAAGGCGACTGCTCAAGCTCCACCGAGAGCCCCTGTCGGAGTGTACCGTCGAACACGGAATCGCCCGTCTTGTTATCAAATTCAGAGAGAACGATGGTGTCTCTATCGGTGAGCTTCGGCCGGCGATGAAAATAGAAGTAGCTGCCCACCGTAAGCAGCGCGAGGGCTAGCACGGCTCGAATGGCCACCCTCCGGGGCAATCCAGTGCGAGCGGTTGCCACACTTCCTGTCGGCTTTCGCGCCGAGTCCGTGTCCCGCTTCAGACGCCGCAGGTCAGTACGGATTTCAGAAGCATGCTGGTAACGGAGGTTGCGGTCTTTCTCCAGGCATTTGTTGATGACCTCTTCCAGCTTGACGGGTACATCGGGATTTAACCGCACAGCGGGCGTAGGCTTGCCTTCCAGAATGGCACTAAAGATCGCGCCCGCACTCTCCCCCCGGAACGGCAAGGCGCCCGTCGCCATTTCATAGAGAACCACGCCGAAAGAGAACAGGTCTGTACGCACGTCGAGTTCCCGGGCGCGAACTTGCTCGGGAGACATATAGGCAACCGTCCCTATTGCCGCGCCTGGGCTTGTCAGTTGATCCTCACTGACCGTAGGTAGCGCTGCTCCGCCATCCCCCACCTGGCGTAGATCAGCCGTCACCTTCGCCAACCCAAAATCTAGGACCTTCGCTACCCCGCGCTTTGTGACAAAGATGTTCGCAGGTTTGATGTCCCGATGGATGATTCCCTTGGCATGAGCTGCGTCGACGGCATCCGCGATTTCTATGGACAGGTCAAGCACCTTCTCGGTCGTCAACGGACGCCCGGCGATGGTGCTCCTCAGTGTCGTCCCGTCGAGAAATTCCATGGCGATGAACGGCCTTCCGTCATGGTTTCCGACTTCATAGATAATGCAGATGTTGGGATGATTAAGGGCCGATGCGGCCCGGGCTTCGCGCCGGAAACGCTCCAACGCTTGCGCGTCGTTCGCTAGGACGTCGGGTAGGAACTTCAGAGCAACGAATCGACCAAGCTCGATATCTTCCGCCTTATAAACGACACCCATCCCGCCGCCGCCGAGTTTCTCAACGATGCGATAGCGCGAGATGGTCTGTCCGAGCACGCGTGAAATGGTATGTCTGGAGCTTAGGCAAGTCAATCAACAGAGAGCACTTGCTCAGGGGTAGCCGATGATTGACGAATACGTCGAAGCGATGATTACGCCGTTTTTAAGTCGCACGGCCGCGCAACGGAAGCATGGGAGGCCTGGGTGCTACAAGCCCCCGACGCCCCTATGAATAGTGTCTTCGATATCGACCTGCATTGCTTGACGACGATCATTCACGGCTGCTCATAGATCTTGGCGCTACACCCTCGGCATGGCAACATTATCAAGCGACATTGAAGACACCTTGAACCGTCCCCGGCCCTCGCAAGGGTTGGCGTTACATCGGTATCTCGCTCATTGATCGACGGTGAAGATTACGCTCCACCCCTCCTGGTCAGCACGAGCCCTTCATACAGAGTTGTGCTACTGAATCTTCCAGTCGAGCGCGTATTGAACGATGCCTTGCGAATGGGCGGCATCCAGTCCATCGGCGATCTCGATCGCCAATGACAGCAGAATGTCAGTCTCCAGTGGTTTCCCCGCGATCTTGTGCTTGAGCGTAATTCCGTCCAGGAACTCCATGGCCAAGAATGCTCGGCCATCCTGCTCGCCGATGTCATAGATTGTGCAAATGTTAGGGTGATTCAAGGCCGACGCAGCCTGGGCTTCACGCTGAAAGCGTGCCAAAGCCTGGGGGTCGCGGACAACGTTTTCCGGCAGGAACTTCAATGCTACAAAGCGGTGCAAACGGGTGTCCTCGGCTTTGAAGACGACACCCATGCCTCCTCCACCCAGCTTCTCCAGGATGCGGTAATGTGAGATTGTCTGACCCAGTGGCGAGGGAACGGACATTGGAGGACATATTAGCAGAATTGCGGATCGTCAAATTCGGGTTTCAGTGTCGGCCCGTTGCTCCTCCCATTGTGTCATCGATGAGCGCTCGTTGAAGCTTGGGACAAGCGATGGAAAGCGCAAATGAGAATCGCCACTCAAGGGTAGGCCTATACTTTTGAACGTGCTCAGGCCGTTCGCAATGTGGGTCGTTGGCTTACTGCTTCCGGCGTCTAGCCTATCTGCTCAAGTGAGAGTCGTCATTCCCAAACGCCATTTTCAGCTCAAAGAGCAGATTCGGGCAACGCTTGAAAACCATACCTCCCAACCGATAACCGTGTGAGTCGAGTTCGGTCAACGTTCTCCAAAGGGGCACACGACCGAGACCACTCTAATTCCGTTCTTTGTGGAACGCAACGACAATGGCAAGTGGAAAATTGTGCCAATGGGTCCTGATGTCGGCAGTATTTTGGCGCCTGTAGAGTTGAACTCCGGCAAGTCGCTGGCGTTTCCTTTCAGGTTGAATGACGAAGGAAAGATGCGGCTCCGGCTCGACTATTGGTTCGGCTCCCTACCCGACATGAAGTGTCCAGGTCCTGCCCAGGACACGATACACTACCGTTCCGCGATCTTCGTACTCGGTTAGTTGGAGATTATTGCCAATACCCTCATTGACCTTCAGCTCTGTGGGATTTGAGTGTAATCGCCTTGTTAGCGGAAAATTGACAAAAGCGATTGAAAAGACGTAGCGATTGAGCTACAAGGATTAAACGATTTGCATGAACCAAATGAGGCGGGTAGCGCTTTAGAGGGTATTCGTCGGAGTGCCATTGGCCATGAGAAACATTCTTGGCAGAGCCGCTCTAGCCGGCGTCGTAATTTTTGCTTCTAACGGTTGGCTCCTCTGCGCAGCAAATGCGAGCGGATCGTCCATTCTGGAGCCCGAAGCTGGTGCGTTGCTCGGACAGTACTACGGCGCCGGTAATCTGGCCCAGACCGCAACGAAGCTCGGGCGGACACCACGCGTCCACCTCACTTACTACGCTTGGACCGACGACTGGACGGGCGCCGTCACCAAAGCAGATCTGTCCGCTGGACGCATCCCTCTCGTCAATTGGGAACCCCACAAGATCGACTTCACCAAGATCGTCGACGGT